>Ga0268262_10005757_pt1 | contig 12163 bp, 8 predicted proteins | sample TergutNc150P3_FD_190354 | JGI IMG/M metagenome (GOLD analysis project Ga0268262, IMG submission 190354) | Nasutitermes corniger P3 segment gut microbial community from laboratory colony in Florida, USA - Nc150 P3 (SPAdes) (version 2) | ecosystem: Host-associated > Arthropoda: Insects > Digestive... | reverse complement strand
CTTAATACTGTCCCCGTAATTATCCGCGATTATACCGATCAAAAGCGTCTGGAAGTATCCCTGATCGAAAATATCCAGCGCACTGATCTTAACCCTATTGAAGAAGCTGCCGCATACAAAAACCTGATGGATTTTTCCGGCTTTTCCCAGGATGAGCTTGCGGTCAGGGTGGGGAAAAACCGTTCTACAGTCGCCAATTCTCTGCGGCTTCTAAAGCTGCCTGTAGAAATTCAAAAAAGTATTGAAGAGGGCAAAGTCAGCTCAGGACACGCAAGAGCGCTGCTCTCCGTAACTGATGCAAAAGAAAGAGAAAAACTTTTCAGGGAAATACTTGCAGGTGATGTTTCGGTTAGGGAAGCTGAAAAGCGGGCATCGTCATCGCCTTCTCCCGCAACAAAAGTAAAAAAAGCTAAACAACAGCCACCGGAAATTGAAGATATGGCGGAAAAATTTATCCAAAAATTGGGGACAAAAGTTGTCATAGAAGGAGGCATTAACAAAGGCCGTATTCTGATTGACTACTATTCAATGGAAGACCTTGAACGCCTAGCTGAGATATTGGGCGCTTAGTAACCTCAAAAGCCACTAATCATACGTCTATGGTTTATACCAGTCTTCAACTTTTAAACCATTAATCTTTGAAAAATGTTTTGTGTTATGCGTAATCAATATCGCTCCTGCTGTCAGTGCGGATGCGGCAATAAGCATATCCATGTCTCCGAGGGGTGTTCCTGATTTTTCAAGACCCACCCTAATTTTTCCATATAGTTCCGCTTGGGAGTTGTCGAAATCCACTATTGTAAATTTTCTTATAATAGACATTATTTCATTAAACAACCTGACCGAACCTTTCTTTTCCAACCCATAGCACAATTCCGCATAAGTTATGGTACTTATACAGATTTCATCATCTTCATGCTTTATTAGTTTTTCTATGACGGAAGGATATTTCCTTATTATAAGACTCACAGTGTCAGTATCAAGCATATAATTCATAAGCTAACTCTGCGCGGTTTGTCTTTGACCATCTCTCTATATACGGAGAAATCAGGATCACCATTAAAATCCTTAAATATTTCAGCCCATGTTTTATATGGTTTTTCCGAAAGGATAACTTTATCTTTCTCTTTTCTTATATATACCTCGCTTCCCTTGAATCGGTAATTTTTAGGGAGTCTTACTGCCTGCGATCTGCCGCTTAAAAATATTTTTGCAGTATCCATTATTCCTCCATTTATGATATATACTAAAATATATATCATAGTAAAGGAAATTTCAATATTTCAGTTCTCATCGTAAACGTCAACACCTTCTTTCCGTTTTAAGAAACCGGAAGCCCAGTATGTGAAGGGTGTTACGACGGCTTCAATTCCGCATTTTAATAAATAATTTGTGATTACAAGACTCCAGAAAATTTCCCACCCAAAAACTCCGGCGGCGCTCGCTATCAGTACAAAAATCAGCGTATCAAGGAATTCGCCTGCCAAGGTGGAACTGATAGTTCGTACCCAAAGCATTCTTCCTTTCATTTTAACTTTCAATTTTGAAAGAATCGCCGCGTTTGATAATTCTCCCGCAAGATACGCTGTAAGGCTTGCAAGCACAATACCGCCGTAGCTCATTCCGCCTAGGACTGCGTTATACGCCGCAGAGCCTGTTTCGGCCTCCCAGAAACTTTCAGGCGGTAAAATCCCCAGTATAAAAAAAACCAACGCGGCAAGAGCCATTACGGCAAAACCTGTCCAGATAACACGCCGGGCGGTTCTGAACCCGTAAACTTCGGTTAACACGTCGCCCAGTACATAGACAAACGGAAACAATAAAGTGCCGCCGTCAAATACAAGCGGTATTGAAAAAAGAGAAATGCCAATGTCAACAATTTTAGCAGACGAAGCAATATTGCTGATAACAAGTATAGAGACAAAAAACGCAGCTACTATATCAAGATATTTAAAAGAGAAATATTTATTTGTCATAAGGCTCGTTTTTTAAGCCCACTTCATAAAGCCGCAACGGTATGGATGTATCAAAGCGTCGTGTTTGGGCATAATGCGTACTGTATGACCCTGCATACCTGTATCGACACATTCAATGCGAACCTGATACAGGTTAAGATTACCTTCGCTCTTGAGCCATTTCATCTCTGTTCTGCGCGCATCGGAAATTACGCTGCTCTGATTTGAAACCGTCCCATGATAAAGCTCAACACTTAATTCGTTAGGCGAAATGCCGCAAAGATCAAGATACGCGGTAACAGAAAGCATATCGCCGCGCTGCATTACCGGTTTTGCGTTGGATTCAATCTTGGCAATTTTCAGGTTATTCCATGACTGCTGCAGCTTGCTGAAATATGTCGCTAAAGATTTGGCTTCGGCGTAATCGTCTTTGCTGAACCTGCGGTAATTTTTAAGCGCCGGAAAGTAGAATTGATTCGAGTAATCCATCAGCATACGGTGGCACGACATTGACTGCCCAATCTGCTTCATACAGTCTTTCATGCGCTTAATCCATTCACGCGGCAGACCATCGTGTCCTCTTTGATAGAACAACGGAATAATGTCTCTCTCCAAAAGATCGTATAACGCCTTGCTTTCAATATCATCCTGAAGCCTTTCATCCTGATACTGTTCGCCTTGCCCGATTGCCCACCCTACTTCGGGAGTGTATGCTTCGTCCCACCATCCGTCCAAAATAGAACAGTTAAGAACGCCATTCATGGCGGCTTTCATTCCGCTTGTACCGGAGGCTTCCATCGGCCGGCGCGGTGTGTTAAGCCATACATCGCCGCCTGAAGTAAGATATTTCGCGACGGATATGTCGTAATTTTCAACGAAGACAATGCGGCTTGTAACATCGTATTTATCGGCAAAGTGAATTAATTCCCGGATTAATTCCTTACCCGGCATATCATGAGGATGCGCTTTACCGGCAAAAACAAGCTGAATAGGCCGGTCATTATCCCTTACAAGTTTAAGAAGACGCTCAGGATCCCTAAGGAGCAGGTTACCGCGTTTATAAGTAGCAAACCGCCGGGCAAAACAAAGCGTAAGCGCATAAGGCGAAAGTACATCTCCCGCCTGACGGATACGGCGTTCAACAGCGCCGGTACGTTTATATTGATTGAGGATTCTTTCACGCACAAAAGCAACCAGCCGTTCACGGCGGCGCTCGTGGGTACGCCATAGTTCTTCGTCAGAGATGCGATCCATACGTTCCCAAACTGAAAGCTCTGTCGGTCTGTCTTCAAATTGAGGACCAAAATAACGATCCACCAGATCGAGCATACCGGAGGAAATCCACGTACGGGGGTGGACGCCGTTGGTTACATGACCGATTGGTATCTCATTCAAGGGTACTCCCGGCCACAGCCCTTTCCACATTTCACGTGAGACAACGCCGTGCAGTTTAGCGACACCATTTGCATAAGCCGCCATTTTCAGAGCGAGAACGGTCATACAGAAAGTTTCGCGTTCATCAGTAGGATAAACTCTGCCAAGACCAATGAAATCCTTCCAGGAAATTCCTAGAACCTGCGGCCAATTACGGAAATATTTTTCCATCATGGAAATATCAAAACGTTCGTTTCCTGCCGGAACCGGAGTATGGGTTGTGAAAATATTGGTCGGCCAAACAGCTTCTTTCGCTTCATCAAAAGTGAAACCCTTTTCAACCATTATTTCGCGGATCCTTTCAAGCCCGAGGAATGCCGCATGCCCTTCGTTCATGTGTGTAGCGGCTGGATTGATCCCTAGCGCTCTTAAAGCGCGGATACCGCCTATACCAAGCAGAACTTCCTGCTGCATCCTGGTCTCTTTATCTCCGCCGTACAAGGTAGCTGTGATGTTGCGTAAATCCTGCGAATTTTCTTCAATATTGGTGTCTAAAAGGTAAAGTGAAGACCGGCCTACTTTTACTTCCCATATCTGGGCAACAGCCTGACTTCCCGCTAAATCTACTGAGATTTTCAGCGGCTGGCCGTCTTTGCCGATTTTCTTTTCGACAGGCATATTATACCAGTCGTTTTCAGGATAACTTTCCTGCTGGAAACCATCGGCATTCAGCATTTGTTGAAAATATCCCTGCCGGTACAAAAGCCCGATACCCACAAGAGGTAAATCCATATCCGAAGAAGTTTTCATATGATCTCCGGAAAGAATCCCAAGACCGCCTGAATAAATAGGCAGGGATGCGTCCATTCCGTATTCCATTGAGAAATACGCCACTACATCCTTGTGACTACCTCGGTACCAGGGTTCACCTTTTTTATAACGCTGGAAACGGTTATAAACTTCCTTGAGGGCGGCAAGGTAAGAATCATCCTTTGCAGCCTGTGCAAGCCTTTCCTGACTTACCATTCCAAGTGTCCTTACGGGGCTTTGATGTGACAATTGCCAGGAATCAAAATCCAGCCTTATAAAAAGCTGGACAGCGTCATAATTCCATGATAACCATAAATTACGAGCGATTTCTTCCAGCGGTTTAAGAACCGGAGGTAGTTTCGGTTTTACTGTATATGTGGATATGTTCATACTATGGAGTCTATTGGGTGATTTGGTTTATGTCAATCATAATATAAACAAAGTTGCTGGTAATTTTCACGCTTTTTAAGCTATACTTTATATCAATGAACGGCTTAATAATACTAATTATTTCCATTGTTGTGCTTTCTCTTGCGTATTTGCTTTACGGAAGGTTTCTTGCGCGTAAATGGGGAATAGATATTAACCGAAAAACCCCGGCGGTTGAATTTGAAGACGGAAAAGAATATGTTAATACCACTCCGGCGGTGGTATTTGGTCATGAATTTGCGTCTATCGCCGGAGCAGGACCCATAAACGGGCCGATTATTGCCGCAATGTTCGGCTGGCTTCCCGCGCTTCTGTGGCTGTTATTCGGAAGCATTTTTTTCGGTGCCGTTCACGATTTTGCGGCTCTTTACACATCGGTCAGGAACAAAGGAAAATCCATCGGATTTGTAATAGAAAGTTACGTAGGAAAAACAGGCAAGCGTTTATTCCTTATCTTTGTATGGCTCTTTTCCATCCTTATTGCCGGCGCTTTTGCCGATATTGTTGCGGGAACTTTTGACAGCAGCGTTGCCGCAGGACTATCAAAAAATATCAACGCTTCGGTTGCTTCTACTTCTAGTTTGTTTATTCTTGCGGCAATTATTCTTGGGTTCCTTATCCGCAAACGCAAGGCTTCTGATTTAGCAAGCGCTATAATCGCGGTTGATCTGCTTATTATCTGCATAGTTATAGGAATGTTTTTCCCGTTTCCTTTGAGTAAAACTATCTGGCTCTATCTTATCTTTGCGTATATATTAATCGCCTCGGTACTTCCGGTTTGGGTTCTGTCACAGCCCAGGAATTATCTTAGTTCATTTCTTTTAATAGCAATGATGCTGGCGGCATTTATAGGCGTAATTTTTATCGCTCCTGAAATTAAAATTCCCGCGTTTACCGGGTTTAATATTAACGGCAATTTTCTTTTTCCTGGTCTATTTATTACAATCGCCTGCGGCGCCATTTCAGGATTTCATTCTCTTGTAGTTACAGGATCTGTGTCTAAACAAATAAGCAGCGAAAAATACATGATGCCGGTTTCATATGGAGCCATGCTTGTTGAAACCATGGTTGCGGTACTGGCGCTTATAGCGGTAGGTTCTCTTGCAGTTAACGGGAACCTTCCGCAGGGAACTCCGCCGCAGATTTTTGCAAAGGCGGTTTCCGGTTTTTTAAGCAAGCTTGGACTTCCGGAAGAAGCTTCATTTGTTATTGTATCATTAGCTGTATCTTCTTTTGTACTTACAACATTGGATACAGTTGCCCGTCTCGGCAGATACGCGTTTCAGGAACTTTTTTCCATTACAGACAGTGAAGGAAAAAAATATCACTCTGTTATCAGAATATTTAACAGCAAGGCAACCGCTTCAATATTTACTTTGCTGCCTGCATACCTTTTGGCAAAAATGGGTTATAATACAATCTGGGCATTATTCGGCGCCGCCAATCAACTGCTTGCGGCTCTGACTCTGATAGCCTGTACCCTGTTTTTCAGAAAAACCAAACACTACATTTTTATGCTGATTATCCCCACGATAATCATGCTGACCGTTACATATACTTCTCTTGTTATGAGCATTAGAAGTAAAATCCTGCCTCTCATGAAGGGTGAATCCATTACTCATGCAGACAGCATCCAATTATGCATCGCTGTCCTTTTGCTTGTTCTGGGAATTCTTGTAGCGGTTTCCTGCGCAATAAAGCTGCTTGAGAAAGATCAGAAAAATATGCCGGAGATCGCCGCTCCATGAAAAGATTTCGTAATTTTTTCATTTCTTTTATAACAGGCGGTAAATATAAAACTCTCCATGATAATACAGACATGGACTCCATGATTCGCCTCATTGTTCTTAATATTACATATAGCATTACCTCTGTAATTATTATCAGTCTCGGCGTTACGGACATGCAGAGAGCTGATACAGATATGGGGTTAATACAGCTTATCATCGGTTTTATGATATTTGTAAACCTTTTACTGTTACGTACCGAATTCCCTTTTATAGTCGGCGGTATTATTGTTACCGCAATTTTCGGCAGTTTTTGCGTGGTTACAATTTTTGCAAAAGATGAACTGCGCGGACTTGCCGCAGTATGGATATACTGTTATCCGCTAATATCAATTTATACTCTTGGGCTTCGAGCCGGATTAATACCTGCGTTTATTTTGTTTTTCGTCACAATATTCAGAACTTTTTTTTATTCTACAGGCATTCAATATAATTCCAGCGAAGCGCTGCTTATCTGCGGAGTTTATTTTCTGGTATTGGTTCTTACGGCAGTATACGAATATGTCCGTTACATAAAAGAACGCTGGCTTGTGCAGCAGGATAAATACCTGAATATGGTCTTTGATAACAGTCCGGACATAATAATGCTTCTTGATAAAGACAAACATTTGCTTTACTGCGCCAGATTCTTTTTGGAAAAAGTCGGGCTAAAGTCATTCGATGAAATTCATAAAACGAATTACAGTGATATTTTTTCCCGCTTTATGCATACTGATCAACTCAGCGAACTAATTACATTTTTCCGTACATCAAAGGAAGAAATGAATCCCATTACATTTGAGCGTACTATAGATCTCGGCAATGACGGAAATCCGCGCCATTATGAGATTCATTTTACCCCGATGGCCGACAAAAACAATGTTTTTCAGGGCGCTTTTGTAATATTTCATGACATGACGGAAATATTGGAAGCCAAGGAACGCACCGAGCAGGCAAGCCGCGCAAAATCAAATTTCCTCGCAAATATGAGTCATGAAATTCGCACCCCTCTGAACGCAATAATAGGTATGACTCACATTGCAAAAGATTCTAAAGATCCCGCAAGAAAAGATTATTGCCTTGACAAAGTGGAAACCGCTTCTGTTCATCTGCTGGGAATAATTAACGATATTCTTGATATGTCAAAAATCGAAGAAGACAAGTTTGAGCTTTCATATACCGAATTTAATTTTTCCGCCATGATCCAAAGGATTGTCAGCATTTTTGAATTCAGACTTGGGGAGAAAAAACAAAAATTAAATGTGTATCAGGCTTCTTCCGTACCGTCAATGATAATCACAGATGAACAGCGTCTTGTACAGGTTATCACAAATTTGATTAGTAATTCCATTAAGTTTACTCCGGAAGGAGGAAGCATTGCGCTTTCTATCCGCAGACTTGAAGAGCCGCTTTCCCAAAACGATAAATCCTGCACTCTGGAAATTAATGTTACCGATACCGGAATTGGAATACCGGTTGAACAGCAAAGCAAACTTTTTAATTCTTTTGTTCAGGTTGATTCAAGCATAGCCCGAAAATTCGGAGGAACAGGTCTTGGACTGGCTATTTCCAAAAAAATCGTAGAGTTAATGCAGGGCAAAATAATGATTGAATCCGAAGAAAACAAGGGAGCTTCCTTTACTTTTACCATTCGAGCGGAAATCCCCGAAACATCAGTCTCTCCGGCTAAAACTCCCGTCTGTGAAACTGTTTCTGAAAAACTGCCAAATTACAACGGTAAACGGATACTTCTGGCAGAGGATGTTGAGATAAACCGCGAAATTGTAATAACGGTACTGGAACCCCTGGGAATTGAAATAATCGAAGCCGAAGACGGAAAAAAAGCCTACGATTTGTTCCGCGCCAATCCCGCCGGCTTTGATTTGATTTTCATGGATATTCACATGCCCGGCATTGACGGTTATGAAGCTTCAAGATTGATCCGCGCGTTTGAAGCAGAACATCCGGGACAGCCTAACGGCGTTCCCATAATTGCGATGACAGCTAACGTCTTCAAGGAAGATGTAGAGCATTGCCTTGCTGCCGGCATGAACGATCACATCGGCAAACCCCTAGCGTTTGATGCGTTAGTGGCAATTCTAAAAAAATATTTATCATAGGAAGTTGTTCAGGAACATTGTACCTTTCGGTACGCAGTTTCCAAACAACTTTCATAATAGTCTTGAAAAGCCAATGTTAAGCGACATACGCCTGCAATATTTTTTTTCGCAGAGGATTTTGCAGCCGTGAAAGAGCCTTTGCCTCTATCTGCCTGATACGTTCCTTGCTGAGATTGTACTTTACACCGATTTCTTTCAGCGACATAGGATAACGTCCCAGTCCGTAATGACAGCGGATAATATCCGCTTCGTCTTTATCAAGAGTATCCAAAACGTTCTTAATATCAGCCTCCATTAATTTCTGTTCTGCGTCTTCCTCAGGAGCGTTATAACGGTTGTCTTCGATAAAATCTTTTAAGAACGACTCTTTGTCATTGGAAACGGGATTATCCAGCGAAAGCATATCTCTGGAAATATTGATAAGGTCGCAGACATGATCTTCATCCATGTTTAAAAATTCCGCTATTCCCGCTGTTTCTGACTCGGCTGCAAATTGTTTTTTAACAAATTTTTTGGCCTTTTCAATTTTAACAAGCTCGGCCGCGCGGTTTGAAGGAAGCCTGATCATTCTGGTTTTTTCACAAAGAGCGCTCATTATCGCTTGTCGTATCCACCACACCGCATAAGATATAAAATGGCAGCCTTTTTCCGTATCAAAACGGTCAACGGCATTAAGAAGTCCTATATTCCCCTCGCTGATTAAGTCTTCAAGAGGAAGCCCCAATCCCTGGAATTTTTTTGCAATATTAATTACAAAACGTAAATTTGCATTTACAAGTCTTTCTCTGGCTGCCATGTTTCCTTCCGCCGCATCATGAGCAACCTTGTCTTCTTCTTCACGGTTTAATAAAGGGATATTGTTGATTTCTTTCAGATACACCGCAAGGTTACTACTCAAATCCTTCTTGTTTGTTCTTGTATTGTTCATTTTCTCCTCCTTAATTTATACATATAGTTATAGCAACAACCGTGCCAAGCGTGTTTGTTAGGTATAAAAAACACAGAATTATCCGTATTAGTTGGGTTATTTTCTTTGAGCACTTTCGAGTACAAGCTTTAAGGCGCTTTAAAAAAGACACAGAATACGTCTTATATCCGGAATCCAAAGATCTTGTGATAACTATAGCTTTCCGGTGTGATACGTCGAATTTTCAGGGAAAAATGACACATATAAAAAAAATAATCATTAAACTGTATCATTTTGACCATAAATACCGAAAAATGAAATACAGAGGGTAATGCTTGATTTACTTATCAATTACTAATATTATTAAGATAAAACTCGAAAAATTTGATTCTTTTAGTAAATTATTATATAAAGGCGGACTTGTATAATGGCTTCTGCTCCTGAGCTTGTTGTAGATGAAGGAAAGATTAAAAAAGCCATACAGTCAGAACTTCCACTGACAATTACCACATATACGTTTCCCAAGGAAATTGAAGTTTATATTGAGCAGGTAATTGATGTATTTCTCAGGCAAACGAATCAGACAAAATTAAAAGATTATGTTGTTTATTGTGTTCAGGAACTTGTAATTAACGCCAAAAAAGCCAATACCAAACGTGTATTTTTTATCGAACGCGGTTTGGATATAAATGATGAAGATGATTATAAATATGGCATGGAAAATTTAAAAAAAGAAAATATGGGAAATATAGACCATTACCTTCAATTACAAAAAGAAAAAGGATTTTATATAAAAGTTATCCTGCAAATAAAAAGAAATATGATCCTCATAGAAATACGAAATAATATAAAACTGACAAAAATAGAACAGCTTCGTATCCATGATAAAGTTGCAAGGTCAAGACAGTACAACAATCTGGAAGAAGCTCTCGACCAAATACTTGACGATTCCGAAGGTGCGGGACTTGGCCTTGTTATCTTGATTTTAATGCTTAAAAAAATCGGGCTTGATGATGAAAATTTTAATTTCCATACAACGGACAAATATACATCCGCCGCAATATCAATACCTCTTGATCAAACCACATTAGAGAATATTTCTGTCCTGTCAGATGAAATTGTAAATAATATAAACGAACTGCCGCATTTTCCGGAAAACATAATGTTTATTGAAAAGCTTATTGCCGATCCCGGTACGGATATGGCTGTAATCGCAAAACAAATTTCCATAGATCCGGCGCTGACGGCCGATTTGTTAAAAACCGTCAATTCCGCCCAGTATATGCTGTCCAAAAAAGTAGATAGTATTACAGAAGCGGTAAATATTGTAGGTATTAACGGTATCAAAAATCTGCTTTATTCATACGGAACAGTAAAAGTTCTGGGTGATGATACAGATGCCAAGAAAAAACTTTGGGAACATTCATACAAGACGGCGTTCTATGCCTACAATTTGGCGAAGAATTTCAAAAGCGATCGTAACCTCCTTGATGATGTATATGTCGGAGGTATTTTGCATGACATGGGAAAAATCATTTTCTCCAATGTTCATCCTGAATTACTGGAAAAAATAAAAGTTGTCAGTACAGAAAAAAATATCCCTTCGTCCACATTCGAAAATCTTTCCGCCGGAATGAATCACGCGGAACTGGGCGCCATGATTGCGGATAAATGGAATTTTCCTGAAAGACTTGTAAGCTCAATTCGTTACCACCATGATCCCGGTGACGCGCCCGCTGAATTAAAAGACATTGTAGACGCCGTTTACATTGCCAATATGTTTTGTGAATACGAAAACGGTAACGCAACCTTTGAGCAGTTTGATCCTGTTCCGCTGGAAAATTACAGAATAAACAACAAAGAACAATTAGAGGCTTTAATTCAAAAGTTTTCCTCAAATTTTAAGAAAGAAAAACAATCGTTGAACAAATTATAAGGCATTCCCCAGCACTGCTCTTTCATGTTATATTAAGGAACTTATGTTTCTCAAACGCCTTACTATTCACGGTTTTAAATCATTTGCCGACCGTACGGAGATAGAATTCAGCGACGGAATTACAGCCTTGCTAGGTCCTAATGGCTGCGGAAAATCAAACGTTGTTGATGCTGTCAAATGGGTTCTGGGAGAACATGCTATTAAATCTCTGCGCGCGGAAAAAATGGAAGATGTTATCTTCGGAGGCACGGAAGCGCGTAAACCGTTAAATATGGCGGAAGTAACATTAAGTATTGCTAATGAAACCGGCCTTTTACCGCTGGATATGCCGGAAATCGAAATTAAGAGGCGGCTTTACCGTTCGGGTGAAAGCGAATATTTTATCAATGGCGCACAGGTACGCTTAAAAGATATTCGCGAACTTTTCTGGGATACAGGCGTAGGTAAAACAGCTTACTCGGTAATGGAACAGGGAAAAATTGATCAGATACTTTCTTCAAAGCCTGAAGAACGGCGGTACCTGTTTGAAGAGGCGGCCGGTATTACCCGCTTCAAGGAACGCGGAGCGGAAGCGGAAAGGAACCTTGCGAAAACCGAAGAAAACGTACACCAGGTAGAAATAATTCTTAACGAAGTAAAACGATCGCATGACAGCCTGAAAATTCAATCGGAAAAAACCCTTAAATACCGTACTCTGCGCGATGAAATTTTTAATTATGAGCTTGATATTCAACTTTTACGTTTAAAACAATTCAAATACGAAAGAGACGAGCGTAATGAAACTTTACGCCGCAGAACCGAAGACCGCGACAGGATTCGCGCGGAGATGGAAGCGGAAAACAAGGCGCTGGAAGCAAACATGGACG
>Ga0268262_10005755_pt1 | contig 12168 bp, 11 predicted proteins | sample TergutNc150P3_FD_190354 | JGI IMG/M metagenome (GOLD analysis project Ga0268262, IMG submission 190354) | Nasutitermes corniger P3 segment gut microbial community from laboratory colony in Florida, USA - Nc150 P3 (SPAdes) (version 2) | ecosystem: Host-associated > Arthropoda: Insects >... | reverse complement strand
GCTGTAGACGCTTAAGCTGTCCAGCGCACCGGCCGCCTGGCCGGAACTGCGGTTTCCTGGCCCGGTTCTCTGTGTCTGCGAAAACAGCCTTTCAAGCCATGATTCTTCTTCATCTTGATCCGGCGAGGAAGACGCCAGGTTGTAGAGGTAGCGGAGGGAAAGCTCTTTCTGGTTCCCCGATGATAGAGCAAGCCAAATATTTCTGGCGCCGGGGATTTCCCCCGCCTGGGCCAGGGAGTCCGCGGCCCTGGCATAGTCATTTTCGCCGTCAAGACTCAGGAAAAGCTCCGCCGCTCTGAACGGGTTATCATGATCATAAAAAAAATCCGCCGCCATTCTTGTTGTTTCTTTGGCGCCTGTTTCCAATAGATAATTGATTCCGGACACCGCGCCTGAAATATCCCTTGAGTATGCGCGAAGCAGGAATTCGTCAATAGGCAGATCCTTTTGGGTTTTTTGTGAAAACCCGGAAAGGTTCAGGGCAAGCATATCCGGCAAGTGCGGCAGGGCGGCGGCTCTGGCGGGGTTATCCAGTTCCCCGGCAAGGACGTTTGCGCTTAGGGCAAGCATATCAAAGCGGTTTTGGGAAATCCTGGAGGCGTAGGTTTTAAGCAGGGCAAGGTCATTTTCCGTTGAGGAGCCGCCAAGCGCGATTGCTTCCGCCGCTACGGCGGCAATGGGAGTAGAGTAGGCAAATGCTTCAGCCGCAATTTTGGCGGCTTGTGCGTATGCGCTGATGTAGCGCCGGTCGATAAGGGCAAGAGCCCTCCGCCGCTTTAGTACCGAAAGCTGTTCCTCCGCGCTTTTTGCGCTTTTTTGGAGCCCTGAAAGCATCCTTTCAATCTGATCAGGGTTCTCCCCCTTAATTATCCGTTTTGGAGCATCGAAAAGATCGTAAGTTTTTAGTTCTTTGGCAAAAGTGTTTCCGGAAGCCGTTACCTCCCCGGTGTTTTCCCAAAACAAAGCCAGAAGCACCATGCCCCAGGAAACTATTAGGGCAAGGATAAGGCCTAATGCGCTTACAAGCTTTAGGGGGTTAGCATGAGTCTTTTTTTTCATTTGGGAACCGCTTCGCCTGACAGGGTCTTTCTCACGCTGTCCAGAACGCCGTTGACAAAACGGTAAGAATCATCAGCGCCAAATTCCCTGGAAATTTCCACTGCTTCATCTATTACGACAGAAGGCGGTGTCTCGCTCTGGAACATAAGCGTATACACGCTCATTCTTAGAACCGCAAGGTCAACACGATTTAGGCGGCTTAACTCCCAGTTTTCAAGATGTCTTTGGATCATGCTGTCAACGTCCGCGATGTTTTCAATAGTACCGGTAACCAAAAGGCGGGGAAAGGCGGCCGACTTCTCGTCAAGAGGAGCGTCTCCATCGGCCCAGGAAAAATCCAAAAGCCCCTCAGAGATAGAATCGCGGATTGAAGCGTCTCTACTGGAACTGAATTGTATATCCCAGGAATAGAGAGCCTGGAAAGCCAGAATCCGTCCTTTTCTCCTTGAGGCCATTTACCAGTTAAGGTTGTTTTCCATAATTCGAAACGGATTTCCGGTTCTGAGTTCTGTAGTGAGCTCTCTGGTTGCTCTTTCCAGAATTTCCTGCTGCCTTTGCTCAAGGATACTTGCCGCTATGTACTGTCTTACCGTTACCGAGGTTCCGAGTATCGCAATTTCATCCAGTTCCAGGGGCTTCATTGGCAAGGTTTCGGTAATCTTGATTATCTGATAGCCCGGAAGACCCTCAATCAGCCTTGATACTTCGCCTTGCCTCAATGAAAAGGCGGTATTCATGAAATTTACTCCCACATACTGCTGGTATTCCTGGTTACGTTGAATGTATCCTCCGTCTCCTGCCTGATAGCCGGAATTGGGAGTCCGGCTTTTAATAACCGCCTCATCGAATTTTGAAGGATCGGAGCCAATTTCCCTGACCAGCCTGTCGGCGAGTTCTTTCGCCTTGTTTTTAGAGGCTGTGTCCGCGCCGTAAGGGACCTGTATCATTGAAAAACGCACCGTATCGGGTCTGACGAACTGGGCTTTTGACAGGTTGTACGCGTTGACCACTTCCTCATTCGTGGGTTCTTTTACACTTGAAAACAGATCCTGTTTTTTTGCCAGCATGTATTTCTGAATTATGCCCTGCCGCTTTAAGGAATCCCTGAATGCCGGAAGATCCTGGCCGGTTTCGTTTTTAACCGCGGTGGCAAATTCTTCATCGGTAGGCTGGCGGCCTATTTGCTGGGCCATCTGTGCTTTCAACTGGGTAATTTGCTGGTTTACCTCGTTGTCTGTAACGGTGATCTTGTCCCGCTCCGCGGCCTGAATGGCCAGCCTGTCATTGATCATGACATCCAGGATTTGCCGTCTTACGTCTATGCTGACTTTTTGGACTTCGCTGTTCAATTCCGTTGTTGTGGGGATACGCCCCGCGCTGGCAACTATGTTTTGCCAGACGATCTTTTCGATCTCGGTTTTAAGCTGCCTTACCGTGATGGGCTCGCTTTTAGTGAGAGTCACCAATGCCACAGTCTGCAGATCCGCCTGTGCAACGGCCATCGTGAAAGAGAAGACAGTTAAAAGAAAAAGAATTAAATATCGTTTCATGTTATTCCCTTGTATATAACCAAAAAGCCGCGATCAAGTTACTAAACTTGTTCAAGCACAGCCCTGATTCTGCGGACGCCCGCCGATGAGGACTGTTCTTTCTGGATAACGAAGATCCCCAAAGTACCGGTGTTCTCCACATGCGGGCCGCCGCAGACTTCCATCGAGAACGCCTGTCCCTTCTGCCCGATAGTATAGACCTTGACCTGCGATTCGTATTTTTCACCGAAAAGGGCGGAAGCGCCCGCTGCTTTGGCTCTTTCCAGATCCATGATCTCCATGCTTACCGGCAGATTCTTCCGTATTTGTTCATTGACCAGTTCCTGAACCTTTTTAATTTCTTCCTCGGTCATAGGCGCGTTATGGGAAAAGTCAAAGCGAAGGCGCTCGGCGGTTATATTGGAGCCTTTTTGGGCAACGTGGTCCCCCAATACGATTTTCAGGGCCTTTTGAAGCAGGTGCGTTGCGGTGTGGTACTTTGTTGCAATTTCGCTGTGATCCTGCAGTCCCCCCTTAAAGATCTGTTCAGCTCCGGCGCGGGAAAGCTCCTGGTGCTTTTTAAACGCCTCGTCAAATTCTCCGCGATTTACCTTCATGCCATTTTCGGCGGCCAACTCTTCCGTAAGCTCGATTGGAAAGCCGTATGTATCGTAGAGTTTAAAAGCCATGCGGCCATCCATAATCTTTTTGGGGTCTTTTAATAAATCCGGAAGAAGCTTTTCAAATTCGTGTTCCCCTTTTTGAAGGGTCTCAAGGAATCTTTCTTCCTCCTCGTTTAATTCTTCCGTTATGCGGGCCTTGTTTTCCGTCAGCTCCGGGTATGGGCCCTTGAACTTTTCAATTATCACAGCCGCGATGGGGGAGAGCAGCGGGATTATTTCCTTTCCCGCGAGTTTGCGTCCGTGGCGCACTGCCCGGCGTATAAGGCGTCTTAGCACGTAACCAGCGCCTACATTGGAGGGGCTCACCGCTTTTGGGTCTCCCAGAACAAAAGTTGAAGCCCTGGTGTGGTCGCAGATGATCCTGAGCGACCTGTCCTTCTCGCTGTCCGTGCCGTATTTGTAGCCTACAGCCGCTTCAACAGCCGCGATTATGGGAGCAAAAATTTCAGTATCATAGACCGATGATTTTCCGTTCAAAATCGTTACGGTTCTTTCTATGCCCATGCCGGTATCAACGCACTTGCGGGAAAGGGGTATGTACTGTCCTTCTGCGTTTTTGTTGTACTGCATAAAGACATCGTTCCAAATCTCAAGCCATTTTCCGCAAGAGCAGCCGGGGCCGCAATTCGGGCCGCAAGGTTCTTTTCCGATATCGTAGAACATCTCCGAATCCGGGCCGCAGGGGCCGGTTGTTCCTGCCGGGCCCCACCAGTTGTCTTCCTTGGGGCGGTAACTGATACGGTTTTCAGGGAAGCCCAGGCTCCTCCATACTTCCGCGGACTCGTCGTCTCTTGGGGCGTTCTCGTCTCCGGCAAAAACCGTTACCCCGATTTTTTCGGCGGGGATGCCCAGCCACTGGGGCGAAGTAAGGAATTCATAGCTCATCCTGATTGCGCCGTCTTTGAAGTAGTCCCCAAGCGACCAGTTCCCAAGCATCTCGAAAAAAGTCAGGTGGCTTGTGTCACCGACCGAGTCGATATCCCCGGTACGGATGCACTTCTGATAATCTACCAGGAGTTTTCCAGCGGGATGCTCCTCTCCCAAAAGATATGGGACAAGAGGGTGCATGCCCGCCGTGGTAAATAACACGGTAGGATCGTTTTCCGGAATGAGGGACTTGCCCTGAATCTGGGCATGAGCTTTGGTTTTAAAGAATTCAACGTATTTGGTTCTAAGTTCATCAGCTGTCATGGCGATAAAATACCAAATAATCATGAAATAAACAAGAAGATACGGAAAATTAATTGCCATTTAGAAAACAACTAATTTGCTTTTACAGCTCTTTAATAATTCCGATCAGATTAAGGGCGTTTTTGATCACTATACGCTGTTTGTTATCGGGAAGGCTTTTTATTGCCCTTATAAGCTTGCGGGTTTCATGGTCAATTTTCGGATCTGTTTCAGTGCCAATAGAAGCGGAGGTTTTTTTAGTTGAATCCGTTCCGGTTACAAGGTATTCAACGGTAACCCCAAGTACATTGGCAATCTGTACCGCTTTGTCCGCCGAAGGCATAGACCCGTCTTCCCGAAGATAGTTTTCTATGCTCCGCAAGCCAACCTGCGATTTATGAGCCAGTTCTTTTTGCTCTATACCACAATAATCTATTGCTTCCCTGAGGTTTTCCCTAAAACCCATATTGAGAGACTACTTAAAAATGGTGGTTTTTATGTTGACCACTGTATTTTATTGTGGTTAAATTAATAATAACCCTAAAATAATAGGGTTAATGACAAGGTATTACGAAAAAATCAGCTCCAGCAAAGGTTTAATCAACCAGGTTTAGTTCGGTGTATTCGCCAAAAGGAGTTTTTATGAAAAACAAAAAGATCAGAGAGAAAAGCCTGGCAGTCTGTATTCTCTGCTCACTGCTATTTTTTATATGCAATTTATTTTTTGCGTGTTCCGACCCGGCGGGGCCGGAAGAAACGGGCGGATTGGGCAAGTTCACCATAAATCTGAACGGCAGATCCAGCCGCGCTGCCTATCCTCCAACAGACCCTGTTTCAATATCTGAACTGAAATTTGTTGTAAAATTCTCTTCCGGCGGATCGGTCGTAAAAACTTTCACCGCGGAGCGCTCTGATGCAATTCAGGGCTCAATCGAAATTGGAACCTACGATGTTACTCTGGAAATATTCCTGCTTGCCGATAATTCTCTTTTTGTGGAGGGAGAGGCGATACTCCCAACTAACCCTGTAACAATAGTTGAGGGAAATAATACCATTAATATAGGGGCTTACAAGTCCGTTGTCATAAGCCCGAATTCGGCGGTGATTACAGCCGGGCAAGACCAGCAGTTCTCGGCCGCTGTGCACAAAAATGCCGCCGCCAGCATCACCTGGACAGTGTCGGGCGGGAACGGAAGTTCCGGTATTGATCAAAGCGGCAGGCTCTCTGTCGGCGCGACAGAAAGGTCTGGCACTGTCCTGACCGTTACGGCGAGTTCAGGCTCAAACCCGGTAAGGAGAGGGGCTGTCAGTGTGGAAATCACCGACAAGGTCAACGCGATTGCCCCGTCACTTTCAGGGTTGCCTGATCCCATACAGAGCTACGATGCAGGAGCGGCGGCATCAACTTTGAGCGTAACGGTTACGAACCAAAGCGACATAACGGCCCAACATTCAGAGACTACTACCGGAAGCGGAACAAACGCATTGACTTACCAGTGGTACAGAAACAGTTCGGATAGCAGCTCAGGCGGTACTATGATAAGCGGGGCGACCGGCCTAAGCTTTACTCCGCCTACAACTACTGCCGGGATAACTTACTACTACATGGTTGCGACAAACACAATAAGGGACAACGCGGACGGCGGGACAAAGAGAGTCAGTACTCCGAGCGTTGTGGTTATGGTGGTGGTATTGCAGCCGGTAGTGTTTAGCAGCGTGACTGCCAACAATACCGCCGGAACGACTACCTCGCTGACATTGAACTTTAGCCCGGCAATTAACGGCTTGACCTTGGAGAATATTAATTTAACCGGGCCGGCTACAGCGACATCGCTAAGCGGAAGCGGGACATCGTACTCCCTGGGAGTAACAACTACCGCTGCCGGGACAGTGACGGTTTCTGTAACGGCGCCGTCAGGCTACAGAATTACCGGGAGCCCGAAGACAGTCAATGTGGTATATCCTGTAGCGGTAACGCTTAACAGCGTAAGCGCTTCCGGCAGTCCATTTACAACTTCCCTGGCTTTGAACTTTAGCCAGGCGATTTCAGGTTTAACCGCTGATGACATAACATTGACTCCGGTTACAGGGGCGGCAACAAAAGTATCACTGTCCGGAAGCGGGCCGGCATACACCCTGACGGTAAATACAACGGCGGCAGGGTCGATTTCGGTTGCAGTGGCAAAGGTCGGCTATACAGTTTCAGGCAGCCCCAAAACTGTTACTGTGGCCTATACCTCCCTGCCGCAATACGCTATCACCCTAAGTGAAAACGGGACAATGACATTCCCGTCCGCCGTGTACGGCTATGGCGTTCAATCGGCGATATCTGTAACAGTAAGCAATTCCGGATACGCCAATACAGGCGCTTTAACCATTGCCCTTTCCGGAGGCAATGCCGGTGATTTTACATTGAGCAAAACTTCGATTACCGACATTGCAAGCAGCGGAAACGATACGTTTACCGTTACGCCAAAAACCGGCCTTGCGGTGGGGACTTATACCGCGGCTGTAACTGTCAGCGGTACAAACGTTGCAAGCAAGTCTTTTAACGTTAGCTTTACCGTAACTTCTAAATCGGTAACGTTCAGCGTAAATCCTGTTGGCGCGTTAAGAACTACATCGCTTGACATAAACTTTAGTTCGGCGGTTTCCGGCCTAAGCGCCTCGGATATTTCTTTGGGAAACAGCGGCGGGGCGGCGGCAAAAAATGGCTCGCTGTCCGGCGGACCGATGGCTTACAGCCTGCCGGTTAATACAACAGCAGCCGGGAATATAACGGTTACCATAACCGCGCCGCCAGGTTTTACGATTACGAGCACTAACCCAGTGACTGTAGCTGTGGCTTACACCACCTACACCGTTACTTTTAACAGTATGGGTGGAACCGCTGTTTCTCCAATGTCCGGTGTGGCTTACGGAAATACCATAACCGCGCCTGCTGCTCCAACATCGAGCTATGGCGCATTTGTCAACTGGTACAGCGATTCAGGGCGTACCACTTTGTTTAACTTTGGCACGGACATAGTTACCGACAACATAACCCTTTATGCCAAATGGAACGCTGCCTATAGTATTGGCGCCACAGGCCCCGGCGGCGGAATAATCTTTTACGGGGACGAAATGGGCTTTACCATGACGGATAACAACTCAACCGCCTACTACCTTGAAGCCGCGCCCGCCGATATGGGATCAACGCTTGCATGGGCGTCAGGAGGGTATACCACTACAGATATACCCGGCACGGAAACAGCGATAGGCGCGGGCAGGAAAAACACCGCGATCATTCTTACAGCCGACTCTACCGCCCCTGCTGCCTTAGCCTGCGATACCTATAGTAACAACAGCAAAAATGACTGGTTCCTTCCCAGCAAGGATGAACTGGACCAGCTCTACAATAACAGGGTTTCTGTCGGTGGTTTTACTGGAAGCATTTACTTCTCTTCATCGCAGTACAGCAACATCACTGTGCCGATCCGGAGGTTCAGTGACGGCTATCAGGGCAACTTCAGCAAGAATATGTCATATGACGTTCGTGCCATTCGGGCTTTTTGATGGTGGGAAATGGGACGCCCAACAGAGTTGACGATTGAACCGCGAATCGAAGGTTGCTGGCCCAGTGCAATCTGAGGGGTTGACTTATAAAAAAAACGTATATACATTATTGTAGGGTTTAATGGGAAAAACGATAGTAAGTGAAGATGGGCAATTTGAGTGGGATGAAAACAAAAGCAGGATCAATAAGAAACTTCATGGTCTCTTTTTTGATGAAATTTTGCCGGCTTTTGATGATCCTTATCTTCTGGAAATGTGTGATGAAACCCACTCAACCAGCACAGAAACCAGGCTTAAAGGTCTGGCAGAGCTAAAGAATTTTATAATCCTATTTCTGTCATATACAGAGCCGGTAAGTGGTCGGACCAGGATAATCTCGGCCCGACCTGCCGAACCATTTGAGGAGAAGATATATTATGAGTGGCGTAAAAAAATTATCCCCTGAACGGATTGCCGAGATAAAAGCTTTTAAAAACACAGATTTTTCAGATTGTCCTGTACTAACGGAAGAGGAACTGAAAAAACTTCGGCCTCGGCATCCTGAATATTTTAAACCGAAAAAACAAGCTGTTCAAATTCGACTTGATGCTGATGTTTTAGCATGGTTCAGAGGCTATGGAAAAGGATATCAAAGCCGGATAAATGCCGTACTTCGTGAAGTAATGCTGCAAAGTACCAATTAGTGGCTGTTGCTTTTCTTTATTCAAGGACTCTCAATTTGACAAATACCATTTCTACCATAATAATTCTTAATAATTTCTAAAATCAAATGAAGGGAAGGATTAATCATGGATAAACAAAAAACGCTTGCTTTAATTAAAGAACTGTCCGAGGCTAGCGGAGTTTCGGGCTTTGAAGATGAAGTGCTTGCCGTTATTCGCCGCCACGGGGAAGGTCTTGGCAAGTGGGAGGAAGACGCCATGCGGAACCTCTACCTTCATTTTCAGGGCCTGAAAGAAGGCAAGCCCTTGCTTATGCTTGACGCTCACACCGACGAGGTTGGTTTTATGATCAGGGCAATTCGGCCCAATGGAACCCTGGATTTTGTCCCCCTTGGCGGCTGGGTTCCGTATTGCCTTCCGGCTCACAAGGTTCTGGTGCGTAATAGCCAGGGCGAATGGATTCCCGGCATAATCGCCAGTAAGCCGCCCCATTTTCTTTCAGATGCGGAAAAGAAGCAAAGTCCCGAAATTTCCGACATGGTGATCGATTTGGGATCTTCCAGCGAAAGGGAAACCCGCGAGGACTATCACATTTCCATTGGGGCCCCGGTAGTGCCGGCTGTTTCCTTTGATTACTGCGCTGAACACGACATAATGATGGGAAAAGCCTTTGACGACCGCCTGGGTTGCGCCGCTGCCATCTCTGTCTTGAAGGAGCTGGCAGGAGAGAGTCTTGCGGTGAACGTGACGGGGGCATTTGCGGTTCAGGAGGAAGTGGGGCTGCGAGGAGCTACTGTAACCAGCCAAACGGTGAAGCCGGATGTCGCGATTGTATTTGAAGGCAGTCCAGCCGATGATACGGTTGGGGAATCTTACGCGGTCCAGACAGCTTTAAAAAAAGGCCCGATGCTGCGGCACTTTGACTCGCGGATGATCACCAATCCGCGCTTCCAGCGTTTTGCTTTGGACACCGCCAGGGAAAAAGGCATCCCTGTTCAGGAGGCGGTAAGGACAGGCGGCTCTACCAACGGCGGCGTAATTCATCTAAGCGGCAAGGCGGTTCCGGTAATCGCTGTCAGCATTCCCGCCCGGTACATCCACACCCATTACAGCGTTTCTTCGTATTCGGACTTTGAGAACTCTGTACGCCTGGCGTGCGAAGTAATCAGGGGCCTGGATGGAAAACGTATTGGCGGGTTTTGAAGGGGAATAGGATTCCAACGGCCAAGGCTTAATTACTTGTTACTGTAATCTTTTATTATCTCTTCCGTAGATTTGCCGCTTTTCAGCAGATCGAGTATTTCCTGTCTCCCTTGCCGTTTTGCATGGGTTATCTTGCTCTGCAGATCAAGTTCATATTTGTATTCGCTCATCAGCCTTGCCCGCTCTACCTCGTCCTTGCTGATACTCATTAATACTTCGCTTGCCATGGCTATTCCCCCCTCATACTTTAATATCTCGTTTATTTTTGTGCGCTTTGCTTTATCGGTTAAATACCGAAAAAATATTCCCCAGTGTTCAGGGGCGGTCATTTCCTTTATTGGTTTTTCTATCACTTTGTCCAGTTTGGAAAGCTCAAGTGTTACAATTCTGCTTCTTCCATTAAGCGATACACCATGCTCACGATCAAAGTACTCAAAAGTATGCAATATAACATCGTCAGAGAAGAAGCGATCTTTTGCCAAAATCGCTATTTGATATGCCTGTCTCAGATCATCATAGGATTTGTCAGAGCCTCGAATGTCCTGCCCGGTGAACAGTTTTCCGGCATGAAATTCAAGCCTGACCGGCTCAAAGGGGTCAGGGTTAAGGCTCATTTCAACATTGACCAGCTCGCCGTTTTCAGCCTTGCAGTTAATGTCAAAACGAATCTGCCGATCCCGAAGGTTGTCTATGGGCGGCTCATTGGTGTTTATAGCAATGATTGAAACATCCCTGCCTATTAAAGCGGAAATGAGCTTTGAAAGTGCGCCCTGAGAAGCATGAGTATTACGGGTGAATACTGCCTTGAACACATTATCCAAGCAAATATCTATTGGATCATCGGAATCTTCAAAGTACATCCTGATTTATATTTCTCCCGAACTTTTTATGTCCTTTATTATAACGATTTTTGAACGCTTTGCAAATATTTGAATTGTTGTGGTTATCCCAGCATATCTCCCTTGTGCTATTTTTATATCCGCTGTGGTATTTTTTTATGCTTAAAACGCCTGTATACAGCGCAAATTTGCTTTTGCTTGAAGAAATGCGAGCGTATCTAAGTATTTTTCAAATTAACCAAAACGGGACAAAACTCAAACTTTCGTCTGGTAATATGGGTATAGGAACAGTCACGCTACCAGATTATGAAGTAATACTTACAAAGCAGTAGATAAGCGCCATGCGGCGCGGCGGTTCGTAATCGGGGAACGTTGTCATCTACAAAACAGGGGTGTGGGATTAGTAAGGCAAAGAACCGGGCGGGAAACTGTCCGGTTCTTTTTGATTTGCAAAGGAAGTTGATAACTTTCTTCCCTATTGACCTTCCCCCCTTACCCTGATTAAATTTCCCTATATGACCGATGTCCATAACGACGCGTTGGAAGATGAAGATTTTGATACTATTCTGTCAAAAGATATAAATTTTTCGGGAACATTAAATTTTGAAAAGCCCTTTTTGATAAGGGGAAAGCTCTCAGGCAACATCGTTGCCCACGGACTTCTGGTGGTGGATGAAGAGGCCGTGGTAGAGGCGAATATCAATGCCTCAAAAGTGGTTATCCGCGGCTCGGTAAAAGGCGATGTTACCGCTTCTGAGAAAGTGGAAGTATCTATAACCGGCAAACTAATCGGGAATGTGAAGGCCCCTGAAATTTTCATGGAGACAGGATGTTCCTTCAACGGGCGATGTACCATGACAGAAAGAACTCCCAAGTTATGAAAGGCCCAAAACCCGCGCTAATATTTTGTTTTTTTTTATTATTTTCCGGCTTGCTTTTCGCTCAAACCGGTCCTGACGCTCTTCTGGAATACAGAAACAATAATTTTGAACGGGCTGTAGAAATCTGCAAAAATGAAATCGCCGCTAATCCCAACAATTTGGAATCCTACGTTGTTATCTGCTGGAGCCTTGTAAAACTGGGCCGCTATAACGAAGCAATGGACAATGCCAGGATAGGCAGGAATATCAGCCGCTACGATGTCAGAATTACCGAAGTTTTGGGAGAAGCCTGCTACTATCTTGGGCGTAACAACGAGGCGCTCCAGTACTTTCAGGAATATATCAATGTGGCGCCGGAAGGGGCCAGAATAGAAACTGTTTATTATTTTTTAGGAGAAATTTTTATACGCCTTGGCCGTTTCAGGCACGCGGACATCGCCCTTTCAACCGCTGTTTACCGCTTTCCGGGAAACGCGGTCTGGTGGACCCGCCTCGCGTACGCGCAGGAAAACGCCGGGGATCTGTACGAAGCCGCCGCGTCCTACGAGAGAGCCCTTTCGCTAAATTCCCAATTGAACGACGCCAGG
>Ga0268262_10005754_pt1 | contig 12168 bp, 12 predicted proteins | sample TergutNc150P3_FD_190354 | JGI IMG/M metagenome (GOLD analysis project Ga0268262, IMG submission 190354) | Nasutitermes corniger P3 segment gut microbial community from laboratory colony in Florida, USA - Nc150 P3 (SPAdes) (version 2) | ecosystem: Host-associated > Arthropoda: Insects >... | reverse complement strand
AAAGTAATCGCGCGTTTGTACGGACAAGACACCGCGGATAAGATTGTTATTCAGTACGGCGGCTCCGTAAAACCGGATAACGCCGCGCAGTTAATGGCGATGGAAAATATAGACGGCGCTCTTGTGGGCGGCGCTTCACTCAAAACGGATACTTTTATTCCAATAGCGAAATTTGCCTGATGACTTTTTTCTGTCTTTTGTGGGTTCCATTATTTTATCTCTTTCGCCGTTCAATAGGCGGTAGCGGAAGCGCAGCGGGAAGCGTATGGGCTTTGCTGTTGGGCAGTATTACAGCGATAATTCAATTTCTCCTGGGCTATATTTTCAGTCAGGGAGGATTTGGTTTTTCCCGCTGGCTCTTTGGTTTTTTTGAGATTGTAAGCATGCCCGTAATTATTCCGTTTATCGCGTATTTTGTTATGTACATATTCAGCGGATTTTCAGACGTTGATTTTTCCAATTTTACGTTACTTTGGCTTATTCCAGTCGGCGCTATAAGAGCTTTAAGCTGGAGTTCCATGAATGATCCAATTCTGCTTGTAATGACTCCGCTTTTATGGACAGCGCTTGCCGTCGGCATTTCCTATTTAATTATTTGGATGACAAACAGTTTTAACCCTGTCATTACCGCTCTAGCTGTTTTCTGTATGGTTCTTTTACCGGTTACCGCCGCCGCCGCATACTGGGCGTTCTTTTCACAGCAAACCTTGCTAGGTTTCGTTTTGTTACTTGCAGCGCATGTACCCTTTGGGTTGTCGTTTGTGCATAATACTTGATAAGGATTTTACCGCGAATGTGGTTCTTGTTATCTATGGTTGAAAAAACATCGATTTTCATGTATAATTATGATTATAAATGCTGCATATAGGTATCGATGTAGGCTCTACAACTGTAAAGGCTGTAGTAATACAAAACGACACAAAAGAAATACTTTATTCCAGATATGAAAGGCACAATGCCTGCCAGGGCGAGAAGGTTTACGCTCTTTTGCAGGAAATTTTCTCGCAGTTTCCCCAAAATCACTTTAAAATAGCTTTTTGCGGCTCCGGCGGGCGAACAATAGCCGAAATGCTCCACGCTCCGTATATTCAGGAAGTAGTCGCCAATTCAATAGCGGTGCGAACCTTCTACCCGCAGGCAAAGGTTGCGATAGAACTCGGCGGACAAGACGCAAAAATCATCTTTTTTTACCATGATAGCGCGACAAACCACCTTGTAGCCGGCGATATGAGAATGAACGGAAGTTGCGCCGGAGGAACGGGAGCGTTTATCGACGAAGTTGCTTCCCTATTGCGCACTCCCGTAGAGGAATTTGACGCTCTCGCCGCGCAGGGTACTCAAGTTTATGACATTTCAGGCCGTTGCGGGGTTTTTGCGAAGACCGATATTCAACCGTTACTAAATCAGGGCGGCTTGATAAAGGACATAGCGCTTTCCACTTTTCACGCTATTGCGAAACAAACGATAGGCGGTCTCGCTCAAGGGCTTGAGATAAAGCCGCCCGTTATCTTTGAGGGCGGACCTCTCACCTTTAACCCAACGTTAATCAAAGTCTTCGCGCAGAGGTTAGGGCTTTCGGACACTGATATTATTCTGCCGCCAAAAGCCGAATTGTTTATCGCTTACGGGACCGCGCTCTCCATAGATGAAATGTTTGCGGATCAGAATAAAAACATAAGTCCGCAGGCGGTTCTTACTTCGCTTTCAATGTACCGCGAAATTGTTACGGAAAATACATCGATGGATAATATTAACTTCTTTAACACGGAGGCGGAGCATAATGCGTTTATAGCGCGGCATAAAATTTTATCTATTAATAAAGATAAGATTAACAAGAAAAGCGGAGAAACCCTTAGAGTTTATCTTGGTATTGATGCCGGTTCCACTACTACCAAATTTGTGTTGATAGACGAAGATGAAAATGTTGTTGATTATTCTTACAGTCCCAACAAGGGCGAACCGCTTAAAGTTATCAAACAAGCCATGCTGGAAATGTACGAAAAATACCGCAAAGCCGGTGTCAATCTTGAAGTTATCGCCCTTGGAACTACAGGTTACGGAGAACTGCTTTTTGACAAAGCGCTTGGAGCCGATTTTCACACGGTGGAAACAGTAGCCCATGCGGCGGCGGCGCAAAAATATATACCGGGCGTAAGTTTTATTTTGGACATCGGCGGACAGGATATGAAAGCCATAAATATTTCTAACGACATTGTTACAAATATTACGGTTAACGAGGCTTGCTCGTCGGGTTGCGGTTCATTCTTGGAAACCTTCGCGACAAATCTGAATATTCCTGTCGATAAAATAGCCGAGACAGCTTTTAACTCGAAAAATCCCGCGCGTTTGGGAAGCCGTTGCACTGTTTTTATGAACAGCACGATTATTACAGAGCAAAAAAACGGCAAACAGGCTGACGACATCATGGCGGGTCTTTGCCGTTCAATCGTTGAAAATGTATTTACAAAAGTTGTGCGCATTTCCAATCCCGCGCAACTTGGAGATAAAATAGTAGTACAGGGCGGCACTCTTAAAAACGACGCTGTTCTTCGCGCGTTGGAACAGTATCTCGGCAAACCAGTGGTACGAGCTCCGTATCCGGGAGAAATGGGCGCTATCGGCGTAGCTCTTTTGACAAAAAGGGAAATCGCCGAACACGGATACACTTCACCTCACGGCACAAGCGACCGTACCCGCTTTATCGGTTTTGAAGAGCTTAAAAAATTCGATTACACTCAGGAAGCCAATTTAATTTGTCCTTTCTGCACAAATAACTGCAATCGCACATTAGTGCGTTTTTACAACGGTCTTACATGGGTTACGGGCAACCGCTGTGAACGCGGAGAGCTTGTAGGCGATCCAAAAGACACGGCGTTACGCGAAGAAGTAAATAAAAGAACCAAAATAATGAATGCGGTTCCCGATATGATCAAACTAAGAGATGAACTGCTTTTTAAAGATTACTCTTTTACTCAACTTTTACCGTCAAAAGATATAACTATCGGTCTCCCCCGCGTGTTGGATTTTTGGCGGAATATGCCTTTTTGGAAAGTATTCTGGGGCGCTCTTGGCTTCAACACAAAGATATCGCAAAAAAGCACACGGGGACTTTATGAAAAAGGCATTCAATATGTTACCTCGGATACGGTCTGTTTCCCGGCAAAATTGGTACACGGGCACATTGAAGATTTAATCGAAAAGAAAGTGGACAGAATTTTCTTCCCGCAAATTAACAGACTGCCGCCCGATAACCTTGAGCGTTTCTGCACTTTTACATGCCCCGTATTGAAAGGGTATCCTCTTTCAATAAAATTTTCCAATAACCCCGAAGGAAAGCACAACATTCCTTTTGATACTCCTATTTTTCATTGGTTCTCAAAAAGAGATATGTATTTCCAGCTTTGCCGGTTTATAAAGGAAATATTTAACATACCGGAAAAAACCGTTATGGCGGCGATTAAACAGGGAGAAAAAACGCTGGAAGAATTTAACGACAATTTAGTTGAGAACGGTAAAAAGATAATAGAAGACGTTGAGCGCCAGGGCAAATTCGCCGTGGTTATAGCCGGGCGTTATTATCAATATGACGAGCATATTAATCATAATCTATCGCGGTATTTCACAAGCCTTGGCATACCCGTATTAACGCTTGACTCTCTTCCCGATCTTGGAAAAGTGCCGTTGACCAAATCGCGCGTTGAAATAACACATAACAACCACGCTAATTTGCTATCAGGGGCTATTATCACGGCGAAACATCCGGCGCTGGAATATGTGGATATTTTCAGTTTCGGCTGCGGTCATGACGCTGTTTACACGGATGAAATCGTCCGTATTATGGACGAAATCTCGGGCAAATCGCCGTTAGTTTTAAAAATGGACGAAAGCGAAATTTCAGGACCGTTACGCATCAGGGTGCGCTCGTTTATTGAGACCGTAACGACTCGCCGCAAACAAGTGGCGCATAACGCTAAAGCGCTGGGCGACCCGTATCCTGTAAAACTAAAAAAAACCGACAAAGAAAAGATAATTCTTATTCCCAATGTAAGCAGGGCGTTCTGTCTTATTTTAACAGCCGGTCTTATAAAAGACGGTTACCGTGTGGAACCTCTGCCGATGGGAGGCGCGCAGGCAATCGCAATGGGGAAAAAATATGTGCATAACGATATGTGCCTGCCGGCGCAAGTTATAATAGGGGAGGCTATCCTCGCGCTTAAAAGCGGAAAATACGATCCTGACAATACGGTAATAGGAACAGCGAAGGTATTATGCGATTGCCGTTTATCGAATTATATGCCCCTTACAAGAAAAGCTTTGGACGAAGCGGGGTTCCCGCAAGTTCCTGTTATCAGTACGGATATGATGGATTTAAAAAAAGCCCACCCTGGCATGAATTTTACTCCCATAACTTACGCCAATGTTGTTTGGGGGATAATTCAGGCGGACGCTCTTGAATATTTAAGACGTAAAATACGCCCGTACGAACTGCAAAAGGGAGAAACCGATAAACTTGTAGAAAACGCGTTTCAGGAAATAGCTAACGGTATCGCAAAAGGCGGTATTGCCGGTTCAATTAAACCGTTCAAGAATGCGATTAAAGACCTGTGTAAAGTTCGCTATGACCGTTCCAAATTAAAAGAACAAGTGGCTATACAGGGGGAATATCTTCTTACCTTCCACCCGGGATCGAATCAGGAAGTGGAAAAATATCTTGAAAAAAACGGAATGGAAGTAATCTTCCCGCGAATGCACGGTATTTACCGCCATCTTTTCCTTGGGCATACTATTTCCGAGATAAAAGAATTTAAGGTAAAACATTCGTTATACGATACAATGTTCGCGACACTTGGAAATAAATTCATGGATTTCGCCGTTAAGCACACCGATAAAATCGCTAAAGCGCACCCTTTGTACGAACCTGATATAACTCTGGAAGAAAAAGCGAAATACAGCGACCACATTATGCATCATTCGATATTATCCGGCGAATCATTTTTAATCGCTTCGGATATTCTTCATTACGCTTCAAAAGGAATAAGATCATTTGTAATACTTCAACCGTTCGGCTGTCTGCCAAATCATATTTGCGGACGAGGAATAATTAAAAAGATCAAAGAACAATACCCAACTATTCAAATTCTGCCCCTTGATTATGATCCCGACGTAAGTTTCGCTAACATAGAAAACCGTTTACAGATGTTAATAATGAACGTGCGCAGTTTAAGGAAGGCGTCTTAAAATGAAAGAATTCTTTTTTCCTAAAGAAAAACTCCCCAGAATCTTATACCTCGCTCTGCTTTCCCTCGTCGGCGCGTTAATCGTGTTGTTATTAATAGGCACTATTATCGGTCTTGTCCGCCCACGGAACGCGGAACCTGTTTTTGCTTTTAGAAAAATCAGCAGGGAGCAAACCAGACTTGAGGACATTCGCGTTTTTTCAGGTCTGGAACGTCTAAGGATTCCTCTTTCAAATTCATCGATTTTAATTCTTTCAGTTTCTTTCCCTTATTCCGCCAAAGACGTTACTTTTACCGAAGAACTTGCCGCAAAAATAGGCGACTTCAAAACAATGATTACGGAATATTTTACTTCACTTCCGGCGGAAAACGCTAACCAAATAGACGAAGAACTCGCAAAGCAGGAAATTTTAAAGCGTTTTAACGCCAATCTGCGCCTTGGGCGCATAGACGCGCTTTATTTTAACGATATGACGGTGCTTGAAGGCTTAAAACAGTAATTTTTGAAGAAAATCGCATCACATAAATCGCAACTTTCACCATTTTTTAGTGTCAAAATTATAGACGTGCGGTAGTTATTATTTTACAATGTTATTCTGGAGTTTATTTATGGATAGTACATCGGCAACCGCGCAGGTAATTATCGCTGTAATTCCCATTGTGGGAATTGTTATGGGCTCGATAGTTATTTTTTTCTATCTGCTGTGGAATTACAGGCGCAGAGCGTTATTGATTAAAGCGGGACAATACGCGAGACCGGATTTTAATCTGCTTACTTTCAGCTTGTTGTCGGGTCTTCTTTTAAGCAGCGTTGGTATCGCGTTGACTATATTTTTATCAATAGCGGTTGAAAGAGCGTCATACGGTCTGTTGGGCGGAATCATTCCCCTGTCAATGGGCATAGGTCTTTTAACCTTTTATGCGATAAAGCGGAATGAAAAGCCTAATGGCTGACGAATCTGAAGTTAACGATCAGTTAATCGTCGGTCAAATTGTTTCGGGACAAAAAAATTTGTTCCGTCTTTTAGTACGACAGCATGAAAAAGCTGTCTACGGAATGGGTATTAGCTTCTTCCGTAACACGGACGACGCGTCGGATTTTACCCAGGAAGTATTTCTAAAAGCGTATCGGAGTCTTTCCCATTTTGAAGGAAGAAGCCGATTTTCCACATGGCTTTATAAAATCGCCTACAACACGGCGATAAACGAAGTGAACAGGAGGAAGGAATACTACAGCCTTGCGGAAGAAGATGCCGAGAAACTTGTAAGCAACGGGGATACGCCGGAGCGGCTAATGCTCCGCAACGCCGCAAAGGAAGCTGTTAGCGAAGCGATAAAGGAGTTACCTGAGCGTTTTAGGATTTGTATTGATTTGTTCTTTTTTTATGATCGTTCGTATCAGGAGATTGAGACGATTACAGGTATTCCTGTTAATACGATAAAATCTCATGTGTTTAGGGCGAAGATATTATTGAAGGAAAAATTGGAAGGTTTATCAGAATAAATCTGATAAGAAGGAGAATGGTATGAGTTACACAAAAGTTATGGATTGGATTGAAAAAATGGAACATTATCAATCCGTTAAAACCATAATGAAAGAAGATTTTCTCCCGCCTTCTCCCAATCTTGAAGATTCGATAATGGCAAAGATTGAAGCCGAACAGGAAGAGCCGGCTTACGCCCCCGTCGGCGGTCTTTCAACTCACGGCTGGGTAATCGCGGGAGTGATTATTTTGATTTCGCTTGTAACTTCTTTCTTTGGACTTGATTTTCAGCAGCTTGCGTTAAAATCGGGAATGTCGTTTATGCTTCCTATCGGCATTACAATCGGCATTGTACTGACAACCTACGGCGCGCTTTTTATCGGCAGCCACTTAAAGGAATTATCTGAACGCTTTGGTTTGTAAACAACTAACAGTTTTACTATCCTTTTGTTTATTATTCTCCGTATCCTGTACTCATCAGGAAACGTCCCGTACCGATTTCGCGCTTGGAACAGTTTGCTCCGTCACTCTTTTTGAAAAGGGGCAAAAAAACATTTACGATGAAATTTTTTCCAGAATACGCGAAATAGAAAACCTTATGAGCGTAAATATCGCCGCTTCCGATGTCAGCCGCATAAACGCCGCCGCCGGAATAGAAGCCGTACAAGTACAGGAAGACACGTTTAAAGTAATTGAACGCGCCCTTTATTTTGCCGAATTAAGCGGCGGCGTTTTTGACCCGACAGTGGGACCCCTTGTCTCTCTTTGGGATATAAACGGCAAACCGCGCGTTCCGAGCAATGAAGAGATTAACGCTGTTCTGCCGTTGATAAATTGGCGTAACGTAAAAATGGACGCGTGGTTAAAGAGCGTCTACCTTACCAATCGCGGTATGGCTCTTGATTTGGGGGGTATCGCCAAAGGTTACGCGGCGGACGAGGCGGCAAAAATTATAAAATCGCACAATATAAACCGCGCAAAAATAGATCTTGGCGGCAATATCATAATGATCGGAGCGCGGCATGATAATACTCCATGGAAGGTCGGCATTCAGGATCCCGGCGAAAACCGAGGCTCCGTTATCGGCATTTTACAGGTACCGGAGAAAACAGTCGTAACTTCAGGCGTTTATGAACGGAACTTTGAAAAGAACGGAATAGTTTATCATCATATTTTATCCGTAACGGACGGGTATCCTGTGAACAACGGACTTTTATCCGTAACAATAATTGCGGATATTTCTATGGACGCTGACGCTCTTTCCACAGCGGTCTTTGTTCTTGGTTATGAAAAAGGATTATCCATGTTAAATGATTACGGGGAAGCGCAGGCTGTATTTGTTTTTAAAGACAAAAACGTAATCGCCACACCCGGCGTTGATTTTACGCCTTCAAGAAAAAAATATAGTATGGCGCCCAGGAAAAAATAACAACTAAAGCTAAAATAACAAAGCCCGCCGGTTTGGTTTTAATTGTTTTTACATCAGGATCGTGAAGCGTTATACCGCTTAATTCCAGCATAAGATTGTCTATCTCCACAAGAACATTGTTTTTGGGAATAACGTACTTTTTGTTCATTATCGCGGAAAATATATGCAAAGATTCGCAAAGTAATTCGCCGAAAGCGCCCGGTATTTTTAAATCGCGCCTAATCGCAAGCGCTGAGAGCATGACAAATGATTGTAATGTAAAAGCCCTGTGAACTCCCGCTTTTAACGCTCCTGATGTTACTTTAAATACGCCGAAAGAAACCAAAACTCGTCCGTACGGAATAATCAGGTTAAACGCTATAATAAACATTATTATTGGGAATGTAATCCAAAAATTTATTTTTTTCCCCGAAAGCAAAACAAGAAGAGATAAAAACACAAATTGAAAACATCTGTACTCGGTGCTTGGAATAAAAAGCAGGGCGGGCATAATTAACAAACCCGCGGCTAATAACGCCTTTGCGCTGAAAATATTTTCGTATACTTCAAGCCTGCTCATATTTTTGCCTCTTTCTGATACCACTTTGAAACGCGGCTAAAGGCTTCGCAAAAAACACCCAACGCTATTCCCGTAACAAGTCCCGTTAACAGGAAAGGAGGCGCGATATAGCGGATATTTCCCTTAAAAACAAAAAAATGCGCGAGCGCCAACTGCGAAAGATTTGAAATAACGGCTCCCGCCGTTCCTATGCCTATAAACGTTATGTGTTTTTTTCCAAACAGCCGGCGCAGAGCGAACATAAGCAAAGCGGATAAAAATGTCCCGACAAGCGAAAATAAAAAAATATATGAAAATAAAGTTCCGGTAATCAGCGCGTGTCCTATAACTTTAATACACACTAAAAATAAAAAAGAAGAAAAAGGAAAAATATCCAGCGCGAGCATAAGCGGCATATTGGCGATTCCGATACGCAAAAAAGGCATCGGCTTTGGGATCATGTACTCAATAGCGGAAAGGAATAGGCATAGAGCGCCTAACATGGCGAGGTTTTTTCTACCAGGAAATTCCGTCAACTTCATCATTAATCCCATGTACGATTACTAAAACATTATTGGGCAGACAAGCCGCCCATTCTCCCTGCCTTGAAACAGAACCTACGGCTACACAAGTATAATTATCACAGGGCGAAGATTCTATCCATGCGCCGTTTTCGTGAATTCGAACGGTAGTCTCTCCTATCGGTCCCGTTACTACAACTGTCGCTTCCGCGTCTAAAGGATAAATCCACTCCTTGCCTTCCCCGCGAATCAATATCTGGGAGTTTCCCTGAGGTCTCATGTATGCCATGTAGGCGGCAAAAAATGTCAAACCCGCCACGACAAGAATAATGATAATATCAAATATTCCGAATTTAATCTTCATAATTATAATATATAAAAAAAATGTTAAATTTATAATACCTTTTACCGTCTTTTTTACATATTAGCATCTTATTCTCCCTTTACTCTTTTCGGCAAAATAGATACATTAAATCTATGAAAAAGATCTCTTTAACGGGCATAAAACCAACAGGCGATTTGCACATAGGCAACTATTTCGGCGCGATAAAACCCGCGCTGGAGCTTGCCGAAGAATACGATGCCCGTTACTTTATTGCCGACTATCACGCTCTTAACACAATGAAAAATCCCGCCGAGTTAAATCATACAATCAGGCAGGTAGCCGCCTGCTGGCTTGCATCAGGTCTCGACCCTGACAAAGTAATTTTCTACAGACAAAGCTCAATCCCCGAAGTTTTTGAACTTGCTACAATGCTGATGGCTTTTACTTCCAAGGGCTTGATGAACCGCGCCCACGCCTACAAAGCGGCGGTTCAGGAAAACAATGAAAAGGGCGACGATCCGGACGCGGGAGTAAACATGGGTCTTTTTACATATCCTGTTTTAATGGCGGCGGACATTATTATTTTTGATTCCGACGTAGTGCCTGTCGGCAAAGATCAGGTACAGCATATCGAGATGGCGCAGGATATAGCGCAGTCTGTAAACGCAAATTACGGACAGCAGGTGCTGAAAATTCCTCAAGCGGCGGTTCAGGAAAATGCCGCTATAGTGCCCGGGCTTGACGGGCGGAAGATGAGTAAAAGCTACGGCAACGTTATCCCTCTTTTCGCTCCCGAAAAAGCTTTGCGCAAAACCATTATGAGGATAACCACAAATTCCCAAACCGTTGAAGAGCCGAAAAATCCCGATGAAAGCCAGATTTTCCAACTCTACAAATTATTCGCGGACGCTTCAGAGCAAACCGCTCTTGCCGACCGCTACCGCGCAGGGGGCATGGGCTGGGGAGACGCTAAAGAAGAATTGTTCCGTGTGGTAAACCGCTGTCTTTCCCCAATACGAGAACGTTATGACGCAATCATGGCGGATATTCCGGCACTTGATAAAATTTTGGCGCAGGGAGCGGAAAAAGCCCGTCCTATCGCCGCCGCTACCGTTAAACGTTTTAGAAAAGCGGCAGGAGTAGATTAATGAGTATTATTTCATGTATCGGAAGCGGCAATATGGGCTTTGCTTTAATGAGCGCCGCCCAAGTAGCGGATATTTACATTACGGACGCTGATTCCGAGAAAGCAAGGCATGCGGCGGCGTTCTTGGGAGCGAAAGTTTTATCTTCCAATGTTGAAGCGGTTGAAAAAGGAGACATTATTTTTCTCGCGGTAAAGCCGCAAGTGTTACAGCAAGTGTTAGCTGAAATCACTCCTGCCGCTAATAAAAAACTCAATTCAAACCGTGCGCCTGTTTTTGTCTCTATGGCCGCGGGCTGGTCAATAGCGAAAATACAGGGAATTCTGGGAGCGAAAATACCCGTAGTGCGCATAATGCCTAACACTCCCGCGTTAATCGGCAAAGGAATGATAGCCCTGTCCGCCTCGCCTGAAGTTTCCGCAAACAGCGTATCGGAGATTGAAAAAATTCTTGGCGGAGCGGGTATAATTGATAAAGTTGAAGAACGTTTTATGGATGCCGTTACAGGACTTTCCGGTTCAGGACCGGCGTTTGTGTATTTATTTATTGAAGCCTTGGCGGACGGAGGGGTAAGCGCCGGATTGCCGAGAGACAAGGCTCTGCGTTACGCCGCCCAGACAGCATTGGGAGCCGCGGCAATGGTTCAGGAAACGGGTAAACACCCGGGGGAACTGAAAGACATGGTAACCTCTCCCGGCGGTACTACAATAGCGGGAATTGCCGCCCTTGAAGACGGCGCTTTTCGCAGTACGGTGATTAAAGCCGTAGAAGCCGCATGGAAACGCTCTATCGAATTAGGATAAAACAAAAAATTGAATAGACGAAACTCATTAGGACAGTTACATGGTAGACAACATCGGTCATCGTTTTGTCGCCACCGCTTCTCTTGCGTGCTGGAACGATATTGATAATCCAAACATCTAGTCAAATATTCATTTTTCAGATAAACTGTCCCTATGTTTGATAAATTTATTAAGGCGCTTTTCGGTTCGCAAAATGAACGCGACTTAAAAGCCCTTATGCCTATACTTCAGAAAGTAAACGAAAAAGAAAGCTGGGCGCAGGCGCTTCCCGCGGAGGATTTTCCCCGTCAAACCGCCCTTTTCCGCGAGCGTTACAAAAACGGCGAATCTCTGGACAGCATTTTACCCGAAGCCTTCGCATTGGCAAGGGAAGCCGGGTTTCGTACTCTTGGCGAGCGCGCCTACGATACGCAGATTCTGGGCTCCATTGTTCTGCATACCGGAAAAATTGCCGAATTAAAAACAGGCGAAGGCAAAACATTGATGGTTGTCGCCGCGGCGTACCTTAACGCTATTCCCGGCGAAGGCATCCATGTTGTTACCGTAAACGACTACCTAGCGAGCCGCGACGCTGATTGGATGAAGCCTATTTTTAATTACCTCGGCATAACCGTAGGCACGATTCTTTCCAACATGGATAACGATCAGCGCAAAGAAAATTACAATCAAGATGTAACATACTGCAC
>Ga0268262_10005753_pt1 | contig 12169 bp, 8 predicted proteins | sample TergutNc150P3_FD_190354 | JGI IMG/M metagenome (GOLD analysis project Ga0268262, IMG submission 190354) | Nasutitermes corniger P3 segment gut microbial community from laboratory colony in Florida, USA - Nc150 P3 (SPAdes) (version 2) | ecosystem: Host-associated > Arthropoda: Insects > Digestive... | reverse complement strand
CCCGAAAGAAATTAACGAAAGTACCATCGAAATTGTTAAACAGGAAATAATTAACCAAATAAATATTTTTGAAACTCTGCAATATTTTAATATGGTTAGTGTTGGTTGTGAGAAAACAGCGTAGGGGGCTGCCTAAGGCAATAGCATTTACTGCGTAAATCGGCACAGGGGGCAGCGCGGGGTTGCCAAAACAGATGGGGGAATCTGACTACGCAGCCCCGCGCTGCCCCCTGTGCCGGCCTATTCCGGCTATAACAAAATGTAACGGCACATATGCAAAAGTGGTGCCTGGCACCGTGCGCCGCTTTTTTTGTAAAATATGCCTTTTGGCATATATACAAATTTAAATTATGGGTATAATATTATTATGTAATTTAATATGCGAAATAAAAAAAATAATAATAAGGATGGTTTTATGAAAAAAATACTCAGAAAAATCGCTTTTGTTTTAATGGTTTTATTTTTTGCTGGTATCATTGCTAGTTGTGAGTTAGCGGTAGCAGTTGTTTATGCTCCTATTGGATTAATAGGAGAAACAGGACATGCACTGGCAATGTATGCAAATGCCGGAAAGATTGAGATGCCTTTGCTAAACTTGAAAAGAATTAATAAGGGAGTTTATACCGTAGATGTCGATGCATGGAATTATAGTTATAGCGAAGCACAAAGAAATAACGCCATAAATTTGCTTGTTCAATCAATGGGGTATGAATCATACGATTTTAAGATTACAGGAAAACCATATCCTACGAAAAAATCATTTAGAAACGTATGGTCATATTCTGTCACTATGCCGGGGTCTATTCCTGTTGTCAGAAACGAAAAATATAAAGGTAAAATAGCCGCCGACACTATATGTACGCCTGTAACGAACACCACATTTGGTAAAAGTAAAATCAATGGCATCGCCTACGGAGACGGCAAATTTGTCGCCGTGAGTGAAGACAAAAAAATGGCGTATTCATCAGACAGTATAACTTGGACGGCTGTAAAAAACACATCATATTTATTTTATGACATCGCTTATGGGAATGGCAAATTCATCGCCGTGGGATACTATGGAGGAGGAAAAATAGTGTATTCGTCAGATGGCGTAAACTGGACAGAAGTAAAGGATTCCTCATTTAAAAAGGATTCCATCGGAAGCATCGTATATGGGAATGGTATGTTTGTCGCCGCCACAGAATATGCCAGCGGTAAATTAGCGTATTCATCTGACGGCATAAACTGGACACGGGTAAAGAAATTCCCATTCAAAAAGAAATACATCGACATCGCCTATGGCGGCGGTAAGTTTTTTGTTTTCGATAGCCATGATAACGGTAATGTGGCGTATTCATCAGACGGCGTAAACTGGACAGCTATGACCAACCCCTTCGGTAAAAAAAACAGTATCGAAAACATCATTTATGGGAACGGCAAATTTGTCGCCGTGGGATATGGCGGCATAATGGCGTATTCGTCAGACTGCGTAAACTGGACACTCGCGACAGACCCCATATATGCCTATGGTATCTTTAGGTTCCTCACCAGAGCCATAACCTTCGGAGACGGTAAATTTTTTGCCGTGGGCAGCGATGGTAAAATGGCATATTCGTCAGACGGCATAACATGGATAACAATAGCGGACAGCACATTTCGTATAGAGTATCTCGATACACAAGAGCATTATGACATTGCCTTCGGGGACGGTAAATTCGTCGTTGTGGGTAGCGATGGTAAAATGGCGTACTGGAACGGTAATTAGGCTAAAACATATATTGGAAAATAAAAGAAATAATATTGTAAAAAATATTATAAAAAGCGCAAACCTGCACATACTGTTACCCTATGCCAATAGAGGCCAGCCGGAGGGGACGCCGCGGGGCTAGCGGAAACATTTGGAATTCCCCGCCGGAGGAGACCAGCGAGTAATAGTAACGAGGGTAAGGACAATAAAAGCCCAGCACTTAAATACGATAATGATTTCATAGTATTACGATGAGCACGGTAATTTAAGTGCTGGGAGGCTCCGTAGGCGGACTCTACAAGCGTTTCCGCTAGCCCCGCAGCGTCCCCTCCGGCTGGTTTATACGGTCAAAAGTAACTACTACCCATATTGACACACCCCCCCCGGCTATGCAATAACAAAACAATGAATCCATTAGCTAATGAATTAAACACGATCCTCAAAGGAACTGTCGCGGACAGGCTCCTTTCCGATCTGGGGCGGCGTTATTATTTTCCCAAAGGCATTATCGCCCAGTCAACCGAGGCGAAAAAAGCCGCGACACTGGCAAACGGCACTATCGGCATGGCCTATGTCGGCGGCAAACCCCTGATACTTTCGGCTATCGCCGATAATATGGCGTCCCTCACTCCCGAAGAGTCCGTGGCCTATGCCCCCACCGCCGGAATAGAAAAAGCAAGAACAGCCTGGAAAAATCTGATGATACAGAAAAACCCTTCCCTGGACCCGGCGCATATTTCCCTGCCCGTCGTCGTGCCGGGACTGACCTCCGGCCTTTCCTGCACGGCGGATATGTTTTTTGAAAAAGGAACCGGACTGCTGTCCAGCGATCCCTGCTGGGAAAATTACAGCCTGATTTTTGAACTGCGCCGGGAGGCGAATATTATCCCCATTCCCTTTTTCAGCAAAGGGCCGGGACTTGATATAGAAGCAATCCGTTCGGCGGTACAACAGCAGGCGAAAAGCGGTTCGGTGCGGATAATATTCAACTTTCCCAATAACCCCTCCGGCTACTCTCCCACCGTCGCGGAAGAAGAAGCCCTTGTCTCCATCGTTCGGGAAACCGCCGATAACGGGGCCGACGTGCTGGTAATCTGCGATGACGCCTATTTCGGCCTGTTTTATGAGGATAACATTTCGCCGGAATCGCTGTTCGTCCGTTTTGCCAATATTCACGACCGGGTGCTGGCAATCAAGATTGACGGCCCGATTAAAGAAGATTATGTTTGGGGCCTCCGCATGGGTTTCCTCACCTACGCTTCAAAAAATTTAAATCAGACTCACCATGACGCGCTGGTGAAAAAACTTATGGGGGCTATCCGCGGGTCGGTTTCCTCCGCCAATACCAGCGCCCAGCACCTCATGCTGAAAGCGATGGAAGACCCCCGCACCCCCGGCGAAAAAGCCAACTATCGCGCCCTGTTGCAGCGCCGTTACAATCTGGTAAAAGATTTTATCAAAGCGCATCCCAATCATCCGGTACTGCAGCCCCTGCCCTTTAACTCAGGCTATTTTATGTGCTTCCATTGCAAAACAGACGCCGAGACTCTGCGGCAGGAACTGCTGACCAAACACGGCATCGGCGTCATCGCCCTGGGCGAACACTGCATCCGCGTCGCCTTTTCCAGCATAGACGAGGATAAAATTACCGCGGTGTACCAGAAGATTTACGATGTAGCGGCAGTAGCCAAATAACAGCTTGCATCAATCCCGCGTCAACTGCCGGTTAATCGGAAACAGAATACCCACCATTAAGTATATCCCAATCCCCAGTTGTAAAAGAACAGGGAAGCCACTGGCTACGGAAAGGAGGCGGGCCATCGCGCTGCCGACGAGGGAAAGGCCGCCGTTCATGCCCCATGCCCAGGGAAGCAGATGCGGTTTTGTTTCCTGAAGGCTGTCCAGGCCGTTTGGATACGGAACACCCATAAAGAAAGCCGGAGGGGCGATTATTAACGCCGAAACCAAAAAACGCGTCATCATGGACGAAGAATGGAACATCGCGAGGAAGTCATCCAGGCCGAAAATGTAAAACAGAAACCCTCCCGCAACCAAAGCGCAGGCCGCCGGAACGACAATAACCCTGAAGCGTTTTAACAGACCGCTGGTAATGTTTCCCAGCGCGGAAGAAATTAACATTACGGTAATCACCATGCTTGTTGAATAAGTCGGGTTGGAAAGAAATACCGCGAGACGCTGGATAAGGTATATCTCGATGAGCATATACCCCAGCCCCAGTCCGGCAAAATATAAAATCACCCCAACAGTGCCCCTTCTTTTGGTGAACAGGGTTTTTCTTTTGCCAATAACAGGAATTAAAATGACAACAAGGCCGAATATACACGCCTGAATCAACATCGCAAAGAGAAGGAGGTATCCCCATTCTTCCGAAATATCCCGCAGTTGATCCAGATACATCGGCAGTTCGCCCATTTTTAAAAACCCGGTGTAATAAGGACGGGGGTCGGTAATGGGCCGGATGTCAAAAATATAGGCGTCTTCTATTTTCTTTGCCTCTCCCGCGAAGAAAAACGGAATGACCGTTCTGTACATGTCCGCGTTGGTAATGGTTTCCGTTTTTTCTTTATCCGCGCCGGAATCAACAAACTGATTGCGGTAATTTGCCATAAGTATATTAATATCGCGTAACGGTAAATCCGTTTCGGGAGCGTAAAAAAGATCAAAAGAACATTTTTTGACAAATTTATTAAGGTCGTTAAGATCGCGCGGCGTAAACGCCCCTTTCTTGACAAGAATGGTTGAGGTAGACCGTAAAAGCCCGAATGAATACAGGCATTTTTCGGGGTTTTCAAAACCGGCTTCATTCATCGCGCGGATTATGGTATTAAGAAGACGGGGTACGTTCCTCGGCGGATTCAGCCTGTCCCAGACCGTTATCGAAAGAATACCGCCGTCTTTAAGGCCGCTGAAATAATCCTTAAAAGCCTCTACCGTGTACTTAAAATCCTCGTGTACCGTGTATCCTCCCGAATCCGTAAGACCGACTGAATCAACCAGACTTATTTCAATTAAATCATAAGAACCTTCATTATTGACGCAATGCGACCGGCCTTCTCCCCTGATTACCTTTATTTTATCCGTCTCCAGAAGATTGCCGGTAAAGCGGGAAACAGAAGGATCATCCCGCAAAAGATGGATTATTTCCGGCGAAGGCTCGGTAATGTCAATGGAACGCGCTCCGTTGTACAGGGCGACATTCGCGTTTATTCCGCCGCTGAGGTTGACCAGCAGTACGTCCGGTTCGGAAATCATGGAATAGGGAGCCGCCATCGGAAGATAATCCATATAAACTTTTTCACTTTCCTTTAAATGACCCATTATTCCAATGGGACCTGAACCATCTATAAACAAGCCCCAGTAAAGCTGAGTGGGCAGATTCTCAATGCTGAGGACCGCGTTATCTGAAAGCCCCGGAGCGAAATGGAAATATCTTGACGCGTAAACATGAAACTCACCGGCAGGCCCGTTGGAATGATGAACAAGGGTAGAGTCCGCGTATCTGCGCACATAGCTTATGTCTTTATAGTCGGAAATCCTGATGTTCCCATAGAAAAAAGAAAGAAAAATTGACCCCAATGTTGTTATACAAAGACCGATAACATAAGGAACCGGAAAACGCAATTTGCCGTCCTTGCGGCAGGAACTTAAAAGGGCGGCAATTATGGTAATGGCGAGAACCGGCAATAAAAGGTACTGCGGCGGAAGAAAAAACATAAACAAAACAATAAACAAGCCGCCCGCGCCGGAGCCTATCATGTTCCAGAAATACACGCGCTGGATTTTATCGCTTAACGTAATAAACGCGATACCGACAAACGCCGCGATAATAAAAAAAGGAACCCCGTAAATAATATAATAGGCCCCGATAAACCAAAGCTGCCGTGAGTCCGAAGCGAGAAATATCGGGTTAAACGGAACCTTTTGCGCGATAATTACCGCTCCCGACATAAACAACGGAAGTAAAATCGCCAGAATTGACATATACATTTCCGGCCGCCGCCTGATTTTTTCCTCAACAAAGGTAAGGATAATGCCGGCAAGCCCGATTCCCAGAAGGGCGGTAGAAATGACCAGCGAGCCAAAGTTTGACCAGCTTCCAACCGAAAAAACCCGCATAACATAGAGTTCAAAGGCTATTCCCGCCGTAGAAATAAAGAATAACGCGGCTAATTGATTTCTTTTCATCAGGCACACAATATATCAGATAATGGATATTCTTTCAATATATTCGATTATTGACATAAATCCCCATAGTCTTTACATTCTAAAGTATCACTATGACGGATATTTTTATTAGTTTCTTTAAAAAATCCATACCGGCTTCTTTGGTATTTTCCGTATTTTCCGGCCTTATAATCGGCACGTCGTTTGGGCTTTCCATTCCGCTGGTGGTGTTGTCCCATTCCGAAAGGGTAGCCAGTTATGAAGAAGTTGCCGCGATCTCAATGGTAGAGGACGCTTTGCGGCTGGCCGGCAGGTCAAATTCGGAAGAAGAAGGTTTTAGCTACATTACCCTTCCCGGAGTACAAAAGTATGACGGCCCCCGTCTTGCCCAGTCCATGCCCATTGAAACCAAAGAAGCATGGCTTTCATGGATGAGCAAAAACCGCGGCGACGACCCTGTTTTTCTTGAACAGCGCTGGGATTGGGCGCAAAATCTGGTTATGACATCAGAGCTTAAGCGCCCCGAGGACGTAAGGGCGTTTTTGCTGACACCACGGGAGCATTTTGTCAGGGCTCAAAACAAGGGGCTTGAGTACGCCGATACCTGGCTGCCCATCGGATACGGGGCGACCATTACCGACCCGGACATTGTTTCCATGATGACGACAACCCTCAGTATTAAACCCTGGGACAAAGTTCTGGAAATTGGAACCGGTTCGGGGTATCAGTCGGCGATTCTTTCCTATTTAACCAAAGATGTCTATTCCATAGAGATAATCAGGCCTCTTTTTGTGGAAACAGACGCCCTTTACCGTAATCTGGAACGGAATTTTCCCTCTTTTTCCGTCATTAACCGGAAATTGGGCGACGGGTATTACGGCTGGGAAGAATACGCCCCATTTGACAAAATCATAGTTACCTGCGCCATAGACCACATTCCGCCCCCTCTCCTGAGGCAATTAAACTCCGGCGGAATCATGGTTTTGCCCCTTGGCCCTCCCAATCGTCAATATATAATGGAAATAGTGAAAAATGAGGAGGCGGACGGCTCCATTACCCTGAGCCGCAGGGATGTTTACAACGGCCAAAGCGTTAAATTTATCCCCTTTAGGGACGAAGGCGGGACTTCTTACAGTACTCCTGCTTCCGATGTTCCCGAATAACAATAAATAACTGGACAAAAGGTGCCGAAAGTCATATTATATGAGAGTGAGGGGAAGTTATTCTCTATGAGGCGGGAGGTGTTCATGGTTAAATGGCTTTCCGCTTGGGGAAGCGGAATTCTGAAAATCTTGATTTCTCTTTTGTCCCGGTTGTGGGACATAATCCGGTATAATCCACTGTTCAGAAAAATCGCCTTTGCCGCCTGTATTACGGCAGTTCTTACGGGAGCTGTTTTTCTGGTTTTATTTGCCGTTATTTCTCCCGAATTACCCCCCGGAAATCTCTTCTCCGTTATAAATGATGTCTCGGAAATCTGGAAACCTGACAACTCAATGTCTCATGTTGTCCTTTCTTCCGACGACGATGATTGGGCGGCGCTGACTTTATTTGACGGTACGGAAGTTCAGACGGGCGCGGGCTCTCAGGCCCAGGATCGTTCCAGAGACTTTGAATATCCGGTAAGGCCGGGAGAAACATTGTCTGAAATCGCCTATACCTATGACGTTTCTTATGACTTTCTCGCGTGGTACAACAAAATAACCAACGCGAACCGCATCCGGGTAGGAACGGTCATCATTATTCCTTCCCTGGCCAATATCGAAAACAATAAACAGGAATATCAGAAATATAAAACAAAAAAACGGCAGACCGCGTCACCGGCGAAAACAACAAAACCGGTCAAAAATATCCAGATTGCCTATGAGAGCCTGAATAACGGAACGGGTTCGGGGGTAACAGTCCATTTTTCGATAGTGAATCCCCCTCCCGATCTCAAGTCTTATGAATGGGATTTGGGAGACGGAAAACGCAGTTTCCGGGAAACCCCCAGTAATGAATATTCCCAGCCCCGAACCTATCCTGTCCGCCTGACAGCCCAGGATAACGCGGGCAATATTTACAAATCAAATCCCCTTTATATTGATATTCCGTATCCCGCTTCCATGTCGGAACACAGCACCACCAAATTTGTTACCCTTTCTTCTCCCGATGATTATTTTGTGGTAGACGGAACCATAATAAAGGTTGCCCGTTATCCCCATATTGAGGATGTGCTGGATCTGAGCGAGTCTGATCAGGTTTTAAGCAAGGCGCGGTTCAAGAAAAGCGGTTATTTTGGCGTTACAGTCCGTGAAAGCAACGGAAGAGACCAGTATTATTCCATTTTTGTAAGCCCGGTGCCGACGGTGCATGTCGATCTCGCGACCAGTAATTTTAACTGGTACCGGACGCAGTTTAACTCCGGCACTCCCTCCAACTGCGGGCCAGCTTCGGCGTCTATGGGGATAAGCTGGGGAACCGGAAAATATCACCCGGTATCCGCGGTACGCCAGTTTATCGGCTGGCAGGGAGACGGCGGAACCAGTTTTGAAGAGCTTATAAGGGCTATTAAAAACCAGGGTGTTTCCGCCGAAATGCAGCCGTTAAGAACCATGCAGGATATCAAAAATCTCATAGATTCGGGTTCTATAGCGATTATTCTTTTTCATACAGACGGGGTCAAAACCGCCCGCCTCGATCCGAAACTTGATCTTTTTGGCAAGTACTATAACGATTCTGTCGGTCATTATGTGGTTTTAAAAGGTTACTCCATGAACGGTGAATATGTGGTAATCCACGATCCTATACCAAGCGACTGGGGTTCCAATAGTTTCCGGTATGGGGACGAAATCAGCATGATGGGACGCAACCGCTATTTCAACACCAATGAAGTTTTACGTTCTCTGCGCCGCAATGATATGATCGTAGTGCCCGGCTCAAATTAAGACTTATTACCCGTTCAAAATCATGTCGTCAAGATCGCCAAATTCCGGCATTTGCCGGTAAATGGGGCCTTTATTGCTTGCGTGTACCGAATCGAGGTCTTTAACCCTGGTATACAGTTCGCAGAGCAGTTTGGCAAAGAGTTCCAGGTTAGCGGTAAAAGTGTTCACCGCCATGTCCCGCATTACCCTGTCCGAGCCGCCTGAACCTCCCTCACTCAGGCGATACCTGAGGGAAGGGGCAACTTCACGGCGGGTAGCGACAACAAACCGCGCCGTGGCGGCAATCTGACGGTACAGCTCGTCAAGGTGAAAACCCTCGTAGCGGTACTGCTCAAATCTTTCAGTAAGGCTTTCAATATTGTCCCAGGTTGTCTTATCCAATGGCAGCTGCAAAAGAGCAGGCCGAATATAGCGGTTTGATATATTGGTCTTGTAATGCTCGCCAATACGCTCAATCAGACGCATAACTTGAGCATCTTTTATTTGTTCCAAAATGCCTCCTCGCAGACATAATTTACAAATATCTTCTCTTTTAATATAATGTTTTTCTGGCGGATTGGCAAGTAATGAATAAAAAAATGAGAGTAATTCGTAAAAAACGGGTAATTTTACCCCTATTGCTGGCATGGGCGGCTCTGAGCGCCGTTTCCTGTTCTTCCGGCAGAAACAAAACCGCCATACTCTGGTCGGATCGGCCTGAATTCGCTTTTTATGGAGAATATTTTAACGCGGTTCAGGATCAATACAAAATCGAAGTTCATTATTATGACTTTCCCGCCCAAAAACTCAAGGAAAACACTTCCCCTCCTGACATTGTCGCGGGAAGCTGGCTGAAATGCGTTTCGGCACGGGTCTTTTTCAGACCGCTGGACAAGCTTTACCGGAAAAACACCCCTTTTCAAAATGATTTTTACCCGCGCCTGTTATCCCTGGGGAATGTTGACGGAAAGCAGTACCTGCTGCCGGTGTCATTCAACGCTCCTATGGTGATCTTTGCCCGCAACAAGGGGGGGCAGCTTTCCAGTCCTTTTACCATTGGATTTGACGAGATGAAACAGTTAGGGAAAAATTTCAATACTGAAACCAGGGGCGTATATACCAAAATGGGATTTTCTCCCTCATGGGACGATAACTTTTTGTATATCACGGCGGAGTTGTACAACGCCTCATTCAGGGAGGCTGACCCTGTCGCCTGGGATTCCCGGGCTCTTGAGCAGGCGATGAGTTTTGCCTACGACTGGATATGCGAAGCCAATACCAGCATTCAGGCGGTAGATGACTTTACCTTCAAATATTTTTACATTCCTCCGGCAAAACTTGCCCTTTCAGGACGGATACTGTTTACCTGCATGGACAGCGGCAGTTTCTTTACCCTGGCGGAAGACCAGCAGAATAACCTTGATTTCCGCTGGCTTGCCGAAAAGGACGCTATACCGCTTGCCGAAAAAACGGTCTATCTTGGCCTTGTTAAAAAAGGGAAATCGCCCAAAGCCGCCGAGGCTTTCCTCCGCTGGTTTTTCAACACTGACACCCAGCGCGGTCTTCTTGAAAGAAGCCGGCAAAACCGGCTGACCGAAACCTCCTTCGGCATCAGCGGGGGCTTTTCCGCCATGCGTCCGGTTACCGAACAAGTCTTCCCCCAGTTTTACCAGGGCCTGCTGGGACACATGCCTCCCGCGGAATTTCTTTCACCGCCCAACGTACTGCCCATCAACTGGATGACGCTGAAGGAACGGGTCATACTCCCCTACCTGCACGAACGAGTCCGGCAGCCGAACGATGAGGGGATTTACCCGTTGGAACGCTGCATAACGGATTGGCTGCGGATAAATCGGTAACTGGCATATTTTCATTTAATAAAGTATGCTAAAACAAAAGGAAGTACCATGTCATACAAAAACATCCGGAAATTCACGGCACTGCTGTTTTTGTTCCTCTCAGCCTGCGCGACAACGATTCAATTAAGGGTACAGCGCCCGCCGACCCTAAATACCGCCGGCATCAAACGTATCGCTATCATGCCCTTTGAAGCCGCTTCCCATGACAAAACCTATAGAGAGACAGCCCAGTATGCCACAACGGCCGCGACCAATAGAATCCAGGCGCTGAATTATTTTACCCTGATAGACCCCTCGGAAATTGAACGCCTGCGGAAGAATAACCAAAGTATCGAGAGTTATGTAGACGCCCTGTTTACCGGACGGATAACGCGGATTGACTCAAAAGACAGTACCAGTGAAGGGCAATATAAAAACAAGGACGGCGATATAATACATTATACCACTTATGAGAGAAATGTAGAAATTGAGTTTAACTATTCCCTTACGCGCTCACGTGATGGAAGCCTTATCGGGCCGGTTTCCAGAAAGGGAAGCGGCAGCAGTTCCAGCCAAAACAAAGACGAAGTTAAATCCACCGCTGATCTTCTGCGGTCTATTATTAACAGCCAGCTTGGATCTCTTGGACGGGAGATTGCCCCTTATACCGCCATTGAAAACCGTGATTTAGCGAAAGACAACTCAAAAGATAAAGCTTTACAGGCGGAAATGAAAGACGCTCTTGCCCAGGTGAAAGCGGGAAATTATAAAATCGCCCTGACAGCTTATCTTGGAATTTATGAACGGTACAAAAGTTTCGCCGCGGCGGAGAACGCGTCTATCCTCCATGAGTCATTCGGAGATACCCAGACCGCGGCGATCTTTATGCAGCGGGTTTCCGAGGAAACGGGAAACCCCCGCGCGTGGACTATCATTGCCCGGCTGAATAAAATTTTACAGGATCAGGCGACGCTTGCCAGTGAATACGCCGATAACCGGGGCCAGACAGAACGGATCGCGGCTTTCGCGAGCGATGAAATTCAGAAGGTTCTTCCCAAAAACGCGCAGGTGTGGATTTATAACAATGCCGCCGCCAACCCACTGGCAGCGGCGGTCGTTGACAATATAACTTCCGGCTTTATCAGAAAGGGAATACGCGTTGTTGATCGGCAGAACGCCGCGTTAATTGAAGCGGAACAAAAATTCCAGATGTCCGGCTCTGTCAGCGATAATGATTTCCTGAGCATCGCCAACACCGCGGGGGCAAATACCATTGTCGTCATCGGTATAAGCGGCAGCGGGGCAACGCGCCGTCTGCAAGTCCGGGTGCTGGATATCGAAAAACGCATAGCGATTATGCAAAGCGATACCGGCGAAAAGTGGCAATTGTAGCGTCTAATTCCCCAACCCCTTACAAAAACCCCTGATTTATGGCATATTCGTACCGTAGGAGGAATCTGTGTACCAGCCCGTTGACGCGAAAGTTAATTTTCCCCGCATGGAGGAAGAAG
>Ga0268262_10005752_pt1 | contig 12170 bp, 7 predicted proteins | sample TergutNc150P3_FD_190354 | JGI IMG/M metagenome (GOLD analysis project Ga0268262, IMG submission 190354) | Nasutitermes corniger P3 segment gut microbial community from laboratory colony in Florida, USA - Nc150 P3 (SPAdes) (version 2) | ecosystem: Host-associated > Arthropoda: Insects > Digestive... | reverse complement strand
TGGGCTGCGGCAGTTGGGGCGGCAATTCAGTTTCGGAAAATGTCGGCGTAAAACATTTATTAAATATTAAAACACTGGCGGCAAGGAGGGAAAATATGCTGTGGTTCCGCGCTCCCGAAAAAGTATATATCAAGAGGGGATGCCTCCCCGTGGCACTGGACGAGCTTAAAACCGTTATGGGAAAAAAGAGGGCGTTCATCGTCACCGATACATTCCTCTATGAAAACGGTTACACCAAATGCATCACAGACAAACTAGACAGCTTAGGCATTGTCCACGAAACTTTTTTTGATGTCGCCCCCGACCCGACTCTCGGCTGCGCGAAAAAAGGCGTAGTACAGATGAGCGCGTTCAAACCCGATGTGATCATCGCCCTCGGCGGCGGCTCGGCAATGGACGCCGGCAAAATCATGTGGGTACTTTACGAACACCCGGAAGTTGATTTTGAGGATATGGCGATGCGCTTCGCCGACATTCGCAAACGGGTCTACACTTTCCCCAGAATGGGAGAGAAGGCGTACTTCATCGCGATACCCACCTCCGCCGGAACAGGCAGCGAGGTAACGCCCTTTGCCGTCATCACCGATGAAACCAAAGGCATGAAATACCCGCTGGCGGATTACGAATTGTTACCCGACATGGCGATTGTGGACGCCGACGTGCAGATGAACGCTCCCAAGGGGCTCACCAGCGCAAGCGGCATCGACGCGGTAACCCACGCGCTGGAAGCCTACGCCTCGGTCATGGCGACGGACTACACCGACGGCCTGGCGATACAGGCGCTCAAGGTGATTTTCGAGTGGCTGCCCGCCGCGTACAACGAAGGGGCGGCAAATCCAACAGCCCGTGAAAAAATGGCGAACGCCGCCACTATTGCGGGCATGGCTTTCGCCAACGCCTTCCTCGGCGTCTGCCACTCGATGGCGCACAAACTCGGCGCGTTCCACCACCTGCCCCACGGCGTCGCCAACGCGCTGATGATCAGCGAAGTGCTCCGCTACAACGCCTGCGAAGTTCCGCCGAAGATGGGGACCTTCCCTCAATATGATCATCCCAAAACATTATCCCGTTACGCGCAAATCGCGGATGCCTTAAATCTTGGCGGCTCAAGCGACGAGGAGAAACTTGAAAAATTGATCGCCGCCGTGGAAAAGCTGAAAGAACAGATAGGGATAAAGAAGACCATCAAAGATTACGGCATAGATGAAAAAGATTTTCTTCTCCGCCTTGACGACATGAGCGAACAGGCGTTTGACGATCAATGCACCGGCGCAAATCCCCGGTATCCCTTAATCGAGGAAATCAAAAGGATGTACCTTAATGTCTTTTACGGAAAGAAGGAGAAGGTGTAAATGGGCAGTTACAAACTTGATAATTTGCTTGCCGATCGCGGGTCGAGGAAAATATACCGCGACGGGGATAAGGTGATAAAACTCAGAGACAAGGATTTCCCCGCGCCGGACGTTCTTTCCGAAGCGCATAACCTTGCCGTGGTGGGAGAGACCGCCCTCAAGGTTCCGCGTTTGGTAGAGGTAACGAAAATCGACGGCAAGTGGGCGGTCGTTTGGGAATATGTTGAGGGAACTTCCCTTGACAAACTTATGGAAAAAAACAAAGGCAAAGAAGAGCAGTACCTTGAGCGCTTTGTTGACATTCAGCTTGATATGCACCGTCATAGCGCGACAAGGCTTCCCTTGCTTATCGAAAAGATGGAGCGCAAGATAAAAGCCTCCGATCTTGACTCGACCGCCCGCTACGAAATTTTGGGAAGGCTGGCGAGTATGCCCAAACACACCAAACTCTGTCACGGCGATTTTAACCCCGCCAATGTGGTTATCACCGAAAAGGACGAGGCATACATCATCGACTGGTGTCACGCCACTCAGGGCAACGCCTCGGCGGACGCGGCGCACACCTACCTGTTGTTCCGTCTCGCGGGCAACGCCGCGCTGGCGGACAAATACCTTGCGCTGTTCTGCAAAAAGAGCGGCACGGCAAAACAGTATGTGGAGAAGTGGCTGTCTATAGTGGCGGCGTCGCAGCTTCACAAGGCGAAACCGGAAGAAAAAGAATTGCTGCTGCGTTGGGCGAATGTGGTGGAGTACGCCTAGCGTTCTTTGTTTTCAAACATTGGCCATTTTGAAAAATCCGATTTCCCTATTGGAACCATAATCGACAAAAATACTATAAACAAAAATATTATTAATGAAACACCCCGATATATCGGCAACAAAAATATTATCGACAGTATTGTTGTTAGCGCAAAATGATAAGGAGCCAATACTTTAAAAGCAAACTTTCTATTTGTTACATTTGGAATATATAGAACATACATTACTGATGTTAGTAAGAACGCAAAAGTTAATGTAGGAAATATATTAAAGAATCTTATAATATATGAAATGAACAAGAAATAAAAAACATTAATTATTGCGATAAATAAATAATGTACAGAATGGAATTTTACCGTATTCATTTGTGATAAAATAAAAACAAGTAATATAAACAGGCACAAGGAAACAGGAGAAAATCTAATCAGTCTTTCTATCTGATCCAAATCGTTAATTATTGATACAAATGAAATACCAAAATCCTGATTAGTGTTAAAATTATTCATTTCAATCAATAATTGTTCGCCTGTCTTGTCTTTTTTAATTTCATGGGGTAAACCAAATTGTAATAAATTGTATTCTGATGTGTTAATGTTAAAAATTACCTTAAATGATGGTACAACGTATTTATCGTAGACGGATAATTTGTATTTCAAAACATCAATACCTTTGGTTTTAAATTTTATATTTACCTTTACATTTTGACTTTGATCAAATTTAGAAAGTAAAACAAAGGGTTCGTCTATGTCGAATTCAGCGGTAATCGCTTTATTGTCAATAATAACCTGATAATCATACAGTATACTCGCGTTTGCGGGACGTTTAAGTTTTACGAATAAATTATCCTGAAACGGCTTATTATTGGTCAGACTATATTCATTTTCGATATCTACAAGAAAAGAATTGAAAGTTATAAGTCCTTCCCGCCTCTTGTCCAAATTTATAGAAGAATTTATAGCTATTGAATCCGGCAGCACATAATGCTTTCTGGTTTTTGTTACTTCTACTGCATAGCTCTCTTTTTTTTCTTTCTCTGTATATTGTTCTTCAAAATAAAAATCTGCCGGAATAATATTTATTTCACCACCCCAGGATCCGACAAACTTTTTATATACATTCCCATAGGTAGTATCATTCTGCTGGCCAACCCTTAAACTGGTTGTTACTAAAGCAAAAGAACCGGCCGCCGCGATTAAAATTAACCAAAAAAAGGGGAATCTGATTTTTGGTTGCGGCGATACCGGTTCTTCATCAGCCATATAAACCTACTAACAATTAGATATCAGCGTCATTATTACAACGCCGATCCGGATCAATCCAGTATTTTCCCTATCCTGCGTAACAAGTCGTCCTTATCATAGGGTTTTTTGATGTAATCAACCGCGCCCATTTCCTGCGCCCGTTGTATGTCTTTCGGGTCGTCTGAAACGGTGAAAAACGCTATGGGAATATCGTGTAAGTTGCTTATGGCTTTTATCCTGGTGTAAGTATCCCATCCGTCCATATCCGGCATTACCAGGTCCAATAATATTAATTGCGGAACCATCCCCTGATAGAATAAAGTCATCGCTTCTTTGCCCGATTTGGCGCTTGATACGTCATATTTATCCTGTAATACCGATTTCACCATCTCAAGATGGATACTGTCATCATCTACCATGAGGATTTTGCGCTTATCATTGACGGCAGTATCTTTAAATTTGTCCGTTTCCTGTTTTAAGGCGTCAAAGTTTTTGTTGTTTTCCTGACTCATTTCGTTAACATGGCTTACCGAGCCGCTTATTTTATTAACGCCTTTCAGTATCTCATTCATTCCTTCGACTGTTTCTTTGCTGGTCTTTATGAATCCATCGGTCTCCTGAACCAGAGTCTCTCCCGATTCCTCCATGTCGTCAGACCCTTTTTTAACCGAGGCGGTTATGTCCCGCAGGCGGCTTATGGAATCCAGTATTTGCTTTCCGCCCACTTCCTGTTCTTCCATCGCGTGCAGAATATTTTGTTCATGTTCGGAAACTGTTTTTACGCTTGAGTCTATAGCGCCGAAACGCGACAATACCTCGTTGGACGATTTGGTGATGTTGTCTATAGACGCTTTTATTTTTTTCAGCATTGTCGAGGTGGTCTTTGATTGTTTGCTGGACGACTCGGCGAGTTTGCGTATTTCATCGGCGACAACGGCAAAGCCCTTGCCCGCTTCTCCGGCGTGCGCCGCTTCAATCGCCGCGTTCATCGAAAGCAAGTTAGTTTGGCTGGCGATATTGTTCATGACCGAGTTTATTTCCAAAAGCCCCTCGGAGTCGTGGGCGATTTCCTGTATTTCCTGCGCCACTGTTTGAACGCCTGTTTTGCCGTTTTCCGACGCTTCGGTCAAAGTGCTGACATTTTTGCTGTTTTCCACCAGCGTCCGGGTTACTGAATTAATATTGGCGGTCATTTCCTCAATGGCGGAAGACGACCTGTTTACGCTGTCAGTCTGTTCTTCTATCATCTTTTTAAGGTTGTCAATGTTTTCCTTAATATCCCCTACCGCCTTGCCCGCTTCTTCCGCGCCGGTTTCCTGCTTGACCATAAGGTTTTTCATGTTATCAAGGTTAGATGTAATCTGCTGAACGGCGGTGGAAGTTTTGTCCATATTGGCGGAAAGTTCAAAACTGGTATGGTTAAGACCGTTGATTTTGTATTTTATGGTTCCTACAAGGCTTCTTAGTTTCTCCATGGTCATATTGAAATGTTCCGCCAGATCTCCTATTTCATCATTTTGGCGGATTTCCAGCCGGCTGGTCAGATCCCAGTCGCTGGCAATATGATTAAGAGTTTCTACCATTTTATGCAAGGGTTTTAAAAGCGTGGTAATAAATACATTGAAAATTATAAAGATAAGCGCCATTGCCCCCAGCATCGCCAGAAAAAGCCCGGTCATGGTGGTTGAAAGATAATCGGCAGTGGTAACGGGCATAATGGCCGTAATGTACCAGTTCAGGATCGGAATGGTGCCGACGACAACTTCTCCCTTGCCGGAGTAAAAAACCTGCGTTTCACCGGGTTTTAGGGATTTTGTCCGGGCAAGAATATCAGCGCCTGTCGCGCCCAGTTCCGCGTCGATTTTTTTCTTTTCGGCTACCAGTTTTGAATCCTTTGCCCCGGTTATTTCCCCGTCACCGTTAAAAAAGTAGAGCGCCGCCTTGTTTGTATAATCTTTGTAAATGGAATTGATGAATGTTGTAAGGTCTATGCCGGTTCCCAATATGCCGATGGGTTTGTGCCGGCTGTCAAAAACCGGCGCGTTGATCCAGAGGTTGGTTTTGTCAAGGTCAGGGTTGTAATTTATATTGAAGTTGTATTTTTCCGTTTCATTAAGGGTCATTAAATACCAGTATTGATTGGGATCCGCAGTATCAATGACATAAACGAAAGAATCGTCAGAATAGAATTTCTTGTCCCGGTCACTCACCCAAAATACCGAATTTGCCGCGAATGCCCTGCGATAACCGGCAATCTCCCTGGACGCGATTTTTTCTATATTAGGATCGTTTGGGTTAAGAAAGTAATCTTGTATCAAAGGCGAATCGGCCATTTTAAGCGCAATGGCAATTTCGCTGTTTACCGATGATTCCAGATTAATACGCTCAATTTCCACCAATTGGGAAAGGTCAACTGCCAGGTTGTCTCTGACAATCTGCTTCATAGAAACAATAAATGCCACGATTCCCACTATGACAATTACCAGAAAAAGAGCAACGGAAAAAACAATAAAACGGCTCTTTATTGAAGTTCGCCGTTCATTCGAACTTGATCTTGATAAACCCTTCATAACACCACCTTTGAAGTGAATCCTATAGTATTTTTCAAAAAATCGCAATATACCGGGAAGGGGACATTGACGTATTTTTCAAAACATGGTAAGCTGTTTTCGTATATTTCAATGGAAATTTTAGAGTATACCGGTAATACCGGAATTGTAAAAACTCAACGAAAGATTTTATCCGTGTTAATTTTGGCATTTCTCGGCGGGGCTTATATCGCTTTTGCTTCGGAAGGTTCTACTATGGCGGCATACAACCTGCTTGCCAACGCCGACACATACGGACTTGGAAAAGTTTTGGCGGGGACAGTATTTGGAACAGGGCTTATGCTGATTGTTCTGGCAGGCGGAGAACTGTTTACGGGAAATTCGTTGATTATTGTATCGGTACTGGATCGCAAAGTTACTGTTAAAGCAATGCTGCTGAATTGGCTGTTGGTATACATCGGCAATTTTTTGGGCAGTTTGTGTATTGCCATAATGATGAACCAGTCAGGGTTATTCAACAGCAGTAACGGACTTCTGGGCGGCATGACAATTAAAATCGCCTCGTATAAAACAACATTGCCTTTTCATTCGGCGTTTTTTCTTGGCATTATGTGCAACTGGCTGGTCTGTCTCGCGGTATGGGTTTCTTACGGAACGGCGGATGTGGCCGGAAAAGCGCTGACCATATTTTTCGTTATCGGTCTTTTTATAACATCTGGTTTTGAACACTCAATCGCCAATATGTACTATATTCCCGCGGGTATTATCGCGAAACAAAACCCGCAATGGCTCACCATGTCACAAATCTCCGCTGACCAAACCGCCCATTTAAATTGGTTTAACTTTGTTGTTAAAAATTTAATTCCGGTAACGCTTGGCAATATTGTGGGGGGCTCTATCATGGTGGGTGTTTTGTATTGGTTATCGCGGGAGTTTCAGAAAAAGAAATCCGGATAATATGAAACAACCTATAATCGGCGTTATTCCCCTTTGGGATGAAAAAAAAGACAGTATATGGATGTTACCCGGTTATATGCAAGGTTTGGAAGAAGCTGGCGCTGTTCCCGTGATCCTGAATTTGACTATTTCGGAGGCTGTTCTAAAACAGGCCGCATGTTCTTTTGACGGTTTTCTGTTTACCGGCGGCCATGACGTAAACCCTAAATTGTACGGACAGGAAAATACAGGTTCTTGTGAGGAAATCTGCGAGATACGGGATCAAATGGAAACGTACATTTTCCGTGAAGCCGTTTTAAATCAAAAAAAGTCAGCGCTCGGAATTTGCCGCGGTATACAGCTTTTTAACGTCCTGCTGGGCGGAAGTTTGTATCAGGATATTCCTACGGAATTACCCGGCGCAATAAAGCATACCAAAGGACCGCCCTACGATGTTCCCGCCCACAATGTCCGGCTCATTCCCGAAAGTCCATTGTGCCAACTTATCGGAAAAGAATATATTGAAGTAAACAGCTATCATCATCAGGGAATAAACAAGCTCGCGAAAGGGCTTGAAATTATGGCTTTAGCTGATGACGGTCTGGTAGAAGCTGTATATATGCCTGATCATGCTTATGTATGGGCTATACAGTGGCATCCTGAATTTTCTCTCAAAGATGAAATCTCAAAGAAAATTTTTTCTTCCTTTGTAAGAAGCGTTGAAAAATAAACAAGGCATTTTCCCCTATTGACATATTTCTCAAAATATGGTAATCTGTCTCTGTATATTTCAAAGGAAGTGGGGTGCGAATCCCCCGCTAACCCGTAACTGTGAAAGGGAAGATTTCATCGTTTACGGTCACTGTTTAGTTGTTTTTACCAGGCAACCGAATGGGAAGACCGATGAAAAAATTGCCCTCAAGCCAGGAGACTTTGGTATACGGCGCTTCCGTAGGAAGCGAAACCCCGTATGGGGGTTAAACATTTTTTCTGAGCTTCGAGGAAGAGCTTGAGAAAAGCCGATTTTACCTTATCTTTACAATTTTCTCGTCATTAGCGTAAGCGGTCTTTTTTGTCTTTTCTCCGAAAAGGAGTCTCCCATGTTTTTCTCTTTAGGAAAGAAGTCCCTTGTGGGCGCGGTTCTGATTTTACTAACCGGTTTCTTGTTTGTTTCGTGCGAACAGCCGGCTGGAATTGAGCGTGTTGTATCTGACGGAGACGCGACGCTTGGGTCTTTAGTTGTAGACGCGGGAGTATTAAGCCCCTCTTTCAGCGCGTCTTGTCTTGAATACCATGTTACGGTACGGAATACGGTTGATTCTATAACGGTTTCTGCGACACCTAACAACGGCAAAGCTGATGTAAGCGGCGCGGGCGAAAAAGCGTTGATCGAAGGTAATAATACCGTAACTATCGGTGTAAAAGCTGAAAGCGGCGCAAGTAAAACATATACCATAACCGTAAAACGTCTTGACTCTTCGGTCATAGGAATAGAAACCGCGCAGGACATGGCAAAAATCGGCGTTGAAGAAGGTTGGTCTCTTGCGTCGAACTATGTACTTATGAATGACATAACTCTTGAAAACAGTAATCCTATTGGTAATACTACGCTGCCTTTTAGCGGTGAATTCGACGGGAACGGAAAAATGATTACGTTGAAAAGTTTAGGTAATCCGGTTGGCAATAGTTCGGTTTTGCCTGTCCCCATAAACAGCATGAATGCCACCAAACCCCTCGATGTAAACAACGCATTTCTTGGGATATTTGGTTTTGTAAAGGGCGCAAACGCGGCAAAAGCGGTGATTAAAGACCTGAAGATTATTTCATCGGTGGACGCCGTATCAAACTCGGATAACGGACTGGCAGTTGGTCTTGTCGCAGGTTGTGCGGAACAGGCGGTTATTGAAAATATTACCCTGTCGGGAACTTTTAATTTTACCTCCGCGTCGGGGTGGACGGCTTATGTGGGCGGCGTTGCCGGTATTACCGTTGGAAACGGAACGGTCGTTAAAAATTGTACCAGTTCAATGGTCATGAACATTAAACCGGGGTACAAAAATGCGTTAGTAGCAGGTCTGCCTAACCCGTTCTCCTGGGCTGGAGGCTTCGTAGGATTTTTTATGCTGGGAGCCGGAATGGAAAACTGTCATAATACCGGCGCTGTTTCCGCAATCAGCGAAAAAGCCGAATCACAGGTTATGGTCGGCGGTATAGCGGGGGGCAGTTTTTACGGATTTTCCACACAGTACCACGGCTATATACAGGATTCTTCGTCTACCGGAAACATTACCGTTGGAGCGAAAGGTTTCTGGCCCTTTGCCGGAGGCATTGCGGGGACTGTTTGCGGCGGTATGGGGACAAGAGAAAACTCAACACGAATTGAACGATGTTTTGCCACCGGAACAATTTTAAACGCTTCGGCGGGATCAGCAGCTCAATGGCCGTACATTGGCGGCATAACCGGCTACGTTTACTGCGGCGCATGGGTATCCCAATGTTATTTTATCGGAACGGTCATTAATGAAAAAACGAATGACTACACAGGCGGCATCGCGGGCTACAGTTCATTTGCTACCAATTATAAAGACGCTGATAACAATCCGTGCCTCATTCAGGATTGCTGGTCATCCGGCGAAATAAGAGGTTATAACAACGGGGGCGGCATTGTCGGACAGAATCAACAGAATACTTTGCTCAAGCGAAGTTATTCACTTATGAAAATTTCCGTCACCAATGGCGGAACAAGCTCGGCGGCACAATGGGGTATCGGCGGCATTGTAGGTTCACATTCCTCCACACGCCTTGCGGACGCGATGGAAGCCTGCGTTGCCTTAAACCCCAGTATCTATGCGCCGAAGGCAGGTAAGTTCGCCAATGGCAATCTACCACCAAATGGTATAGGTGAAATTCATCGTATAGCGGGCAGAGCCCAAGTGGCTGACGGCGTTTACCCGATTATGACTAATGTCTACGCATTGCCGAATTTGTTACCCAAAACGGACGATCCAACCACCCCTTATGTGGCGGATAAAGGCACAAGCAGACCAGATGGCGAGGATATTCCCGCACAGTACCTCAATGGAAACAAGCCTACTCAGGCTTTTTATCAGAATGTTCTTAAATGGGATTTTGTCAATGTCTGGAAAATGGGCAGCGACGGCTACCCCAAACTGAAGTGGCAAAAATAATAACAAAAAGGCGTCTTCATGAATTATAGAAAATCTCTTGTTTTCATATTTCTTATCGCAGGCTTTCTATTTTGGTCATGCAATATCTTCTATTATGGTAAGCTTGGCGGCGCGGATCAGACAGGCACTTACTATCCGGGGGATGCGGTATTTACGGAGCGCATGAATTTCATGTGCGGAGTGTGGTATTCCCACTATGCCGGAATCGGACGGCTTGACGGTTACCGCATCCGTAAATGGAGCGATTTAACCGCCAAGGACAAGGTAAAGTTCCAGTCACTGTTTCCCGGCGTTAATGTTACCAATCCCAGAACATATTATGAGAAAGACTACCCGCAAAGCAGCGACTATGTTCTTTTTTATGACGACACGGTCTACGGGCAGCAGGATGACGACTCCGCAAGCGCTGACGGAAACTGGGGTTTTGCCTATTTCGGTCTGGTTAGGGCGATCAATATTTTCAACGGTGACAAAGACCGGGGGGCAATAATCATTGAGTATTTTGAAGGGTGTGACCCAAATTGGCTGTGGGACCCCGACGGCTACGCATGGCAAAAATTGGGACGGGGCGAAAAACCTTTCTTTGGCATTTACTACCGTGTGCTTTCCCGTGACATTGTTCAGATGGCAAACGCCGTAGACCTTGCCGCGCTGTACGCGGGAAAACATTACTACACCGAAAAAGGAACCCTTGATGAAGCCATTGACGCGAACAGCGTGGAAAATGAGGCGGAATTTATCAGTTGGGGCGTAGTTATTCCACAGGATAGAGATAAATGAACAGAGAACAAAGAAAATTTATTGCGATAGTTTTTTTGCTATTCCTTTTTTCCCTTTGTCCTCTTGTTGGTCAGGAAAACAGCGGAGAAGGACACGATGATTCACTTGATTTCGGCGAAGCCCCCAAAGACATTACGATTGTCGGAACGCCAAAAACGACACAGCAGATGACGGTTATTGATAAAGAAACAATCGAAAAAAGCGGGGCAAGAGATTTAGCCGCCCTGCTTGAGGAAGAACTAGATATGAGCGTTGTCCGTTACGGCGGGTACGGTAATCAAACCGAACTGAACCTGCGCGGCTTCGATACTGAGCGTATCGCTATTCTGATAGATGGTATTCCGGCCAACTCACCGCGTTCAGGCGAATTTGACATAAGCCAGATCGACCTGAACAATGTCGAGCGTATCGAAGTGATCTATGGCGGCTCTGATACCAAATACAATGTATCGGGCGCGCTGGGCGGGGTTATTAACATCATTACCATTAAAAAGCAAAATCCCGGTCTAAATCTCGGCGTAACCTTTTCCAATACCGGTTATATGCCGGGAAGGTACAACAAGCGCCACGCGCGGGGGGCAATCGGCGATCCTGAGTATACTGATCTTTTTGATATGCAGAGCTTCAGCCTCTCCGCGGGGTACGGGGCGGAAAAGTTTTCATGGAAAGGATCTCTTTTTGGCAACAGCGCGGGAAACCATTACCTGTACAAAGATGACTACGGTTTTGCGCGGCGCAAAGTCAGCAACGAAGTCCTTGACGGCGGCGGAAATTTCCAGCTTATGTTTTCTTTGCCGAAAGACGCGACCATACTTTCCGATACTAAACTGTATTACGCGCGCCGCGATTTTCCCGTAACAATGAATTCCGTCGGTTCCGCCCTCGCTACGGATTCACTGGCAAGCGAAAATATAATGTTCGCCGCGCCCGTCATTTTCCGGGACGATTTGGCGACAGAAGGCTCGTTGAGCTATCAGACCTCCCATACCACATACGGCGTTAATATATCCAGCGTTGATCATTACTTTACCGGCATAAACCGGTGGAACTGGTATCTAACGGACAAGGTCACCGTCCGTTCGGGAATTGATGGGCGTTTTTTGTACATCAACGCGGACAGCCCAACGGAATTGGAGCCGGTAAAAACGGGTAGCCAGGGCGGGCTGTATCTTACCGGCGAATATAAAATTCTGAAGAAACTGCTGTTGATTGGATCGGTAAAGGGCGTTACCGACACCAAACAGACGGTAGCGGTTCCCAAACTGGGATTAAGCTGGCAGGCGCATCCGCTGTTTACCCTTAAAAACAACTACTTTCGCAGTTTTAAATTCCCCGATTTCGATGATTTGTACTACCGCAGTCTGG
>Ga0268262_10005751_pt1 | contig 12172 bp, 22 predicted proteins | sample TergutNc150P3_FD_190354 | JGI IMG/M metagenome (GOLD analysis project Ga0268262, IMG submission 190354) | Nasutitermes corniger P3 segment gut microbial community from laboratory colony in Florida, USA - Nc150 P3 (SPAdes) (version 2) | ecosystem: Host-associated > Arthropoda: Insects >... | reverse complement strand
CCAATTCTCACTTAAATGTAAAGACCCTCACGCACACCACAAAACACGCAGGGGCAAAACCGCAAACAGCGGCACACCTTGCTTTATTCAAAATTTCACTTCAACCCTTAAAACGGAGGTTCACAATGAAAAAGCGATTAACTAAATTCGCACAGGTGGCAGGCATTATGCTTGCTTTGGCATTCACATTTTCCTGCTCGGACGATAAAGACGAGGGCGGTAACAATGGCGGTTCGTCTTCGCCTAGCTCTTCCCCAAGTGGCGATGTCTCGTCTTCCTCTGGCAACAACAACGGCGGTGGTACAAATGCAAGTGGCACATTCAAAGATGATCGAGACGGCAAATCTTACAAATGGGTTAAGATAGGCGAGCAGGTTTGGATGGCGGAGAACCTTAACTACAATGCCACGGATAGTAAATGTTACGATAACAGAGAATCCAACTGCACAACTTACGGCAGGTTGTACGATTGGTATACGGCTACAACAGTTGCTTGTCCTTCTGGCTGGTATTTGCCAAGCAATAATGAATGGGGAACATTGGAGAATACGGTTGGCTATTCAGCAACAACACAAACTAAGTTGAAATCCAAAAGTGGCTGGAAAGAAACCAACGTTTCTGGCAATGGCACGGAAGTTTTACCTTACATTAAAAAAATGCGGTACATACTATAAATATACATTTTTTTTCGCAAGTTGTCAACTTTTTTTTGAATTTTTTTCATTTTTTTTTTAATATCCTATTTACGCCGGAGAATCCGAGCGGGCAAAAAACAAAATTTACTTCTCATTTCATTCAAAAAAACGAGAAAACGGGTTCTTTTTTTTTCTTTCACAAACGAGAAAAAGACAAAAAAAAGAACCAAAAAAAAGAAATTCCCTTTAATAGGGATTGTCATTGCCAGTTAAATTCCAATTTTATTCCATTCGGCAGATTTCATTACTATGGTTTTCACTTCGTTCAAAAAAGAAATAAAATCAGGTTTTAGCTATGCTGGCAATAAATTACCCCTGTAAGGTTCTCCACTTTGGACAACACCAAAAGAGATTTTTACAAGCCTATGCATAACGGCAACTATTGCCAGCTCCTTAAGCTTGCCACGCGAGACAAGCCTGTTGTAAAGAGACTTGCAAGGAACGCAACAAGTCATGGCAGACATGGCACACATAAAAAGAAGGGAACGTAGGTAATTATTGCCAGTCTTTGTTATATGCTGCCTTCTCCTCACGCTGGTTCCGCTGTCCTCTACCTTCAAACCCAAACCGACATAAGATGTCAATTGACGGTAAGTGAGAAAATCGGTGAAGCCACGGCAACACACAAGGAAAACAGACACAGATTTAGAGCCAAGGCCGGGGATAGTCATTAACAGGCGATATTGCTCAGAATAGAGATTCTTGACTATCCCAACTAATTCAGATTCAAGGGCTTTTTCCTGCTCATTGAAAAAGGCAGAAACGCTATTCATTGGATTAAGCAAATTGTCAGACTTGCCAACAACAAGCGAAATAGAATGATTGACATTCCTAGACGATTGACGGAGCTTAGAAAAACTAGACAAAAGAGTAACTATTACCCTTGCCCTAGAAAGCAGAGGGGACATTGGCTCCCAAGACCTAGTAAGATTCTTATTATTCAAGGCATAAGAGAATATATCCCTAGCGTCACGTTTATCCGTCTTTGCTTTATTGCCAGTAGATTTTATCCAGTGATGGACAAAATAAGGGTTCAAAACAATTACAGACAGTCCCAAGCCATGCAAGTAAGAAGCAAGCTTGTAATGGTAATAGCCAGTGGACTCCATTACATACGTGGAATTTTTCGGGGCTTCCTTGACCATTTTTTGCCAGCCGATACGAGCATTCTTATACTTGTAATCAGCATTGCTAAAATGAGCATTGAAAGTCTCGTGCGATACGTCTATGCCTACCAAAGACGATTTTTTAACATTCATAAAAATGTCTCCTTATTTTTTTTGAAGTGATGCAACCTATTGACACAACGCCAAACACAAATAAACGCCTGCAATCATATAAACGGGCGAATTACTCCCAAAGTTTTTACACGGCTGAACTCGTGCCTAAGCATTGCCTAGATATGTCGCCTTCTTCCGTTACAGACGTATTAATAGCCCTACGATTACGACAGCTGAAACACACCAAGGCAATAATAGCACTCGGCACATTATACGAAAAACTTTAGAGGTTTTTGGAAAATGTTTATTTTTTTTTTTAAAGTGCCCTTGCCTGCCAAGTTTTTAGCACGAGCGTATAATATTGCTATCAATGGCTCAAAAAATTATACGGCAGACAAGGGCAAAGAAAATAGGTTATTTTTTGGGGTTGTTATGGGATTTATTCTGATATTCATTTTCACGTTGTTCTTGACGGCGTTTGGCTTTGTCATAACCTTTGATTTTATCACCGCAAAATAAACCAACAGGGGATAAACCAGTAATTTTTTTACCTTTATGATAATAATAATCATCGTCTTTAATTTCATACTCAGAACAGTCAAAGTCTGAAGCTTTAAATTTTTTTCCTTTTACACCGTTGCAATAAATACCGTCAGACCTTTGCTCAACAACCGTTTTAGGGTCATAAATATTGCATTGAGCAAAAGCAGAGGAAGAAAGCAGACAGGCAAGAGCGAGAATAAGAGGAAGTTTTTTCATACCTATAATATACATTTTTTTTGGCAGGGTGGCAAGGGTTTATGATAATTTTTTTTTATTTTTTTTGAGGGCAACAAGCATATACACGAACAACATAAAGGGGGCTGCCTTCACAGGACAGCAACACCAAAAACACGCTCACAACACAATGACAGCTTTAAAGACAAAAAGACAATAAAAAGATTTTATATATTAAAGAAATGAAAGAAATTATAGAACATTTTGCAGAAATAACAATAAACATAGCAACGGGATTTGCGGTAATATCCCTAATAATAGCAGGAATAGCAAAAGCTATGGACAATGAAAAACTATACAAATACGCTAAATTCTCGGCAATAATATTCATAATAGCAATAATAGCAATAACAATATTAGAATGTATGCTAATAGAACCACTAGGAATAAGATTAATCAACTAAAAATAAATAAACAAATTCCAGTAAAAATTGAAACAAAAAAACAAAGAAAAAACATAAAATGAGTATAACGGCAAGGCTCAACAATACAAAAAATTTCAAGCACAAGAAAACAGTAAACATAAAAACTAAAAGGCAAAGGAATAAAATAATGCCTTGAAAATAAACGCCATAAACAAAGCGAAAAAGAAAGAAGCATATTCAAAACGAATAAGCAAGAACAAGAACGAGACCATTTAACCATTTTTTCCTCCATTGGTTGAATCGATTTTAAAAATCCTAAACATTAAATAACCTCAAAAGCAATACAACGATAACTCCACTCAGGAGCAGAACTAGGATTATGATAATTATACCTATAAATACGCTTTATAAAATAATTTTTAATACCCATATCCTCAATAAATTTGACGAAATAAAGCGTGGAAGAATCTAAAGTATCATATTCACAACTACAGGGCAATTTTATCTTTCTTAACCTAGCCATAAACCCTCGTAAGTAAAGCCATATCAGCTTTGTGATTTGCTTCCTTGGCTACATTCTTTATACGCCATTCACGCCTAGCGTTCTGAATAACACCGAACATCTGCCAAGAGTTCATAGTAATAAAAATAGGCTTGAATTGCTCTACATATTCTTTCATTGTTTTAGCGTCATAATCAAAAGCCTTCTGCAACTTGTCAAAAGTTTCTTCCCCAGACATTTTCTCCAAAAAGACATTGGGGAAAAGACGGTCGTTGGTCTCCACTTGCAAAGGGTCATAATGGTATTTATCTGGATTATCCACGTGAGTCAGATAACGCTTGGCACCGAAAGCATTGGAAATTTTCTCAAAACTGTTTTCCTTGAGCTGGTCAAACTCGGAAAAATAATTCTGGACAGTCTTCAAATCCCGTGAATTGGAAAAAGTCATAAGGCAATGAATATGAGGCTTCTTCAATTCCCCGACAGCATGGGGATTTTCAACATCATCGTCAGGCTCGGTATACATATCGTGGTCGTGCCTAATCCAATAGTAATACTTCGCAACTTGCTTGGCTTTGCAAACGATTTGAGCATGGTTCTCCCATTCGCAAGGGATTATGATACCCCAAGTGCGAGACTGAATCTTTTTTTTACCGCTATCCATAATGAACATTCTCCATAAAGAAGGTTTAAAAACAAGGGTTATAATACTACCTACTACGCACCTCTTATGTCAAGCCCTCGGTGCGTATATTGTAGTTGACGTTCCCAAAGACGATTTATGCCTATAAGACCGATTACTACAATAGTAAGGGCTTCATTGTTCCTATTTGTCGTATAGTATCAAGATGTCGTTTATTGCCTAAATTCTGCGAAAACGAAAGATTTATTGAGTGAAAACGAACGATTTTTCTATAACAAAGATTTTATATGGTTTTTTTTTAGCAACAGAATAGATTTTCGCAAAAGGATTAAAACAGCCAAACAGCCGGCTAATGAAAAGGAAAAATGGACATTTGAAAACATAAACGGAACTTGAACGCTTGCCCAGCACCGGAATGAGATAATTTGCAGGCATTAGGTGGTAATAGAACCATCTAGCTACTGGACTAGACAACGCATTAAGAATGATAACCATTTTGACTATCGTTTCAGATAAGCAAGAAAAATTTACTAAACACAACATCTTTTAATATACTCCCATATTTTGTAGGCGATTAAACGGAACCTGAAAAAGATATTTTTCCTGTATAAAAGAGAGATTTTGTCATTGTCACAACAAGGGCAAAAATCAGAGCGGACATCATGCGGAAGAAGCTCCCATTTAGTGTAATCATTTTGCGTAATGTCATTAACAGGCGAATAGCCAATATAACCGCAAAAAGGGCCCAATCGCACATATCCGACAAAAGTTCTTCACTAAAAGACATAGCAACCCCCAAAGATTTTGTATATTTTGGAAATGAGAAAAGAAATAGCACTATTCATATTCGTTATGTTCATATTAGGACTATTCGCAATAATGCAAAATTGCGGAGGAATAACAACAGATAAAATAGGCAAACAAGTAGAACTAGACAAACCTGAACCCCCAAAATAAAACAGAAAAATAAAAACAAGATAAATAAAAAGAGAAATAGAGAAAATCAAAAAGCAAAATACACAAAACCAAAGGAAATGTATACTTAAAAGGAGAAATAAAAAAAGCAAAAGCAAAAGAACAATAAACAACGCCCCAGCCAAAAGGATAAGAATAAGGCAAAAAATCGCCTAAAAAAAAACCATTGACAAGATAAATAATGCCAATAGCAGACATTGAAAATAAACAAGCTAAAAAAGATTCAGGAATGAATTTTTCATAACGGCCACCAGACCAGAACCAACGGACACGATGGACAAAACGCTTCATAAATTTCATAGACTAACCCTCAATGAAGATTTTTTCAAATACTTGCAATGAATATCGCAATAATCACAGCCGTCAAGCTGAATAAGACCATCGCACTCGGAATACTCGCCAAGCATACAGCATTGACAATAATCATAACGATTACGCAATAAGATGTATTTTAAATTAGCCGGAGAACCTATATTATCAATACCATTCATTCAATACCCCCAAAAGTTGAAAAGACACAACAAATACATTTCGCAGAAAACGAAAAGAACAAAGCAAATAAATCTTGTATCCATCATTTCGCACCCCACCAAGCCATACGGATAACCTTGACAATGCACCAAACACCGAAAATAGCAGCAAACACAGGGAACGCATCAACAAACCCAGCACTGACACTACCCCAATCAAACTCGCCACCCGAAGGACATTCAACAGAACCGCTACTGCTATATTGAAATTGAGAAGAACTAGAAGGCAAAGAAGGGGGAACATAATCAACGCAAGATATTCTATAAACAAGGCAACTCCTAGCATCTGATAAAGAACTAATAATTTGAGAAGACGTGCAAAAAGAAATGAAATCGGAAGGACTAACTATAGGAGTGCCGGGAGAAGGCCCGTAATTGAAAGGAATTGTTTCACAAAGATAAGACATAAAAACCACCTAATGCATAGCCTCAATTATAACCCAAAAGAAAAAACCACAAATAAATACACCAACGTAATAACTCATTGCCTTACCTCCCTAATAATCTCAATTATTATACGCTTCTTGCCAACATTGAAAAACAAATTGAACGGGAAAAAATCAGGAATGAAACTATTTTCTGTTATCTCGCCAGTAGCAGTCAGAAAACCGTCATTATCAAAACTACCAGAAAACAAAGCAAGCGAATTTTTACCACGATACTCAATAACAACACGATTGCCACTAATCTGTATAGTGAAACCATAAGTAATAATATCAGTCTGAGGAACCTTATTGCCAAACTCACCAATGATATAACCCAAAGTGCGAACTTCCTCAGAACCTATACGCAAAGTGGCAGTGTCCCTAGCAACTATCTCATTGACACTGGCGTAATCAAGCCATTCAGGATTATTCAAAGACACATTCAACGAGGTCAAAGCATAGCGAACAACATACTTGTATTGAATAGGAAATACCTGAATAGTATCAACCTTAATTATAGTGTCAACACGGTCAAAATACAAAGTGTCTCTAACAAACAAAGTGTCCCTGACAACCTTGGTAGTAGTTCTAGGTCTAGGATTATCTCCAATGGCGCCACCCGAGCTATTAACCCCACCACTTCCAACGCTCCCAAAAGGAAGCCACCCGGGGGCACCAAAAGAAAACGTAATCAACAGGAAAAGACAAAGAAAAAATCGTTTCATTTTTTTACCTCGTTCTTGAATTGATAATTAGCCCACGGACAAACACCAGCAGGGACAACGGCAGGCGGGAAACTATCAACAATACCGGATTGACGGAGTATATAAAAAGCACTCTCACCGCAGAAATAATCGGTATATTCTCCCAACCAATCAGATGGATTCCTCAAACCAACAGAAGAACTGCTGGAAACACTCTCGGATTTAACGGGCTTCTTTTTGCCCCACTTATCAATAAAACCCGGTATGCGAGAAAAACCAACAATAGCAATAATCCCAAGAACAAGCAAACCGCCATTGCGCCAAATACTACGGAACTTCCTATGCTCCTTTATGTCCGTGGAGACATAGCTACGATACAAATTAAACAAACGGCGGTCATACTTGGTTATGAACTTGGTCAATAATTCAGGGGTTCCACTTGAACAACCAGCGTAATGCCTTTCCTTGACACTATCCTTGAACAAAGCCCCTAAAATATCCCTACGGAAAAGGAAAATCAAAAGATTGGATATTCTTCTAATCTTAATATCCACATTATCCTCGTGCTGGGTAACTATCAACAACTCATGGCCGTGATGCCTGTGAGTGGTCGCATACTCAAAAAAATCAACGTTCTTTTTTTCCTTGTGATCATTCGCACCTATGAAATTCTGAGCCTCGTCCAATACTATCAAATAATCCTTGACAAGGAAAGGAATAGTCCGCAATATGTCAGGAACCTTCGTTTTATAAAATACTTCCAACTGCTTGATATGCTTCTGCTCAAACTTGATTTCACCAAGACGCAAATACTCCTCATGCAAATTATTCTCCTTTGACCACTCCTCAATAAAAGGACTATACATATAATCCAAACTTTGCTCAATAATATAAGGGTCAATATTCAAATGATTGGCAATTTTAACAAAATCCAAACCGCGTATATTGTGATAAACTTTGCGACCCTCTTTCAATGCACGCAATACATAACGCTGAAGACTAATCAAAGTTTTGCCACTACCCGGAGGACCAACCATGAACGTAATCATATTTCAATGCCTCCTAAGAAAAAAGTAAATCAACACACGCAAATACACTTCAAAACCAAATCCCATAATAAGAAACGTAAAAACAGAGCCGAAATCAAAAAGACACAATACACTAGACGTATTAGCAGGAAGACTTGGAAGCTGGTCTATGAAACTCTTTAAAAGATTCTCGGTAACAAGAGAAAAGGGAGTGAAAATAATATCAAAGAATTTTAAATAATACTCAAAACCCCAACCCATGTAAAGACTAACCAAAAAGCCAAAACCGCCAACAAAAGCAAAAGCACCAACAGCAACAGAAAGCCACATGCTTCTAGCAAGAGCACCACCGCCACCAAACAAAAACTTTAAAAGACCCCAAAACTTGGGAATAAATTTAACTCCCGTAAATATAAGAGGAACTATAGTGGTAACGACCATTAATATTGAAGCAATAATCTGTATGAAAGCGTAACCCCCCTATCCCTTTTGCCCAACACTGCGAACAACGTAAAGCAAGCGAATTAAAATACCCAAACCAAATGCAATAGTAAATATATCAGACATCATCTTACCAACAGGCTTGCCGCCAAAATTTGACAAGTCTATTTTGCACATCTCAGCACACTTGAAACCACTACCAAAATTAAAGCTAAAATCCAATTGCGTTTTGCAACCGCCGGACTGCTTCTTTATATAATCGTTGAAAGGCTGAACGGCCTTACGAGTATGAGGAAAAACTTTAGAAGTATCAGCAAGCAAACGAGCAAAAGAATACTTTGAACGAACAGAACCACTGTCAGTACCGAACATAGAAAGAACACTGTCAATGCCATATCTAGTAATACCCCAACCGCCAGCTTCAGCACTATCACTAAAAGACCTGCTACAATCGCTAACACGAGGGTCGCAAGTACCGTTAGGCCAACCAGCACCCTCACCAGAACCACTCAACAAACTATCCAAACGCCTACGCAAAGCGTCTACAGCATCTGTAGTCTTTCCAGTTCCAGAATTTATAGCGTTAGTAAAATTCAAATCGCTTGCTTTGATAGCCTTCAAAATCTCGGCCATTTCCAAAATCTGCTGCTCGGTGAGATTATAGCCACTCTGTGCCAAACCAGCTATATGAGAAAGCTTCTCCAAAACATCACGGGAAACGCCCAGCTGCTCCAACTGGACAGTCAATTTAGCCCAATCACAATTACTCAAATCATCACAGCCAAAACCATTGCCACCCTCACCACCTTCACCAGAACCGCTAGAGGACTTATATTGTATGCAAACACCATAAAGCTCTATTTCGCAGTTATTATCATCAGGCTTATCAACACAAACACCATTTATTTCTAAATGACATTCTTTCGGTCTATCCACACAAACACCGTCCTTATAAATACGACAAAAAAAAGAGGAAGAAGAAGCTTCGGAACCGCTGGAACCACCACCGGAAGAACTAGAACCGCCTGAACTGCTGCTAACTGAACTACTGCTACTTTGAGCGGAGGAAGAAGAAAGAGGATTTGCAAGGCCTAAGGGGCATATAAGCAAATCGGTTAATTGACCTTGGTCATTCAAATTACATTGAGAACCGTCAGGACGCGAAGAAGGATTATTTTCGGCACCAGCGGGGGGAACAGTAGAAACGACAACTTGAGAACCATTATCCCAAGTATAAAACAAAGTATAATTGTCACCATCTACGTCAGTAGGCCAGCCATACATACCAATAATTGTATTTTCAAGATTAAATAAACTACCGCGCATAAACAAACCTTGACCGCCTTGGCATTCAGGGGTGGAGATTAGGGTAGGTTCGGAGCAGGGGAGGAGAGAATTATCGCCAACAATAGAGAAAAAACATTGACATCTAACAAACCAAGTGGTTGAATGACCATCTGTAGAAGTAGGAGAATTTGCACGACAAAAAGCTGAATTTACCCCAGTAGCACTACAATCATCACCACAACCACCAGAGGCACTAACTACAACTAAAGCATCAGAGAAAACAGAACCAGGAGGCAAAGCAGAGGCAGGAGAACCACCCTGACAAGAACCGTTGTTCTGATTAAATTCACAAACTGCCGATGCAACACCACCCGTACAAGCACCCGCCCCTGTTAAATAATTAGAAGTAACCAAAGAAAAAGAATTAGAAAAGAAAAGAAAAAAGAATAAAAGAACCGCCCTTGCGTTAACGCTCATTGGATTTAATTTTGCCTCAATAACACAAGGGCGGAAAATCATTTTAATTTAAACTCCATATTAAATGAATCGCACCCCGCCACTTCGCAAGCTACGTGGCCGGGGTGCAAATATTTTAAGTTATTATTTTGGGCGGAATAAGCAAGACCGCAACACAAAACGACAAACCAAAAGCAAAGGTAAAGAAAAGCAAAAAAATAGTCCAACTTTGTTTTTTTATTGGAGCAAAGAACGTATTTCATATTAACCGCCTGCCTTTCTAAGCATTTTGATTATCAAGCCTGCTGCGATTACAACAACAACAACACCGATTATTACACCGAACGCATCATTTATGTAGCCTATCAAAGTAGTGTCAGTTCCAGTAGGAATCTGTAAACCGTCTCCAGTTGCAGCTAGAGCACTTTGGGTAGCAACAAAAAGAGTGGCTAGAACCAAAGATACTTTATTGAACAGTTTTTTCATATACTTGCGACCTCCTTAGCCCTCACAGAGCCGATGCCGAAAAAAGTTGGATTTTGATTCATTCTTTGCTCCAATTGCTGAATCTGTTTATATCTAATTCTTTGCCACCTATCGCCAAAACGTTCCTGTACGGGAAAACGACAGGCATAATTGAAAGGGCATTCACCGCTACATCTTAAAAAACAAGTCTCGCACTTCCTAGACATATATAACCTCGTAAAAAAAAAGAGGGTAATAGCATTTAACTATCGTATCGTTGACATTCACTAACATTGGTTCGCTCATGACTACTACCCTCCTAATCATATGCACCCCATTGGGTTGTAATAAAAAACACGGACACGGAACAAATCCAAGCGATAGTAAAAAACAGTCTGGACTTTTTTATACATTCCAGAGCTGGTCAAAAGCTTGAAAAAATTAACCGAATCCAAAACAAATGAATTAAAACGACAACGCATTAGATACCCCCCTTAATCATTATTAGTTTCCAAATAATCATTTATTTGAGTAATAAAAGTTTCTATAAAACTCCTTTTAGCTTCAAAATTTTGATAATTATTATCATCTATCAAAAAGACTAAAAGACGTTCAAACCAATAAGCACGAACAGACTCGCATTTAACAAACTGTATTTTTTTACGGCAAGTTTCAGCAGTTATATGGAGTTTTTGATACTCGGTTATAGAAATATGAGTGCTTGCGGACTTTTTCATATACTAACCCCCAATCTTTTTCCAGTTAGTAAAAGGCTTCATGTTAGCACGTGCCTCACCTTCTTTACTCTTATATGCAGAAGGCAAAACAACAACATGAGGGCGAAAGGTATCATTAACCTTAGCATTAAAACCCTCACTTTCCCAAACATCAAAAGCGGGTTGTCCGTCATTAAGCTGAAAAGTATAGACCTCTTTATTACCATTTTTGGTAGTAAATTGACGGACTTTCATGCAAGTAGCTATTTGTTCCTGAACAGGGGAAGAAGCGGAAGCCCCAGCAGGGGCAGTTTGAGAACCGTTTTGGTTCTGTGTGGTAGTTGGCATAGTCAATTCTCCTATGGTTAAAGTGTGTGTTTTTGCCAAACAATACCGCATTTTATCAAGAAAAACAGCCAAGAAAGAAGGAAATTCTATCTTATGACGATTATGGCTTTGCAGCTCTGCCTGGCGGGGACGGCACTTATAGCGGCGGTTTCGAAAATATTGGATATGTCGGTCTCTGGTGGACTGCCACGGAATCCAATGCCACCGGTGCCATCCAACGGAACATTGTCGACGATAACGCTCCTAATGGTATCGGCAGTAAGAGCAACCTTAGTAAGCGTTACTTATTTTCAGTACGCTGTTTAAAAGACTAACAGGAGGAAACTACCTCACCAACACCCACACCACCACCGGCGCGCCCATCAAGCTAGCCACCGCATTGAGCGGCAGCGGTGGCATTCCCCACAGCCCCTGCGACAAAAGCCCTGCCGCGAGAGCGAGCAAGGCACCTGTCAAAAGCGAGGCGGGGATTAAAATCCGCTGATTGTCGCTATTGAAAAATCCCCTCGCCAAATGCGGAGTTGCCATTCCTATGAAACCTATCGGACCGCAAAACGAAGTTGCGGTTGCAGCCAAAACCGCTGCCGCCAAAAGC
>Ga0268262_10005750_pt1 | contig 12176 bp, 13 predicted proteins | sample TergutNc150P3_FD_190354 | JGI IMG/M metagenome (GOLD analysis project Ga0268262, IMG submission 190354) | Nasutitermes corniger P3 segment gut microbial community from laboratory colony in Florida, USA - Nc150 P3 (SPAdes) (version 2) | ecosystem: Host-associated > Arthropoda: Insects >... | reverse complement strand
GGAATCATTAGCGGAGAGGCGGAATAATGGGCGGAGTGTTGGCATTGTCCAAGGCGGTAAAACTGCATACTGAGATTAAGGAGCGGCTTGAAGCGGCGGGCTTTGAAGAGGTTACGGTTACGGACAAGGGAAATGAGGAACTGAATACGGTTATCTGCAACAAGAATCCACGCTTGGTAATGATTGACAGTTGGTTTTATCAGGACGGAACATCTTGCAGAATCGGCGAATTGGTAGAGCATTTTCCAAAATTGAATATCGCGGTTGTTTCCGTCCATGATTTTCCTGTGAGCCGCGCCCCGTGCTTTATTTGGGCGGGGGCGAAGTCATACCTTAGCTTGTGGGAAGGAAATGATGAATTTCAGCGTGGCTTGCGGATTGTGAGGGAAGGAGGGCAGTATATTTTGCCGAAAGTTCGAAAACTGATTGATCATCTCGATGAATGGCCGGATACCAAAAGCAAAACGACCAAACGGCAGAAAGAATGTCTTGTCATGCTGTGTAACGGGTGTAGTATCGAGCAAATGTGTGAAATGTTGAATATATCCAAAAAAACGGTTTATAACCATCTGAACAGTTTATACTGCGCTTTTCATGTACACAATCGCGCGGAGATGATTGCGCTTGCATGTGAGATGGAACTTGTAACTCCCAGAGATTATCATTTATACAACAAGAAAAAAGAATGCTTGCCGCTTCCTGAATGGGTGGCGATGGAGCGGAAATGCGATAGGTTTTATTTCGAGTGAGGAATTACTTGTCTTCTATGACTGATTATTTTATTTATAAATACAATGGCGAAGATACTATATTCCTTATATCCCATTTATCAGTATTCCCGACGGAGCAGTACGCCAAGATATTAGTTTCTCTAATATAAAGAAAAATGAAATAATGAAACTTGATTTTATTTGGGAAATACCAGACATAATTTAATGGTGACACAGGAGCGTGTATTGTATTATAAAATTATCAATACTAGTTTTCTATCTAAAATAGATAACAATTTAAGGTATAATTATAAAATTTAATTTCATTGATAAAACAGTAAAAGTTTATAAAAGTAAATGGAATGTATATTATTTGATTTTGTTTTGTATATTATTTTTTTTACTATTATGCGATATTTTAAAAATTTGTTTATAACAAAATAGTAGTATCTATTTTTATTTAATATATGGTCAATGATAAAATTTCATTTCTAACGTAGATTTAATTAATTATTCTTTATTGCAACAATTCCATAAGATAATGGGAAAAAAAAGTACTTTTTTGTTCTTAAAGCATAATCTTGGATATCGTTTATAATAACAAAATGGTTTGATATTAATATTTCTTTCATTTTATTTATTTTTCTATATATTGGTTTTATGCCTTTAAAATGTGCATCCCAAAAAATGTTTGGAGATGGATCAATTATTACTATTTCATCTCCAATTTTAAGGCTATTTAATATTCCAATAAACAATTCATCATTTAAATAACAAGCTACATTTGATAAAAAGAATATTCTGCTTTTAAAACCTTGAAGATATTTCGATATATTTGCTACATCATCTAGAATAAAATCTGCATTTTTTATTTCGGTAGATATCTTGATGGCAAAATCAATACCTATATATTTTTCAAAACTTATGGATTGGTTCATAAACCATTTAAGGAGATTACCGTTCCCACAGCCAATATCGAAAATGATTTTATTTCTAAAAGAATCAATATTAACAATACGTTCAATTTTTGAATAATATCCTTTTGTAGAACCATCAAAAATTAATGAATCATGATTGACAGAATAATTTGCTTGAAAAAATTTTTTACTTCCATCAACACGCGGTTTAAAAAAAGGAAGTGTAATATAAGAAGCTATAGAAACTATTAATTGTATAATAAGCAATTTATTTTTAGGGAGCCAATTTTCTTTCTCTTTAATCACGATATTTTTCATTCCTTTGCATCCATATCATTGTTGAACCATTTGCAAAATTACAAGAGCTGAGTAAATGATTAGATGGTTTGTTTCCATCTACCACTAACCCGACAAATCGAATAGTTTGGTTATTTTTTTGGTAAAATCGTATTGTATCTTCAAGCATTTTTCTCGCAATTCCTCGATGACGAAATTCTTCTTTAACAAATATATTTTCAAGATGGACTTTATGAGATTCAACATGAAAGTGAGATAAACAAAATCCTATAAGTTCTCCACTAGAAAATGTACCAATACAATAATCGTTATGGTTATCAATCCAATTTTTAAGTTCATCTTCTGACCACTGATCATTCAATTTTCCACAATTAAAATAATTATTAGCTAAATACTTCAAAATATCATTGACATTCGTTGCCAATAGACGTTGAAGTTGAAAAGGGTTATGCTCCATATCAACAACTTTTTCACCTCCAATCCAAACTTGATCTGGATTTCTTAACATCGTAATAGTTTTAAGTGGATTTTTTCGATATAATAAAAAATCTGCATAGTAGCCCTGAGAGATTCTACCCAACTTATCTTCCATTCGAAGACACTTAGGCGTAGTTATCAATGCAGCGAAAAGAATATCCTTAATTGATATCTCAAAAATATTATGTAATAATTCAATTTCTCTAAACAAATAGTCCATTGGGAAACAGTAAAAACCTGCATCGCTTCCGAGCGCAAATGGAATGTTCATCCTAATTAATTTTGGAATTATAATTTTCTCTCCTTCTAACCAATTAGCAAGTACAGTTGCATTAACATCGGATATATTGGCACAATTATCTTTATTACTATCATAAGCGGCGGCAAATGTTGGAACAACTATAATGCCAGCTTCCTTAATCTTTACCAAAAGATTATCATCATAATTACCTGCATGCTCTAAGATATCAACGCCTGCAGCTACTGCTTCCGTAGCCGCTTTATTAGTATAAACATGACAAGACACCATCATTCCTTTGTTTTTTGCAAATATAACCATATTCTTTAATAAGTTGGAATCGAAACCATCATCTCCATGTAATATTTTAACAAAATGCACATTATAATCTAGAAGCATATGAATATGTTTTGAAAATTCTTCTATATTATTGATGATAATTGCGCCACGGTCGCAAACATGTCCACCTTTCGATGTAAAATAACATCCACTTGTAAAGACACGCGGCGTATTTTTTGATAGATATTTACTAATATTTAACGATAAAAAATTTCTACCTCCTAAATCTTTTAGAGTAGTTATTCCGTTATTTCTTGCAACATTAATATTGCAAATAGCACGTTTCATTAAATCTTCCTCAGAAATATGTTCTATATCTTCATTAGGTTCAGGATAATATGGTGTTTCAAGTAAATGACAATGAGCATCAATAAAACCTGGAATGATAAATACATCAAAACAGATATCATCGTTATCACTTTTAATACTTTTGACATCTGTAATTATTCCATCATCGTTTATCTCCAACTTTACTAGCTTTTCCCAAGATGATGTGAGAGCATTGTAAAAGCCAATATTCTCTGATGAAGGCAAATTAAAGTTTTTCATGCTTCTGGATTTTTTCCTTTTGACCTGATCTTTCTTTTGTATCATTATTAGTTTTATATGAATGAATATAAAAATCAATATACCACTTTAAAAGAAGTCCAGTCCAAAGAACCATACCATAATATTGAAGTATATTAATAATCAAATAATGATTAATATACTTTATTGTAAAAAATATTCCCAAACTACAAATACATGCAAATATATCACAGTTATTATAAATATTTAATTTTTGAATGCTTTGAACATTTTCAATAATAAGTAATTTGTTCCAAATAAAATACATAAGGAAAATAATACTGCTATAAAGCCAAAAATAATTATAAGTGCCCCTATTCAATTCTAGTAATGATATATAATACATCGCGGCACAAATTGCATCAACTAATAAATATAAATCACCATATTTAAATTTTGTATCTTCAGAAGCAGCCCACCCATTTAGAACAATAAAAAACATAATTATACTATACAGTTTTACCATGTATTCAAAGGATTGAAAGAAGATGTATACTGAGAACCCCATTAATGCTACCATGACAAATTTTAATGCATGTGGATAATGACGTTCATATTCGTTCATAATTACACCCCTTCTTATATTTAGTTTTAATTTAAATGAAAAATAGTATAATATTCACTTGGCTCTGCCCAAGCATCGCAATCTCTACAAATTTTAATATTTTCGAATTGCTTATTGGAATGGATCTTACGTAATGATGTGGCAATTTCACCTTGCCAGATGTTAATTAATGTATCATGTTTTACATCACCTAGTATGGTCGTTGCACACCAATCAAAACAACATATAGAAATGCGTCCATCCCAATGAATACTCATTTTATTCCACAAATCAGCACATGGATTACGTTTCTTATGTATTTGTGGACTAAGATTATTACTTGCCAAATTTAACGAAGGTATTTGATTTGCCCATGAATATAAACATTGAATATTTATATTGCAATTGTAAGAAGCCCATTTTTCTTTGAATTTCTCACGTTCATGTCTATTAATATACATATCAATAAATTGTAATACAATATTAACATTCGTATTACGTGATAATAAATATTCAATATTATTATTTACTAAAGATAGGTTGCCACCTTCCCTGATAGCCTCGTAAGCTTTTTCATCAGTAGCGGCATCTAAAGATATAATTATCTCATCAATACCACTATCAATTATTCCATCAGCAATATCACAACCTAATAAACTCCCATTAGTCGATAAAATGATTTTAGCATGAGTATTTTGTTTACAGAAATTTACCATTTCAATCAGCTTCGGGTGAAGCAATGATTCTCCCATCCAATATAATTGAATAACCTTTGCATATTCCTTTATCTGTAAAATGATACTTTCAAACACACCCAATTCCATATAACCTTTCTCTTCAGGTAAGAGAAAACGATTAGGACAGATAGGACATCTATAATTACAGATATTTGTTGGTTCAACAATATAATACTGAGGAAGGGTCAAAACATCATCCATTTAATTTATTTCTTTGGTAAAAGTTCTACCAATAAATTGTAGCTTGAATCCCAAACTATAATACCATTTTTCTACCAAACTACCTGTTTCTGTTTGTAGAAACAAATCGCTTCCGCTTAATTTTTTCCACATGTCAATACATGCCTTTGATGCAACAGTGCCATACCCTTTTCCTCTTGCTGATGGAGAGGTCCCAACATTATATAAACCACCTTTGCCATTTAGAAAACATAATGTTGCAATGGAAACAGGGGCTTCTTTATCATAGCATACATAATGAAAAAACTTTTCATTATCAGAAAAAGTTCTGGATATTGCATCAATATAGGTTTTATCTAGCTCACCATAGGGTTGTTCCGGTGTTTTTTCTCCCCCATATGCACTTGTAAATACATCTATGAAATCAGTAGCAACCTTATCGGTTGTAACACGACAAATAATAAGATCTGCTTTAGGACAAATCTCGGGGGTATTATTCTCGATCAACATAAAAGATTCCTCTGAAAGAGGTTCATAACCATGTTTTAGCAATATCTTACTTCGCTGTTCAAAATACGAATCATCTAGCAAATAGATACAAGGACTTCTATGTAACACCTTGAAATCTTTTTCTATTAATGATAGTATACTATCAAAAGAATCGCAGTTCTTTAAAAAAGCATAATTCCAAAATCCATCAGTAATAATATCACTTGAGTACACAATGTAGTTTTCTGCTTCTACCCTTTTGTCAAAATACATCCCTTGTTGAACTGAAAAGTGCCATTCCATGAGATTCTTCATTTTTTTCCTCCTAAAATAAACAAATTAATTATTTGGATTATCGCAGGTATTAACCCAAATATACCGATGACAAGTCCTATCCTAAATTCCTTTTGTCTTTTTTGTTGATGATCGTTTTCTGTAGAGATATACAGTTGGTATAACAATTCCAATGCTGATAAAGACTCTTCCTTTTCAGAATGAGTGATATGGTTTCTTAACATCTCAAAAACAGTAGCCTTATCATCTGATAATAAACAGAAATGTTTTTTTTCCTTAATATTATCAATAAGTATATCTATAACCTGGCATTGACTTGTGTTTGAGACAATTTTAATTTTTTGAAGGGAAGCAAATAGTTTCTGATAATTTATTTTTCCTGTTTGTGGAAAAAAAGTCTCTATATTATTTATAGCATCTGAAATTTTTTGAGTATGATTTCTTTGCAATCCAATATTATCATTTATTATTTTTCGAATTTTCTTTGTTACTCCCAAGGGGAACCATAACTTTGTTTTAGGTCTAAACAAATATATTAAATATATGAGAGCTAAACCCCCTAGTATAATATAAACAAAAAAATATATTCTCATAAAACTTCCTTCCTCTCACTAGCAAGTATTGCATATATTGTTTCAAAAAGGCAATATAGCAAGAATGATTCTCAATACCCGTCTGCCGGAACCCGCCTCAAAACCCAAAGTCATCCCTTACGATCTCAAATAATCGTCTTTAGTCTCCTTCCGGCTTATTCTGCCGTTTTCCCCATAATTTCACTGTCTTGTGGGGAAGTCCCCACAAGACAGCAAAAACAACCTGACTTAATCCGATTTTATAGCTTATATGCTTAATATCATCAGTATTGAGAACGGCTACCGACTTTTAATATAGCCTATTAATTAGGGATTGTCAAGATGACGGATAATAATTTCACAGTGCAGGGCAACAGAACTTACTCAGAATTAAGAAACGAATGCAATTTTCAGTTATTTTAACGCACACAGTTTTCATTTTATGCCTTCTACTGTCCAGCATACCATTTTTCCGATGTGCTTGAAATATACCCAAATGATACTGGATTTGTAGCCTTTGCCTCTGATTGAACCTGAAAGTTTACTGGCTACTGTTCTGTGGGAAAAGGGAAGGTCTATTTGAAAGTAGAGTGGGTAAGATAGGGCTTTTGGGGCTGGTTAGGATTTTATTCTTCTGGATTTGAGGGCGTTGTCGAAACTTCTATTGAAGTCTTTGCGGATTTTTGAGAGATTGTGGGCGAGGTCGGCGGTGGCGGCTTTGGCGAGGTTGTTGTCGGTTAGGGTTAGGGGCATGAATAGGCGGTAAGTTTCTGTTTGGAGGGCGGTGGCGAGTTTTACGAGGGTTTTGTCGCTTATCCATGAACGGCAGCCTTCTATGTCGTTTATCATGTTGGTGGATATTCCGGCTTTTCGGCTAGTTTTTTCTGTTTCAGTTCTGTAGTTTTCGGTTGCATTTTGATGTTTGTAGATTTGCGGTATTTTCTGTGGTTTTTTTGCAGTAGGAACGGTATGGATTATTTGGCAATTTTTGATTAAGAATAAAGAAAGAGAGCAAGGGCGTTAAAACGCCACGCTCAATAAATCCCCTTCACGAGATTATCTCTGCTTATTGGCCTTGCTCTCTAATTAACAATTTTTTTACTTCTTTACGACAGGGATACAAATATCCGCAATCTTGTCTGTATTCTGCATATTGCGTTCATCATACAACTCAAAGTAAACTCCATTAGCAGTAAATTCATATCCTGATTTTGGTAACCATTTATTAAAAATGTATTTCCATGTGCTTTGAATTGAAGATGTAAATTTTGCTTCATCGGCAGGGGGCGTAGTGAATACCGCATACAAGGCTTCCGGTATAGTATAAACATTGTAGCTTTTTGGAATATCTTGCCCTTCTTTTACTTCAAGTCCAATAACATACTCAAACTCGCCATTTTCAGGATTTTCAGGAAAACTGGCTCCGTACTCTTCATGGTTTTTAAGGAATAATTCGTTATGTAATTTTTCCTGTCTGCCATCTGTGCAATAATTGTACCAGAATTTGGGGACAGCTTTAATATGTTCCCCATTTTTTGTTTTTGTCTTAAAAGCAAAACCAGCGATCTTTATAGCAGGTTTTTTAATCATTTTTGGTTCGATAGTAACATTGTATTCCGGTTTCTTACGATCCCAGGGGTTCCCATCTGAATTAAGTTGATATATACCGACTCCTACAACAGTAATTAAAACAGACAATACGATACCAGGAAATATCCAGCCCAATTTTAAACTATTCATATAATCCTCCATACATAAAGAAGTATACAGAAAGTTAATTATTGATACATAACATTTTTAAGCATTTTTAATATTTTATACTAATTTTGACCTAAAACATATTTTTAAAATATTTATACAGTTGTTCTCTATTCCATACTTGCGCTTCAATATAATGGTCCTCAATTTTTTCATCTCCGTCCTTATAGTTTCTTATTGCCGTCTCTAATTCGCTAAAAAAATACACTGTCGGAGTATTAGTTCTTTTCCCTCCAATTATTTTATTATTTCCATCCAGAATAAATTTATACATACTATCTGGATATGTAAATGTAATTGTCCTTAAATCTAATACGGATAAGGGTATCTTTATTTCTGCGGCATTTTTTTGAATATCTGCCCTTATATCGTATTTACTTAACGGAGAATCACCTAAACACATATATATTGGTACAGTATTAGTAGGAATTCCACCTTTTAATAAAAGTTGATTATATATCCATTTTTCTATTTCAAGTCTATGAATTAAATAAGCATCCTCGGCATAAAAATCACCGATATTGTTTTTTGAACAGTACAGCTTTTTTATTTTATTTGCTTGATCTAACGGTAAATCATTAAGAGAAATAAAAGGGTCTTCTCCAGGCACATAATATCGAGTTAAATATGTAGGTAAATTATTAATCATAGAACTATCATTTATAATCATTTTGACTTTTCAATGACCTTTCTTTTTTCTCAATTTTTTTTCCAGTTTCTTTTTATATTTTTCCTCATTATTCATTATTTCCTCAAGTTTTCTTTCTTTTTTATTTATGCACATTGTTTTTTCAAACGCCATTTTGAATAGACTTTGAGATTTTGTTCCTACACCGATTTTATTTTGTGTTTGCTTTGATTTGTTAATTGATTTTTTAAAATAAATTTTTTTTGTTAATATACTTGTTTCTCCGATTATTAGTTTTTTAATTTTTTCAAACTCATAAATATAAAATTGCAATAATTCTGAATTAGACGGTTCTGCTCCAAATATATGTTTGCCCATATAATTTACGCCATTATAATTTTCTTCCAATATGCCAACCCAAAATGGGTCTTCAAAAAATATGGTAAATACACTTGTAACACATTTTATTTCGTCATTTTTATTATTCTTAATTTCTAAATAGTATGGGGGTTTTTCCGTTAAATTACTATTCATTTTTTCCTTTTTGATATTTTATCATATGATTAGCCTTGCTTTAAGGCTGAAAGTAAACGGTATTTTTTTGTCGAAAAACGGGAAATGATAATGTCCGTTATCGCAGTTTTCCATTTCGCCTACATTGAAATACAGGCTGTCATATTCATTAAAAAACTCTATTGTTAACCCTGCTTTTGCCAATGAATTTATTATATCGCTGATCTTATACATCCAATTATAATTATCCCCCTTTTTATTCTCGGAAAAATAACCGCTTATTTCCTCATTATGTTCAGGTTCTCTGATAAAATAAGGATATTTTATTTCCAGCTTATTTTCCTGTAATTTTTCCTCGTCAAAAATCATATAGAACGGATGTGAGTCAAGCAGATATAAAAAACCGTTTTTATTCAGCAAATTTTTTATGGTTTCCGCCCATTTATAAAAGTCGGGAAGCCAGCATAATACGCCCTCTGTTGTAAACACCATGTCATATTTTTTATTGTGTTTTTCCTTAAAGTCCATAATGTCCGATTCTATGAAGTCTATATTATTAACACCCAATTCCTGTGCCATTTTTCTTGCGTATAGTATGTTATCAGGTACTAAATCAACTCCGGTAACCGTTGCACCTTTCCTGGCGAGTGCGATAGTATCAGCACCGGTATTACATTGAAGGTGAATTATCGTTTTGCCGGAAATATCCCCCAATTCTTCCTCAATAATCTCACTTAAAAAGTGCCTGTTTTCTTGTAACGCCTTTTTACAATAGTTATAATGGTCTTTTGACAATAATCCCCATGTTGCTTTATTTGCCTCAATTTCTTTCATTTTATAATTCTCCTACCTCAAAAAAACTTTTAGTTGTATAAATATACAATATTGTATCAATCAGGAACATAACATTTTTAATCATTTTCAAGAAAAATTACTAAAAAATGAGTTTTTTCATCAGGGATATAACATTTTTAATCATTTTTATTACCCAAAAATCACAATTCGTATAAATAAATTTAAGCACTGATTTTTTGCTTTTTTATACATTTTATTTTACTTTTTTAATTGATACAAAAAACAAAATAAATATACAAATATGTACAATAAACCTTATTACATGATGTATTACATTTATATTCCCTAAATAATAGCCATTCAATATAGCGCATAGCTGTATCCCTAATAATATTATGAGCAATACTACAGTTTTTGTCCTAAAACAATTTATATTAAAAATGATTAACGATATTGATAATAATCCCATTATTATATTAACACATGAATGTGATATTTTATTATATAAAGAATTTGTAACTATTCAGCCAGAAATCCCCCAGCGTGAAAAAACTTTGAAAACATGATACTATAGGAGACGGGTGGGGAAACAACATCAAAGAAGGAACAAACATACAGGCATTGATTGAAAATGCCCGGAAACAAATAAACAACGAAGCTAATCTGTCTCCCGGGATAAAAGCGTTAATAGAGACGCTCATCGCTTTGATACAGATTCTAGCCGGAAAGAGGCTTGCCAAAAACTCAAAGAACAGCAGCGTCCCCCCTTCGATGGATCCAAACCGGGAAAAGAAGCCGAAATCAAAACTGGAAAGGAAGCCCGGCGGACAAGTCGGGCATACAGGGGTTACGCTGCAACAGACCGAAAATCCCGACACGATAATAGAGATCAAAGTAGACCGGGATAGCCTGCCTCCCGGCTGTTGGAAACATGCGGGCTATGAGAAACGCCAGATTTTTGACCTGGAGATTGTCAAACACGTAACGGAATACCGGGCACAGATACTGGTGAATAAAAACGGCGAGAAGGTGACCGCGGAGTTTCCCGCCGGCTTGGTGCAAAAAGCCCAGTACGGGAATGGGGTAAAAGCGCACAGCGTGTATATGTCGGTGCAGCAGCTTATACCGTGCGAGCGGGTGGGCGAGCATTTCGCCAGCCAGATGGGGCTGCCGCTGAGCGCCGGGACAGTGCATAACTTCAAAGAAGAGGCGTATAACCTGCTTGAACCGTATGAAACATGGGTAAAAGAGCGGATAAGGAACTCAAAAATAATCCACGGCGATGAGACGGGCATAGTGATTGAAGGCAAGCGGGTATGGCTGCATGTGGCATCCAATGACCAGTACACATTGTATTATCCGCATGAGAAGCGCGGGAAAACGGCGATGGATGAAACGGATGTCATGGGCGCGGAAGGCGGCGTACTGATACACGATCACTGGAAGCCCTATTTCACCTACGGCAATAAAGAACACGGGCTGTGCAACGCGCATTATTTGAGGGAACTGACCGCCGCATCGGAGGAGGGACAAAAGTGGCCTGAGCGGATGGCGGAACTTTTGACGGAGGCCAACAGCCAAACCGTTGAGGCCGGAGGGAAACTGTCGGAAGACGAACAGCGCAGGGTGCGGCGGAAGTACCGGAGGATACTTGCGGATGCGGAAAAAGAAAATCCCGTTCTTCCTGCTCCTTTGCAGGGTGAGCACAAAAGGGGGCGGAGGGCGCAGACAAAGACGCGGAATCTCCTGGATCGGATGAGGGAGCATGAAGACGACATACTGCGGTTTATGACCGATATTGATGTACCGTTTACGAACAACCAGGCGGAGCGGGATATCCGCATGGTGAAAGTACAACAGAAAATATCAGGGAGCTTCCGTTCATGGGACGGCGCAAATTTTTTTTGCCGGATACGCGGTTACTTGTCAACCTGTGAAAAGCACCATATTTCGTCCGCAGATGCACTGAAAATCCTTTTTAACAGCAAATTTCCAGATTTTGTGGCTGAATAGTTACTATAATTGTTTTATACTTTCTGCCGAAAGACCAGTAAATAGTTGTATCTTTTCAACAGCCTCGCCCATTGCCTTCATCTTTTGAGCAACTTGAGCCATGCCTTC
>Ga0268262_10005749_pt1 | contig 12180 bp, 9 predicted proteins | sample TergutNc150P3_FD_190354 | JGI IMG/M metagenome (GOLD analysis project Ga0268262, IMG submission 190354) | Nasutitermes corniger P3 segment gut microbial community from laboratory colony in Florida, USA - Nc150 P3 (SPAdes) (version 2) | ecosystem: Host-associated > Arthropoda: Insects > Digestive... | reverse complement strand
CTTGGCAGAAGAGCCTTCTTTTGAACCGCAGCCGCTCAAAGCGGCAAAGGCAGCCCCCGCACCTACCAATTTGATAAACTTGCGGCGGTCCATGTTGTTTGAAACGTTATCCATAGCTACCTCGTAATTTAGCTATGAATATAGAAAATTATATAGTGGACCTCACCATTCTGCCACTATGCATTTCAGATTTCCCCCAGTTGCTTCAACTAGAAACCTATTACCATTCTCTTTATAACTAGGAGGATAAGCAGAAATCTGTACTTCTTTCCAAGACCCAACATCTACGAAAGCTCCATTATTAAGTTTGTATTTGTTTTTAGTGCCACCATCAGAATTACATCCGAACTTATCTGCCACCTTATCACCACCATCACCATAACCATCAAGTAATTCTATAACTGTTGTTCCAAGAGAAATAGATTCTTTAGGGTCATCTATATGGTTAAATTTAAAATAATTATCAGCCACAACTACGTCGCTTACTGGGCAGTTTCTAGGAGTAACGGTAACACCACCATTGCACTGAACACTCGCTGTAACATTTAAAGAAGGGGTTTGCAACCCAGCGAGATTAGCAAAGTTTAAAGAATCAGCGTTATTTCCTGGTGTATAAGTGACATCGTTACAACGTCCATAATTATCTCTTAACGATATTAAACCTTTTACATATTCTTTTTTTGTTTTAGCTACATATTTGGACGGCAGTATCTGCGCAGGGCAGTCGGTTAAGGTTGGATCAGAAACTACCGTTGCAGTCGTTGTTCTCAATGTATCTTTTTTGCCATCGCAGGTTGCCACTGCATGAGCGGTAAGTTCTCCTGGAACGGTTACCTGAGAAGTAAGTGGAGGGGTAACAAAAGGTATATTAATAATGGTAGAACCGATAGTTGCTTCAATTGTTATGGCAGTATCGCAATTAGCGGCAACAGCATTGGTTATTTTAAGCGTGTTATAAAGTTTACCGCTTCCTCCTGCACCTGTAGTAGATGAATGCATATTGCCTGTATTCAAAAAGTAGATTTTGCTACTGCCACTGCTATAGTCAAAATTTCTAAATTCGAAATCTCCAATTAGCCCTAGGTCAATGAAACTGCTAGAACTGGAAACCTCATTGCTGCTTGAACTTGAGTTCGGTCCAACATTGTTGCTTGAGCTGCTTCTTGCATTGCTTGAAGAAGAACTGTTGTAAGGGCAGTATGAAGTCAAATCCCAACCAGCAGGGCAATGATCATCTACTGGTAGCTGGCATAGTCCCATAACGGATGAAACGCACCAATCCTGCGACACGCTGCCGGAAGATGGTTCAACAAACTTGTCCGGCGAAGGCGGAAGCCCAAGGTCCGAAGTGCAAGCAAAAAATAGCGATATGCAGAGCACAAGCGCGAATGATATGAGATAGGGATTAAACTTCATTGCTCATCCTCCGTTAAAACACAAATGTCAAAATTCCACCTACAGCAAAAACACCAGCAGCCGCACCAAAAATATTCCTGGATGTTTCGTTCTTTTCAGCTTCGTCCTTGTTATGCTTTAAACTGTTATACCACTGGGTATATTCGCCGTTTGCGTTCGTTGTGGGTTGGTCCTTTTTTATGCTATTGAACTTATCCGCAGAGTCCCCAGCTTTCAAATGCTTCATCACCGCAAACGTTCCGCACGTAGCCGCAGCTGCAAAAGTCAAAACCCTGGTCCATCCACGCAAACCCAAGCCCCCGCCAGCCGCTCCTTCCTTTGCGCTGAGGGCGTAATTCACATCCAAGCTCTGCGGTTTAAGCGTGCCGTTCAAAAGGGAATCCGCGTGGGCGCGCCATGCAGCGTAGCCTTCCTTAGCCTCAAACTTAGCAATGGGCTTAAAAGCGCCATCCACCTTTAGCGGAACAGCCTTGCGAGACAAAATAAGCTCTTTCATAGCTAGGTTATAGGAAGAATCTCTGTAAACAAAAGGATAGTTAAGGTAGCTAACGCCTACCAAAAAACCCTCTAGGCTGCGGTTCATCACCTTTGCCGTATCAAGCGGTATTCCAACCCTGCCAACAAAATAGAACGGAGATTGAACGCTTGTCGTGTCAAAAACCTCAATTTCAAAAAACTCTTTATCCGCATCATAAGCACCAAGCGCCACCAATGGATTCGCAGGTGCTTCCGTTATAACCAAACTTTCTGACTCTATTATGTAGTTTTCAAGAACTTTTATGGTACGCGCCAATTTATCTTTGTATGCACCGTGTTTTTGATTCAACCTCTCTACATATTTTATGCTATCGGCACGCAATAAATATTGCTTACGCTCATAATCCCGCGCAGTTTCACCGGGCTGCTTAGGCGCAAGCACAGGGCGTGATTTCATGTATTTTTCAAATATTATCTCCCTCTCGCCGTCCACCTGCTCGCCTCTGGCTTTTACCCTTCTAATTCGCTTGTAGTAGCCTTTAGTGGTTGTGTCTTTTGCGAGTATTTGCGGGAAGTCCAATTCCTCTTCTTTGCTGAAAATGCTCGCTTCTGCCATAGCCACGTTCAGTTTCAGTTTCTGCCCTGCCTGTAGGGTGAGGGTCGTATCCCAAGGCTCGTAGTTTTCTTTCTGTATTCTTATAGCCATATAACCTGGCAAAAAGTTGTTGTATTCCAGCGGGGTTGCCCCAAGTGCCGTTCCGTTGATGGACACAGCAGCCGCAGCCGGATTGGATTTTATTTCAACAAAGCAATAGAGCGAAGTCTGATTTTCCTCTATTTTCTTCTTCGTTTTCTCAAGGTCGGCAAGCCTATCCGCAAACACTTTGATATCGAGCTGCGTCTTTTCGCTGAGTTCTTTTTCCCACTTTGCCTTGCGGGCGTCAAAATCTACCTGTTTCTCGTATTCGCCCTTTGGTTCCAAGGCGGGCATGGAAGACGATGCCTTCTGCTTGACGTTTTCTATCTCCGCTTGCATAGCGACAATGCTATCTTGCACCAAGGCTATTCTTTTGGAATATGTCTCAAAACCAGCGGTGTCTTTGGTGGATAGCTCCGCTAAGTTAAGAGGGATTGTGGGAAGCACTACCGGCGCGCCTTGCTGGGGTGCGGCGACTTGCTGGGCAAAAACCGATGACAGCGCAAATGCGGCGAGAAAGAAAACAGCTCTATTGATATAAGTGTTCATGTTGCTTAAAATAGTAATTTTTTTTACTATCTTCTACCTATGAAGTTAGGTCTTACATTTGACGATGTGTTGGTTCTCCCCGGTGCGTCAAGCGTTTTGCCGCCCCATACCTCTATAAAAACCGAACTCGGAAAGATAAAATTAAATATCCCAATCCTAAGCGCGGCCATGGACACGGTTTCAACCGCCCAATTAGCCATAGCTTTGGCCCTGCAAGGCGGTATTTCCGTTATACACAAAAATATGAACATAAATATGCAAGCGGATGAGGTTCGCAAGGTAAAAAGGTGGGAGACCTGCGTTGTGCTAGACCCCATAACCCTAAACGCAGACGAACCGGTTTCCAAAGCCTTTGAAATTGCCTCTAGGCAAAAGATAAGCGGCTTCCCGGTGCTATCGGGTGGCAAACTCGTGGGCATAATAACAGGCAGGGACTTGCGCACAATAACAGACCGCAGCGTAAAGGTAAAAGAGGTGATGACAAAAAAACTAATCACAGCATCGCCAAAAGTTTCGCTCGCAAAGGCAAAGAGCATTTTAAACACAAACCGCATAGAAAAACTGTTGCTGGTGGACAATAAAAACCATTTAAAAGGCTTGATAACCCTGACCGACATTTTAAAAAGGGAATCCAACCCGGAAGCATGTCTGGACTCAAACGGGCAGCTATGCGTTGGCGCAGCGGTTGGCACAGCCGTAGATACTTTGGAGCGAGCGGCAGCTTTGGTGGAAGCCGGCGTTGACATGCTGGTTGTGGACACCGCGCACGGGCATCACATAAATGTTCGCAACATGGTTAAAACGTTAAAGAAAAAATATCCCAATCTTACGCTTGTGGGCGGGAATGTAGCCACAGCAGAAGGCGTACGGGATTTGGCAAAGAGCGGTGCCGATGTTGTAAAAGTTGGCATTGGGCCAGGCTCTATCTGCACCACAAGGGTTGTTGCTGGCATTGGAGTTCCGCAATTCACCGCAATTCTGGAATGTGCGGCAGAAGCCCAAAAACACGGCGTAAACATAATAGGCGATGGCGGAATAAAATACTCCGGCGATATTGTAAAAGCATTGGCTGCTGGCGCACATGCCGTTATGCTGGGCGGTCTTTTTGCCGGTACGGAAGAAAGCCCCGGAGAAACCATTTTGGCAGATGGCCGCACATTTAAGAGCTACCGTGGAATGGGCTCAATAGGAGCAATGAAAGAAGGTTCAAAAGACCGCTATTTTCAATCCGAGATAAAAGATGGAGATGATTCCAAGTTTGTTCCGGAGGGCATTGAGGGCAGAGTTCCATACAAAGGGCCGCTCCGCGAGCTGGTTTATCAATTGACAGGCGGAATTCGCCAAGCCCTTGGGTATGCAGGCGCTGAGAATTTGGCAGAGCTAAGGACAAAGGCTCGCTTTATGCAGATAACAAGCGCAGGTTTAATAGAGAGCCATCCGCACAATATAACCATAACAAAAGAAGCTCCAAACTATAGGGCTTAAAACTATGGACTCTTTTATTGTATCTCCAAACGGCCCGCTTAAAGGCTCGGTAAAAATCTCCGGAGCAAAGAACGCTGTGCTGCCCGTAATGGCTGCGGCAATGCTCTCCGATGGGGTTTCTAAAATAAGCAATGCACCTCGTTTAAAAGATACGCAAACAATGGCGGACGTTTTGCGGGTTACGGGTTGCCGCATCAAACAAAACGAAAACGATTTGAGCATAGATTCCAGCGATATAAATCATCTGGAAGCACCTTACGAATTGGTGAAAACCATGAGGGCGAGTTTTTACGTGCTCGGTCCTTTGGTAGCAAAATTTGGTAGATGCAGGGTGTCTTTGCCGGGCGGTTGCGCTTGGGGCCCGCGTCCGGTTGATTTGCATTTAAAAGGATTGGAAGCATTAGGGGCAAAGATAAATGTAACGCATGGATACGTTGAAGCGGTGAGCAACGGTAGGCTAAAGGGTGGCACATTTTCCTTTCCCATAAGCTCCGTTGGAGCAACCGCAAATATCCTGATGGCGGCAACCCTTGCAGAGGGAACTTCCATTTTGCAAAACTCATCAATAGAGCCGGAAATCACCGCCCTTGCAAACTACTTGATAGGAATGGGTGCGGAGATAAGCGGCATTGGAACGCGAACCTTAATTGTGCAAGGCGTTGAAAAATTAAAACCGGGCGATGGGCAAACCATAGCGGATAGAATAGAGGCCGGAACTTTTTTATCGGCTGCTGCTATTACAAGGGGAAAGGTTAAAACAACAAACATGGTTCCCGAACACCAAGGTGCTCTTTTAGATGTTTTTAAAAGCATGGGCTGCGAAATATCATCGGGCGATGACTGGGTTGAGCTAAACGCGGAAAATGCGGAACTCTCCCCCGCTCACATAACAACGCTCCCCTATCCGGGCTTCCCAACCGACATGCAAGCGCAGCTAATGGCGGTATGCGCAACGGTAAAAGGCATATCTTCCGTACGGGATACAATCTATACCGACAGATTCAAACACGTTTCTGAATTGGAAAGGCTTGGCGCAGAAATTTCGCTCAAAGAGGACACCGCTATAATAAACGGAGGCGGCGAGCTTACAGGAGCACAGGTGATGGCAAGCGATTTGCGGGCAAGCGCGGCTCTTGTGTTGGCAGGGCTTGTTTCCAAAGGGCAAACGGAAATAAGCCGCATTTACCATCTGGACAGAGGCTACGAAAGTTTTGAAGAAAAACTCGCATCATTAGGAGCAAAAGTTGAGAGAGTCCATGGTTAAAATCTTGAAAATCCTGATAATCGGGGGTATCGGGGTTCAGACAATTGGCTGCACCTGCTGTGCGTATTTTAACCACGCTTGGAACATGGAAGAGGCTTATGAGCAATCTACTGCACTTAGGCAAGCTAGGCAAGATTCCGTTCCGGGAGACTCAGTTTTAGGAGAAGGGCAAGAGAGAAAACTCTACGACAGAGTTATAGAAAAAGGCTCGCGCACGGTGGAGAGATTCCCTAAAAACGAGAGGCAAGTCCCAAAAGCCGTATTTATGATGGCGGAGGCGTTTCGCCACAAAGGCGAATGTAGGCAAGCCGTTGAAAAATACGATGAACTTGAGAGATATTTCCCGCAATACGATTCCATGCCCAAAGCCGAGTATGAACGCGCTTATTGCTATTACGAAAATGGGGAATATGCCCTATCCAGATTTTCTGCGGAGCATATTTTAGAGTATGGCGAAAAGCACGAATACTATTTGCCCGCTATGGAACTCATGTCCCTTTTGCAGGAGAAAGAAGGTTTGCCAAGCGATGCCATAGCCTCTCTGAAAGCGGTGCTCGCCTCCGGTTTTGGAACCCCTTGGACAAGGGCAAGAGCTAGGATGAGGCTCGCAAATTTATATTACGCGCAAAAAAGCTATTCAGATGCAAGGGAACATTATTCGAATAAGGAACTCTCCGTTTTATCGGTTGCGGAGCGGTACAAAGCGCAAAGCACCGCAGCGGAATGCCTATTGATGATGAGCGACACTAACGGGCGAACAGCAGCAAAGGAATATGGGGCACTCGCAGACTCCGTTGCATTTAAAGACAAAAGAAATTTGAGTCTTGTAAGGCAAGGCGAAATTCTCCTGAGCATTGACGAAGAAAGCGGAATTGAGCTTTTGAGAAACGTGGCTTACAGCGAACGCAAAAGCGAAATGGCATCTAGGGCATTTTTTGGCATAGGCGATTTTAGGCAAAGATGGAGAAGATATCCCGAAGCAATTGTGTTCTACGACTCAAGTTTTCAGATTAAACCCGCAAGCTATTGGGGCAGAGAGAGCAATAGCCGCAGATATGCCCTTTCCAAATTGCTGGCACTAAAAGACACCGTTGCCAATTTGCAAAAAACGGATAAGCCATTTTGGCCTCAGGAGTTTCAAATAGCAGAGCTATTTTTGCTGAAATTATCGGAAATAGACAGCGCGCTCGCTTTGCTCGCAAAAATGGATTCCACGCTTCAAGATTCAATTTTAAAAGCCAGGGCCATTTACACAAGAGCTTTTATCTATGATGAATTTAAACGCGACACATCAAAGGCCTACCCTCTCTACAGAAGGTTAGTTGAACACTTTCCAGGGTTAAACTACGCAAAGCAAGCACAGGCAAATATGGGTTTACAAGTGACTGTTAAAACAAAAGAGGATTTAGCGCACGATGCTCTTTTAAAAGCCGAAGAAGCGTGGCTCAAAGCCCAAAAAATTCCTGTGGAACATATAAGAGAAGTGGACGCTGCGTATCAAAGTGCCATTGCCCTTTACGATTCTGTTATAATTGGGTTCCCTAAAACGCAACCCGCTTTGCAAGCGATGTATACTAAAGCCTCTATTTTACTAGATGATATTGGCAATGCAGACAGCGCAAGGGCACTTTTTGTGGACCTTGGCAATAACCATTATCAAACTCCTTGGGGCAGAGCCGCGTGGAATAAAATAAGAGGAAAACTTTCAACTAACGAAAGCGAGCTTAACTATTTGCGCAAAGGAATTGAGCAGACTAAAATCTCCATACAGGAACAAAGCACAAGATATTGGCAAGAAATGGAAAAAAAACAAAAAGAGCCACCACCACCGCCTAAAATAGCCGAAGACGAAGTTTTATTAAACGACTACAACACATTATATGATTTTAAATAATTTACCCCCCGTTAGCCCTCCGAAAATTTACTAAATTACACATCATGTCTCTTAAGCAGCTTCTTAAAAGTGTTTGGTTATACAGTTGGGTACTGATTATTCCGCTTATCATTTTTGCTAGCCTCATGGATTTGCTCCTGCTCGGCGGCATACGTTTATTTTTATCCTTAGTATCAAATTCCACCATAGAGATTCCCACGCATTTTAATATCCCTTGGCTAAAAGAGATAGGCCTCTTGCACTGGGCAATTCTGATGTTTGTGTTGATAGCTGTGCGCTATCTGTTCACGGTGCTAAGGGTACGCTCCGAAGAAAGGTTCCGCTACGGGCTAGAAAGCCAGCTGCGGTTGTGGTGGATACGCATGGTAAAGAACATGCACCCTATTCAGTTCCACAAACCGGAAACCGATAGCATTTTGCACAATGCAAACCAGTCCGTTTCCACAATAGCAAGGGCGTGTAAATTAGTCACTCAATCCATGCAAGCGGTCTCTCAGCTGCTGTTCTTTTTGCCTGTTCTGTTTTACCTCTCCTGGCAACTGACATTTTTGCTGTTGTTCATTTTTACCCCCATAATTTTATATCTGCAAAAGATTTATAAAAACGCGGGCAAGGGCGCGGATGAATACAACCAATATTCCGGCGAATACGATGTAAATATATGGCGGTGGGTTGCCATTCGCAAATACTGGAATAACCATTCCGAGCGTTCAAAATACTTGCACATGATTTTTGAAAAAATTCGCAACTTGAAAAAATCATTGACGGTTATGGGCGTTAGAGATGTGACTATAATCCAAAACATAGAAACCCTTTCCATCTTGATTATGAGCATTGTTTTGGTTGCTTGCGCTAGTTTAATTAAAATAGGAGCCATGGAACCATTCCAAATAGTTCTGTTTTGCGCTGCGCTCATTATATGCTATAAACCCTTAAAAGAATGTTCACAGCTATTTTCCAACTTAAAGGATTTAAAAATAGCCTACATGGGGTTAAACCATTTGGAATCCATGAAAATCTCTTTAAAATTTTTCAAAGAAAAAGACGAAGAGAGCATTGGCATAGAGGACCTCAGCTTTAAATACAGCGAAGACAGCCCGTGGGTATTCCAATCTTTGAGCAATTTGATAAAGCTAAACAGGCCGGTGGTGCTGCAAGGCGTAAACGGGAGCGGAAAAACCACTTTGCTCCGCATTTTATCGGGCTTGGAAATTCCTCAAAGCGGCGATGTTTATATGCCGCCGAGAATTAAACAGGGTTCTTTTTATTTTTCGCAGAGATTGTTTTTGCCACCTATCCATTGGTTAGAAGAGGCTATAAACGAAAAAAAATGGAGCCCCACCATACAGAATTTCTTTGATGTTTTAGGCCTGGAACAGCTTTTGAAAAAAGAAGGGCATTCAAATGGAGAAATGCAGAGAATTGGCTTTGCATGGGCTATCGCCAGCGGAGCGCCTTTCTTGTTTTTAGATGAACCTTTTGCTTATATATCACAGGATTTAAAAGAGCCTATCTTCAAAGCATTTTGGAATGCAACAACAGAAACCGACCAATGGTGGATGATGGCATCGCACGAGCTGCCACCTGCCGCTTATCAGGGACGTATCAATTATTGGAAGCTAGAAACTCTCCAATGATTTTTTCCAAATTGCTTTTGTCCTTTGCGGTTTTGCCGTCTATGTGAACCGGATTTTCCTTATGCTTGAACCACGTGATTTGCCGTTTTGCGTAATGGCGGCTTTTGATGGCTACGCTTTCCGTTATTGAAAACGGGTTTTCGTTTTTTTTCAGTGCGTTTCTCAATTCCATGTAGCCAAGGCTTTGCCAAGCGGATGCGTTTGCCGGCACAGTTTTGGAAAGTTCAGCAACCTCTTCTATCCAGCCATTTTTCAACATTCTAACAACACGCTCATCAATTCTTCTGTATAGCTCGTCTCTCGGAAAATCCAGCCAAACAGAGGGTATTGAACCTATGCCCCCAACTCTAGAATTCCCAATATCAATTTCATGCCCCAATTCCTTCAATTCCAAAATCCTCAAAAGCCGCTGAGTATCGCCTTGCATTATTTTACCTTCTATGCTGGGATTCTCTTTTAGAGCATCTAAATAGAGTTCTCTTTTTTTGCCTTCGTAATGTTTTTTAAGCCGTTCCCTGACTTCCAAATTTGATGGCGGCAATGGGTCTAATCCTCGGCACAGAGCTTGCATGTAAAGCCCTGTTCCCCCTACAAGTATAAATTTTGCAGATGGCTTTTGAGCCAGCAAATTTTTGACATCTTTTGCAAATTCAGCGGCGTTGTATTGTTGCTCCGGCGGCAAAAAATCAACTATGTGATGAGGAACCGCATTTAAATCCTCCGCAGATGGTTGTGCTGTCCCTATCCTAAATCCATTATACAGTTGCCTGGAATCCATGCAAATAATCTCTGCGCCCAGTTTTTGGGCAACTGAAACAGCTAGTTCGGTTTTCCCTGAGCCAGTTGCGCCCAATATTGCACCGAGAATGGACATTGCGGCAAAATAGAAATACTTTTAAAAATTTTTCTAAATTAATTGCCAATGATAGATTTTTACCCAACTCATATATATTACCCGCTTGAAGAAGCGGAAAAAAAATACAGGGAAGGCGCTCTAAAACAAACAGAAGCTTATCTGCTGGATTTTATTGACAGGCACATGGAAGAGATCACTGACATCGCAAGCGAAGATGGAGAAGCAAAAGAAGAGAGCATTCTGAACGCTGTGAAAGGAGTGATATTGGTGCGAGGTTCTATACAGCCCGCAGCCGAGCTTGCCGATATGATAAAAGAAATCCACAAGGAAGTTTGGTATAAGGGAGAAGCCGAAAACCGAAGCCAAAATATAGACCATATAGCCGAGCAATGGCAAGCTGAATACGCAATTAAATGGCATGAAGCGAGACTTTTTGAATATTTTGTGGTTTTGGAACACTGTACAAGCTCTGTGCTTGCAAAATTTAACAGGATTGATCAGTGAGCGTCCCAGTAGAAACCCTTTATTTCAAGGACTTGAGCCATTACCAAACTCTTACTCCAGAAGAGGAGCACGCCCTTATAGAGATACTTAGAGATGAAAATAAAAAAAATATACATTATGCAGCTCTTCGCAAATTGATATGCGGCAATTTGCGTTTTGTTGTAAGTGTAGCCCGCAAATACCAAGGGCACGGGCTTACCCTGCTAGATCTGATTAACGAAGGCAATTTGGGGCTTTTCAAAGCGGCTCTCCGTTTTGATTGCACAAAAGATGTTCGCTTTATAAGCTACGCGGTTTGGTGGATAAGGCAAGCTATACAAAAAGCCATATTTGAACGAGTTGGAGCTATGAGAATCCCGCCAAATAAGTTAACCCTTGTGAGCAGATTTAAAAGAGCTTTATCCAATAACCTTGGAGACTACGAAAAAACATTCAGTATGCCGGAATTTAAAGATAGCGAAAAAGACATAATAGACATAATGGAAAAAATGATGGAGATTTCCCTAGACTCCCCAACAAACGATAACCCCGGTTCCGACAGCGTTGGGACTCTCTTAGATGTTTTGGAAGGTCACTCAGACAATCAAGACGAAGTTATAAAAGAAGCCGAGCTGCACAAAATCGTGGAAGACGTGTTATCCAAACTGTCCAAGAGAGAAAGCGACATTCTACGTGTATTCTACGGCATAGATTTAGCAGAAGACAAAACCCTATGCGACATCGGCGAAGACATGCGTCTTTCAAGAGAAAAAGTGCGGCAGATAAAAAACAAAGCCCTCCGCAGAATGCAGAGAAACAAAGAACTCCGCGAAAATTTAAAAAATATATTTTCTTGATATATTCACCTAATCCCCTTTATCCCCGAAACCAAATCGCTGAAATCTGCCTCTCGCAGTTTGTTTGCTAAGTCTTTTTTTGCCGCTGCTGAATCCGTTTGCGGCGAACTTTTGAAACGTTCGCTCTTCTCCAAAAAAGTAATAGGTTTGCTATCGCAAGTTGTGAAAATTATTCTTGGGGTATAGGAACAGATTATTTTTGCGTTATCGTTTGCTCTGCAACGAACCTCATTAAGGCTTACTAGCCAGCCATAACCAGAGCATTCAGTTTTTTGAATTCCAGTCTCCGCTATTTTTTCAAAAATTATTTGCCCAATCTCATTATCAGCTACATTCCAGTGAAAAGTCCTTTCACGCCGCCGCTGTTCCCTCGCTTGCTGTATGGAGTCTAATATATGCGTTTTTTCCGTTTCTATTGCTGTTTTTGCTTTTTGCAACTCCAAGTCTTTTTTAGATATTGCAAAATATAGAGAAGCGGCAATCGCTAAAAACATTATGGAAACACAAGTGATAATTTTCTTTTTATGCCTAACCACCCAATTTGGTTTTGAAATTAAAAAAGACT
>Ga0268262_10005748_pt1 | contig 12180 bp, 13 predicted proteins | sample TergutNc150P3_FD_190354 | JGI IMG/M metagenome (GOLD analysis project Ga0268262, IMG submission 190354) | Nasutitermes corniger P3 segment gut microbial community from laboratory colony in Florida, USA - Nc150 P3 (SPAdes) (version 2) | ecosystem: Host-associated > Arthropoda: Insects >... | reverse complement strand
CCCCCCACCCGCATACCCTGGGTAATAACGCAAACCTCGCATACAATAAATATAATATCCGCGCCAACTACCAGAAGTATTTTTGTGAGAAAACCTTCGGACGGGACATCGCCGCGTCCGATTCCTTACGGGCGATTTTGTCAAAAACGGTCTCAAATGAGGCCGCCTATCCTATTGATTTTATTTGCATTATATATCCAACAATTAAATATTGCACGATGTCGAACATTCTGGATTGGCTTAGCCGAGATAAACAAGTTGCTTCGCTACGCTCGCAATGACCGTCATTGCCTTACGGCGAGATAAACAAGTTGGCTTCGCCTCGATAAACACGGTGCGAGGAGCGAAGCGACGAAGCAATCCAGAAATTTTGGTATAGGTACAATATTTAATTGGTATCTCACTAACTATACCGATGGCCATTCATTGAGATGGGGGATTAGTTTATGAAATTCTTTATACGGCGGCGGCGGACGACGGTTATGAACACCGTTTTGATGCTGCTTGTACTTTTGATCGGAATGTCGGCGGCTGGCGTTAAATACGTAGCCGTCGTGGAGAGCGACATAGACGAAGGGTCGGGCGCGTCCGAAAAGATAAGCCGTGCGGACGTAAGGCTTGTAACGGCGGAGCTTCGCCGAGAGGCCGTCAAAAACCTGCCGCCGAGCAAGTACAGCATAATGACGGCGGAAACCGTCATCGCGCAGGGCGGCGCGGTTTTAGAGGAGTGCGCCGACGAGAACTGCGTCATCTCCCTCGGATCCAAAATCGGCGCGGATTATATAGTGCGCGGAACGGTCAGCAAAGTGGAATCTAAATTCACGCTGCAAGTGGAGATGTACGAGACGGAAAACGGGACATTGGTGGCCTCGTGCGACCCCGTCCGCTCCGAAAGCATCGGGGGGCTTATAGAGAAAGCGTCGGAAACCTGCGGAAATATGTTTAAGACGTGGGTCGCTTCGCAGAAAGTCACGGTTGATCCCGATTCTAAGAGAGCAAGCAAAATAAGTATCGGCGGCGGCGCGTTGTTCGCGGGCGACTTCGGCGGCGGCGTGACGTTTGACGGCGGACAAATAGCCATGCCATTATACGGATTCGGAGGCTTCCTAACCTTTGACGTTACATACGCCGCTATATCTATCGGTTACATACAAGGCGGCGGGAAGTGGAAAGGCCCGAACAGCGTCAATCCCGACAGCTTACCCGATATGACGCGCTCCATGCTCAACATCGGCGTATACTCTAAATATCCGAACATCGCGCTTGGGAAAAATATAAACGTATACCCGATTCTGTCGCTCAACTACGAACTTGCCGTCTCCGCCATATTAGAATATTCCGACGCTCCAAACTATGTCTTTGACAATAGAAACCCGGACGGCTACGCGGCTGACGCGCTTAACGCGCTGTGGGTGAAAGTCGGCGGCGGCGCGGATTACTATTTAACTCAAAGCGTATACCTCCGAGCCGAACTGCTCTACGGCGTTAGGATCGCCGACAACGATTTCGAACAATGGAGCGTGGAAAAACTCGGCGCGGAGAAGACGAGATTGGGGCACGGGTTGACGGTTAGGGCGGGGGCGGGGTTTAAACTATAAAACATTGGCTTCGCCGAGATAAACAAGTTGTCTGAATTAGGATTAGTAGGATTTAAAGGATTATAGGATTAAAAAAATTAAAATATTTACCAAGGTTAACAATTAACATTACGGAGAACTATATGAAAAAGACAATTCTGTACACATTGAGCGTCATAGCGGCTATCGCAATAGCCGTGTTTACCGTCTTTGTCGGGTGCGACGGGGATTTGGGGGAGAGAAGCGGTGCTATGGACACTTATCTTGATAAATTTCATTATAATAAGAGAGTATTGCCGAAGTATACTCTTACATACGACGGAAACGGAGCGGATAGCGGAGATGTTCCTAAAGGTCCGACAATGTATGACAGCGGCACGACAGTCAGCATTCTAGACGCAGGTACGCTAATAAAGTACGGTTCCTCATTTTCAGGATGGAACTCGCAAGCGGACGGAAACGGGGCTAGCTATTCAAAGGAGGGCGGGGGCGCGAGCGGGATTAAAATAACCCATGATATTACGCTCTATGCGAAGTGGGATAGCGGCGTAACGTATGCGGTAATTGTTAAAAGCTCTCCTGTAGGCATGAGCGTATCAGGCGGCCGCAGATACAAACCCGACGAGACGGTCACGATAGCTGCCGAGGAATCGTCCGACGGGTGGCGTTTCCAAAACTGGACGGCAGCAAACAATGCCGTGTCTTTTGCCGACGCTGAAAAGGCGGAAACATCGTTTAGAATGCCGAAAAAAGATGTAACTGTAACGGCTGTATTTGTAGCTGATGGCGGAAAAATGGATTTACTTACAGACGACAGAGATGGTAACGTATACATTACGGTAACCATACTTGGACAGACGTGGATGGCACGGAATTTGGATTATTTGAATGATATGACGACAGGTGATTCTTCTTGGTGCTATGATAACGATCCTGATAACTGCACTACATACGGCAGGTTATATACTTGGGACGCGGCGAAGACAGCTTGTCCAGCAGGTTGGAGGTTGCCTGATACGGCGGATTGGAATCGTTTGATTAATGCGGGCGGCGGGGCAAACGTAGCAGATAAGAAGCTGAAATCGTCAACGGGATGGAATAGTTATAGCGGTATTAGCAGTACTGATGACTACGGATTTTCGGCCTTGCCGGGCGGCAGCCGTAACTACGATGGCCCTTTCGGCGGTGCCGGCAGCAACGGCGTCTGGTGGACGGCTACGGAGGACGGGGACTACGGCGCATACTACCGGGACATGTCCTACAACTACGACAACGTGGGCGGGGGCGGCTATAGCAAGGGTGCCGCCTTCTCGGCGCGTTGCATTAAAAACGACTGATTTGTGGTGGCGATTTACTTAATCGAGGGGCGGTTCAATCTCCGCCCCTATCACTCCACCGCCCCAAAACAGCTCCGTAGCAGTGACTATACCCGCCCCTAATTTTTATTTGACTTTGTCCGTCCCCAAATATTATTTTACGTATATTAGGTTAGATGTGTTAAAAATCACGATTTTTGTCTAGTTTTAATCGGCAAAACCGAAAGGCTATTTATTATGAGGATACCGTCAATATATCTTGAGACGACAATATTCAACTTCCCCTTTGCGGATGACTCTCCGCAGTATCAGGCGGATACGTTGCGTTTGTTTGTGGAAATAAAGGAGGGAAGGTTTCGACCTTTTACATCCGAGTACGTTCTTCGTGAGCTTGAAAACACTACCGACATCGATAAGCTTGTGAAGATGAAAGCTATGATTTCTGATTACAATATCACCGTGTTACCGCCCAGCGCGGAGGTCAAACGGCTTGCCGATGTGTACACATTGTCCAGTGTTATACCGGCAAAATATGGTCTTGACGCGCTTCACATTGCGGTTGCTACGGTTGCCGGTCTTGATTACATTGTGAGCCTGAATTTTAAACATATTGTGAAACACAAAACAATAATCGAAACAGAGTTGATAAACGCTCGTGAAGGGTTCAAGCGTATTTTTATCCATACTCCAGCGGAGGTAATAGAGAATGAAGAAAATTCTTAGCAAGTACATGAATGACCCTGATATTATCAACGAGCCTACGGTGCTCAGGGAGATTCATGCTATTCGTCTGATGATGTACGATGAGACCAAAGACCTGACACCAGAGGAACATATCGCGTATTTTCTCAATGGTGCGGAACGGTTAACCGTAGGTTGTTCTACTGCGAATTAGGGCGGAAGAACCTATTTAAAAAAAGAGGGCTGTGAGTTGACTACAATTTGTAGTCAACTGAAAATGCAGGCTGCTGACGGTAAGTTTTATAAAACCGATGTCGCCGATACCAAGCAGACCGTCCCTCCGTCCCCGTCTTCGCCCCCGTCCGTCCGCCCCTAATTTTTATTTGACTTTGGTCGTCCCCGAATATTATTTTATATGTTAGTGTACATTAAGCGTTGAGCGTCAACCACAATGGTTTACACAAATTTGAAATAGTCTCACCTGATCATCACTACGCCAACCAAATCCGCATCCGCCGCCATTGCCGCCGTTGTCCGTACAAGTCCGAGTGTATAGGGTAGCGGCTTTCGGTGAATCATGGTGTTTATCACGCGCTTACCGCTTCGGCTTGGTGTCCGGTCAGTCCGGCCATTTCCATTTCTTCCTGTAGCCGCCTGATCTTTTCGTGTATCTCTTCCGGTGACTTAAACCTGCCGGGGTTTTCGGCCACTAAACGCTCGGCCTCGGCGACAATATCATCATGGGTAAGGTGTTTCAGCGCTTCTTTCCGGTCCTCTGTCCAGTTGCCGCGCTTCACAATGTCCTTGCCGAGTATTTCCTCGACTGTCGGTATCGCTATGCTCATGGTAAACCGCCTTTCAGAAAAATAAAGGGTTTATGACGCTAACCGTCGTAAAATTCGGTCTTGAACACCTCTTTATAAAATCTAAGTCCGTAGTAACAAGGTAATCCGCTCCGACTGCTTCCGCTGAGGCAAGATGAAAACTATCCATCTCGCGCATACCCTTTGACTGTAATTCAGCCGCTCTTGCAATGATCTGCGCGGATGGTTCGACTTCGTCTATAATGATTTCGTCATAGAGGCGTTGCGAAGCCATACGTTTCACGTCGTCGCGGTTGTTCCCCATTTCGATAGATACGGCAAAACCGCCTACTAAGACGTACCTGTCTATAAATCGGTTGTTGATTATTGCCCGTATCTTTGCGGCCTCGGCTATCGTGTCGGGCAGCGCGTCCTCGTCGGTTAATCGGCTGTAGCAACAGTTATCAAGATAGACTATTGTCCACTGCAACAGGTGCGCAAAGTGTAGATTCATGTATCGACTTCCGCGCCTTTCTTGAAATATAGCCTTTCGATGCCGATCCTGCCATTATATTGTTCAATACATAATATACATTACGGGCGGGTGGATTGCCAAAAAAGTTTGATGGCGGACGGGCGCGGGCGGTTCAATCACCGCCCCGATCTTCCCTAAAAGCCCCGTAATAGCGATTGATAGCCCTGATTCTACGACACCGCCGCTTTCCCGCCCGCGTTTGACCGTCTACAAGCCTAAAATCCGCTTGACGGCGGTTTCCGAAAGTTCGAGGCCTTTTACTATACAAATATATATTATGGGCGGCTGGGCCGCCGAAAAAATGTCGGCCGTCCCGCCGATAAATTTGACTTTGTCCGTCCCCGAATATTATCTTACATACATCGTCGTAAAACATCAATAACGCCCCCTAGGAGCCCGTTATGTGCGACAAAGCCGTATTAAACGAGATCACGGAAAGGGTCTGCGCCGCCGCCAAGGAGGTCTTGGGCGGCAAGCTGGAGAAGGTGGTACTCTTCGGTTCTTACGCCAGAGGGGACTACCGCGAGTGGTCGGATATTGATATTATGATCCTTGCCGACATCCAGTCGGAAGAGGTTGATGAAACGCGTAAAAAAATCCGCAGTTTTATGAATTATATTGAGTTAGAGTACGATGCCGTTGTCAGTTTGTCTATGGTATGCAGTAAGAATTACTATCAATATATAAATGTTTTACCGTTCTACAGAAACGTGCAAAAAGAGGGAGTGGAATTGTATGCCTGACAGCGCGTTGGCGGGTTTGGCGATTCTTCGTCTCAATAAAGCGGAAAGATGTCTACAGTCTGCGGAAAGGGCGTTAGCCGCCGGGGACTTTGAAGATACCGCTAATCGTTCGTATTATTGTATTTTCCATTCGATGAAAGCTGTTTTGGCCCTTGACGAGTTCAACGCCAAGAGCCACGGTGAGATCATCGGAAAGTTCCGCAAGGATTACATAAAAACCGGATTTTTCCATACAAAATATTCCGATATTATCGGAGATGCCGAAGACGTTCGTATTTACAGCGATTATGACGATTCGTATATTGTCTCAGTAAACGGAGTATCCGCTCAGGTTGATAACGCACGTGAATTTTTGGCGGACGTGGAAAAATATATAGGCGAAAGAATCAAAAGCCCATAATTTTTATTTGACTTCCCCCGTCCCCAAATATTATCTTACATATAGCTATGTGTCGGTCCTGATGTCGGCGGAGACGGTAGAGCGTGATATGAATCCAAAAAACGGCGGTGTCGTCGTCCAAGTGTTATATTATTAGGGGGGGCAAAGCATGAATCGTAAGTTGAAAATATATTTTGATACATGTATTTACAGTCGGATATTCGACGGCAAAAAAAGCCCAACGATAGTAGCGGAGGCCGCTCGGATTCGGGATATTGTCAACGCCGGGGGTCAGTGTGGTAGACAATGTATTTGAAGAGGCCGATAAATTTGAGTGTCGGGGGGATTGGACAGAAGAGCGTAATGAGGTATTAAAAAACCTTACAGGCGCTGAAATAGATGCCGAAATTATGCGTTTGCAAGCGGCGCATCCGGAGAGGCTGACCGTCAAAGCGTATATGTAGGCGGAGTGTCTCTCGCGCCGGAGGCGGCGGGCGCGTGATGGGCGTGGAAGCCCAAAACGTGCGGTCGCCTCACGGTTTTATGGAGTGTCCGCCCCTAATTTTTATTTGACTTTGTCCGTCCCCGAATATTATCTTGATTAGCGGCAAATATCGGTAATTATCTTAAATGAGGAGAAGATGGAGCCTTTGCTATGACGAACTTCAATCACGGGCTGTCTCAACGCTCCCTCGATACGCTGTACGGCATTTTCAGCAAATACGGCGATCTGAATCGGGTTATCCTCTACGGCAGCCGGGCGATGGGGACATACAAAAACGGTTCGGACATAGACATCGCCATAGACGCAGGCGAGGGGTTCACGGACTTAGACCTGCTGCGCGTCTGCGGGGATTTGGACGAATCCGACCTGCCTTACTTTGTGGACTGCTCGATACTGTCGGGGATATGCAGCCCTGAGTTGCGGGAACACGTCGCGCGGGTTGGGAAGGTGCTGTATGAGCGTCGGGAGTAGCGTCAACTCTGTCGGATTTTCCGCGTTTTTACGGCGGCCGCGCCTGACCCGCTTCTTCGGCGGAATCCCGCGAAACGGAATAACTTGCGCCGCCCGCCCGCCATGTATTATATTATAACCCTTGAATTTCGATACGCACCATAAACAAAAGAAGCGGAGGGGGCGGCGATGCCGACGGTTAAGAAGTCGATTTCTATCAGGCTGAAGCTTTTCATCTTTTCCACTATGCTGTTCCTGCTGATCGTGGCGGCGGGGGGCGCGGCGTTTCTTTTCGCCATGCGCAATATCGTGGTGGAGAACGTAGCGGGAGATACCGCCGGAATGCTCAGCATCGAGCGGAACAGGCTGGAGAGCTCCGTGAAGGGCGAGATCGCCATCGCCCTCAAGATGGCCTCGTCGCCGCTCATCATACGGCATTTCCTGAACCCGTCCGACACGGCGCTCAAAGACATCGCGTTCGAGGAGATACAGGGCTACCGCAGGGCGTTCGGCGGAAACACGGTCTTTTGGGTAAGCGACGCGGACAAAAAGTTTTACTCCGACGACGCTTTCGTGTACGCGGTGGATCCGAACGACAAGAGCAACTACTGGTACCCGATGACCATGAACGAGGACGGCAGGTACAATTTCAACATAAACTATAACGATCAGCTTAAGAAGATTCTGCTCTGGATAAACGCGGTCGTGAAAGACGGCGCGGGCGCGTCGGTCGGCATAGTCGGCACGGGCATAGACCTCTCCTCTTTCGCCGACGCGATTTACAAGGATTACGGCGGCAAGGCGGATCTCTACTTCTTCAACGCGCTCGGCGAGATAACGGGGGCTAAGGACGGCGCGCTCGTTTCCGGGAAGAAGAAGTTAGACGCGGCGATCGGGGCGGAGGCCGCCAAAGAGGTCGCCGCCGCGGTCAAAAGTTTGAAAGCGGGCGAAAACAAAATTCTCCGTCTGCCCGACGGCGTCGCCGTCGTAACCGCCGTGCCCGCTTTGGATTGGTACGCCGTCGCTGTCAGGTCCGTCTCGGAGGCGGACTACGACGCGGCTATGACGACCTTCTTCATCATCGTGCTCGCGGTCATCGCGCTGATATTCATCGCGTTCAACGTCCTCGTCGCCCGAATGCTCAACCCGTTGCGCAAAATGACCAAAGTGCTGCGGCAGACCTCCGAGGACTGGAATCTGGCGCGGCGTCTGGAGGTGAAGAAGCGCGACGAGATAGGGATCGCCGCCGCGTCGGTCAACGAGTTTATGGAGAAGCTGCATTCCACGATAACCACGCTGAGCAGGATGAGCGAGGGCGAGGGAGACGGCGACCTGACCATCCGATTCGACGAGCTCGGCAAGGGCGATTTCGGTCAGATGGCGAAGGGTCTGAACAAGCTGATGGAGAAGCTGCACTCCACGATAAAGACTACGCAGGCGGAGGCGAAGAGTCTGGCGAGCACGTCGGCCGCGCTGTTCGAGCTTTCGAACGTGCTCTCCCGTTCTTCCGAGACGGCTCTCGCGGAGTCGGTGAGCGTTTCGCGTCAAAGCCGGGAGACGAGCGGCAACGTTCAGGGCATAGCGGGCGAGGCGGCGAAGGCGAGCGCGGGGGCCGAAGAGCTCTCGTCAACCGCCGAGGAGATGGGCTCCAACATGAACACCGTCATCAAAGCGGTCGGGGAGATGAACGAGAGCTTCCACAAGATCACCGACAGCACGCAGGAGTCGAAGACCGTGGCCGGCAGGGCGATCGACAGGGCCTCGGCCGCTATGGACGTGATGGACGCGCTGGAAGCGTCGGTGGAAGAAATCGGCCAATTCACCAACGTCATCAAGACGATAGCCAAAAAGACGAACCTGCTGTCTCTGAACGCCGCCGTGGAGGCCGCCCGCGCAGGGGAGGCGGGGAAGGGCTTCGCGGTCGTGGCCGGCGAGGTCAAGCAATTGGCGAACCAGAGCGCGTCGAACGCCAACGACATCACGCAGCGCATAGAAAACATCCAAGCCGGAACCGCGAACGCCATCGGCGTGATAAGGGAGATTTCCTCCGTCATAGCGAAGATGAGCGAGGCCGCGAACGCGATATCCGAGAGCGTGGAGCAGCAGATAAAGGTGAGCGAGAACCTTGCCGACACCGCCAAGCAGACGAACGTGGGCGCGCAGCACGTGGTCTCGGCGATAGGCGAAGTGGCCGTGTCCATACAGAGCTCCGCCCAACACGCGGGCGTGGCCGCCGAGGGCGCGCGGCGCGTGTCCGACAGCATAGGGGTCATACGGAAATCCGCCGAGAAAACGAACGCCGACTCCACCGAACTGAAAGAGGCGGCGAACTCGCTGAAAAACATGGCGGAGCATTTGGATTCGATCGTCTGCCGGTTTAAGACGTGACGGCGGGGGCGGGGTCAGAAGGAATAGTCGTAACGCGCGGATACCTTGAAATCGCCGGTTTCGGTTGGGAATACGGCGAGCTTTAGGCCGTCGTAGGGTTTGAAGTTGTTTGCGGCGTGGGATGACGGGTTGGGATTGGGTTTATGGTAAGTACCTGAATGGATAGCGTTGAAGATTCCTGCGCCGATTATGGCGACTACGGGAAAAACTACCATGACATCATCATCAACGCCAAACATTTCTCTCGAATAATCTAACATCCTCCAACTTCCGAGAGCAACAATATTCGCTCCCAATAGAACACATCCACCGACATTATCCTTCATTACAAAAAATGATCCCAAACCACCAGGCAAAATATTTAACGCCCACGTCCCCCATCTTTGTCCTGCCGTAAAATCTGTAGAAGTACGGTTAGTTGCCATATCGTATGTATAAATGTGGTTAGTTGCGTTATTGCCGTATGTATGATTTGTGTTAGTAGTTGTCACTTTTGCGCTACTTGGTTGTATCGTTTGCTGTATCGGTACTTGCCCCTGCCCCCCCGCGAACTTCCCAAACATCTTCCCGCAAGCCCCCGTAGCCATATCCAAAATTTCCCCCACATTCTCCGTCCTTATCGGTTCCGACGTAGCCACCAGCGTTCCGTTGTCGGTTTCATACATTTCGACTTTCAGCGTAAATCGCGTTTGGAATTTCCCTATAGTCCCCCTCACGATATAATCCGCGCCTATTTTGCTTCCTAATGTGATGACGCAATTCTCATCCGCGCACTCTTCCAACACCGCTCCGCCCATAGATTGCACTGTTTCCGAAGTCATAACGCTGTACCTATCCGACGGCAGATTTTCGATTGCCTGTCTGCGGATTTCCGCCGTTATCTCCCTGACTTCCGCCGGATTCAGGTTCGCGGACGCGCCCGACTGCGCGTCTATCTCCGTCTCCACGACCGCCACGTATTTCACCCCCGCGACGGACATTCCGGCAAATAATATAATGATGAGAAAAAAATGCGGTTTTTTCATGTTAAGCCCTTTCGATATATTTTTGTTTTATGGGACGGGTTCTTTATGCGGCAAAAAGATGTTGCCGCATGTCCTACTGTTAGGGTAGAATATGCAGTGTTAAGTGATGTATCGTAATTCCTTGATTTACAACAAGTTACGACATGCAAAAAATGGGGGGGGGGGGGGGGTAGCAAATTTCGTGCCAATCTCCGGCAACCGCCTATATCAGCCCCGCCGCGCGCCGCAGATGCGGACGCGAGCGGCGGCGTAACCAGCGGCATCATCGCCGCAGTTAAAAACGTTAAAATCAAAACAAAGGTTACCGACAACATAATAACTCTCTCCATTAAAACAGTATCGTGTTGGCCGTTTTTTTACCAAATCCGGCACGTTTCGGGTTCCGCTACGTCTAACTTATCCTCTTCCTCGCGTATCGTTACAACGCAAAGGCCTCTTTCTAAGGCGAAAAATTTTACATCCTTGTCCACTACCGCCCCTACCACCGCTCCAACGAGTTTTTTGTCTTTGATACCGGCCAGGTCTTCATGTCGGCGCAGTTTTTCCAATCGTTCTATATGGTCTTTTACATCGCGTATCATCAAATGGGATTTGGTTTCAACCGCCATAATCTCAGTGTCGCCGTACAGAAGCACGTCCACCTCGGTGAGCGGTTTCTTTTCGCCGAGTTCGTCAATCGTTCTGAATATTCTGTCCGTCTGCATATCGGTGAACGAGTGTTTTCCGGCGGCGTTCATGGCGAGGCGTATTTTGGGGATAACAATGAATTCCATAAGTTCGCCAAGATCTTTGCCCACGCGGCCGATATTCCGAGACAGTTCCCGGACTTCGGCGGATGTTTTCTGGACTTCGGCGGATGTTTTCCGGTTTTCGGCGGATGTTTTCCGGATGTCGGCGGAGAGCATCCGAAGAGACGCTTCCGTTTGGGCTTGGCTTTCAGACAGCCTCTCAAGCGCGGCTTCCGTTTTGGCGTGGTTTCTTTCCATATTGGCATTGGTTTTTTCTATAATTGCAACTACCTCTTCCATCGTTGCAAACCGGAGCTTCGGAACGGTGGTTTTCTTCGCGGACGTATAGTTTTTTTTCGCCGCCTTCTTCGTTGTTTTTTTTGCCGCCATGCCTGCCGCCCCTTTTTATTTTTTTAGGACAGCGTATCGCCGCCGCAGGCGCAGGAATCGCAAACCCGCTCCGTAACGGTCGAACCGCCGCCCATATAATATAAATGGCGGGCTTCCGAAAGTCAAAGGAAAAATAAAAAATCTAAAAAAAGTGGTTCGGGAAGCCCAGGGCGCCGGGACGGCCTGAAATCTTTATTTTCGATTATTTGACGCTTGCTGTTGATATTTACCCATGCATTAATATAAATTAGTATATGCGGCCGCAGCGCCGGAAAAGGGACGGGATCGACATGCAATACCGCAGGGACAGGTACGAAAAGGAGCTCTCCATACTCGGCTTCGGCTGTATGCGCTTTCCGCGCGTGCGGGGGCGCATCGACATGGCGGCGGCCGAATCCATGCTGCTTAGCGCGGCGGGGCGGGGGGTGAATTATTTCGACACCGCCTACGTCTACCCGGGCAGCGAGGAGGCGGTGGGGCGGATTATCGCCAAGAACGGGCTGCGCCAAAAGGTGTATCTCGCCACAAAACTCCCGCTTTTTATGTGCAAGTCGCCCGCCGACTTCGACAAATTCTTCAACAAATCCCTCGAACGTCTGCAAACGGACTACATCGACTACTACCTGATGCACATGATCACCACGCCCGAACAGTGGCGGT
>Ga0268262_10005746_pt1 | contig 12182 bp, 12 predicted proteins | sample TergutNc150P3_FD_190354 | JGI IMG/M metagenome (GOLD analysis project Ga0268262, IMG submission 190354) | Nasutitermes corniger P3 segment gut microbial community from laboratory colony in Florida, USA - Nc150 P3 (SPAdes) (version 2) | ecosystem: Host-associated > Arthropoda: Insects >... | reverse complement strand
GGAACCATGGCGGTCGGCGAAGGCGGCGGCGAGCTGGCGAAACAGCTTGTAGGCAGAACCTACGACATTGCCCGTCCGCAGGTAGTTGCGGTTTACTTAAGCGGCAAGCCCGTCCCCGGCGTCGGCCCCCACGATGTCGCGCTGGCAATAATCGGAGCGGTGTTCAAAAGCGGTTATGTGAAGAATAAAGTAATGGAATTTGTCGGGGACGGCATTGCGGAACTGCCGGTTGATTTCCGCAACGGCATTGACGTAATGACTACCGAGACCACCTGCTGGTCATCGATCTGGAAAACCGATTCCGCCGTTAAAGACTATTTTGAGATACGGGGAAGAAGCGGAGATTACCGTGAACTCAAGCCCGCTGACGCGGCTTACTATGACGGCCTGATTTATGTTGATCTCTCAAAAATTGAACCCTGTATCGCCCTGCCCTTCCATCCGAGTAATGTGTACACGATACAGGAACTCCGGCGCAATGCCCGTGACATTCTGGCACAAACCGAAGAAGACGGATTGAAGGCCCTGGGTATACCAAATCTGAACCTCAATCTGAAAGCCAAGTACCGTAACGGCGGCGTCTGGGTAGATCAGGCGGTTATTGCCGGCTGTTCCGGCGGTATTTTTGATAACATCATGGCGGCGGCGGATATTATGAAGGATAAATCAATCGGCAATGATAATTTTACCATGAGCGTATATCCCGAAAGCCAGCCGGTCTTTCTTGAACTGGTTCGCAATGGCGCGTCACAAACCCTGATGAGCGCGGGAGTCCTCGTGCGGGAAGCCTTCTGCGGCCCCTGTTTCGGCGCGGGGGACACTCCCGCCAACGGCGAACTTTCGATCCGTCATGCGACACGCAACTTCCCCAACCGCGAAGGCTCCAAGCCCAACGAGGGACAAATTGCCTCCGTGGCGCTGATGGACGCCCGGTCCATTGCCGCCACTGCCATTAACGGCGGCAGAATAACTGCCGCCACGGAAATTGATGTTCCTTTTGGCAAATATAAATTCTTCTTTGACCGCGGCGTGTACGACAAGCGGGTTTATAACGGCAGCGGCAAACCATCGCCTGAAACCGAATTGGTGTTTGGCCCCAACATCAGGGACTGGCCCACAATGCCCGCCCTGCCGGAAAACCTTCTGGTACAAATCGCCGGTTTTATTACCGATCCGGTAACCACCACCGATGAATTGATTCCCTCAGGGGAAACTTCATCATATCGATCAAACCCCCTCCGCCTGGCGGAATTTACGTTAAGCCGCAAAGACCCCGGTTATGTGCAGCGGGCAAAAGATGTGCAGACGCTGGAACAATTGCGCGAAACAGGGAGAGAAGAAATTTCCGCCCTGCTTAAACAAATACAGACGCTGTCCGGCTGCGCGGGGCTGGAGCCCGCGGATTTTGCCATTGGCAGCGCGATCTTTGCCCGCAAACCCGGCGACGGCTCCGCCCGCGAACAGGCCGCTTCCTGCCAGCGGGTGCTGGGCGCATCGGCCAACTTCGCCCTGGAATACGCCACCAAACGCTACCGCTCGAATCTTATCAACTGGGGGATTCTTCCCTTTATTATCAATGATGAATCAGTCTTGAGTCTCGGCAGTTATATTTTCTTCCCCGGTATTAAAAAAGCCGTGCAGGAAAAAACCGAAACCATTACCGGTTATGTACTCGGTAAACAACCGGTAAAAATTGCCGTGTTACTGGGTGAGTTAACCGACGCCGAGCGGCAGATTATAATAGACGGCTGTTTGATTAACCATTACGCGGGGGGAAGAGGATAAAGAATTTTACTCAACTCCCTTTATTTCATAAAACGCGCAAATTTACTTAATCAGTCTTCAAAAACTCCTTCTTCATCATTTTCATCTTCATCATTTCCGGCGTACGGTATATCACCTTTCGTTATATCAAGAAGATCAACCGTAAAAATCAGGGTTGAAAAAGGAGGAATGATCTGTCCCGCGCCGCGTTCCCCGTAAGCCATGGAGGAGGGAATGTAGAGGCGGTACTTGCTGCCCACATTCATCAACATGATGCCTTCCGCCCAGCCGGGTATTACCATGTTGAGCGGAATTTCCTCCGGTTCATCCCGATCATAGGAACTGTCAAACACCGTGCCGTTGGAAAGCGTTCCTTCGTAATGCACCCGTACTGTGTCGTTTATCGTTGGTGTGGGACCGCTTCCCTCTTCAAGCACCATGTAGAGCAAACCGCTGTCGGTTTTGTTTATATCGTGCAGAGAAGCAATTTCCGCAAGAAAAGCGTCTTCTTTTGCCCGTAATTCCGCGGACTGTTTCTGTAATGCCTTTTCAAAGGCATTCTGTACGATTTCAAGGGCTTCGTCTCTGTCCATGACCGTCTGCCCCCGTTCCATTGCAGACCTCAACCCTTCCATAAATGCGGTGTAATCCATTTCCAGGCCGGCATCTCGAAGATCGCCCCCCACCGTTATGCCAAATGCATAACTTGTCCGGGCTTTTTCCCCGGTAAAATCAATGTCCTCCCGTATTCCGTTGGCTTGAACCATTAATGCCGCGAGGAAAAAGCACAATGCTAAAACAGACCGTTTCATAAATTATCTCCTTTTATTGAACGATGTCGAGCAGTTCGACTTCAAATATCAGCGTTGAAAAGGGCGGAATTTGCTGCCCGGCCCCCTGAGAACCGTAACCTAAATCCGAAGGTATAATCAGGCGGTACTTGCTGCCCACATTCATCAATTGAAGACCTTCAGTCCAGCCGGGAATAACTCCGTTAAGGGGGAATTCTATCGGTTCCCCACGGGAATAAGAACTGTCAAAAACCGTACCGTTGGTCAGAGCGCCTTCATAATGCACCCGCACGGTATCACTGGCCGTCGGTTTACGGCCCTTTCCTTCGCTTATTACTTCGTATTGCAGGCCGCTGCTGGTAACAGTGACGCCGGGTTTTTTGCTGTTTTCCGCGAGGAACTCATTTTCAGCCTGTTTGCTTTTCTCGTCGCGTTTCTCTGCGAGGGACCTGAATGCTTCACCGAAAATCTGATAAGCCTCTTCAATGGTGTAACGGGGCGTGGAATCGTACAGGACATCTTTTATTCCCTGGGTAAATTCTTCCATGTTGGGGTAAAGGTTGTCCGCTTTCAGACTCGTCCCCACATTCATCCCCAATGCATAACTGGCCTCTTTGCTAAAAGTTTCTTCCGTGGAAGAGGTTTCAGTTTTGCCCCCGGCCTTACAGCCTGAAAAAACACAGAGAAAAACAGCGGGCAAAATGACCCAAAAAGTATGCTTCATGGTTTCAGCATATCCCTTATTTTAAGTTTTGAATACCCCGATAAACATTATATGAAGATTTTTTTTGCCGCCATTGCCGCCATTCTGTTCATTGTTTCCTGTGCCGGTCTTCCTCCCCAAAAAACCGCTGTTATTCCTGAACCGCCGGAGCATATCATGGGAAAGGGAACGATACCGGAAAAACAACTTGCCGCTTTTTTACTGTACACCAACGCGGGGGCTGACGGTGATTTTGTCCGTCTGCTTTCAGCGTATTATGTTGAGGAAGCCGCCGCCGAAGGGATAAACCATGATACCGCCTTCGCCCAAATGTGCCTGGAAACCGGTTTCCTCCGCTACGGCGGACTCGTGACGCCCGACATGAACAATTTCTGCGGCCTGGGCGCCATCGGTCCCGAACAGCCCGGCCTTATTTTTCCTGATGTCCGCAGCGGCGTCCGCGCCCATATCCAGCATCTTCAGGCCTACGCCAGCACCGAACCGCTGAATCAGAATTTGATTGACCCCCGCTACCGTTATGTGAAACGAGGATCTTCTCCCACGATATACGGCCTCGCCGGCACATGGGCAGCGGACAGGGACTACAGCGAAAAAATCGGCGCTATTCTCCGGCGGCTGTACGAGTTTGCGAATTAATTACTGACATTTGACAGAATTAACATAAATCAATATCATAAGATTAAGATAAGGAGTACCAGTGGCAAAAGAAGAAGCAATAGAGGTAGAAGGAGTTGTCCGTGAAGCCCTTCCCAATACCATGTTCAGGGTAGAGTTGGACAACCAAAACGGACATCTAATATTGGCCCACCTTTCCGGCAGAATGCGCAAGCACTACATTCGCATTGTTCCCGGCGATCGGGTGCGGATCGCCCTTTCCCCCTACGATTTAAGCCGCGGCAGGATCATTTACCGCGAGCGTTAGCGTATACAATCACGTGACGCCTGGCGTACATATACGCTTTAGGCAATTTCTTTTTTTGATTCTTTTAATAACACCCATGTCGCGCCTTCTCCGCCTGCGGAGGTTTTTCCCCTGCCGCTTTCCCCCGCGAATGGGCAGCGCTCAATAAAGTCCATAACAATGCGTTTTAGCACCGGCTCGTCCGCCGAATGATTCCCCTTACCGTGGATAATGAGAACCTTTTCAAGTTCTTTTTCCCGTGCATGGTTAAAAAATGTTTCCAATGTCTGCCACGCTTCATCACGGGTTTGGCCGTGTATGTCCAGTTCAGCATCGGGTTTTTTGCTGCGAAGACGGCGGCGTTTTTCCTGCGCGCTGTCCTGTCTGCTCCTCTCTTCCGTATCTTTAACCTGAATATCCTTGTCAGAAAAACTGTCGCTGCAAGGACGCTGTTTTTCCCATTTGTCCAAAATATCTCCGAAATTCATAATAACTCCTCTTAGTAAATAATAATGTTCTCTTTCGGTACCCAGCCGGAGGTTTCGTTGCCGTCATTAACAATTACCCGCAGCCAGGTTTCATGTTGTTTCTGCGTCTGGGGGTATGTTTTTTCATCCAGCAGGACCGGCTGCCCTTCCCTGAAACGGGCAATCTCTTCTCCGGCGGCATCGGGGATCCGGCGGACAGCCGTTTCTCTCAGTATGGCGGAACGGGATTTCCCTCCAAAAAACAACCGCCAAGGGCGCTGCCAGGGCGGCGACCGTTTTTCATCACTGGTACCGGTAAAGCCAAGGATCTGTTCCGCTCCGCGGCGGAGGACGGCAAAAAGCACTCCTGCCGGATGATCCCGCTCGTTGCGCCTGAGCGCCGCCAGAGCGCCGGCAAAGTACCCGTTTTCCCATAAATCTTTTGCGGTACGGTAAATATTTTCACATTCGGCTTGATGCTTTTGATAAAGGCGGAGATTGTCCTTTTGTGCCGCTTCCAGAGAGGGAAACGGCGGAACAGGATTATTCTCCGGCGCAGCCTGTTGTTCCTGCGCCTGAATCTGCGCTGCGGCCCGGCTGCTGACAGTCGCAGTTACCGGTATACGCAGGGCGGGTATCTCGAAATTATTACCGCCGTGTGAAAACCGGCGTCTTTCAATAACAAATGTACCCAGGTCCAGGGGAATAAGGCGTAGCCTGACGGCAATACCGGATGACTTTTCCTCAGGCTTGAGCGGAACTGATTCGAGTATATACCCCGGCGGTACAGGCGGCAGAAACAACTTTGCTTCCGGCGCTAATCCGTCAGAATCCCAGCCATTGATACGCAGGGCAAAAACAGCATTTTCCCCGATTGTAAGGCTTGATGGTATCCCTTCCCATGTAAGCCGGTAACTATGCGCTTCAGCCGTATTTTGCGGACGCTGTACCCTCAGGTCAAAAGGCTCGGTCTTTGTCTGCCCGCGGGGGGTGATGATGGTGAAAGCGTCAAAACTGATAGTTCCGGGATTATTTAATACAAAACGGTACTCCATTGCCGTCCAGCGTTCAAATGTCAATGGTAAAACCGCATTATTTTCAGCATCCGCGCTGACAGGATTATTGACAGAAAACTGCCCGGTGGCAGGGTTAAAAAAACGCGGCAATTTGATTACCTGTTCCAGCAAAAGGGAACCGGTGAAATGAGGCGCCAGTACGTCAACTTCACCTGGCTCATCGTGGGCTATAAGCAGGGTAAGCGTCCATGTTGATCCGGCAATGGGGCGTTCCGGCAAACCGCGGACAAGTATACGCGGCCCTGTTTCCCTCTGTGCGAAAAGCATCGCAGCAGCCATTAACAACAGCGCTGCGAATAGTGTATTTTTTTTACTAATAATCAAATTCATCGGTATCTTCTTCTTTTTGCCATTCCCGGCTTTTCCACTGGTTGTATTCTTTTTGACGGACATACTCAAACAAGGCTGTCATGCTTTCGTTTTCGTTTTGTCCGTCATTCTTGCCGCCGCCTGAGGCGTTTTCCCGTGCAAGCGACCGGATGCTCAATTCCAGATTCCGCTTTGCTTCTTTTTTTCCACCATCTATTTTAAGCGCTTTACGGAAAGAATCCATAGCGCCGGAAAAATCCCCCTCACTGAATAAAACAACTCCGGTATTGTAATGGATACGGTAATGAAGCTCCCGGCTGGCGGAGGGGCTGGACGATTCAAGCAGAATGTCCGCTTCGGCAAAGCGGTCAAGCGCCGCTTTTTCCTCGCCCAGGGCAAAATATACCGATCCAAGTCCCAATTCGGAATAGGGCATGGCTTCCGCATAATCACGCGCTTTCATATAGGAAGAAATTGCCCTGGTATACATCCCTCGCGCATTCTGAAAATTCGCATCCATAATCAGCAGTTTGCCGGTCATACGAGAACAACCACACATAAGCAGGGGAAAAATACACCATAAGCAAAAGAAACCTGTTTTATGATTTGTACTCACTGTTACCTTCACTCCCTGTCTCCTGCAGCGCACTCGGGGTTGTCCAAGAAGAATTTTTTACCACGGAGTACGGAGTTGCACGGAGAGATAGATGATTTTCGCATCAAAACTCCGTGGTATGCGAACCGAAGGTTCGACGTGACCTCCGTGGTTAATTCTTACTTTTCGGACACCTCCGCTTTATCGGTTCTCATTTCTCATTCTTAATAAACTGATTTTTGACGCTCCAAAGGCCATTATAGCCAGCATGGCGAATATGAACCAGCGGGCTTTTGGTTCATTTTTGTTCCCTCTGGCTTCCGATCCCTGCGTCAGGGAACGCAAATAACCGGCAAGCGTTCCTGAAGCGTCCTGACGGTTTCCGTCAATATAGACGCCGCCCGTCTGTCCGGCTGCCATCCGCATTGCGCCTGAATCCCTGCGGCTGATAATTTCACTCCCACCGGGAATTATCCTCCCTTCGTCACTGCCTACAGCGATTGAAGTAACGACAATACTGTCCCGCTTACAGCGGAGAAGGGCCGCTTTAAGCGAGCCTGACAGGGCTTCGCCGTCTGAAACCAGAAGTATCATCTTTGTTGAAGGATGGGATGACTGAAAGGCGCTCGAAGCCGCATCAAGCAGCGACTCCAGATTTGTCCCTCTGCCGGTCATGGAGGAATCAGCGGCATCCATAAAAGCAAGTACCGCATCCACATCCCATGTCAGGGGAACGGCGAGAATGCCCCTGTTCCGGCTGACTGCCGCACCCAGGCGTATCCCCGGCACAGCCCCGGCGGCGGCTCTCCTGCCGGCGACAATGCCGGCAGCTTCTTTGACAATTGTCAGACCCCGTTCCAGACGTGAAATTTCGCCGTCCTGCCCGTCAGTAATCTCCATACTGCGGGAAACATCTACAGCGATTACTACATCCAATAACCGGCGATATTCACCCGGCAAGCCTGTCGGCAGGGCTGATGTTTTTTCAATTCCCCAGCGCGGACCTGCCAGGGCAATAACAATGCAGGCAAGAAAAAGCCGGAAAAAAAATCGTGATACCAGCATTTTTTTGCGCAGATTTCCCGGCAGACTCTTTTGAATCTGTTTCCCGCGCAGAGGAAAACGATTATAGAGGACAAGGGGAATGAGAACAACACAGCCTAACAGGGCCCAGGGATTGTCAAATACAAGGCTTCCGCTCATAGCCATGCCCCCAGGAAAAAGCGTTTGACAAAACGCACCGCGGCTAAAAGGCTCACTGCGGCAATCATAAAAGGCAGATAGCAGGGATAGAATCGCGTTACCGTACCGGATCTGCGCACAATCATTTCCTGATCATCAAGACGGGCAAAGGCCGCGGCAAGAGCATCCGCCGAGGGCGCGGAAATCCATGTCCCGCCGCCTGAGAAACTTATTTTACGGAGGGCCTCCGTATCGTAGCGGGAATCAAACAGGCCGGTACGCCGTATTCGGGTAAAAGGATCGATATAATCAATGGGAACTTCCCCACCGGAACCAATTCCGATGACCCACAACGAAATCCCCCCATCTTTAAGCATTGCGGCGGCGGTTTCCGGGTGTATCTCGCCTGCGTTATTTTCACCGTCACTGATAAGGACTACCGCCCTGCGGGGCGCGGTGGATTTTTCCAGGTGGTAGGCGGCGAGCGCAAGTCCCATGCCCAGAGCGGTTCCGTCCCCCATCTCGCCAATGCGCAGCCTTTCCAGCCGCGAATTGAGTAATGCGCGGTCCGTGGTTGGCGGGATAAGCAGGGCGGCGTCATAGCCGACTGCCGCAAGACCGATGCTGTCTGAAGGACGGTGTTCCGCAAAATTTTTCAACAGTTCACGGGCAATATTAAAGCGGCTTGTCCCGCCCATATCAAGCGCCGCCATACTGGGACTGACGTCCAGCACGAACAATATGTCCGCCCCCCGGTTGAGCCACACCGTTTCCGATATTTTTATCAGCGGACCGGCGGCGCTTATCAGGAGCAGCACTACTCCGCAGTATTCCAGTATACGAAGCGCTTTAACAATTCCCCCCAGGTTAAAAGGCGCCTTAAAGGAAATGCCGCCCGGAGGCCCCAGGGGAACGGACGCGGTAAACGGGCTTCCCAATTTCCGGACAAGAAAAACTGACAGCGGAATGACAACCAGCACCGCCGCCGCGATCAGGGGCCGCTCAAAACTGAAGCCCATCTGCGCGGGGATCATGCGGAATGCTCCCGTGCGAAATTCTCTCGCGTGGGATGCTCCCGCAGGGTTTTTCCCCACATGGCCCGGCCCATTTCCGCAAGAAAACGCCGTAAATCACCTAACATTGCCAGAGTTTCATCACTGTTGATTTCAGCGCCGCTGAAGCGGATACCGTCACAACGACTGAAAAAATTACCCAAAAACTTACCATCCGGTACGGCGGCTTTTTCTCCCCTGTCGTTAAGACGGCCAATTTCCACGGCGGTCATTGCCCGGCAATTTTCACCGGTAAAACAGGCGAGAAAATTACGGAATTCGGTTGAAAGCACATCAAGGATTTCCCGGCAGGCGGTTCCTTTTGCCAGCGTTTTGCGCAGGCGTTTTTCCAAATCCAGCATGGAGACAAGCAGCAGCCATCGCTTCAATGCGTCCAGCCAGCCTTTCATTTGCGTGCGCCCCCGGAACAAAACCCAAATTGTCAACAGTATTAACAAAATACCGGCGCTTATGGTTCCATAAATCAAAAGGCTGGTACCGGGAATGGCCAGGGGCAGGGCGGGACCGGAAAGCACCATGCCGGATTCATCCGGTTCAAGTATTGAACTTATTTCAATACTGAGACCGCTGAAAATTTCTCCCCCTATATCAAACGGGGGCAGTTCCAAAGTTCCCGGAGTATATGCGGAAAATTCAATTTTAAGAAAACTGCCGCCGGGCCGCCGTTCAAGCGCAATATGATGAATTTCAATGTCCGGAGAAGATGGTATTTGCCTCGTATTGATTTCTTCATTTCCGGTAATGCCTGACAAGGGCAGCATCAGGCTTGCGCGGTCTCCCACATACACTTTTGAAGGAACCATGTACGCGCCATACCTGTTGGTATGCTGCCAATCCTGGGCAAATGCCGCCATGCATAACAATGTACAGACAATGAAACAAAAGCGTACCCTATTCCCTGCCATAACTATCGTCCGCCTCTGCCGCCAAAAAAGTGGGTTAATACCGCCGCAGGGTCCACGTTGACGGGAAGCGTAAGATGGGCGGCGCCCGCCCTGCGGCAGGAATTCAGCCATAGATCGGCGCGTTCCTTGTGCCATTGTAACCACGCATCACGAAAAGAAGCGGAACCGGTGGGGGCCGCTACTTCCATGCCCGTTTCAGGATCCCTCATGGTAATAAGTCCCAGATCGGGTAAATCTTCGTCCAGCGGATCGCTTATCCTGACGGCAATTACATCATGCCTGCTGGAAAGGCCGCCCAACTCCTGTTCCCAGCCCATACTGTGAAAATCGGAGAACAGCACCACCATGCTCCGCCGTTTGAGCATCCGCTCTGCGCCGGCAATGGCGGAACAGAGGTTGCTGGTATACCCGTTTGAGGACAGGAATTTGTGCCAAATTGAAACTTCCGGTTTATGGCGCTGCAGGGCTCCGGACACAAAAGCCAGTACATTGCGCCTTCCCTTGCGGGGAGGAAACACCCGGTCTATCTCCCGGTCAAAAAGAAAAGCCCCTACCCGCTGCCCGCTTTGTTCCGCGGAAAAAGCAATAAGGGCGGCGGCGATTAATGCCTGTTCAAAAGGACTGTGACTTTGTTCTTTCCGCGCGCCTGACTGAAATTCTCCCCACAAATTTGAAATTCCGCCGTGCATGGAAGCCGAAGTATCCAGGAGCAGCAGAATCGTCAGTTCGCGTTCTTCCCGGAACATCTTTACAAAGGGCGTGCCCAGGCGGGCGCTGGCGTTCCAGTCTATCGCCCGCGCGTCATCACCCCATTGGTAATGACGCGCCTCATCAAATTCCATGCCCTGACCCTTGAATACCGAACGAAAATTACCGGCAAGCATATCTTCCGTCAAGCCGTCCGCTACAATGGGAAGACTGGTTATTTTAGTTAACAGTTCATGGGTATCCATAGGGACCTGTTTCAGGGAACCGGAACATGAGCAAGTATTCGGGAAATAACCGCATCGGCATCCAGGCCGTCCGCCTCAGCCTCATAGGAAAGGACAATACGGTGCCGCAGGACAGGATAAGCCGCCGCCTTTACATCTTCCGGACCGACAAATTCCTTGCCGGAAAAAAGGGCAAATATCCGGGCGCAGCGGTGCAGGGCAATTGACGCGCGGGGTGATGCGCCAAATGACACATAACGGTACAAACCCTCAGCCGCCCTGGCCGCATTTGCCGCCTGCGCCCCGGCGGCAGCCGACCTGGTGGCGGCAGGCCGGGTAGTGGTGACAATCGACACAATATATTCGGCAATTTTTTCGTCAAGGTGAATCGAATCGACAGTACCGCGCAGCATAGCAATGGTCTTTTTGTCCAGTATCGGGGACAGCGATTCCCCCTTGTCAACGCTGCCGGAAGCCAGAACCGGACTGCGTTCAACAATGGCAAGTTCCTGCTGCGGCGTAGGGTACGTTACCAGCAGTTTAAGCAAAAACCGGTCAAGTTCCGCCTCCGGCAGGGCATAAGTCCCTTCATGTTCAATGGGGTTTTCCGTGGCAAGCACAAAAAACGGATCCGGCAGGAGGTAACTGGTTTCGCCGATAGTAACCTGCCGCTCTTCCATTGCTTCAAGCAGGGCGGACTGCATCTTTGCCGGAGCGCGGTTTATCTCATCCGCCAAAATGACATTGGCAAAAATCGGCCCCCGCCGTACGGAAAAACTTCCTTTTGCCTGTTCCCAGATTAAGGTTCCGGTAAGGTCAGCCGGCAGTAAATCCGGAGTAAATTGTATCCGCTTGAATTCAAGGCCGGTTATCTGAGCGAGGCTTTTGACCGCCAGGGTCTTTGCCAGCCCCGGCACCCCTTCAAGGAGTATATGCCCCCCGGCGATAAGGGCGGCAAACAGCCCGTCAATCATTTCCTGCTGCCCTACGATACGTTTTGCCATTTCTTTTCTACAGGCATCAATCGTTGTTTGGGCCAGCGCTATATTTTTATTCATAATAGTATTTAGCGGCAATAGGACTCGGACCTATGACCGAACGGATATGAGCCGTTTGCTCTACCAACTGAGCTATGCCGCCATAAAACTCAACAATACACTGTTAAAAAGCATAAAATAAGCCTTACAAAGTGTCAATAGGAGCCCTATCTCCGTACCCTGACCGGCGGCTTCGCATATCAGTCCCTGTGTACATTGCTCAATTCGATTATTTTTTCATACAAGCGATAGTTCTCATCATCAAAACAGACGAACAGTACCTGTTGAATGGCGGGGGTTTCACTGAGGGTCTTCTGTACGGTTTCTACGGCAACGGCGGCGGCTTTGTCTTTGGGGTAGCCGTAGACACCGGTGCTGATGTTGGGAAAGGCGATGCTGGTAAGGCCGGTTTGGGCGGCAAGCATC
>Ga0268262_10005745_pt1 | contig 12185 bp, 10 predicted proteins | sample TergutNc150P3_FD_190354 | JGI IMG/M metagenome (GOLD analysis project Ga0268262, IMG submission 190354) | Nasutitermes corniger P3 segment gut microbial community from laboratory colony in Florida, USA - Nc150 P3 (SPAdes) (version 2) | ecosystem: Host-associated > Arthropoda: Insects >... | reverse complement strand
GGCCTGTTGAGTACTGTGATATTTACGGCTATACCTTCTGGTACGGAAATCACTGTCATTCTATGCTTGGGGGTGATTTGATCCGTATCGCCTCAAGCGGCAAGGAATTCTGGCGGGCCGAAGCGATAGGTAATTCGGACTGGCAGGCTCGTGGAGGATTTACTTCGGTCATTAAGGATAAGGAGGTTATGCACGAGCCCGCCAATATCCGCTTCGATGCCATGATGTCCCTGGCCGCCGGTTCCCGGGGTTTTATCAATCCCCGGTGGAGGGCGCTGCAAGACGGGCCTCTTTTTGACGGCTTTGGCTGGTATAATTTGGATGGATCCCGAAGTGACCGTTCAGAGGAAATCAGGCGTCTGGCCCTCTGGGTAAATGATCCAAATGTCTTTTCCCTCTGGAAGGCCCAGCCCATCCGTGGGCAGATAGGGCTCCTTCTTCTGGAAGATTCCCAAATCTTTTGTTATTCCTTTTACGACAGTACTGAATATTATTCTCTTTCCTATCAGGGAGCTTACGAAGCCTTCATTGACGCGGGCATACAGGCGGATCCGATCCTAATCCAACATATTGATGATTACCGTATTCTGTATCTGCCCTTTCCGGTCTCACTACCGGATAGCGCGATTGAAAAACTGAAGTCTTGGGTTGAAGCCGGCGGGGTCCTTGTGGCCGAGGGCTGTTTTGGCTATTTCAGCGCCTATGGTCATGCCTATGAGACGCAGCCTTCCCGCGACATCGACCGGATCATCGGGGCGAAGCAGGATACGGTTCACTTTGGCCCTGATGTATGGCACGGCATGGAATTCTCTTCTCAAAGCGGCCGTTGCGGCGGCGGGGTTTTCTGCCAGAGCTATTTACCCACAACCGGAAGGGTAACGGCGTGGTACGATGACGGTCGGGCTGCGGTGGTGGAAAACAGCTTTGGCAAGGGTAAGGTACGGGTTGTGGGTACAATGGCCGGTTATGGCTACAAGCTGAATCCCAAGCGGGAATACCTCACTTTTTTTGCGTCGGCTCTTCCTTTTGCCGGTGAGTCCCCTCTGATCCGTTCCGATTACAACTCGGGGCTTATTGTCCGAATTTGGGCAAATGAAAGAGATACCTTCCTTTGGTGCCTCAATCCCGGAAAATACCCACAGGACGCAGTGCTGGAATTGAACAGCCGGGTACTGGATGCAAAATCCGCCGCGGCTTTCCGGGGCGGGCCCGCTGAAATAAACGACGGATTTATCCGTTTCACCGTACACGGACGGGACGCATCGGTCTATAAACTTGTGTAAGAAGTTCCAGTCGTAATGCTTCCGGAGGGAATACTCCATCGTATAGACGCTGTTTCTAAAAACTGCTCGGCGTTCTGGCACACGCGGCGGAGCGTATGTTGGACGAGGAATCTACGCGCAGACAAGCATAACTGCGGTATGTTGATCACCGCGACGTATTTCGCAATAATGCAAATAACATGAAAGTAATTTTAACCGGTTACGGAAAAATGGGACGCCTTCTTGAAGCTAAACTCTGCGAAAGGGGGCATATAGTTCTGGCAGTGGTGGATCCTTTTTATGCCACAAACGGCGTCCCATCTTCTTTGCCTATAGAGGCATACTCTTCCCTCAGGGATGCTTTTGACGGAAAGCCGGGGAAGAGCCTAAAAGATGCCGATGTGGTTATAGATTTTTCCTTGCCCGATGTCGCGCCGGTAAATCTTCTTTTCCTTGTCAATGAAAAAATCCACGTAGTAACAGGTACCACAGGCTGGTACGACAAATTACCTGAAATCAGCAAGGCGGTGATGTCTAACGGATCCTCTTTGCTCTGGTCATCCAATTTTTCACTTGGTGTAAATCTTTTTTACCGCATTGCCTGTTACGCCGCAAAATTGATGGATCCCTTTAAGGAGTACGATGTGGCGGGTTTTGAAGCCCACCACAACAATAAGGCGGACAGCCCTTCAGGTACGGCAAAGACCCTGGTTGACATGGTGCTTGGCCAAATGACCAGAAAAAGGAAAGCTGTGTACCAGACGCTGGAAAGAAAACCAGAGGCCGACGAGCTCCACTTTGCCAGCCTTCGCATCGGCTCTGCGCCGGGAACACACAGCCTTATTTTTGATTCAAATGCCGACGCCATTGAGATAACCCATACAGCCAGAAACCGTGAAGGCTTTGCCGCTGGCGCGGTTTTGGCGGCGGAATGGCTTACCGCCAAAGAACGGATCGGAATTTTTACAATGGATGATATCCTAAAGGAACTATTAAAGTGAAAGATTTATTTGGCGCATTTACCGCCCTTGTTACTCCAATGAAAGAAAACGGAGATGTGGATTACGACGGCTTCAGAAGACTGATTAATTTCCAGCTGGAACAGGGAATAGACGGCATTGTTCCCCTGGGCACAACCGGGGAAACCCCCACGTTGGATGAGGACGAAGAAGAAAAGCTTATCCGTATTGCCGTTGACGAGGTTAAGGGCGCTGTCCCGATAATTGCCGGCACAGGATCCAACGATACAAAACACATGGTCGCCTATACCAAAAGGGCCAAAGATTTGGGGGCAGACGCCGCTCTGGTGGTAACTCCCTATTACAACAAGCCCAACGATAACGGCCTTTACAGGCATTTTGAAGCCGCCGCCGCTGTGGGCATTCCCATTGTGGTTTACAACATTGCCTCGCGAACAGGGCGGAACATCCCCACTCCCCTGATGGAGAAAATTGCCGCCATAAGCGGAATTGCAGGCGTCAAGGAAGCGTCCGGCGACCTGAACCAGATGGGGGATGTTCTACAGAGTATTGCCTTGCCGCGAAAGGGCGGGGCTAACCCCTTCTTCGTCATTTCAGGGGACGATGCCTTTACCCTGCCGCTTATTTCCCTGGGCGGCGACGGCATCATCTCGGTTATTTCTAACCTTGTACCGGCCAGGGTAAAAGCCCTGACAAAAGCGTGCCTTGCAGGCGATTTTAAGGAAGGGCGAAAGATTCATTTTGAACTTCTTCCGCTGATAAAAGCGGCGTTCATCGAAACAAACCCGATTCCTATAAAAGCGGCTATGTCCTGGGCAGGGCTTCCCGCTGGTCCCGCGAGGCTTCCTATGGGAAGACTGGATAGCAAAAACGAAGCTGTACTAAAAAAGGCCATTGAAAAGCTGGGGATAAAAACCGCTTAATGCTCCAAACGCTTCATTTATTCAGGATTTTCTCTATTCTATTGAGAAGATCATTTCTATCATATGGTTTAGTGATATAATCAGCAGCGCCTATTTCATGTGCACGTTCCACTTCGGTTGATTCAACTACAGAGGTCAAAAACACTATCGGGACATCTTGTAAAAAACTTATCGCTCTTAGTTTGTTGAATGTTTCCCAACCGTCCAAATTAGGCATTAGTATATCCAATAAAATTAAATTCGGAACAACTCCTTTAAGTAAGTATTCCAGTGCATCTTTTCCGGATTTAGCGGTGATAACTTCATATTTTTCTTTTAGTATGTTCTCCAGCATCGATAGATGAATTTCGTCATCATCCACCAGTAGGATCTTTTTTTGCTTGTCCATTCTATTACCACCGTATACTATTATTATATGCTATTGAACAGTATAATAAAATACTAAATAATTCAATATCGTTACGTTTCTGATTTTCGGAGAAGGCATAAGGAGTACACTATGTCCAGGATTCCAGTAGGAGTATTGGGCGCTACCGGAATGGTAGGCCAACAATATATAACCCTGTTAAAAGATCATCCCTGGTTTCAGGTACGCTTTGTGGCAGCCTCTCCCAGAAGCGCCGGGAAAAAATACAAGGACGCCGCGTTGGGCCGTATTCATTTTCCGGGCGTTGTCGAGTCTGTCGGGGAGCTTATTGTCGCGGATGCAAACGATGTTTCCCGCGCCGCCGATGCGGCAAAGGTCGGCGACTGCGCCTTTGTGTTTTCCGCCCTTGAAATGGGCAAGGATGAGATCCGCGCCCTGGAAGATTCTTATGCCGCCGCAGGCCTGCCGGTAATTTCCAACGCTTCGGCCCATCGCTGGACTGATGACGTGCCGGTAATTGTTGCCGAAGTGAACCATCACCATGCGGACATTATTCCCGCCCAGCGGAAAAAGCGCGGCTGGGATAAAGGCTTTATAGCGGTTAAACCCAACTGCTCCATTCAGAGCTACACAACGGTTCTTTACGCGCTAATAAGAGCGGGTTACGAAATAAGGCGGCTTATCGTTACCACCCTTCAGGCAGTGTCCGGCGCGGGCTATCCCGGCGTTCCAAGCCTCGACATGATCGACAACATCGTTCCTTACATCGGCGGAGAAGAAGAAAAGTCAGAGCTGGAGCCGCTTAAAATTCTGGGGTCAATCGAGGGGGGCGTTTTTAAAAACGCCGAATTGCCAAAAATCTCCGCTCACTGTAACCGTGTTCCTGTAACCGACGGGCACACAGCCTGCGTCAGCCTTGAGTTCGGTGAAAATAAGCCACCGGTGGAGGAAGTAAAAAGAATCCTGGCTGATTTCACAAGCCTCCCGCAAGAACTTGAACTCCCGATGGCCCCCCGGCGGCCTATCATTGTCCGGGAAGAAAATGACCGCCCCCAGCCGCGGAAGGACAGGGAAGCGGATAAAGCCATGGCGGTAACTATCGGGCGGATTAGGCCCTGCAATGTCTTTGATCTCCGTTTTGTAGGCCTTTCACATAACACTGCCCGGGGAGCAGCGGGAGGAGGCATACTTAACGCGGAACTTTTAAAACACAAGGGATATATAAATTAATGAACGGACTGTCAATTTTAGTTATTTCCGTTGTGGTGCTCAGTCTGGCATATCTATTGTACGGTCGTTTCCTTGCGCGGCGGTGGGGTATTGATCCTGCGAAAAGGACTCCGGCACAGGAGCTTGAAGACGGCAAGGAATATGTTCCTACTTCTCCGGCAGTGGTCTTTGGATACGAATTTTCTTCAATTGCCGGAGCCGGACCGATTAACGGGCCGATCATAGCGGCAATGTTTGGCTGGCTGCCGGCTTTGCTCTGGCTGCTCCTCGGGTCAGTGTTTTTCGGCGCTGTGCATGATTTTGCGGCGCTGTACACGTCGGTAAAAAACAAAGGAAAATCCATCGGCTATGTAATTGAACTTTACGTGGGAAAAACGGGCAAACGCCTGTTTTTAGTTTTTGTCTGGCTTTTTTCCATCCTTATTGCCGGGGCTTTTGCCGACATTGTAGCCGGTACGTTTGACGGATTTGACAGCTCAGGCGCCATAATTCAAACTGACGCGTCCGTGGCTTCAACTTCCTGCTTTTTTATTGCGGCAGCCATCGGACTTGGCTTTCTTATCCGCAAACGAAAAACCTCTGATCTTGCCAGTGGAATTATCGCCATCGACTTATTGATTGTCTGCATTGTTTTAGGGATCTTTTTTCCCATTTTTTTGCCAAAATTCGTTTGGCTCCTGTTGATTTTTGGCTATATTTTTACCGCTTCGGTGCTTCCCATCTGGGTATTGGGCCAGCCCAGGAATTACCTTAACTCATTCCTCCTAATCGCAATGATCCTTGCGGCTTTTGCGGGCGTGGTATTTACAAGCCCAAAGATTGAAATTCCCGCCTTTACTTCCTTCAATGTTAACGGCAACTGGCTTTTCCCAAGCCTTTTTATCACGATAGCCTGCGGGGCAATATCGGGCTTTCATTCGCTGGTTGTTACAGGGACAACATCTAAACAGATAAGCAGTGAAAAATACATGCTTCCTGTTTCCTACGGGGCAATGCTGGTTGAGACACTGGTGGCTATTCTTGCGCTCATCGCAGTTGGCTCCCTGGCAAAAGGCGGTGTGCTGCCGGGGGGGACTCCGCCGGTAGTTTTTGCGACAGCGGTTTCGGGCTTTCTTTTTCAGCTGGGGTTGCCTGAACAGGTTTCGTATATAATTGTTTCCCTGGCGGTATCTTCCTTTGTGCTGACCACACTTGATACAGTAGCCCGGCTGGGCCGTCTTTCGTTTCAGGAACTGTTTACCGTTGAGGCCGGAGCCAAAGGAGCCGATAATATAGTCATTCGCACGTTAAAAAGCAAGAGTTCGGCTTCAATTTTTACCCTGGCGCCTGCTTTTCTTCTGGCAATTATGGGCTATCAGACCATTTGGGCGCTTTTTGGCGCAGCAAACCAGCTTTTGGCTGCATTGACCCTTATTGCCTGCATGATGTTTTTAAAAAAGACCGGAAGGAAAAGCGCTATGCTGCTTGTCCCTACAATCATTATGTTGGCTGTTACATTTACTTCCCTTGCTCTGTCCATTAAAGACCGGGCAATTTTGCTTTTGCACGGCAGTCAAAACGCTTCGGCACTTGGTCTACAAATAGGCATCGCGGCGCTGCTTTTAGTTTTGGGAATTCTTGTGGCAATTTCCTGTACGATAAAACTTTTGGAAAAGAACCCTAAAATATAGGCCAATGAATACGAAACTGGATTTAATAATTTCTTTCCTTACCAGCGGAAAGTACAGGGGAATAAAGGATGAAAAGGAAATGGACGCCATCATCCGCCTTATTGTCCTTAATGTGACCTATATTATTTCATCAATCATTATAGCATTCATCGGCATAACCGATATGCGGAGCGGCATCGTCAATCAGGGTTTGCTTGAGCTAATAATAGGGTTTCTTATTTTTTTGAACCTGATACTGCTTCGCACTGAGCTCCCCTTTATTGTAGGCGGCTTTATTCTTACTGCCGTATTTGGGCTATTCTGCGGATTTTCAATTTTTTCACATAACGGAGCCTTAAGTTTTCCAAGCCTTTGGATTTACTCCTACCCTTTAATATCAATATTTACCCTCGGACTGCCTTTCGGGCTTGTTCCAGCATTACTTTTATTTTTTGTAGCAATATTTGGCACCTTTTCACCAAGTCATGCGAATATCCACTATAATTTAGGCGAAGCCTTTTTGATATGCGGAGTTTACTTTTTTGTTCTTACCTTAACCGCGGTTTATGAATATGTCCGTTCCATAAAGGATCATTGGCTTTCCCGGCAAGATAGCTACATGAACATGGTTTTCGAGAACAGTCCGGACATAATTCTGCTTTTGGACAATAATGGCGGCCTGGTGTACTGCGCCGATGAGTTTCTAAAAAAAACTCATATCAGCCACTTTGCCAGTATACGCAAGATACATTATGTTAAAGTTTTTTCCCGTTTTTGCGAAAAAGATCAGCTTGATGAAATAGAAAGGTTATTTAATCTCGCAAGTGAAGAAAAAAACCCCGTTGTTATGGAGAAGGTAATGGACATCGGCAAAGACGGCAATCAGCGGCACTACGAGATTCACTTTACGCCGATGTACAGCAAAGACGGAGCTTTCCAGGGCGCGTTTATTCTTTTCCATGACATGACAGAGATAATGCTGGCCAAAATTCGTACAGAGCAGGCAAGCATGGCAAAAACAAATTTCCTTGCCAGCATGAGCCACGAGATACGCACTCCCTTAAACGCAATTATCGGTATGACTACCATTGCCGCTACTTCGCCTGAACCGGAGCGGAAGGATTACTGCCTTACCAAGATCTCAAGCGCTTCCACACATCTTCTTGGAATTATCAACGACATCCTAGACATGTCAAAAATTGAGGAAGGTAAATTCGAACTTTCCTGCACAGAATTTAATTATTCATCCATGCTGAACCAGGTACTGAGTATTTATGAATTCCGGATAAAAGAGAAAAACCAGAAATTAACTGTGAATACAGATCCGCTCATACCTACCTATATCATTACCGATGAACAAAGGCTTTCCCAGATAATCACTAACCTTATCAGCAATGCGTTAAAGTTTACGCCTGACGGAGGCAGGATAAGCCTTGATTCAAAATTGCTGGACTTGAGCGAAAACGCCTGTACGCTGGAAATAAAGGTTACCGATACCGGCATAGGCATTGCAAAGGAAGAACAGGGCAAGCTGTTCCAGTCTTTCGTCCAGGTTGACTCAGGCATTTCGCGCAGATTCGGCGGTACCGGGCTGGGCCTCGCAATCACAAAGAAAATTACTGAAATGATGCAGGGCGATATTCGCATTGAATCGGAATTGGGCAAGGGGGCCGCATTTATCGTTACAGTAAAGGCGGACTTAAAAAAACAGGATGCGGCATTGGCTCAATCAGATTCGGCTGAGACATCCATGGCATCAGCAGAGGACTTCAAGGGGAAGCAGATCCTACTTGTGGAGGATGTGGAAATTAACCGGGAAATTGTCATTGCCTTGCTTGAAGATTTTAAAATTGAAATTACCGAAGCGGAAGACGGACAGGAGGCGATTGACAAATTTGCCGCAACCCCTGAAAAATTTGATTTAATTTTTATGGATATCCATATGCCCGGCGTAGACGGCTATGAATCAACCAGACTTATTCGCGCCCTTGATCATCCCAAAGCTAAAAACATTCCTATAATCGCCATGACAGCCAATGTGTTCAAAGAAGATGTTGAACGCTGCCTGGCGGCAGGAATGGACGGCCACTTGGGAAAGCCACTGGATTTTAACGATGTGGTAAAAGTCTTAAACAAGTATCTGAGGAAAAGCTGATGAGCATCAAAACCTTTCCGTTATCAAAAACACAGCTTGAAGAATTGGCAGGGCAGTACCCCACTCCATTCTACATTTATGACGAGGAAGCCATTCGCAAAAATGTCCGCCGCCTCATTGCGGCCTTTTCGGTCTTCCCCAGTTACAAAGAGCATTTCGCGGTCAAAGCAACGCCCAATCCCTACATCCTGAAGATTCTCGCGGAAGAGGGGCTTGGGGCGGACTGTTCCAGCCTTTCTGAACTGCTCCTGGCGGATATGACGGGCATGAAAGGCGAAGAGTTGATGTTCACTTCAAATGAGACTCCGGCCAGTGAATACGTAAAAGCCAGGGAGCTGGGGGCAATCATTAACCTGGACGATTTTTCCCATATAGCGTTCTTGGAAAAGTCCTTTGGTAAAAGCGGCTTGCCTGAGCTGGTTTCCTGCCGTTACAATCCCGGCCCGCTCAAAGAAGGGAACGCCATCATCGGCAAGCCTGAAGAAGCAAAATACGGCTTTACAAGGGCGCAGATTTTTGAGGGGTACAGCCTGCTAAAAGCAAAAGGGGTAAAACGCTTCGGGCTTCACACTATGGTAGCTTCCAACGAACTCAGCCTGGACTATCACCTGGAAACAGGCAGGCTTCTTTTTGAGCTTGCCTGTGAGATAAAAGCGAAATGCGGTGTTGTCCTGGAATTTGTCAATTTAGGCGGGGGGCTTGGAATCCCCTACAAGCCGGAAGAGGAAGCGGTAAGCTGGGAAGCTTTGGCGACAGGCCTTAAAAAACTTTACGACGAAATAATTGTAAAAGCCGGTTTGGGCGGTCTTGCCATCCACACCGAATACGGTCGTCCCATTACCGGCCCCTACGGCTGGCTTGTCTCGCGGGCCGTCCACAAAAAAGAAATCTACCGCAATTATATCGGCCTGGATACATGCATGGCCGACTTAATGCGTCCAGCCCTTTACGGCGCTTACCACCACATCACTGTCCCTGGAAAAGAAAACGCCCTGCATGATAAAACTTACGACATCGTAGGGAGCCTCTGCGAAAACAACGACAAATTTGCCAGACAGCGAAAGCTGCCTGAGATCGCCGTAGCCGCCGAAGGGGCAGGGGACTTTGTGGTAATTCACGATACCGGCGCACACGGACGGGCCATGGGCTTTAACTACAACGGCAAGCTCCGCTGCGGGGAACTTTTGCTGCGCCCTGACGGTTCAATCAAGCAGATTCGCAGGGCCGAAACCGTGGAAGATTATTTTGCCACACTAGACTTAATTGCATTAAAGGAATTTAGCTAGTACTTTGGAACAGATAAATGTTTACAATACATTTTTCCAAAATATCATCACGCAAAGGCGCGGAGGCGCAAAGTTGTTATTAGTTATATTATCGTTATACTTTCAATATCCTTATTTTGAATATAATATATCTTGTATAACTAAAATTTATCGAACAGAGACCCTGCGCCTTGGCGGCTTTGCGCCTTGGCGAGATAAAATTTGGGAGCAATGTTTTGTAAAGTTTTATAAGTTACAGGATACCAGTAAATAAAAACCACAGAGCACTCCGTGGTTTTTCAAAGGAGATTTTATGCTTAACCGAAACCCTTGCCTTGCTAACTTGAAAGCCGGATATTTGTTCCCCGAAATTGCCAAGCGCAGGCGGGAATACGAGGCAGCCCACCCGGAAGCGAAAATCGTCAGCCTGGGAGTCGGGAACACCACAGAGCCCTTGCTAACGCACATTGACGCAGGCCTTGTTGAAGGTGCCAGGCGGCTTGGAACGGCGGAAGGTTACTCTGGATATCAGGACGAGGGCCTTCTGTCGCTCAGGGGAAAAATATCCAGGGTGTTCTACGGCGGGCAATTCGGCGCGGATGAAATCTTTATTTCCGATGGCGCAAAATGCGATATAGGCCGGCTCCAGCTTCTTTTTGGAGCGGGAACTCCTGTGGCCGTTCAAGACCCATCCTATCCGGTTTATGTAGACGGCTCTGTGCTTATCGGCTCGGCAGGCGGCTGGGATGGTTCCGGTTACAAGGGCATCACCTATTTGCCATGTACTGCGGAGAATGGCTATTTCCCGGATCTTTCCAGGCTTTCACCTAACTGCCTTATTTACTTTTGTTCCCCAAATAATCCCACAGGCGCGGTTGCTGACAAAGAACAGCTTAAGGCGCTTGTAGATGCCGCCAGAAAAAACGGTTCTATCATTGTCTTTGACGCGGCCTACGCAACCTACATCCGTGACAGCGCCCTGCCCAAAAACATTTATGAGATTGAAGGGTCAAAAACCTGCGCCATTGAAGTCAACTCTTTTAGCAAGCCAGCAGGTTTTACCGGGGTACGCCTTGGCTGGACCGTGGTTCCAAAAGAGTTAAAGTATTCAAACGGCGAAAGCGTCAGGGCTGACTGGGCCAGAATATCGGGTACAGTATTTAACGGTGCATCCAACATTGCCCAGGCAGGCGGCATGGCGGCACTGGACGACGAGGGCCAAAAAGAAATGAGGGCCCTTTGCGATTTTTACCTTGGAAACGCAAGGCTTATCCGGGGCTCCCTCCAAAAGCTGGGAATCACCTGCGTTGGCGGAGACAACTCCCCCTACATCTGGGGCCATTTCCCCGGTAGAGACAGCTGGGAAGTTTTTTCGGAACTTCTGGAAAAGTGCCAGGTGGTTACCACCCCCGGCTCAGGCTTCGGCCCGGCTGGACAGTCATTTATACGCTTTTCCGCCTTTGGGCACCGTGCGGATGTGGAAGAAGCGTGCAAAAGGCTGGAACGGCTGAAAATGTAGCTACCAGCATTACCTTTGTATGCTTTCAAGCGACACAAAATCTGCGGGGTGTTCCCTGTAATGCTTACGGCCTTCCTGAACCCATCTTTTTTCTTAATCGGTCAAATCAGTTTCTATGATCGACTCACCAGCAAGGTATGATAAAAGAGGCTCTACGCGAATTGCATCAAAATTAATTTAACCCAAAATGGATCATGCCTCAAAATAAAATTCTAACCCAAATATGCTTTTCCGAAGGAGGGTTCGGGAAAAGAAATGGGGCTATCCATGCAGGAGAAAAAGGCGCTTGCCCGCGAGTTAAGCAGGCAGTACCAAAACTCAAACAGGAAAGAGAAAACTCAGATTCTCAATGTGCTGGTTGAGGCTTCAGGATACAACAGAAAATATGTGCTGCATATTTTAGCTAACCGGGGAAAAACTGCAAATTTGTATTTGGACGGGAATGCTGTCAAGTTAAAGCCACCGCGCAAACGAAAAAAGGGAGGGGGCAGAAAGCCCGTCTACACAGGCGAGCTTGCTGCCGCCCTGCGAAAGATTGGGCGTCCTTCTGGTACAGGTGCGGAAAAATCCTTGCCCCCTTTATTCGGGAGCGGATGAAGTTTTTGGAACCGGCTTTCTCCACAGCGCCTGAAACCAAAGTGCTGCTTTTAAAAGCCAGCCCCTCCACCATCGACCGGCTGCTGAAACAAGACAGGAGAAAGCGGGACAAAGGCTGGGAAACTCCTTAAAAAGCAGATTCCCGTCCGCACGTACTACGCCGATGCCGACAAAAAGCCCGGCTTTTTTGAAATTGACACGGTCCACCACTGCGGGACATCGGATTCAGGAGAGTGCG
>Ga0268262_10005744_pt1 | contig 12186 bp, 10 predicted proteins | sample TergutNc150P3_FD_190354 | JGI IMG/M metagenome (GOLD analysis project Ga0268262, IMG submission 190354) | Nasutitermes corniger P3 segment gut microbial community from laboratory colony in Florida, USA - Nc150 P3 (SPAdes) (version 2) | ecosystem: Host-associated > Arthropoda: Insects >... | reverse complement strand
TAATGCTGTCCAAGCTGGGTTTTGTAGTGGAAAAATGCGACAATGGTTCTGATGTTCTTGATAAAGTAAAAAAATTCCTGCCCGATTTAATCATCCTTGACAACATAATGCCGGGAATGACAGGCAGAGAAATAACAAAGATACTTAAAAACGATCCTAACTTTAAAGAAATTTCCATTATCATGCTGTCGGCATTGGACGATGTAAAAGATAAAGTCGCAGGCTTTGACGCGGGTGTTGATGATTATATAACAAAACCTTTTAACTTTACCGAAGTCTTGGCGCGCATTAACGCCGTATTGCGCAACCGCGCATTATTTGAACAAATAAAAGTGCGTGAAACCCGCCTTACGCTCGCTGAAGAATTAAACAGGCATTTAAAAGACAGTCTTTCAGTCTTTATAGGAAGCGTTGACGATCTTGATAAAGCCATCGCCACAATTTGTTCAAATACCGCGAACGGCGAAAATTTCAGTCAGGAAACTCTTATTCATCATTTAAATCCTGTAAGCGAAAAAATTCTCGCCGTACGAAAACAAATCGCGGCTCTTGACGCAAGAATCGAAAAAACAATAAATGAATGGGACAACTTAAAGAAAGACGAGATTGGTCTTTCTGTTCTTGAAGTCCAAATACGAAAATTTTTACAGCAGGAGCAATCTTAACAATGGCAAAACGGGAAGAGAAAGAAAAAAAGAAAGATAAAGCGGAAGTAGTAGTTCTTGGAAAGTCGACAAATTTTACGGGAATACTTAAGTTTGCATCAAGACTGCGTATTCAGGGAATTTTTAAAGGAACAATAGAAGCGACCGGGGATTTGATTGTTGATAAAGACGCCGTTGTAGACGCGGATCACACAACAGTAAATTCTCTTACGGTATACGGAAGTATTTCCGGAACAATACACGCGGCGGATAAAGTTGACATGATGAGCGGAGCAAAAGTTCACGGCGATGTAAACGCCGCAAGACTGCGGATAGCGGACGGGGTTCATTTTGAAGGTAAGTGTAAAATGACTAACATAGAAAAAGATATAGATATTTTCCATCGTCCGACAGAAGAAATAAAAGCAGATTTACAGCGAAGCAATGTCAAAACATAACGAGAATGAACAATTAATTAATCAAGCCGAACAAAAAGCGGCTTGCTTGATAGAAAAATTAAAAGCTGTTTCACAAAAATTGGTTTTAGCCGAATCATGCACCGGCGGATTAATTTCGTCGCTGCTGGCGGATGTGCCGGGAGCGTCGGGCGTTTTGTGGGGTTCTTTTGTTTGCTACACAAAAGAGGCAAAAGTTTCCATGCTTGGGTTAAAGGAGAACGAGCTTTCTGACGGTCTTGTAAGCGAAAAAACAGCGTATTCAATGGCTGCGGGGGCATTGCAAAAAAGCGGCGCGGATATTTCCGCAGCGGTTACAGGGCTTGCCGGTCCCGACGGAGACGGCAGTAATGTCCCTGTGGGGACGGTATGGATTGCGGCGGCTTTAAGGGGCGGGAAAATTAATACAAAACTGTTTAATTTTACAGGTTCCAGAAATGAAGTCCGTCTTTACGCCGCTTGCGCGGCGCTTGAAGAAATTCAAGAAATTTTAACAATAAAGGGTTGACATAAATAAAAAAAATCATTAAAGTGTAAGTATCCTTTCGATAACAATGTATCAAATTATTAAAATTAAGAATAAATATGAATCCAGACAAAAACATAATCCATAGGTGGTTAAAATGGCATTTGTAAAAAAGGGCAAAAAGCCGGAAGAATCAATTTCCGACGGCAATGGCGAAGAAACCGCGAATTTAGAAGAAACGGATCAGAACAACGAATCCGGCGGCAACGGGGACAAAACCGGGCGCGTGGTTGTTCGCGGCAAAAAGCCTTACTCTGAACAAAACGGATCTGATTTAAAAAACGGCGAATCAGAAGAACAGGCAAACGGGCAGAATGTATCGGGGGATCTTCCGGCGTTACCAAAACTGCCTTCCATGCCGGATCTGTACGGCAAACCAATTCCAAGACAAGATCAGGATAACGGCAAACCGCGTCTTACAATAAATGAATTAATCAGGCTTAACATGAAAGACCTTCGCGAATTTGCCGCCTGTTACAACATCACTCATGACGACATGGTTGTATTAAAAAAGCAGGAAATTGTTTTCGCTCTCCTTAAAGCGCACACTGAAAGGGGCGGTATTATTTATGCCTACGGCTCTCTGGAAATATTACCCGACAGTTACGGCTTCCTTCGCAGTCCGCAAAACTCATACCTTCCCGGTCCCGATGATATTTACATAAGCCCAAGCCAAATTAGGCTCTTTGCGCTTAAAACAGGCGACACGGTATACGGACAAATTCGCAGCCCGAAAGAAGGCGAAAGATTTTTTGCCATGCTCAGGGTAGAGACCGTCAACTACGACGACCCCACTGTCGCGCAAAACCGCATTCCTTTTGACAACCTTACCCCGTTATACCCAAACCGCAAATTAGACCTTGAAGCCTCAACCGAGGGCGTGAGCGAGAGAATCATCAATTTGTTCTGCCCCATCGGAAAAGGTCAGCGCTCATTAATCGTAGCCCCGCCCAGAACCGGTAAAACAATAATGATGCAGAAAATAGCGAACGCTATTACAAAAAATCATCCGGAAGTATACCTTATCGTCCTATTAATAGACGAACGTCCCGAAGAAGTAACCGACATGGAACGCACTGTTCGCGCGGAAGTTATTTCCTCAACATTCGATGAACAGGCAAGCCGCCATGTTCAGGTTACGGAGATGGTTCTTGAAAAAGCCAAGCGTCTTGTGGAGCACAAAAGGGACGTTGTAATTCTTTTGGACTCCATTACCCGTCTTGCGCGCGCGTATAACCAGACAGTGCCCACATCGGGAAAAATCCTGTCGGGCGGCGTTGACTCTAACGCGCTTCACAAACCAAAACGCTTTTTCGGAGCGGCGCGAAATATCGAAGAAGGCGGAAGCCTTACTATCATTTCAACCGCCCTTGTGGAGACCGGCAGCCGTATGGACGAAGTAATTTTTGAAGAATTCAAAGGAACGGGCAACATGGAAATCAACCTGGACAGACGCATTTCCGACCGCCGCCTTTTCCCGGCAATCAATATCAAGAAATCGGGCACAAGGAAGGAAGAACTTCTGCTTACAGAGGAAGAAATCCAAAAAATCTGGATTTTGCGCAAAGTTATCAATCCTATGGACGACATCGAAATCATCGAATTGCTGGTTGACAAAATGAAGAAAAGCAAGAATAATGAAGCATTCCTAAGATCCATGAACACCGGAACAGGGGGCATGGATTAGTCCTTAAACCGCTATGCGGAGTTGGACAATTTTTGGAGGATAAAATGAGAAGCGGAATACACCCAAAGTATGAAATGACAAAAATCACCTGCGCCTGCGGAAATGTGATAGAGACACGTTCCACCACAAAGGACATAAAGGTAGAAATTTGCTCAGCCTGCCACCCTTTCTTCACCGGCAAACAAAAACTCGTAGACACAGCCGGACGCATTGAAAGGTTCAGGAAGAAATACAATATCAAAGAGTAAATATACGCCATTAAAACGGCGTATATTTACACGATAAGCGACATTGCTTCGCAACATCGCTTATCTTAGCGGTTTACGGTCTGACCACATAAATGTGGTCAGACTTACATTCCGCCTGCGGCGGAACGTCGTAAACCGCCATAAAAACTTGTGATTTTGTCGTAAAAGTCTTATATTGAAGTAGAGGAGTTTTCTATGATTGCAGCGCCAGAAACTGAAACCTCTGAAGTTGAAACATCTACAGGATGCATTTACGGAGAAAACTGTCCCCTTCATGCCGAAAATCCTCCTTTTAATACCAAAGTGCTTGCCGCTATTGCGGAAGGAAATGCTATTTTTAATGGAGAAAAACCTGCTAAATGGTACAAATCTCTCGAGGAAGCTAGAAAGGATTTGGGCGTTTAACTGTAACTGGATTTAGATCTATCAGCTTGAAGAGAATAAAATATCCTTCGCCTATACCGGAACCCACTCCGATTATCTTTAAGTATTATACAATTTTACACAAATGTCACATAACTGCCTCATATTAAATCTTTTGTAGAATAAAATCCTACCGATCAAAAGAGAAACACAAAAGTAAAAAAGTTTTTCTTTACAGAATTTACAAGTCGGCATTAGAATTTTATATGTCTATGAAACGGTATTACCGTTTACATGGAAAACGCTCGTATGGGCGTTAAAATCAAATTGGAGGCAGAGTATGAAAAATCAATTAAAAAAGTTAAGTGTGATTCTTTTTGCAACGCTGTTACTCACAGGATTCATGTTCACTAGCTGCGGAGATGTACTTGATGACGGTACGGCTGTTTACGGCAACGGAAACGGTGTCGCAAGAGCTGTAACAATCAGCAACAAAAACGAACAGGGGGTTCACGACGGTTATAATTATGAGCTTTGGAGAGATTACGGTAATGTCAGTATGACTTTGGAAAACGGCGGCAACTTTAGCTGCAGTTGGAGTAACATCGGAAATGTTTTATGCAGAAAAGGCAAGAAATTCGATTCTACAAAAACACATTCACAAATAGGCAATATTTCTATAAAGTACGACGCGCAATTTACGCCGGGCGGAAATTCTTATCTGTGCGTATACGGCTGGTCAAAAGATCCGTTAGTTGAATATTACATTGTAGAGAGCTATGGAACTTACAAACCGACGGGAACGGCGAAAGGCTCTGTTACAATAGACGGCGGAACCTATGAGCTTTATGAAACAACAAGAAATAATCAGCCTTCGATTGAAGGGACAAAAACATTTAAACAATACTGGTCTGTGCGCACGTCAAAACGCACAAGCGGAACAATCTCCGTAACAGAGCATTTTAAAGCGTGGGAAAAACAAGGGATGACTCTTGGCAAGCTTTATGAAGTAGCTCTTACGGCTGAAGGTTATCAGAGCAACGGAAGTGCTAAAATAACCAACAATACGCTTACGATTGGCGGAAGCAGTTCGGGTTCCGATAGTTCAAACAGCGGTTCAGGTAACGGTAACGGCAGTAGCAGCGGAAGCAGTACAACTACAGGCACTACTAAAATTGAAGCCGAGAATATGACCAAGAGCGGCAAATATACAGGCAACTGTTCGTCTCCTTTCACCGGAGTTGTATTGTACGCAAATGACGACAAAGTTTCATTTAGCCAGTCTTTTGCAAATAACAGCCACAATTTTAAAATTCGCGGCGCGTCGTCAAACAGCAAAGAGGCTCAGGTTGAGTTGAGAATCGGCGGAACTTCCTACGGAACATTCAAGTTCAGCGGAACATCACCCGCGGAAAAAACAATTACGGCTACCCACAACAAAGGCGGAAACACCGCGACAGTTGAGCTTGTGTGTGTTAATGACAATGACACATGGGACGTATTAATTGACTGGATTGAAATCAGCGCGAGCGGAGATTCCGGCTCAAGCGGTAACAGCTCAAGCGGAAGCGGATCAGGCAGTGGCAATTCAAGCGGAAGTTCCTCGGGCGGCGGCAATTCAAGCGGCTCGGCGTCTTCAAGCGGAACCAAGATCGAAGCCGAGAGTATGACCAAGGACGGGCAATACACCGGCAACTGCGATTCTCCGTTTAACGGGGTTGTTCTGTACGCGAATAACGACAAGGTTTCGTTTAACCAGTATTTCGCGAACAACAGCCACAACTTTAAAATTCGCTGCGCTTCGTCAAACGACAAAGAAGCTCAAGTTGAGTTAAGAATCGGCGGAACTTCTTACGGGGTATTCAAATTCAGCGGAACGTCACCAACAGAAAAGACTATTGCGGCTACTCACAACAAGGGCGGAAGCACTGTCACAGTTGAACTTGTGTGCGTTAATGACAACAATACATGGGACGCAAAAATTGACTGGTTAGAAATATCCGCGAAGTAGTAAGTATACGCCATCTGACCACTTGCAAGTGGTCAGACGAGCGTATACTTACACGATAAGCGACATTGCTTTGCAACGTCGCTTATCTTAGCGGTTTACGGTCTGACCACATAAATGTGGTCAGACCTACATTCCGCCTTCGGCGGAACGTCGTAAACCGCCATGCCTGCAAAGAAGATATGCTTTTGGCGTTCTTTTACCCTTAAAATCTTCGTCCGTTAACTTTTCTCCCAAATCTGTTATGTGCAAATTTGACGCATACTGACGCAAACTGTCTTCTAGCTCGGCGGCTGTGGGAGCGGAACGCTTTATATTTACACTTAAAAATAATTTTCCCTCAGGAGCAAGCAGTTTTAGGCATTTGCCGAGTAATTCTGTTAAATCGCGCTGTAAATCAAAATCATCTGTCATCTTTTTTGAATTTGAAAAACCGGGGGGATCAAGTACGATAATGTCCCACTGTTTCTTTGCTGTTTTCGCTTTTTCCAAGAACTCAAGAACATCGGCGCGGATAAGTTTGTGGGCGCTGTTTACATCGCTCTCTCCTCTGCCCTCGCCTTTGAAAAAATCCCAAATTTGAAGTATATCGGCGGAGAAATTATTGAGCGAAAAATTTTCCCGCGCCCAATTTAAGTAAGTATTTGAAAGATCAACCGAATCCGTTGAAAGCGCTCCGCCGTTTGCCGCGTATACGGAAAAAGAGCCGGTGTAGGAAAAGAGATTTAAAACTTTTTTACCGGCGGATTCTTTCCGTACCATTTCGCGTAATAGCCGCCTGTCAATAAAAAGACCTGTATCAAGGTAGTCGGATAAATTTACTTTAAAGGAAAGTCCGCCCTCATTTACGGTCTTTTCAAAACGCTTCTCGCCGATTTTTTCATATTGAGACAAACCTTTTTGTTTTTGACGCTGTTTTAAAAACACGCGTTCAAGGTCTATGCCAAGCGCGGCGGAGGCGGATTCCCTCATCGCGGAAAGCCATTTATCTTCTTCGGCTTCGTCTTTTTCATAGGGACGTTTATACAGCGCGCCGCAAAGAGCGGCATCTTCGGGCTTGCTACAGTCTCCGTAAAAATCCAAAACAAGCGGCACTTCGGGAATGTCACGGTCGTAAAGCCTGAAAGCGCCGACGCCTGTTCTTTGAGCCCATTTTTTAAGGTGGCGGAATCGTTTTTGTAAACGGTTAGCGAACATTTGCGCCTGCGAGGCTGTTTTATCCATACATTAAGATAGCATAAATTAATAAGAATTCACACAAAGTACACAAAGGAAGAGAAAAACACAAAGAGGGGAAGAGATGGTCAGAGTAGAAAAATCAGATTATAATAATTTGTCATGTTAAATATCACTCCTGTTACAAACCACCGTGAAAGAGAAAAGGGCGTTATTGTGTATCCGGTGTACTCGCGCCGCTCAGAGGGTCTGTCTATCGGGATTAATTTATTTCCGGATAAAAAAGCCTGCCCCTTTGATTGTCCGTATTGCGAAGTGTTTCCCTTTTCAAGCAAAGCGGTTTTTTCTCTTGTGCAATTAGGGGACGATTTACATAGAGCCATTTCGGGAGCGCAGAAACAAAACGCTATTATTAAAGACATTTGCTTTTCAGGCAACGGAGAGCCTACCCTCTCCCCCGCTTTCCCCTCTGCGCTGAAACTGGCAGAGGACATTCGCGCAAAAGCGGCTTCCTCAGCGCGGCTTGTTATCATTACCAACGGCGCGGGACTGTTACAGCCGCAAATTTTTTCGCTCTTAAAAGATACCGCTTTACTGCCTACCACAGACATTTGGTTAAAAGCGGATGCGGGAACAGAAGACTGGTACAATAAAATAAACCGTTCCTCTATTTCTTATGAAAAACTGATTACGGCAATAAAAGAATTTGTGTCCTGTTCCCCTGTAACAATACAGACAATGCTCTGCGCCATTAACGGCGAACAACCGCCGGAAACGGAAAAGCAGGCGTGGGAATCGCTTGTATGCGAATTGGCGCAAGGAGACGGTGAAACAAGCGGTATTCGCAAAGTACAGCTCTACGGCAAAGCCCGTCCTGCGCCGGAAGACCCTTTAGCTTCTCAACTATCTGCGGATTATCTTGAAATCCGTGCCGCTTCTCTACGCAGTATATTTTCTGAAAAAGATATATCTATCCCTGTAGAAATTTATCTATAATTCTGATAAAATCATTAAAAAGGAGCAAACATGGAAGCTTTAAAGAAAAATCCCGCTTGGAAAGGCAGGAAAGGTCCTGTAGTATTGGTAATCATGGACGGCGTAGGTTACGGAAAATATAAAGAGGGCGACGCTGTCGCTGATTCAAAAATGTATCACCTTAACGATATAAAGAGTAAAAGCCCCAACACAAAACTGAAAGCGCACGGAAAAGCCGTAGGGCTTCCTTCCGACGAAGATATGGGTAACAGCGAAGTCGGTCACAACGCGATGGGCTGCGGTCGGGTCTTTAATCAGGGAGCGGCGCTCGTTTCCAACTCTATCCATACAGGAGCGATGTTTGAAGGTTCGGCATGGAAGGAAGTTGTCGCCAATGTAAAAAACGGCAAGCCTGTCGCCGGGCGAGAGCCTACCCTTCACTTCCTAGGGCTGTTTTCGGACGGCAATGTCCACAGCCACATGGATCACCTAAAGGCGATGATTGTTCAAGCCAAGAAGGAAGGCGTCAAGCGTTTGCGAGTTCACGTTCTTTTTGACGGACGCGACGTAGGCGAAACAAGCGCCCTTGAATATGTCGATCCTTTTGAGGCGTTTTTGAAAGATTTAAACAAAGACGGCTTTGACGCGAAAATCGGCTCCGGCGGCGGGCGTATGTGGATTACAATGGATCGTTACGGCGCAGACTGGGAAATGGTACACCGAGGCTGGCAGACCCATGTGTTTGGAAAAGCCCGCCAATTTGCCACAACACGTGAAGCGGTCGAAACCTACCGCAAAGAAATCCCCGGCATTATCGATCAGGACTTAAAAGAATTTGTTATAGCCGAAAACGGCAAGCCCATAGGCACTATCGAGGACGGAGACTCTCTTATTTACTTTAATTTCCGCGGAGACCGCGCTCTGGAAATCACAGCCGCTTTTGAAGATGACAACTTTACTCATTTCGACCGAGGACGCCGCCCCAAGATATGCTATTCGGGAATGATGGAATACGACGGCGACCTGCACGTTCCAAAACGATACCTTGTCAGTCCTCCCTCGATTGATCGCACAATGGGCGAATACCTTGCGGCAAGCGGCGTGCGGACGCTCGCTATTTCCGAGACGCAAAAGTATGGGCATGTCACCTACTTTTTCAACGGAAACCGAACGGGCAAGTTCGATGAAAAACTTGAAGACTATGTTGAAATAAAAAGCGACGTTCTTCCCTTTGAACAGCGTCCGTGGATGAAGTGCGCGGAAATTACCGATCATGTCATGGCAGCCGTAACCTCCGGCAAGTATGATTTTATCAGACTGAACTATCCCAACGGCGACATGGTGGGACACACCGGCGTTTATCAGGCGGTTGTATGTTCAATGGAAGCGATGGATCTTCAACTTGGCAGGCTTTTAAAAGTTATTGATGAAGCCGGCGCGGTAATGGTGATCACAGCCGACCACGGCAACAGCGACGATATGTTCGAGCATGACAAGAAGACCGGCAATGTTTCCCTGAAAGCTGACGGCACGCCGAAATCGAAAACAAGCCACAGTTTAAATCCGGTACCTTGCATTATCTATGATCCTGAATGTAAGGGCGAGTATCAGCGCGACCCGAAAGACAGCAGTCTTAATGAAGGCTTAGGGATTAGCTCCATCGCCGCAACCTGTATGCAGTTGTTGGGATTTATTCCGCCTAGTGATTACGATAAATCCGTGTTGAAGATGTAACGCAAGCGAATACATTGACAAAAGCTCTTTGTTTTGTTATTGTATCAATCTGTATAATAGATTCCCCTGCCGGGCAATAGCGCAGTTGGTTTAGCGTACAAGTCTGGGGGACTTGGGGTCCCCGGTTCAAATCCGGGTTGCCCGACAGGGGAATTTAATAATCAATTCGGCATTTCAATAATCGGTTCAAAGTGCGGGTAGCGAAGCTGGTTTATCGCGCGGCTTTGCCATTCTCCGGCTTGCGGAACAACCGCGAGAAACTCCCAGATGGCGCGGGCTACGGACGGCTTTCCGTTTCTGTAGAGGCTTAGGCTTAAATAATAGGCGGTTTTATAATACTCAACTTCTTCCATGTACGCGGTAAGAAGGGCGTTTTTATTTGCAATTTCAGCTAACTCGGCAAGACTACGGATGTTGTTTTCTCCGCGCACGTCTTTTTGAGTGGTAAATGTAAAATCATATTGACGGCGTTTTACCTCTTCCATAATAACCGTATTTTGAATAAGGAACGCAAACATCAAGTGAGGCTCCGCCGACGGGCGACCTCTGACTGCATAGTAATAGCCGAGATATCTGTGCGCTTTTTCCGTCGATTTGTTGTTGTATCTGTACAATTCAAGGAAACGATTAATGCCGTGCTCAGTTAGTGTTTTTGTCATGGCTGATTTTTCAAATGAAGCGTACGCCTGTTCATAGGGCAACGAAGTATTTTGAGAGCCGTTATTCGGTTTGGCGGATATCGCTTTGTTTGAATTTACCCAAAGAGCGTCCGACTGATTGATTATCGACTCATAAATCCTTATCATCTCGGTATATTCCTGTCTTGTGTCATGAATAGCCGCTATCTTGTATTGCAGCATTACGCCAAAATCAGGGTCTTCCGAGGCAAGCGGAGGTCGTCCGCTGATTATCGAATACGCTTTTCGGTATTGGGCTAACGCGAGCGGCAATTCGCCTTCTATCATGTAAATTTCGCCAATCCAGTATTCGGCTTCGGGATAATCTTTTAAATTGTTAAAAGCCGCAAGAGCCGCTTTTGCCGAGTTATCAAAACTTTCTTTTGGGATACGATAATAAAGCTCATTAAGCGCGGCGGTCGCGGCTTTGTAAAGACTGTCTCGGGAAAACTGCTCTATTTTATCGAGGGAATCTCCCATTCTGCGGACTTCTCTCTGCGACAACAGAAGAATAAAATCGCGCTCCATTTGTTCATACATGGCGCGTCTGTCCCGCCGCGAATCCTCAAACAGCATTAAAGCGCCTCCGTAATCTCCGGCGCGGAATTGCTGTTTGCCCTGCTCAAACGAAAGCCACCATGGGATCGCGATAGGCTGAGCGAATAGCGGAGCAAAAAAAGCGAATAACAACGAAACAAATATCAATCTTCTCATAAACTTCTTAATTCCTCTTCAAAAACTTTATCCGCCTCGGCGGCTGTAATGGTTTTTATCACCTTACCATGTTTAAAAATCAACACCTTATCTCCCGCCCCCGTTATGCCTAAATCGGCGTGTTTCGCCTCTGTGGGACCGTTTACCTCGCAGCCCATAATCGCCACGGTTATGTCCTTTTCAAGGGCATAAAGTCTTTGCAGCCACTTGCTTGTAAAGCCGTGGGTGTCAAAACCGTGCCTGCCGCACCTCGGGCAGGAAACAATGTTTACGCCGCATGGCCTCAATTTCACGTTACCGGGCGCAAGCTGAGCCGCCGCCGCTATTATCTCCCTTCCGGCGATAATCTCGTTCTCCATTGTGTCCGAAAGCGACACCCTGATAGTGTCCCCAATACCCTCCGCAAGCAAAGTCAGCAGGGCGGCGGCGTTTCTGACCACGCCGGCGGTTAGGGGTCCGGCTTCGGTTACTCCTACATGGAGGATTGTAGGAGACCGAAGACGGAAAATTTTGTTCGCATTTATAGTATCGGCAATTCCGCTCGCTTTCATTGATACAAGATAGTCGGTAAAACCAAACTCGTTAAAGACCGATATTTCCCTCTCCGCCGCCTGAGCAAGCGCCTCGGCGGTACTAAGGGCTCCCTGCTCTACTTTTTCACGAAGGTCGAGGGGGAGGCTGCCGGCGTTTACCCCGATACGCAGAGGGATACCCTTATTTGCGGCTTTTTCCAGCACGGAGCGGACTTTTTCCTTGTCGCCGATATTACCGGGGTTAATACGAACCTTTGAAATAGGGAAATCCATACAGCGAAGGGCGATTTTATAGTCAAAATGAATATCCGCGCAAAGCGGCATGGAAACCATCTCAGCCAGACGCCCAAGAACCTCGGCGGATTCGATGTCGGGGACGGCAAAACGCAAAATACCGCAGCCTAAAGCCCCTAACGCCTCGATTTTACGCGCCGCGCCGTCCAAAT
>Ga0268262_10005743_pt1 | contig 12187 bp, 9 predicted proteins | sample TergutNc150P3_FD_190354 | JGI IMG/M metagenome (GOLD analysis project Ga0268262, IMG submission 190354) | Nasutitermes corniger P3 segment gut microbial community from laboratory colony in Florida, USA - Nc150 P3 (SPAdes) (version 2) | ecosystem: Host-associated > Arthropoda: Insects > Digestive... | reverse complement strand
AGGTTCAGGGGCTCGCCGTTGAAGAGGTTCCAACTGAACTGTGTCACCAGGCGGCTGCTGCCCTCTTTGGCGGTGTTCAGGCTGTCCAGCTTGGGCCCCATCCAGTTGAATGGGCGGAAGAGCGTGAACTTGAGCCCCTTCTGGAAGCCGTGCGCCCAGATGACGCGGTCCAGGAGCTGCTTGGAAGTGCTGTATATCCACCTGTTCATCGGGATCGGACCGGTCACCAGGGGGCTGGCCTCTTCGTCGAACTCTTCATCGGGGCACATCCCATAGACCTCGGAGGTGCTGGGGAACACTATGCGTTTGCCGTATTTCGTGCACAGCCTGACTATCTTCAGGTTCTCCTCGAAGTCCAGCTCGAACACGCGCAGTGGGTCCACTACGTACACTTTGGGCGTGGCTATGGCCACCAAGGGCAGCACCACGTCGCACTTCTTGACGTGGTACTCGATCCACTCGCGGCTGATGGAGACGTCGCCCTCGACGTAGTGGAAGCGCGGGTCGCCCAGATGCTCCTCCACCTTGTTGGCGGCAAGGTCCATGCCGAATATCTCCCAGTTAGTGTCGGCCAGCACGCGGTCCGTCAGATGCGAGCCTATGAAGCCGTTTACGCCCAGAATGAGTATCTTCATCCACAACCCCTTCCACGGTACCAGTTTACATAGACTTGCGCTTTCTTGGGGCACAGCGCTACAATAGTAGCTACAAGGTCTGGAATGCCAAACACACAGCCAACACTCCTAGACAGAATAATCCACAGCGCGGAAAAGCAGGGGCTGGGCGACACCCTTTTGGTGAGGAGCCCCGGCAGGGTGAATCTGATCGGCGAGCACACGGACTACAACGACGGGTTCGTCCTGCCAGGTGCCACCGGCAAATCGGTGGTGCTGGCCATGGCCCCCAGGTCGGACAACACCGTCCGCCTGCACTCGATGGACTTCGACGCCACCTGCACCGTGCCCCTGTCTGAGCTGGCGCCTTCGGATATGGAGTGGCCGAACCTGCCCCTGGGCGTGGCGGCGCAGATCCAGCGCAGTAGGCCGCTGGAAGGCTTCGACTTGGTCTATGGCGCCGACCTGCCAAGGGGAGCCGGGCTTTCCAGCAGCGCCGCCATTGCCTGCGGGGTGGCCTTCGGCCTGAACCACCTGTTCGACCTTGACCTCTCCTCCGATGAAATGATCAACATTGCGGTCATGGCGGAGCACGAGTTCCTTGGCGTCAAGTGCGGCACGATGGACCAGTTCGTCAACCTCCGAGCAAAGGAGCACTGCCTGCTGATGCTGGACTGCCGCGACAGGAAGTTCAATTATGTCCCGATGTACGACAACGGCGTGCGCTTAGTCCTGTGCGACTCGCAGGTGAGGCGCAGGCTGCTAAACAGTGAGTACAACAATAGGCGCGCCCAGTGCGAGAGCGGCGTGGCCCAGCTCTCCAAAGTGCTGCCAGGTGTCAAGTCGCTGAGGGACGTTACGCTCGATGCCCTGCACGACCACAAAGACGCGCTGCATCCCACTGTCTTCGGCAGGTGCCTCTTCGTCCTAGAGGAAAACGACCGCGTCGTTACAGCGGCGGAGGCCCTGACGCTGAAGGACTTCGCAACGGCCGGCAGGCTGCTCTACGCCAGCCACGAGGGGCTCAGGAACCTCTACGACGTCAGCTGCCCCGAACTGGACACGCTGGTGGAGGGCGCCAGCCAGATATCCGGCGTCTATGGCGCGAAGCTCATGGGGGCCGGCTTCGGCGGCTGCACCATCAACCTGGTCGAGAAGGAGCAGGTGGGGGCCTTCATGGAGGGGATGGCCAAAGTGTTCCGCGACGACCTGAAAAAGCCGCCCAAGATACACATGGCCGCCCTCGGCAAAAGGACGCATGTGGTGGAACTGGTCTGACCTCCGCAGGGGGCGGCCATCAAGCAGGCAGTTGCCAGTAGCCAGTAGCCAGTGAATAGAGATGCTGTCGCGCCTTTTTCTGCTATTTGCCGCCCTAGCTGGTGCTGGGCGGGTATGGAAGCGCCTTCGGCGCGACAATGTTCGTACTTGTGGCGGCCTGCAATGCTACGGTAACGCTGGCGCCCGTACGGCCGCGTCTCTTCTGCAACAGGCATTCTCTCAGGCGCCGCGTGTTGTGCGCGGCAAAATCCGAAAATTAAAGCCGCGTGGTCGCTGTGTTATTGCTGGATAATTGTCTGTAGTTGGTCATAGTTGCTTGGTCTATGTTGCAATCTTTAGGTTTCATGCGGCTATTGCTACCATGCTTGCGCCCGAAAAATGCCTTGTGTCAAAGGAGTGTCAAAAACAGGTTGACCATGTATTTTTGAAAATTTGGCGGCGGAGCTGGCGTTTGAGTGTTTTTCACAGTCGTGCATGGGCGGGTATATGTGGGCATCTGTATTGGCCGTGCTTTGCGTGGTTTTCACGGACGTGCGGTGGCGGGTAGGCGCGTCCAACGGTACTAACGGGTGTCCAAGGGTGTGTCGTTGTGGGGCGTTCATGCTTTGGGTTGGTCTGCGTGTGGTGCATGATTGTTGCCTCGCCGCATCTGATTGAGCATCGGGCGACTTGGACATTGTAGCAGTTCGGGTTCGAAAATTCGATTCTTCGTGCGCTTCGTTTTGTCGGCTCTCACGAATGGAAATCAGCTTTCAGGCGTGTGTTTGCGCCCACGTCTCTGCGATGGGAATGGCACATTTCGGGCCATTCGGCACTCCAAGTTTGCCCTGGGAAATGCGGCCAACTCAATGCGAAGTGCCGCCGTTTGAACGCCTGGGGTCGCTGTCTTGCGCGGTGTGTTTTCCGTATTTCGCTGTGTTCATTCCAGCCAGTTCTGCGGCCGGCGATGTGGTGTTTCTGTGGTCTGCGCCATGCGGATTCTGGCTTGGGCGTTGACTTTCCACTGTGACGCGCCTAGCGTTTCGGTGCTGTCTTTCCCCCTGTGGTCCGCTGGCGGCTCCGCCGCCGTGGGGCGTACGCAATGCTGGGGTCGGCTGTTTCTTTCCGTAGAGACCGCCCCAGAATGGGGGGGTCTCTACTATGTCCATGTTTTTTCTGGCGAATTGGGACGGCCGCTCCCGCGCCGCCCTTTGCTCTTGTTCGGCGTTTTGGTCACGGCGGTCCGGCCGGGAACCTCCGCGCCAAAACCCTACGGGTTTTGTCACGCAGCTTCCTGGCGGCCGACCGGGGCGGCGCTGCGCTGCGGCAATCACGCTCGGCCACGGGGGAATTGCTTTGCGCGTCCCGCCCGGCCGGTCCCTTCGCCCGGTAGGGGGGCCGGCCGGGCGTGACGTGCAAAGCGGACGAGGTTATGCAGGGGCACACGCGGAACCGAGAAAAGAATCGGCGGACGGGGGCAGAACAATTCCGTTTCCCAAACTTCGGAATTCGGAGACGCAACCATTGACCAACGTCCAAGCCAACAAATGCAAACAGCCTCCCGCGCAAAAGCCAAGCGTTGTCCAAACAGAACAATCCGCCGGTCGAACCAAAAGAAATCCCGGGCACCAGAAAAAGAAATCGGAGGCAAAAACATGAACATAGTAGCCACCCCCAAAAAGCGGGGGTGACTACCCTTACGGAAATCGCTGGAGCGTCGTACACGCCGCGGCGGCAGAGCCGCCCGCGGCCAACTTCGCCAGCATCAAGTGCGCGTGATAGACTTCTCGACCCCGGTGGCCCAGCCTTGTCGCCGATCCATCTCCCACCCGCAACGACTTGACCGAGGAACAAAAGGAATGGCTCTGAGTAAAGTGGCAAGAATCTGCCCCCAAGGAAGAGCGCACAGAGGGATAATGCTGTGGAAGCGGTGTGCCAAGAAGCGGTTGCCAAGGCCGTCAAGACAGCGGAACATATTCTGAATGGAGGACGCAGTGAGTGCTAACTTTTGTCAACAATGTGGCTCTGGCATTGCACCTGACGCTAAGTTTTGTCCAAACTGCGGCCAAGTGATACAAGCACCATCTGCGCCTCCACAGAACACAACTGGCCCACAGACCCAACGCGCCATGGTTTCCGAAGGAAAGGGAATAGCTGTGGTTTCCTTGGTCTTGGCCATAGTTGCTTGCATTGCGGTGATTCCACCCATCGGCATCCTTCTCGCTGTAATAGCAGTGGGTACTGGCATCTATGCGAAGCGTAAACTGTCTGCAAACGGGCAGTCAACCGGCATTGCGATTGGTGGCATTGTCATCGGCTCAATCGGCGCGGTGTTCTATGCCTGCTTCTTGGTCGTTGCTTTAGTGGTTGCTTTCAGTGCATCGAATCAACAGCTCAATCAAGCTAAGTGGAATCAAGCCAATGACACGCTGAAGCAAGTCGAGGGCGGTATTACCGAATACTTCCTAAGACATGGGAACTATCCCGAGTTCAATAGCTGGGAGGCGATGGTGGCCTCAAGTTCCCCCTTGGTGCAGAGGAGCATGATCAGACCAGGTTTGCCTGTCAACGACCCTTGGGGGAATCCATACGAGGGCAAGTCAACGAAGTCTGGCTTTGAGCTCAAATGCGCTGTTCCTCCCGACAAAGGGGAGCTCATCATCTGGAGAGTTGGAGTAGTGCCGAGTCAGTGAGGGGTAAGGCGTTGGTTCTACTTTACTCCGAGTGCTTCTTGTGCGCTTCCCAATTCTACATGTAACGTTGCGTCAGTTTTGCACTTTCGATGATCAGTAGATTCTCCGCGTTCTTCTCTTCCGCTGCCTTGGTGAAGTTGAAGCTGCCTGTTATCACTGTGTTTCCGTCAATGATCATTACTTTGTTGTGTGCAATGGCATGTTTGGACTCAATGGACACGGGTATCTTCGCGTGGGTCAGAAATGTGGCGGATGTGTAGGGCTGCGACTTGTCGAGTATGACCTGCACGTCAACGCCTCTGTTGTGCGCCCGTTTCAGGGCTGACGCGATAGACTCCGAGGTAAAGGAATATGCCTGTACACGGACGGTAGTCTTGGCGCGGTCTAGCTCGGACACAATCGCTTGACCGAAGAACGTCTAAACTGAGGCAGAGTGCTTCTCCCCGTTTCCTGCGTGCGGGCTTTATTTCTTCGGTGGCTTGCCCGTGCCCACCTGGGTGGACACGTAGCGGATGTCTTCATCGTTGAGGCCGAGTTTGCCGTTCTTGTTGTCTCCCCAAGCCCAGAGGCTGCCGTCCTTCTTCAGTGCCAAGGTGTGCCCGTGACCAGTCGAAACAGCGGCCCAGTCGTTGCCTGTGCCCATGCGGATGGGTATGTGCTGGTCTGTATGGCTGGCGAGACCCAGTTGACCATATCTGTTCCACCCCCACGCCCAGAGGCTGCCGTCCTTCTTTAGTCCCATGGTGTGCCCAGTACCAGTCGAAACAGCGGCCCAGTCATTGTCTGTGCCAATGCAGATGGGGGCTAGTCGGTTCGCGGTTGTGCCATCGCCTTGCTGACCGTTGCCGTTACTCCCCCACGCCCAGAGACTGCCGTCCTTCTTCAGTCCCATGGTGTAATGGAATCCAGCAGAAATAGATGCCCAGCCTTTGTCCGCGCCCACGTGTGCGGGGGCGTTCCTGTCGAATTTGTTGCCGAGGCCGAGCTGGCCAAAATCGTTCTGCCCCCACGCCCAGAGACTCCCGTCCTTCTTCAATCCCATGGTGTAATCGATGCTGGCCGAAACGGCTGCCCAGTCGGATTCCGCGCCCACTCGGGTGGGTGTACTCTGTGGACACATGACATCAATAGCATAGCGATTATAGCTCGAAGTGCAATCAATTTTGGTTTTGTATCCGAGCTGACCAAATTCGTTCTCCCCCCATGCCCAGAGGCTGCCGTCCGCCTTGATGGCGAGGGTGTGATACTTGCCCGCCGACACGACCGCCCAGCCATTGTCTGCGCCCACGCGGATGGGGGCTAGTTGGTTTGCGGTTGTGCCGTTGCCGAGCTGGCCAAAATCGTTCTGCCCCCACGCCCAGAGGCTACCGTCATTCTTAATGGCCATCGTGTGCCAAGTACCAGTCGAAACAGCGACCCAGTCGTTGTCTGTGCCCACACGGATGGGGGCTAGTTGGTTTACGGTTGTGCCGTTGCCGAGCTGACCAAAATCGTTCTGCCCCCACGCCCAGAGGCTACCGTCATTCTTAATGGCCATTGTGTGCGTTCCACCTGCAAACACGAGCGCCCATTTTGCATTCGTCTCGCTGCCTGAGTTAGTTCTGCTGTCACCCTGGTCACAGGCGAAAGCGAACAACAGTGCGAATAATAGGACAACCATTAAGGTTATGCGGCAAAGGGTGCTTTTCATGTTGGTCTCAGAGTCATGCCAAATCGTATCAGTGCAATATTATCAGAGGTCGGCAATTGTTGAATTGTGACCATCAATGGACATGAAATCGAGTAGTGTTTACACTATTTCGAGTGCTTCCTGTGCGCTTCCCAATTCTCTGTGTAACGCCGCGCCAGTTCTGCGCTTTCGATGATCAATAGGTTCTCCGCGTTCTTCTCTTCCGCTGCCTTCGTAAAGGTGAAGTTGCCCGTTATCACTGTGGCTCCGTCAATGACCATTACCTCGTTGTGTGCAATGGTGTGCATGGAGTCAATGGACACGGGTATCTTCGCGTGGGTCAGAAACGTGGCGGACGTGTAGGGCTGCTTGGGCTGCGACTTGTCGAGTATGACCTGCAGGTCAACGGCTCTATTGTACGCCCGTTTCTGCCCATACCCCTCTCCCTCTGCCATTCGCCGATGCCCTGAGAATCTTCTCTACGAGCCAATAGACGGTGGTCTGTTCACTTTTTCGTGGCCAGTCCTTGCATTGGGGGCTGTCCCTCTTCTTAGTAAGGCTAACGGTGGTCTCTGGGCATGGGAATCCAGCGGAGGTGGCGAACTCGGCTACAGCGCATGGTGGCGGGTATTCCCTGCCATAGTTGGTGGTATGTCAAACGGTCAAGCAATAGCACCAGTGGATACCGCCGATAACGCAGCGTTCATTGACACCAACAGCCAAAATTGGGCTTGGGAAACGATGGACGGTCCGACCGCCACACCAGAGGCGGACGTTGAATACCCCGCGCCCCCTACGGCATCCGCGTACCAGCCCATACGCCACGCCAGCCCCGACCATCCATACTGGCTCGGCTCACCGCTAAAACCGCTGATTGAATGATTTTCAGTGGCGACCTAACCACTCAGCCCGCCACCGCACGCCCCCCGACCACAAGCCACTTCCCGCCTAACCGCAAGGGGTGGCTTATACTAGTGCTATGCCTAGGTTTAACAGATACATCAGAAATCAAGGTTGACATCCACATCAAGAGGCACAAAAGCATCTAGGCTAGGGTAGGCTTCTAGGATATCCTGATAAATATTTGGATGATCGTTTGCAATAATAGTCAGAACTAGTGCATACGGAATATCTGGAGCATTTCTGTGTTGACCGCCCATATCACGTGCAACGTAATGAATGTCAAACATAGGCTCACTAAGGCTCGTTCCAAGCATTGATTTTTCATTGTGCATGACTGTTTCCCATTTTCCAGCATCATTTCTACGTTCTTCTTCAGGTTCATATTCGTCCCTAGAAAAGAAAGCTTTCGAATTGGGATTGCTCGCGCCAGACCGTTTTTTAGATTTATTGGGTCTAAAAGTAATTGTAAGTCCAGCCTTTGTATATGCATCGGCATCTTGAGGATCGACTTGACACACATAGCATAATGTTGCACGAATACGGAAAAGTCCATTCAAGTTTCCATTGGGCAGAGGTATTCTCGCTCTTACTAGTTTGCCCGCTTTTAATTTACCTTGATACAAAATCGTAGCGCTGCTATCATCACAAGTAATCAAATCCTTGATTTTATTGGGAATGCAACCCCATCCAACATCGTTTAATAAACAAGTACTATTTTTCTTGGAATTATGTATTAACAATGCTTTGGCAGTCAGCGGTGAAATTTGCTCACCTAGTATAGCGCGAATTCCAACCGCAGCACGGAGCGCAAGGGGAGCAGCAAAACTTGTTCCCCATTTCTGCGCAGTGCCAATTTGATCGTTGTTAAGTGTGATTACATTAAAAGGTTCCTCTTCCGAACCCCCAAAAGCCAAAATGTCAGGCTTGCGAATGCCTGGTCTGCGCCCTGGTCCTGATGCACTGTAAGATGCACGTTGCCATTCTGACGGATGCAAACTGTTTGATGCGCCAACAGAGAGGGCATTAACACTGTCTGCTGGCACCAAGATTCGAGTGTTTCCATTATGGCAGTCGCCATTCCCGTTGTTTCCAGCCGCAACAGTCAACAATGTATTACCATCCGACAGAATATTATCTAAAACTGCTGTCCAAACGTGAACATCCTTGTCGTTGATTGGCAGATCAGGTCCTAGGCTGATATTGACAAACTCGTATTTGCGGGCTCTCAACACATTTTCAACATGTTCTAAAGTATCAAATAATTCAAGTGGATTGTCAGAATTGGTAATAGAATCTATTATACGATAATGATCAACATTTGAAAACGGTCTATTGTTAGAATCTAATTCAATAGATCCAAACAGAAATGCGGAAGTCACGGCAAGCCCGTGCGCCAAACATTCCTGCAAATCATCTGCTTCTGGGTTTTGTTTATAAAGATTTGCATACCTTGAAATGGGACTATCGGCAGGCAGTCCACCATCAAGAATAGCTACCCTTGGTTCCTTGGAGAGCGGAGCTTCTGTTGGCAATATGAACGGAAAGTGCAATTTCGATTGCGACAGATTCAGAAAACGGAGTTTCGGCATTGTTCTAATAATTCTAGTTAGAGTAAAATCGGCAAGTTCGTGTATCCTGTCAGCATCTCCTTCTACTGCAAAAAATAGTAGTCGTCCTGCCAAAAATGGATCACGGTCAACTTTGAACCCGAGTGATCTTGCATACTCTATAAAAGAATTTTTGTTCGATACTTGCGCCTCATCATCATCGGGCAAAAAATGAAGCGTTACTTCAAATATGTTTGGATTGTGAGCATAGCTATCGAGATGCAAACGGTCTTTCATGGTCATTGCATTGTATGATTCAATTCGAGAAAACTCTATAGAAGTTTTATCGGACTCATTGTATCTCGAAATAAAATCTGGCAATTCTCGCAATATCTTTCGTTGTCCCGCTATTAACAATTCTGTTGTCTTAAAGTTGTATGACAACGGCTTCTTTTTAAAAGGCTTGCGTAGAGGCGTTTCAATTGCGCGAGAACCCACTGGGAAAAGATCCGCTTCTCTTAATAATGTCGATGGAAAATATGATTTAGCTATATACTGTGGATGAAGAATCATCTTTGTTACCGCAAAATCATTAGGACAGGCATTCGCAGGTAATTTAGACAACAGGTTGTTTGATTCATTGATTTGCGGGATTAGTGCCTGTTTCGCCTCTTCAAACGTATAGATATGTTTGTAAGTAACTGGTCTTTTTGAATTATTTATAGAATCAACTAACGATTCGCCTTTGCCGATTAAATATTTTGGTATCATTTACTCCTCCTGTAATTTTTTTTTGACACTGACACACCAATGTGTTTTCTTAGTGTATCCCTTGATACACCAGTTAATTGTTGGACTTGACTTAGGCTCATATTTGTTTTTGCTAACTCTATTGCAAATTCTCTTCTGTCTTGTTTTGTCAAGCATTCTCGCCCTTGATTCAATAGAAACATAACAAAATCTTGTTCTGTCAATCTATTCAATGCAGCATTTCTTCTAAATATATTTATAACACGTTCTACATCAGAAAGTGATTGTTTCCTCATTGCTGTGCTGATGGGTGCTATCCATTTGGAATATTTTTCTAGGTCTTTGGCAAAAAATCTTTGTATCGCCGCCTTCGTTTCTGCCTCCCTAGGATATCCAAAGTGGAGGACTGCACCAAATCTGCGCCACAGCGCAGGGTCTATCAGGTCCGGGTGATTGGTAGCCGCAAGCAGAAGGCTTGTGTCTGGCCAAAGGTCGACTTCCTGCAAAATGACTGTGACAAGTCGCTTTAGCTCGCCAACATCTGAATTGTCACTGCGGCGTTTGGCTATCGCATCTATCTCATCGAGCATCAGCACGGCAGGGCTGGATTTTGCATAGTCCAAGGCGATACGCAGATTGTTGCCAGTTTTGCCCAAGCGGCTACTCATGACGGCCGCAAGGTCTAAGACCCAAAGCGGCTTCCCCAGCTTGTTTGCCATCCATCTTGCAGTTATGGTCTTCCCCACGCCTGGCGGTCCAACGAATATTGCGGATTTGGTTGGGCCAATTCCCATGGCTGCCAATCTGTCACGGTTCTCTTGCTCCAGAATGATGGCTTCTATTTGGCAAAGCAGTTCCAATGGTAGCAACGGCTGCTCGATGTTATCTGAATCCGAATAGACCCTTATCAAAGAGAGGCGTGTGTCTTCATCAATGGGAATGGGTTTGTCTGGAACCGCGTTATGGGTACCGTTGCTTCTTAGGACAGATGTACATGTGGCTCCACACTGGGACTTCCTAAGGGCTTCATCTATAGCTTCTGCCAAGCGTGAGTCGCTCTGTCTGTATTTGCGAATGAGCTTTGCCAAAAACATGCGGACATCGCCGTTCGCAGGATTGGTCGACATCTGCACCAGACTGACGAAATCGTCGTGCAATTCTGATCGTTCTTGAAGCAATCTACCCATGTTTCGTATTGTAGGGCATCTTCACTCACTTGTCAAGTGGCTAAAATTTTCAAGGAACTCTATTTTTAGGCAACCACCCCTTAATACCGCGTCACTCCGACAATTTCAGTACCGTAGGTAGCGTAAGCCCGTGTGGCTCCTATGTTTCCTTGCTCATCGCTGTGCAGGGTTTAGGAGCGAATCGAGAGCAGGTCGTGGGCATGTCCTCTTGTGCCATTCATCCTTGTTTGTGCTTCTCATCATTGAGTCTGCTTGGCCCAACTATCCCCAGCCTGGGCATGGAGCGCAGCAGCTCGTCCCTGACGGTGCTTCTTGCCAAGTGTGCGTAGTGCTGCTCCGTCACCCTGGTGTTGGCGTGGCCGAGGAGCTGCGCCACCACCGCCATCGGGCAGCCCCTGTTGACGAGTGTCGAGGCGTACGTGTGGCGCAGCTCGTGGAAGGTGACCGGTGCCATCTTTGCGGTCCTCCATGCCTGGCGCATTTTCTGTGACTGTTCGTTGTACCTCCACTGGCTCGGCTCTGGGCCAACCTTCAGTCTGCCCTCGTCCCCGTTGGTGAAAACATAGTCATCCGGCCTGTGCCCCTTGGTGAGTCGGTCGAAGAGTTCTTTGCCCTCGTCCGTGAGATACACATGGCGGGATTTGCCGCTCTTTGACTCTGCGACAAACACTGTGCCGTTCTTTTGGTCGTAGTCCCTGCACTGGAGGCGGGTCATCTCCCCGTACCTGCACCCGGTCAGCAGTGCCCCCCTAACGAGGTCCTTGAAGTCGCCCTGACAGGCATTGACGAACTGTATTTGCTCCTCCGGGGTGAGGAACCTTATCCTGGCCTTGTCCGTGCCTCTGTACCGCTTGACAAGCTGCCATGGACGGTCAGGGGAGTCGGCCAGGTTCCTGTCAATGCAGTGGGTCAGGGCGGCTTTCAATATGCACAGCACCCTGTTTGCCGAACACTTCCTTGCGCGTTTCTGATCCGCCGTCATCCGCTCTGCGGCCGCTTCTTTGGACGGTCGCCCGGTTCTGCTGCGTAGGCGCTTGGGGGTGCTGGCAATGTCGTCCAGCCACTTCTCTATCCTGGCCCTGGTCAGCCTAGAGACCTGTACGTGGCCGAAGGCGGGGAGTATCCAGTACCTTGATGTGCCCCTGTCGTTGCTGACACCTTTGACCCCCCTTCTCTCTGCGTCCTTGAAGTAGGCCTCCATGGCATCGGAGACGGTGAAGGGTCCATCGGGCACGGTCTCGCCCTCCGATTCGATGTTTGCCTTCCTCTCCTGGGCCCTGAACCAGGACAGGGCAATGGCGTTTGCCTGGACGTAGCTCAGTACGGTCTTTCCGTTTGCATCCTCGAAGTCGTCGGCGACGCCGAGTATGCCCCTTGTCTGTTTCTTTGTCTCCGGGTTGACGAAGCAGGCCTGCCAGCTGCCAGCGGCTCCGCTCTTTGGTCTCCTATAGACCAGGTAGTGGCCTACGGAGATGGGCACCATGTGGCGCCTCCCCCTCTCCAGCCGCAGCCTGGCGTTCCGTGTGTCCATCTTTGCGCTGCGCCTTGTCCTTGCCATGTGGCACCC
>Ga0268262_10005742_pt1 | contig 12187 bp, 11 predicted proteins | sample TergutNc150P3_FD_190354 | JGI IMG/M metagenome (GOLD analysis project Ga0268262, IMG submission 190354) | Nasutitermes corniger P3 segment gut microbial community from laboratory colony in Florida, USA - Nc150 P3 (SPAdes) (version 2) | ecosystem: Host-associated > Arthropoda: Insects >... | reverse complement strand
TAAGGTTAGGGCTGTTGTGGATACGGGGTATATTGGTATACAAAAGTTTCATGCTAATTCTGTTGTTCCTATAAAGCGTAGTAAGAAAAAACCGTTGTCTACGTCTGATAAAGTGTTTAATCGTAGAAAGTGAACATGTTATTGGCTTGGTAAAACGGTTTAAGATTGTGTCAGATCGTTATCGAAACCGCCGAAAATACAATTGGATTAGTTGGATCAAGTATTGCAATTATGATAGGTATCCTATTTTGGTCCTTGATAATATTGGGTATCATAGGTATCATTGTTTTTTGGATATTAAAAGCGCAAGTAATGGCACTATATACTGCAGAATGCGCAAATATCCGCGCTAGATATCAGATTGAGAAAGAAATGTTATGCGACAATTCAAAACACACAAAAAATGGTATGCGTGGCATATACGAAACAGAAGTCGCAGGAAATGCAAACGCGTTTTAGAAGGCTACAAACAAATCTAACCCCACCTAGTAAATCTCTTTACTTTTTTATGAACTCAATAGCTAATCAAGTCCTGTTTAATTTATAGTATAATGCGTTTAGGGTGGGTGTAGATGTTTATGTGTTTTTCCCGTATGAAACCTGCTAGTGTGATATTTGCTTTTTGAGCTGATATTATGCCTGAGTTTAAGACTGCTGCTACGGATGCTACTATGGGTAGTCCTGCTTTAGCGGCTTTGTATATCATGTCGCCTGGGACGCGCCCTGTGATTATTAGGAAGCATTGGGTAAAATCTATTTTTGTAAGTATACCTTTGCCTATTACTTTGTCAACTGTGTTATGACGACCGACGTCTTCTGAGAAGGCTATCAGGGTGCCGTCTGCTTTAAAAATGCCGCTATCGTGTAGACCTCCGGTTTTTTTAAAGCCTTCTGCTTTTTCATTTATCTGGTTGATAGCATCCAGTATTGTTTGTGCATTTACTGTCAAGTCTGATGTTACAGGGGTAATTTTGTCATCGTGTTGGTACGCGGATGTACTATTTTTTATAAGGGGTACTACTCTTGCTCCTCCACGGCGATTTTCCAATCGGCTATCTAAGTCTATGTCTGCTTTAAGTTGTATATTACAAATATTTTCTTTTTCATCTGTTGTAATGCTGTCAATTTCATCAACATTGTGCAGGATTTCTTCAGCATACAGGAATCCAGTGGTAAGTTCTTTAAATTGTGAGGGAGAGCACCAAACGATAGAGGTATAAATGTTGTTTAGAACTATTCTAAGAGGTACCTCTTCTGCTACGATATCGCATGTTTCAGTTACTGTACCCTTTAAGAGGTCAAATCTAGTCATGTCTACTTTCCGCATAAACCATTACCTCAAATGTTGTTTGGTAACAAACTTGATAAATACAGGCAGATATAAAAATTGAAAGTATTTATTGTAAAAGAAGATGTGTTAGATGTATTTTTCGTAGCTATTAAATGCAGGGTTTGTTGCTTTTAGGGCGAAAATTTTGCCTGTTCCTCGTTCTGCTATGTCACCGAGAAATACATAGAAGGGCCCTTGAGCGTTTTGTGTCGCGTCAACTTTGACTTTAGGTTTAATGCTATCAATTGTAAAAGTTGGCATTAACAGTGCAACTGTTCCATTTATGATAATTTTTCCACCAGTCATACATGCGCCTGCACGTATGTCACAGTTTTTTTCAACATAAATAGTTCCGTCTAGCATATGATAGCCAAGGTATCTGCCTGCGGAACCGTTAATTTTGATTACTCCACCTTGCATATAGCAACCTACATCGGTACCTACATCGCCGTCAACTATTATAAGGCCGCCTTTCATACCTGTGCTAGTTCCTCTATAGGGTGAAGCTGTGTAATCTCCAGAGTTACCGTGAACTTCTATTAGACCTTTTTTCATTTCGCTACCTGTCCAGCCGCCAGAGTTGCCGTTTATTACTATTTTCCCGCCGGATAGTTTTTCGCCTGTATGCATTCCTGCATCACCATTTATGACGATTTCACCGGTTTTCATGCCTTGACCGATGCGTTTGACTTTTGAAAAGTCACCTGTAAGTGTAATGTTAGGTGTTTCTATGGCGGTGTCTTCTGTAATGTCGAAGGCATCGTTTAGTGTTATTGTTTCTTTTCCTTCAGTGATGGGTAAGTTTTTGATTTCTTGAATGGTTTTTCCAGCAAATACATCGGCACTTATGCATGCTGCCTGCACGGGCACGTCAAATATTCTTTTTGGCGTAAGGGTTATCATGTTTAAACACTTGCCTCTATCGCTATTTTTTCTGGAACTTTAATGTAATGATCTGTAACGGGGTAATTATCAAATTCGATAGTCCAGTATTCTTTAAATTTACTTTTTATTTTATCATCTATTCTGCAAGGCTCTTTTGTTTGCACATCAAGCCACATGGTCCTACCTGGGGTTGTAGCAACGATTTCTGCATCTTTGACAACGATTTCTCCGTCTTTAATAGTATAGGCGGCGTTGCCAAAGGCTTTACGCACCGCCTTGTATGATTTAGAAATATCTGTTGTCTCAGGGTTTATGTTGTAAATTGAGACATCTGCATCTGCGCCTATGCCAAGATGACCCTTATTTTTAAGACCTAACGCTTTAGCTGTTCCCGCGCGAGTAACAATGGCTAATTCATATAATGAATATTCACGGTCTATGGAGGGTAGTAAACTTTTCTTTTGGGCTTTTTTGTTGCAGTTCTTCAAAGTTGCCTCGCGGGCTTTGCGGCTATATAGCCAGGCGAAAACTCGTGGGTAATGGAAGAATGGACCGCCGTTTGGATGATCAGTGGTCATGAACCATTTCCATGGGTCTTTTATTAGGAGAGATAATTCTAATCCTATGGACCATTGTATGGCGTTTACAGCGTTTTTTCTTTTGAAGTGGAAGGGTATTATGCCGCCGCTGGATTCAGTTTCAACGTCGCTATTTACCCATTTATTATGACCACCTAACTCGTAGAGGGCAAACTCGAAGGGGCCATCTGCGGTCATTGTTGTTGTGTCTGCAAAGGTAACTTGTCCTATGTCGACTGTTAGGTGGTTGTGATTGTTTAGGTATTTGGATATTTCTTCTGCTCCAGATTTAAAGTGTGCCCAGTTGTCGCCTGCGAAGCTGCTAAATTGGATATGTGTTATATGTCCAACGGGTTTGTTTCCTGTGTATACGCTTTCAAGGGCTTTCATGGTATCTATAGTTGTTTTATAGTTACCGGGGACACCTAAATTGTTAGTATGTAAGTGAACTGTATGGGGCATGTTTAACATAGTGTTAACTTTTGCCATGCCGGTAATTATGTCACGGGGGGTTATGCCAAAATTGGGCACTTCATCGTCAATACTATGAACATTACGTCCAAAGCCCCAAGATTCTAAGCCTCCGGGGTTTACAACTTTGATAGCATAGCTACGTGTGGCGCGTATCATCCAGGCTATGTGACGGGCACATTCCTCTAAGTCGCCTTTTGCAATGTTCTCTAAGGCAAACCACCAGTCACCTAGTAATGTAAAGGATGCTTTATCAATCATGGGCACATCATTTAGCTCTTCATGCGCATGCTTTGCCTTCATAGCAGCCATAGAGGGATTCATTACAGTTGTATAGCCCATTTTTGAGTAGCGATAGCCTGTAACATATGTTGTTGGAATAGAATAGCCTGTACCGCCGCGTGTTAACGCGGTTTTTTTAACAACATCTTTAACATGGTCATCTGGACGGATTAACCTGCCAAGATTCACCTCAGAGCCGGCAATGTGACTATGAATATCAACACCGCCTGCCATAACGGTTAATCCTGAGGCATCAATAACTTTAGCACTACGCTCACTGGTAACTTTTTTGACAATTTTCCCATCTTTAAGGGCGATATCCATTTTTTGGCCATCAATGTTATTAGTGGGATCAAAAACAAAACCGTTCTTAATTAAAATCTCAGTCATAAGACAACAGGCTCCATGTGCTACATTTTTTTCTTAGGTTTTCTTGTTTGTTTTTTCTTAAGAGTCCCAGTTTCCTGCTGTGAACTACCACTGGGGGCTTGTTGGGCTTTTTTAGCTTTAATAGTTTTAACTTCTTCAAGAATGCGTCTAACTATTTCCTCATCAGTTGGCACACCTTTAGGTGCTTCAACAACTTTCTTTAATGTTATAGCTACTGAGTCCATGCGGTAAGCTGTGCCACCCTGCTCTATACCACACCACTGTGTTGGAAAAACTACATCGCCTAATCGGGATATTGCATTCCAATCAGGATTAATAGTTATTAATGGATACTTTAACATGTTCTGAAGAGCTCCCTTTGGAAAATGAGCGCCCGGATCAGCTGAGATAACTAGTGTAGCATCATTATCACCACGCCGCAGCAGGTCAATAGCGGTAAACTCGCCCGGATTATACTGCGGATAACCCTGTGAGAAATCTAACGCGAAAGGATACCCTGTCTGCCAAGCAAAAACAGTATTAGCCCCTGTAACATTAAAATGACCACGCATTGGTGATACAACAAATTTTGTTTTACGATTAAGATCACGTGTCAATGAAATAGCAAGCTCTACATTTCTAAATCGGCCAACACTTTGAGTTAACCCCAAACCAAAAAAGATCGCGCCAAACTCTGCATTTATCATAACATCAGCAATCTCTTTCAGATAGTCAACAGGTACACCACCTACAGTGTCAACATCTAACTCTTGGTCATTAACTAAACAACGCAATGCACCAAAAATCTCATAATCCCTATTAGGTTCAACTTGAACAAAATAATCAGCAACCTCAGCAGTCATAGTCTTCATAACATCAAAAACAACCATTTTACGCCCATCCCTAGCTAACGTCTGCGGAGGCGCTTCAACTAGAGCAGTCTTAGGACGCTGCGGAGGCTGATAACGAACACGAGTCCGCCTAATAGCAGCAGCAACCTTTTTCTGACCCGCCCTAGCTTTCAATTTTTGCACATAATCTTTAAACTCACTCTTCTCAAAACGACCATCAGTAAACGCAGTATACCGCTCAACATGCCTTGGATGAGAACTCCAAGGATTACATGCCCAATAAACTATTAAATCAGCACGATGCCGAATTTGACCCAAAGTCGCCGTAGGTATACCAATTTCTTGAGTAGCCATAACAGACGGCCCATGACAAACACTACAACAGTTATCAAGAGCAGAACCTAACTCTTCAGCAAGCTCTACACCTACATGCTGCGTTTCACTTGCAGAACTAGTCCAGCCAAACAGAAGAGGATATTTTGCGTCTGTAAGAATCTGAGCCGCCTTAGTAATAGCCTCATCCATAGTTACAGGTACAAGCTTACCATCCTTGCGAACATGAGGCTCAAGAATACGCTCTTCACTCTTATAACCATGAACCATTTTAGCCTCACAAACAGCACAACCATTCTTCATCTTGACAATCTCATTATTCTCCACAGTTACCTCAAGATCATCACATAAGCAACCGCAGATTGTACATACAACAGAGTTAAACACTTTTGTCATAACAACTACTTTCCAAACTCTTGTTTTAAAAGCTCATCCAAAGATAAAACAGGCATATCCAGAGCAGGTTCAACCTCAACAGTAAACCCTCTAAAAGTAGGCATACCTATACTATCAGTATTAGAACCACAAATAATATTAGCCCAAAGCCCACAGGGCATAAAAACCATACCAGCCATGGTACCATGAGTATACTTTTTAGCCTTAACAACAACAGAACCATAAGGCGAAGTTATCTTAACATTAGAACCACTCTTTAAACCAAGACGTTTAACATCAGCAGGATCCAAAAAACAGACAGCAACACTATCAAAATACTCAGGCGAGCCCTTCCCTAACTCTTTACCTACGCCCTGTTCAATAGTCCTACCAGTAATTAAAGTTACACTCAACTTTTGCTCTACCACAGGCATCTCCCACCATTATATAAGCAAATTGCAAAGCAATATTTAAAAATTAAGCAATAAAAACACAAAAACCAGTATCATACCTAAAGAAATAAAACAACACATCTACCACCTACACACACTTACTCATCACCATAAGAGGGCTCTAACCAGTTTCGCGACTTAAACACATCCTTTTTACCCAACTTTACCTTAAGTGCATCCTCATAAGGACACATCTCTACACACCGTGTACAGAGCATACACTGAGACGCACAAATTTTTCCGCCCTTCTGCTCATAAACCTCATTAACCTGCACAAGACAAACACGCTTACAAACACCACACTTAGTACACTTCTGCTCATCCTTCTCAATATACAACAACGGCAACCCCCTAAACACCTTAAACCTATTAAGCGCAGATAAAGAAACCCCTGCAGGACAAAATCTGCACCAAACACGACGAACAAAAAACGCGCCAACTAAGGTAACAGCAACAAATGTAACAGCAAAAATTTGTCCAGGAAACGCTTCAATAAAACTTGTAATCTGACCCACATAAGGATAACTAAGGTTAAAACTACCTATAACTAACTGACCCGTCCAAGGCACAATAAATGGTACAAGAGGCTCCATTATAATACTATAAGGGCGAAAAGGCCCAGCAAATAATTTCAGCATTATCATAGCAACATCAACATTCATAGGAGGATCTATTAACCATAACACGATAGGTAAAAGCAGAAAAACCGCCAAAATTATATAACGCCCCTTATGAAGAGCCATATTAAGCCTATCTGAAAGAAGCCTATAACGAATTTTGAAAGCTTTTCTTACCACACTTTCTATATCCATAAGTAAAGCAAATGGACAAATCCAACCACAGAAAAACCTACCTAAAAAAAGAGTTAACACAAACCAAGCTATAAACACATACAACATAGGTATAGACGATAGAGAAAACAAAAAATATAACGCAGCAAAACCAACAGCTTGAACAACAAACCTCAAAAAAGTTACCCGCGAAACACGATTTCTCTTCCAAATCATAACAGAAAAAACACCCGCCACACCAAGCCCAATTAACACAATCAACCTAAGTATGGCACCAAGCAATACCCCATCCATACCATTAACACCAGAAATAACATATGAATACACTCTTTTTTTATTTAAAGCTTTAACACCAAAAAAAGTGAAACGCAAAAATTACGAACCCATTCATAGTGAAACAAACACTAGAGATCACTCACTTCATAAATAACTCTATTTTTTAGCAGCCTTTTAGCAGCCAGTGCAGGTTTCTTTATAAAAAACCTAGCAGAATACCTGTCGCGGTACAGACTGTGTCAAAAGTCAAAAGTCACCTTTAGTTGTTTTTCCGTCAAAGTTTTTTAGTCCTTGTGTTACGGCGTTTTTTGTTGCTTTAGCGATTAGTTCGCCTATTTTTGTGTGACCGCCTGTATGGTGTATTGTGTTTTGTTTGTCTGTGCCTGAGATTATTATCATGGTGTCTGTTCCTGTGCCTGTTGCTTGAGCGTGTGGAGTAGGTGTGCTCATGTAGTTGAGGTCTTGTAGAGCCGCTGTTTTTGCTTCTGTAGCGGTTATTATTGCTCTGGCCATGGCACCTGTTGTAAGAGTTGTGTTTGTTAGGAGGAGTATGTTTATGGTGCCTGTTGCAGGTTTAAAGTTTGTTTTTGTTTCTATCCAGTTGCCTGTGTCTGTTCCCATGCGTAGGGCATTGTTTTTAGCGCCTGCGGTGGCTATGCAGCATATTTTTAGGTGTTTGTATGTTTTGTGGCATATGGCGAGTTGGTCCATGTTTACGCCTGTGCTCATAAATGTGATTTGGTTTGGTTTTATTCCAAGTGTTAGGGGTAATTGTTTTTCGTATTTTTTGTATTCTCTTATAGTCATCACTAGATTTTCCATTTCGGGTGGTATGTAGCTGTTTCCGGCGTAGCTGACTTTTTTGTATCCGTCTACTGTTGAGAGGGCATTTCTTTTTTCGTGAAAAGCTGCAAGTAATGTATTTGTTTTAATACCTTGATATGTGTGGTATATGATTTTTGTATATACATTGTCTAATTCTATAGGTATCTTTTTTTCTTTAAACGTTACCTGTTCACTTGTCATCTGTTGTAGCCTTCTTGTTTAGATCAAAAATGTTTGTTGTTAATTATTATAAAAGCTTGTCTATACTGACTATTTTATATTTTGAGTTTTATTTTGTATCTTTGACGAAATAATTTATCTGTTGCTGTTGGGCTGTTCAATTTCTATTCAACTTTGGTTAATTAAAGTTAATAAGTGTGTTTAACGAAAGCACATGGAAAGAGTCAAAATGATGGTAATGGGAAGAGAGGAGAAAGCGTAGAATTGGAGAAAGTCAAAGGTATAGTAACATTGGTTTTAATTGTAATTATAGTTATGTCAGCTTTTGTTGTTGTCTATTCATCTAGGGGTTCTCAGCGGACTGTTGGGGACATAGTTGTAGTGGATAGTCAGGGTTATAAGACAACTTTGGAGTCTGTTCCTGATAGGATAATTTCCATAGCTCCAAGTGTTACGCCTATTCTTTTTGAAATTGGTGTAGGCGATAAAGTTGTTGGTTTAACAGCTTATGATGACTCTCCCTATAATTTTTCAGCATGGTTTGCAGCAGGTAACATGACAAGTGTTGGCGGATTTTCAACACCAAGCTTGGAAATTATACTCTCTTTACAACCTGATGTTATATTTACAACAGACATTAATAACGCCATAATTCCCAACATGAGAAATCTTGGGTTAAATGTTATAGTTGTAGGTCCAAAAAGCATTGAGGATATTTATCAAACTATAAAGCTAATTGGAAAAGCAACAGGCGCGGAAAATAATGCTGAGAAATTAGTAAACAAGTTAACTAGCCAAATTAACAATGTAGTATCTACAATAAATGCTGCAAATATTGCTGCAAAACCAGTTGTCTATTTTGAAATTTGGCTCTCTAACGCAGGATTTATGACCGTTGGCGCTAACTCCTGGCAAAATGATGTGATAACCACTGCAGGGGGAATTAACATGTTTAGCACTACCCCGGAAGAGTATCCAATTACCAGTTTAGAAGTTATAATAACCGATAATCCTGACGTTATATTGCTACCAACAGATATGGGAGGAGCACCATCATATGGAAGCGTTGACACCGTTAGAGCTAGACCGGGTTGGAATACCATTAGTGCCGTAAAAAATGATCACATATACGTTATTGACGCAGACCTATTTAATCAGCCAGGCATAAGAGTCGCAGAACAAGTTCAAACAATAGCAGCTTGCCTATACCCAGACCTTTTTCCCTAGCCTTTATTGAGTGACAAGTATTGAACGACACAACAACAATTTCGGATAATACAAACAAGTTAGAAAATACTTACAGCAAGCGTGCAAAACGTTGGAAACTAGTTATAGCTGGGCTTATAGCATCGCTTATTGTCACCGTAATTATTTCTCTAAACATTGGTTATACTTTCATATCGTACTCAGACGTTTTGACGTACCTTTGCACTCGAATACCGGGCGTAAATAGCTTTATTGACGTAACGGCTTTTTCACGTGAACAATTAGCTAATCAAGCAATAATTCTTGATGTCCGACTTCCCCGTATTCTCTCAGCCCTAATTATTGGCGCAGCTCTCTCTGCCTCAGGCACACTTTTTCAAGGTGTTTTCAAAAATCCTATGGCTGACCCATATGTTTTAGGCGTATCTGCAGGAGCCTCTGTAGGTGCGGGTATTGCTATACTTTGGGGTGCGGGTTTGACTGTTTTTGGTTTTCCTATTGTTCCTTTTGCCGCTTTTTTGTCTGCTTTAGGGACAATATTTTTTGTATATAGTATCTCAAAGGTGGGTGTTAGGATTCCTGAGATGTCGTTGTTGCTTACGGGTATTGCTGTTAGTATTTTTTTGGCAGCGATTTTTCAGGCTATGCAGTTTATGACAACGGACAATAGGCTTAATTTACTAGTTAATTGGCAGATTGGGAGTATAACTAATGTTGGATGGGTTAATTGGTGGTCTGTTTTTCCTTTTATTATTGTAGGGATTGTTTTGTCTTATTTTTATGCTCGTGATTTAAATATGCTCTCTCTTGGGGAGGATACGGCGCAGCATTTGGGTGTGAATTCTGAGCGGACAAAGAAGGTTTTGCTAGTTATTGGTTCTTTGATGACTGCGGCGGCGGTGTCTATAAGTGGGTTAATTGGTTTTGTAGGTTTAATGGTTCCGCATATAACGCGTCTTCTTGTAGGACCTGATCATCGTTTGCTTATGCCTGCATCGGTTCTTTTAGGGGCTATTTATCTTATTGTATGTGATAATTTTGCTAGGGTAATTGGTGGTTCAATGGAAATACCTGTGGGGATAATAACTGCTCTTGCCGGTGGACCCTTTTTGGTTTTTCTCCTTCGCCGGAGTAGACAAAAATATAGGATGTAAACTCTGATGGTTACGTTAAATGTGAATGGTATAGAATGTCGTTATGGTTCTGTTAAAATTTTATCCAATGTTAGTTTAGAGGTGAAGCCTGGCTGTTTTTTGGGTATTTTAGGTCCTAATGGTTCGGGAAAGACTACTCTTTTGAAGAGTATAAGTAGAGTGTTAAAGCCGCATGGGGGATCTATTTTAATTGATAAAGAGGACATTTACCTGTTGAAGCCTAAATGTGTGGCTAAGACCATGGCTGTGGTGCCTCAGCATAATAATGTGGGTTTTAATTTTTCAGCTCTAGACGTGGTTTTAATGGGGCGTAATCCGCATTTAGGTAATTTTCAAATGGAGAACTCTAAGGATGTGGAAATAGCTAAGAATTCTATGAAGTTGACTAATACTTGGAGTTTTGCGGATAGACCTATTAATGAGTTAAGCGGCGGCGAGGCGCAGAGGGTTATTATAGCACGTGCACTAGCGCAGGAGCCTAAAATTCTTCTACTAGATGAGCCTATGAGTCATCTTGACATAATTAATCAGATAGAGCTTTTAGATCTTATCAAAAAATTATGCCTAGAAAACAATTTAGCAGTACTCGCCGTCATCCATGACCTAAACATGGCAAGCAGATACTGCGACATACTCTTATTACTAAAAAACGGCATGGTATCCGCCATTGGCTCTGTTGAAAAAGTTATGACTCCTGAGAACATACAAAACGTTTTCGGCATAGACTCAATTATCCGCAAAAACCCCCTAACCAACTCTCCATACGTAATCCCCCTCTCACCAAAAAAAGCCGCCAAAGAAAAAAACCAGACTATACATGTAATCTGCGGAGCCGGAACAGGCACCCAACTACTTAAATTTTTCCATGACGAAGGATACAATGTCACCGCCGGCGTATTAAATAATGCAGACTCAGACTTTGAAACCTGCGAAATACTAAAAATACTTTCCATATCCGACCCCCCATTCTCAGCTATAACAGATAAAGCACACAGAGCCAACTTGGATATGATAAAAAACGCAAACACAGTCATCCTAACAGACGTCCCCTTCGGAATAGGCAACATAAAAAACATAGAAACAGCCATAGAAGCAGCCAAAAACGGCACCCCCACCTATGTCATAGAAGAAACACCCGTAGAAACACGCGACTATACATATGAAAAAACAGCAATAAAACTAATGCAACAACTAAAAGAACACGGAGCCATATTTGTCAAAAACCAAACAGAACTCCTCCTAACCCTCAAAAAATAGGCAAAAATTTAGACGACACACCCAACACGCTATCAAAATAATTTTACGGTAGTACTATAAAAAAAGGAGAGTATTTCAAAAGGGAGTACACACAAGATTCCAGCGGATATGCTGTAATGTCGTTTACACATATCTAGTTTTTGTTCACATAAATAAACCCAGCGTTTGTTATGTACCTGCCTTTTTCGGTTTTAACTTCAGTTTCTTCAGTAACTTCAGTTTTTGATGTAAAAACACCCGTTTCAAACGATTTTTCGGCTAAAGTAACTTAGAACCTGTCCTCAATAAATTTTTAACTGTCGGCGTGTATAATGTGTTGTGGTTAACTGTTTGAGATATGATAGTGATTTGACTGATAAAGAATGGAACATAATTGAGCCAATATTCACTAAAGTAAAAAAAAAGCAAACATCTACAAAAACACTCAAAACGCAAACTAGTTAACCCGTAACTCCCGCTGTTTTACGTAATCGAGACACATTTTTACACAATTGATGTTTAAATTCGCGTTAAACATCATATTAAAGATAAATATCAGATTACGTAATACGTAATCTATGACACTTCCCGAA
>Ga0268262_10005739_pt1 | contig 12192 bp, 9 predicted proteins | sample TergutNc150P3_FD_190354 | JGI IMG/M metagenome (GOLD analysis project Ga0268262, IMG submission 190354) | Nasutitermes corniger P3 segment gut microbial community from laboratory colony in Florida, USA - Nc150 P3 (SPAdes) (version 2) | ecosystem: Host-associated > Arthropoda: Insects > Digestive... | reverse complement strand
CGGAAAGGTGCTGGTCAGGGCGAAACTGGATTCGTCTGACCCGAAACGCATAGTTATCAGGGAACTCCCTTACGGCTCGACTACCGAGAGCATCATTGCCAGTATCGAGGCCGCCGCGAAAGCGGGCCGCATAAAGATACAGGGGATTAACGACTTTACCACCGAAAACGTGGAGATTGAAATAAAGCTTGCGCGCGGCGTTTACGCTCAGGAGACCGTTGACGCTCTTTACGCTTTCACCGAATGTGAGCAGTCTATCTCGGTAAATTTCCTGGTGATAAAGAACGGGCTTCCGGCGGTTATGACAATTACGGAAGTTATCAAGTACCACGCCAAACAGCTCGTCAAAATACTTACCAAAGAGCTGGAGCTTGAAAAGCAGGAACTCTTGGACAAGCTTCACCTCAGAACCCTTGAGCGGATTTTTATCGAGGAGAGGATTTACAAGTCAATCGAAAAGATGAGAACAGCCGATTCGGTTGAGAAAGCGGTAATCGAAGGCTTTAAGCCCTTTATGAAGGAAATAGGCAGCCGCGGAATCAGCCATGAGGATGTGGAGCATCTTTTAAGGATACCGATTCGCCGTATCTCCCTTTACGATATTAACCGCGCTAAAAAAGAAGTGGAAGAAATCGAGGGGCGGATTGCGGAGATAGGCGGCCACCTGAAAAAAATCACCGCCTACGCGGTGAGCTGGCTGGACGGAATTATCGCCAAGATAAAAGCTAACGAAGATCTCAACAGGGGGGCAAGGCGGACAAAAGCGGGAAAATTCGACAAGGTTGACGTAAAGGAAGTTGTACGAAAGGACCTGGAGCTAAAATACGATTCCAATACCGGCTATCTTGGAACCGCGGTCGCGGGGGTAACAAAAGCCGAAGTTTCTTCCTTCGACAGAATTCTTACGATTAAAAATAACGGGACCTGGTCGGTGGCGGACATACCCGAGAAAGCTTTCGTAGGCCAGGGGGCGTGGTGGATAGGTGTCGCCGACAAAGAAGTCCTTTTAAGCACAGTGTTTACAATAATTTACAAAGAAGCCAAAACCGGCTACCCCTGCATCAAACGCTGCGTCATTGAGGGCTGGATCATGAATAAAGATTATTCCCTTGTTCCCGATGGGGCGACGGTGCTGCTTGTGGAAACAAAGGAAAAATTTTCCTTTACCGTTCACTACAAACCAAAGCCCAGATTGAAAGTTCTGAAAGAAAATTTTAAGGCCCAGGATTACAATGTTCGAGGACTCAAGGCCGGCGGAATAAGGCTTGCGTCAAAAGAAGTTGAAAAGATTGAAATTAAGTAGGCGATAAATGGAAGTATCAAATCAGTTAACCGATGAAACCGGGACAATAGTTTTTGATACCGCTTCGGGAATTTCCCTTGAGGAGCAGCAGGATATTCTCGCGGGAATAAACGCCATAACTGGTGGAAACCGCCTTGCGCCGGAAGCCGCTGTAAGTAAGGCAAAGAAAAAAGGGTTCTTATTTCCCCTTTTTGTCAACATCGGGGCGCTTGTTATTTTTATATCGGGATTCGCCCTGCTGGTTTTTTTTAACGGCAGCGATGAGCAGGAAATACGGGAAAGCCGTTCTACGCTGGGCCTTACGGAGCGAATACTCATCCAGGAGATACGTCAGGAAACAGAACGGCGGATCCGTGAAAAAGAAAATCAGATAGACGATGTGCTTTTAAAACTTCAGGCGGTTGACGCCGAGTACAAAGATCTGCAAATCTCGGTTGAAAGCATGACGGCGGCGCAAAAGCAAAGGGCCGCTGTTCTTTTGGTTTTGCAAGAAGAGTACCAGCGTACGCTTTTTGGCCTTAACGAAGAAAAGGCCGGGATACTTGAAGATTCAAGGCAGCGTGAAGCTGATTTAAGGGTGCAGGCAGAGGAAAGGGCAAAAACATTTTCATCCCTGGCGGAACCGGGCCGCTCGGAGCTTGACGTTGCCATGGAAGAGCTTAAAACGCTTGGTACCGAGCAGGAGCGGGCAAACAGGGCCGAAATGGAGATGAAGGGTTTCTATTCGTTGCTTAATTTCCAGATTGAAAGCGGCAGGCTGGACGAAGCGAGAGACACCATTAATTCAGTAAGGGAATTCCTTAACGCCCCATCGCTCCGGGGCATACGCGTTTTTGAAGCGCGAAAGCAGACCCACCTTTCGGCTATTGACGCCATGGAAAAAGTGATAGCCTCTTCCGGAGGCGTTGTGGTAATTCAAGACGTTGCTCAGGAAGAAACCATCGCCGAGCTAAAAGCCCGGAATGTCGCCCTTGAGCGTTCTCTTGCCGCATTCACAGCTACAGGCGCCGATCAAAACAAAATTATCGCGGAATACTCATCTGCCATAAGCCGGCTTGAGAGCAGCAACGCCGAATACCTGTCTGCCTTAAGGCGGCTTGAAAACAGCAACGCCGATCAGAAAGACGCTCTAAGTAAACAGGACAGCGAGATTCTGCTTTTGCGAACGGAAATTGCCCAGCGGGAACAGAGTGTGTCCGAGCTAAACAGCAGCGTAGCCACCCTTCAGGCGCAGTATGATGATATACAGCGCAGGATGGAAGCGGCTATCAGGGCATTCAACGGCGAATAAAATCAGCGGTATAAGTTTTTTCCCCTGCAGTCAATCGCGACAATGGCAGGGAAGTTCTCTACCTCAAGTTCCATCACCGCCTCGGTTCCAAGCTCTTCAAAGGCGATAACTTTGGCGGATTTTACGGTTTTCGCCATAAGGGCCGCAACGCCGCCGATTGCCGCCAAATAAAGGCCATGGTGTTTTACGATTGCGTCAATAACAGCCTCGCTTCGGTTTCCCTTTCCGATCATAATTTTTAGGCCCTTTGAAATAAAAAGGGGAGAGTACTTGTCCATCCTTCCTGAAGTTGTCGGCCCTATGCAGCCGATTGGTCTTGGCGGCTTTGCCGGACTGGGCCCCGCGTAAAACACCGCTTGCCCTGTGAAATCAAAGGGAAGTTTCTTCCCAGGCGGCTTTTCCCCGGCTTCCATTAGCTCCGCTATCTTCTTATGAGCCGCGTCCCTGGCGGTAAAAATTTTCCCGGTGATGCAAACCGCCTCTCCTGCGTTAAGGCCGCTTATCTCTTCATCGCTTATCGGGGTATGAAGTACTGTCATAGGGTTCCCTCCGCGTGCCTTGTGGCATGACATCCGATATTCACCGCGACGGGAAGTCCGGCTATGTGGGTGGGAAAGGTCTCGATGTTTACGCAAAGCGCCGTTGTTTTGCCGCCGAAACCAGCGGGGCCTATGCCAAGCGAGTTTATTTTTTCAAGACATTCCTTTTCTACGCCGTTCCAAAACGCGTCGGCGTTACAGGAGCCAACGGGCCGCAAAAGAGCTTTCTTGCTCAAAATCGCGCATTTCTCCATTGTCCCTCCGACTCCCACTCCGACAATTATTGGGGGGCAGGGATTGGCCCCGGCCTTTGACACTGTATTGATAATGAAGTCTTTTACTCCTTCAATGCCATCGGATGGTTTCAGCATTGCCAGGGCGCTCATGTTTTCGCTTCCGAAACCTTTTGGCGCGATGGCTATTTTTATTTTATCGCCGGTTGTTACCGAATAATGAATTACAGCCGGGGTGTTATCGTTCGTATTGAGTCTGTCAACCGGATCCTTTACCACGGAATTTCTTAAATAACCCCTTTTATATCCCCGGCGGACGCCTTCGTTTATCGCTTCTTCCAGGTCTCCTGAGAAATGCGCACCAGTTCCAAGCTCGACAAAAACAACCGCCATGCCCGTGTCCTGGCAGATTGGAACCTGGTCTTCCCTTGCGATTTTCGCGTTCTCGATAATTGTCTGAATAACGTTTTTTCCAAGGGGCGAGTCTTCGCTTTCAAAACGTTTTGATAGTTCCTGTTCTATGTCTTTATTAAGATAACAATTCGCGTCAATGCATAATTTCTCGACCAGCTCGATTACCTGGTTATTGTTTATCTCTCTCATTGTCTGGTCACTTTGTGTGCATAACTTCGACCCCGTCCCAGCCGGGCGGAGGAGGGGAGTGTTCGTAGGTTTTGCAACGCTTATAAAGGTTTGCCGCGTTGAAATCGCCGGGAAGCAGATTATGGGCAGCCGCAAAATATTTTGCCGCCGCCTCGAAATCGCTTTTGTAATAAAGCGCCATCCCGTGGTTGTGATATTTCCACGCTTTTGCCTCCGTTTCACTTAGCGCTTTTTTTGCGGTATAAATTTTCACCCCTCTGGTTTTTCCTTTAACTGCCACGGTGTCCAGAAGCCTAAAGAAAAGCGGAGAGGCGGTGTTTTCTCCTGATTTTTTCAGGGAATCGTGAAGGGTCTCTGAAATTAAAATTTCCGTGTGGTAAGTTTTATTCAGCCCTTCCATACGGGAGGCGAGGTTAACCATGTCGCCGATGACAGTGTAATCCATCTTTCTCTCGCTGCCTATATTACCTACCGTTACTGTCCCGTAGTTAATTCCTATGCCAATGTGGAATTCGGGCTTGCCCAGTTTTTTTTGGTTCTCGTTAAAGCCCTTGACGGCTTCTATCATGTCGAGTCCCGAAAGCACGGCCTGCAGGGCGTCGTCGGCGTGTTTTACAGGAGCGCCCCAAAAGGCCATTATCGCGTCCCCTATGTATTTGTCTACAATTCCGTTTCTGTTCATAATTATGTCAACCTGGCCGGAAAAATACCTGTTAAGCGAATTGACAAGATCGTCCGGGGCCATGTTCTCTGAGATTGTTGTGAAGCTCCGTATGTCTGAAAAAAGTATTGCCAGCGTTCTATTTTCGCCTACCAGCATGGATTCCGGAGAGGCGAAGAATTTATCGATAAGGTCTTTGGGAACGTACTTTTGAAATATCTGGCGGATCCTCTGTTCTTTTTTGCCCGCCAAAACCGCTTCAAAAGCGTAACGTTTTATTTGGGCGTAGGCTTTATCCAGCTCCGAGATCATCAGGTTAAAAGTGGATGCCAGTTTTCCTGTTTCGTCGTTGTACTCCACCTCTACCCTCGAAGAAAGGTCGCCGTTTGAAGTAATGCTGTTCATTGCGTTCACTACCCTTTTCAGGGGATTGGTAAGATGCAACGCGAGAATAACAAGCAATACCGTGGTAAGAACCAAAGTTATCGCGAGAACTATAGTGGTTTGAAAGCGAATCTTGTTCGCATCTCTGTAAAAACTGTCTTCTTCTTCGGTAAGGAGAATGTACCAACTGAAGGGTGTAAAGTAAAAAGCTGTAAAAACCCGCTCCGTTCCGCCCAGACAGGCGCTATAAAGCCCCTCTTTCTCTTCTTTCAGAATTTTTATTATGTTCACACTTTCACCCTGCGATATGTGTAGGGGAGAAGTAGACATGGCGGTTTTGCCTTCGTTGTCCAGGGCAAGGATTATTTCAGTTTCGCTGAGAATAATGCTCTGCTCGTAAAGAAGTAGCGACTTTTTTGCCGCCTCAACCATCTCCGGGCGGCCTGAAAAATTGTTTTCCAAAAGCAGATTCCACTGGCCTTCGACGTACTTTTTTAACTCAGAGGTTTTAAAAAGAAAAAACGACTGAGCCAGGCGCATTAAACCGCTCCTGGCGGCAAAAAAAGAAGCCTCCTGGGCGACGCAGAGGGCAAGAACTACCACCGGCAGTACCACCAGAATAATCTTGAAACGAATTTTCATTTTGAAAGAAGTCTAGGGCATGGGGGAGTTTTTTTCAATATGCGCGATTCAGGATGCGCGATTCAGGAATTTACGCTGTGTAATTGCCGCGTAATATAATTACGCGACAACAGCGTCACGCATTTCCAGCTCGTAAATATACCCTGTTTTTTTGCACATCTCAAAAAGGTGGCGGGACATAGTCTCTTCAATGATTTTTTCGTTTCCATCGCTGAGCTTTGTAATGCGTATTCTGTATCCGCCGGCATTCTCCGAAACGATGTCAAAATACTCAATTTTGCCTGACTGGCTTTTTATGCAGTAACGTTTCATGCTGTTCCTCCGTCATTCTATTATCGGAATAATTAATGAAAGGTTTATGTTATAATTGATAAATGAAATACAGCGAAGAATGGTTTAACGATACAAATTTTTGGGGAAATTTTGCCCCCATAATATTTGACGATAAACACTGGTCGGAAGTTCCCGAAGTTGCCGACAGCGTAACCCGCCTGGCGGGGCTTCAGCTTTACAGCGCCTCTGCTGGCGCTGGCGGCCCAAGGGCGCTGGATCTCTGCTGCGGTATGGGACGAATCACGACTGAGCTTGCCCGCCGGGGTTTTGCCATGACCGGAGTGGACATCACCGAATCGCTTTTGGAAACCGCCCGCGAAGACGCGCTTTACGAGGGCCTTGATATCGAGTATGTTAAGGCCGATGCCCGCTCTTTTGTCCGGCCCGGTTTTTTTGATACGGCGGTGAACCTCTATATTTCTTTTGGCTATTTTGAAAACCCCGAAGATGATTTAATTATGGCCCGAAATGTGTATGAATCCCTAAAACCGGGCGGAAGCTTCATTGTTGAAACCCTGGGCAAGGAAATCGCCGTCAGGGATTTTACACCTGGGGAATGGTTTGAAAGGGCGGGCTACACGGTGCTTACCGAATACGAAGCGTTGGATTCCTGGGCGGCTCTTAAAAACCGCTGGATTCTGATTCCTAACGCCGAAAGGCCTAATGGAACGAGAATTGAAAAAACCTTTACCCAGCGGCTGTACGCGGCGACGGAACTGCGGACTTTGCTCTTTGAGGCGGGTTTTGCGGGCGTGGAACTTTACGGCGGCTGGGACGAGCGGGAATACGATCAGGACGCGGAAATTTTAATCGCCGTTGGAAGGAAAGACGGATGAGGCTTATTACACTCCCAGCAGGGCTTGGGCGTTGGTTGCGTAGTATATGTCGTCCTTATTTGACATAAGCTTGCAAAAATCCTCGATAACCTGCCAGTTGTTATCTGTGTCAAATTCATAACTGTGCCCCCAAAGGTAAAAAACCTGCGGGCTTTCCGGCTTTAGTTTTATATAAGTTTCAGCCAGTTCCAATAAGCCGGTATCAGTATGTATTGCCGTAGGCTGATAAGCGAGCAAATCTTTCGGGATATCGAAAGAAAAAGTACTTTGCACGCCCCGCGCATAAAGAAGGCCGCAGCGCCCGACAATTTTCTTTACTTCATCGTTAAAGGTTCCGTATGGATAGGCCATTCCGAACATTTTTGTGCCGAATATCCTTTCAAGATTTATCTTGTCCTGCTCCAGCTCGTTCACGACGGTCTCTTCGTCCAAATTTTCAAGACGGGGATGGGTAAGGCTGTGTACCGCTATTTCGTGCCCCCTGTATAATGCCGGAAGTGATTCCACGTTCATGCGCCGTATGGTTATGCCGTTTCTTTCCCACTGACTGGAGCCGGATTGGATTCCGCTGTTAAGGTTAAAAGTTGCCTTAATGCCGTAGCGGTTTAAAATCTCGACAAGTTTCCTGTCCTGTTCCACACCGTCGTCATAACTCAAAGTAAGGGCTTTCATTTTTCCCTGCGGAAACATCATAAACCTCCTATACTAAAAAAGAGTTTTAATTATAACAATTCTTAATAATTTTTACCACGAACCATTGTAGGGAATGGGGAACAGGGAATGGGGAATAGGGATTATCTACGATTAGTTCTACGCAATGTTCCCAAACAAAGACCCTAGTCCCTAGTCCCCGATCCCCAGTCCCTAGGAACAGTAAACCTCAAGGTTCCTGTTTTCAAGCCTTCACCATAAGCGGAAAAAACCAGTTCCCCCGCTGAATCCCCTGCCTTGATTATTGCCAATGCGCTGCCAAACGAGGTATAGACCCTGGGAAGATCGAAACCCAAAGAATTGTTAAGGCTGGGCGAAGACGCCCCCATTATTTCACCATCCCCTTCGAGGGAAAAGCCAATCAGCAAATTTTCAACAGGGTTGGGAATACCGGCTTCATCAGTGATGGTTATTTCTATGTGGGCCAGTGAACCTGGCTTTAGTACGGCCTTGTCCGTCTTTAGGCTGATAATAGCTGGTGTGCCTGAGGTTTTGATTTCCTGTACAACAGCCTCTTTTCCGTTACGAAAGCCAATCAGTGTTAATTCTCCCGGCGTGTAATCGAAAGGCCAGTCTATTATATTGTTTCGGAAATCTTCAAGCTTTCTGCGGCCTACTTTTTTCCCGTTAATCCGGAGCTCAACTTCTTCGCAGTTGGTATACACGGCGGCATTCACGACGCGGCGCTGGAGGCTGTCCAGATTAAGATGGGAAGCGGTATACGGAAAATTCCAGCGGCCACGGGCGTAGTTGTTGGGCAAGGTATTGTCGTAAAAGCATATATGCGCCACAGGCTCTTGTGACCAGTAACTCTTGCGAAGCCACGCCTGGTCTTTATAAAAGCCGCAGATGTCCAGGCTTGAACCGGCCCATCCTTTGGAAGGCCAGCCGGCTTCGCCAAGGTAGTCAATCCCCGCCCATATAAACTGGCCAAGTACGTTGTCGTCTTCCAGCACATAACGCCAGGGATTTTTCCTGTCATAGTCCTCGTAGGAATGTAGGGTCCCGGAATAATACTCGTAACATTCCGTACCGATAATCGGCTTGTCGATTGCCGCGGTATAGTAAGGATACCAGGGCTCGTGATAGTTAAGGCCAAGCACGTCAACAAATTCCGCTATGCGGCTGGTGATTTCAACGTGTTTTTCAGGAGGCGCTCCGACTAAATCGCGAGGCGTCAGCTCTGTAACATGGGGCGACAAAGCCAGCGTAACAGGACGATCGTCGAGAGCCCTTACAAAGTCGCAGAGCATTTTTCCGGTTTTGATCATATCCGGCATACCCTGCTTTTCCACCTCATTGCCGACGCTCCAGCAAAAGACCGAGGGATGGTTCCTGTCCCTCATGATAAAATCAGTTAAATCCTGTCGCCAGTTCGCTTCAAATATCTCCCCGTAGGACAGGGATTTCCATTTGTCAAAACACTCGTCAATTACAAAGAAACCCAGCTCGTCGCAGAGATCCAGGAATTCTTCCGCCTGCGGGTTGTGGCTTGTCCTAATGGCGTTACAACCAAGCCCCTTTAAAATAAGGAGCCGTCTGCGCCAGGCCTCGCTATAAAAAGCAGCGCCCAAAATACCGCAGTCATGGTGAAGGCAGACGCCCTTCAACGTGACGTTTTCCCCGTTCACGAAAAAGCCTTTTTTGGCAACCATCCTGATGCTGCGGATGCCAAAGCTTGCTTCCCTGGCTCCAACATTCTCCCTGCCTATGGACGCGCTAATCCTGTAAAGCTCCGGATTCCTGTCGCTCCAGAGCAGGGGGTTCTTTATTTGGAAGCTGTGCTCCACGATCGTTTTGGATTCGGGTGAAAATTTGAAAGGTATTTCCACAGTGGTAACATCGCGGTTCTGAGGGTCCTTTACCACAAGGCTCAGGATAGAATCCCCGCCTTCAGGCGCGGTATTGGCGATTTCCGCGCTAACATTTACGAGGGCTTTGCCATCGGCTTCGGTTTCACTCTGAACGATGGCCTTTACCCCAAGACCCCAGGCGGTGAAGTGAAGCTTTGGCGTTACTCTAAGGTACAAATCCCGAAAAAGCCCGGCGCCAGAGTACCAGCGGTCAGGCGTTGAGGAACCGTGATCCAGCCTGATGGCAAGGAGGTTTTTGCCTGGCTTGACCAATGAACTGATGCAAAGCTCAAAGCTGGTGTAACCGTAAGCGTGAAAACCGGCTTTTTTGCCGTTCACATAAACAGTGGCGTTCCTGTAGGCGCAGCCGAAGTAAAGAAAAACTTCTTTATCTGACGTGTCGGGCAGAATGAGTTCTTTTCTGTACCACCCCGTGTTTTTCCAGACGAAATAGCCCTGCATTACTTCGCTTGTCCAGCCTGTTCCCTCGCCCCTGTCAAAAGGCTGATGTATAACCCAGTCATGCGGCAGATCTACGCGTTTCCAGGTGCGGTCGCAGTAGTCTTCTTTTTCGGCGTCTTTTGGATCGCCCAGGAGAAATTTCCAGTCGCGGTTAATCAATTGGGCGTATTCGTCTTTCACGGAATGTTCCTTTTAAGAAAAATATGGCCTATTTTAATCCTGGGGGTACGATTTAAAATAGGCCCGCATGTAATCAGATCATTTAGGAGCCGTCGGACAAGCCGTCGGACTTATCCTTGGGCTCCTTGTTAAAAACTCTTTACCTCCAAGCAGGATTGGTTGCTGCTAGTCTGGTCTTTTCGTCAATTATTGCCTGACCGCCGGAAGCAAGCCAGTCCCTATAGCCTGCGTCCCAGACACGGTCAAAGTTCGCCACGGGGGCTGTTATGGATTGGGCAAGCAAGGCGTCGGCTTTATCCTGCAAGACATTGCCATATTGTCCAATATTTGTCTGAGCTGCCGAGAATACCGGGCTGATCTTTCCGTTGGCGGTGGAAGCGGCCATGGCGTCTACAATGGTTTGAGCAGGCGTAGCACCGTAGCCTAAAGCGAGGACCCTGGCATTCTTTTCATTGTCGAGCAATTCAACACCATTCATAGGCATGGTAAGGTCGATGTTATTGGAGGAGTTCATGATCCATGGACTTCCGGACGGAGCCGGAATGGTCCGCGGAACGCCGTTTACCAGTTCATGCGTTACGCCCACGTTTCCAATCTGCAAAAAGTTGAAATTTTCAAACTTGGAAAGCCAGTTAAGGTACCTAAGGGCCGCTTCAGGATTTTTGGAGGCGGCGGGTATGAAAACCCGGCGGTCTGGCTTGTCAGACATATATTTCCGGGTAATCCCGTCGGGAGCCTGTATGCAGTCAATAGCTATAAAATTGGCGCCAGGTACGTTCTTGGCCAAGTCATCCTGAATCTTGTAATCCTGTCTCCAGGGAAGATCCCAGTTGCCGGCAAAAGCGCCCACCCTGCCTGTTTTAATAAGGTTATAGTAGTCTTCCGCAACCTTCAGCAGGGGGAAATCCTTGTAAATGAGGCCTTCGTTGTACCACGCGTTGATTAGCCGCACGCCTTCCTTGTAGCCGGGCAGACTGATGGGCCGGTCAGTGATGCTGTATATCCATTCGTCCCTTGGGGTCATTTTGGGATCAAAGTAAGCGTAAACTATGGGCGAGAAACCCCAGCGGGCATCAGAGTCCTGGCCATACGGAATTACATTGTTCGCTCCCACTCCGCCCGGGTCCCTGTTTTTAAAAGCTACAAGCGCGTCATGGAATTGCTGGGTTGTCTTGGGCACGGCGAGCCCGAGCTTGTCAAGCCAGTCCTTGCGGATAAAGATGTTTTTTTGCGCGCCGCGCACATCGATAACATAGGTAGCAAACGAGTACATCTTATTTGCTTCAACACTGCCCCTGTCACGGTAAATAAAGTCCTGACCCGGAAATTGAGGATCCTTTCCCAGCAGTTTCTTAAAATCGGGCAGAAGCCTGTCGATATACGGCGTCAATTCCAGGATACCGCCCTGCCTCGCGAAAGTGTTTATTGCTTCCGTATTATAGGTGATGCACAGGTCCGGAGCGCTGTTTGAGGCCAACAGGTTAACGATGTCCGTGGTTTCCGTCCAGCGTCCTACCGCCTGGAAAGTAACGTCAATGTTGAGATCCTTTAGGACTTTTTCCTGAATCCATTTGGTATAATTGTTATCGGCCGCCAGGGTTCTTCCGCCGTCAGTACCACGGTCAAAAACTTCCACGATAATTTTTACCGGAGCCCCGCTCGTAGTGGGTTGCTGGCTTCCGCCGGCGGCAAACACAATCGCCGCTGTCATCATTAAGATGACCAGAATCAACAATGTTCTTTTCATTCTTTCCTCCAAAAAAAAGATTAGAAAATTAATCAACACGCAAAATATACACGTGTTGATTGTTATTTTAGACCTCTTTTATATGCTTGTCAACTGAAAAAAACAAAAAGACACGGAAATCAACTTTATAGAAAAGTATCTGTTTCCAGAAGAATAAAACCACAGAGGAGAACACTGAGTTTCACGGAGAAAACACCAAAATCGTCTTAAAACTCCGTGAAACTCCGCGTACTCCTATGTTTTTTGTCAAGGGAAGTTCCGAATTTTTTTCAAAATTCTTTCTCCCCTTGGCCGCTCCCGGCCCTGCTATGCGCTCACCGCTTCCAGGGCCAGCTTTTTCCCCTCTTCGCTTCCCAGTTTAAATTTCCTCACTTCGTAGCTCGTCCCATCCCTCATAAGGGCATACAGCAATTC
>Ga0268262_10005738_pt1 | contig 12193 bp, 11 predicted proteins | sample TergutNc150P3_FD_190354 | JGI IMG/M metagenome (GOLD analysis project Ga0268262, IMG submission 190354) | Nasutitermes corniger P3 segment gut microbial community from laboratory colony in Florida, USA - Nc150 P3 (SPAdes) (version 2) | ecosystem: Host-associated > Arthropoda: Insects >... | reverse complement strand
GTTATTGGGGCGGGCGCGTGGGGAACGGCGGTTGCCAAAGTTATTGCGGAAAAAGGGAAAGATGTTGTCATCTGGAGTTTTGAAAAAGACACCTGTGACGACATAAACAAACGTCATGTAAATTCCCGCTATTTGCCGGAGGTAACACTGCCGGAAAATCTGCGGGCAAGCACTGACCTTGTAGAAACCGCTTCAGGACGCGAATTCCTTATTTTGGCTGTCCCTTCGCTCTTTTTACTGAATACCGCAAAGCAAATTCTTGAAGCGCCGTCGATTAGGGAAGGAACAACCGCCATCGCAGTTATAACCAAGGGGTTTTTATCAACAGACAAAGGCCCACGGCTTATTCTGGAAACCCTTGAAGATTACCTTCCCGGCTTTTACCGGCAGTCCCTTGTTTACATAGCCGGGCCTAGCCATGCGGAGGAAGTTTCGCGGGGCAAAATCACAGGCCTTATCGCGGCCAGCGAAAACGCCAAAAATTCCATACGGTTCCGCGACCTGTTAAAGAGCAAGGGTCTGTTTGTATTTTCATCGTTTGACGTGCGCGGGGTTCAAGTGGCCGCCGCCGCCAAAAACGTTATCGCCATCGCGTTCGGAATGCTGGACGCTTTTAAGAACATGGGAAGCGGCGAAATTTTCGGGCCTGCCAATCTGTTTGGAGACGGAACCGAATCCCTGCTTTTGGCGGCGGGCCTTAACGAAATACAAAGCCTGGGTATGGCTATGGGCGCTACCCATCCTGAAACTTTTACTTCCATTTCCGGCATAGGCGATCTGGATGTCACCTGCCGTTCAGTCTTTGGCAGAAACCGGCGTTTCGGAAAAGAAATCATCGAGAAAAAAATTCTTGAACCTTTTAAGAACCTTGACGATCTTCTGGCGCGGATAAACGAGGTTGGTTACCTGCCGGAAGGAGTCGCGGCCGCAAAATATGTAAAAGTTCTTGCTGAAAAGTACAAACTTAAAATGCTCATTGCGACAGGCGTGTATAATATATTAAACCGCGAGATCGAACCGGCTGATTTCCTGGTAAGTTTTCTGAACGGACTGGGTCATTAACGGTGCCTGACATCGTTTTAAGGAAAAATTATGTTTGATAAATTAACGCAAAAAGTTACCGATGCCCTGCGCTTTGTCGCGGGCAAATCAACCATCAGCGAAAAAAATATTGAAGACGCTGTTGAAGCGATTAAGATGGCGCTTCTGGAAGCGGATGTCAACCTGCGCGTGGTCAGGCGTTTTGTCAATTCCACCATTGAAGAGGCAAAGGGCGAAAAGGTACTGCGCGCCGTCGATCCCGGCCAGCAGTTTATAAAAATTGTCCATGACAAGCTTGTAACGTATCTGGGCGGCAGTGATCCGGAAGAACGAAAGCTGAAACTAAAGGGGCCAGACGTTATTTCCACAGTGCTGATGCTGGGCTTGCAGGGATCGGGTAAAACCACCAGTTCCGCAAAGCTCGCCCTGCGCCTTAAAAAAGAAGGCAGAAAACCCCTGTTGGTCGCCTGCGACCTGATACGCCCCGCCGCAATGGAACAGCTTGCCGTGCTTGGCGGGCAAATCGGCGTGCCGGTTCACCGCGAGGAAGGGGCGGCGGACAGCGCGAAAGTCTACAAAAACGCCCTGACCTGGGCAAAGCAGAACCTGATTGACACCCTGATTATTGACACCACGGGCAGACTGCAGATCGACGAAACCATGATGGAGGAGCTTTCCCGGCTTAAAGATACCGTACAGCCGGACGAGATGCTTCTTGTCGCCGACTCTATGACAGGCCAGTCCGCCGTTGACATAGCGAAAACTTTTGATGAAAAAATCGGCCTAACGGGCGTTGTTTTAACCAAATTCGATTCTGACACGCGGGGCGGCGCGGCGCTTTCCCTTAAAACAATAACGGGCAAACCCCTTAAATTTACAGGAACCGGTGAGAAGCCGGAAGATTTTGAGCCTTTTCATCCAGAGCGCATGGCCGGCCGTATTCTGGGCATGGGCGACGTTGTAAGCCTTGTTGAAAAAGCCCAGGAGGTAATTGACCAGAAAGAAGCCCTGGAACTCCAGAAAAAAATGGAAAAAGAAAACTTTACCCTTGAGGACTGGCTTACACAGCTTCGCTCGGTAAAGAAAATGGGTTCCCTTCAGTCAATGCTGGAAATGATCCCTGGAATGCAGGGGCAGATAAGCGAAGACGATATTGACAAGGCGAACCTGAAGCGTCAGGAGGCTATCATTTCATCCATGACACGCAAGGAACGCGCAAACCACCTGATTATAGGCCCGCCGCGCCGTAGCAGAATAGCAAGAGGTTCCGGCGCCTCGGTAGCGGAAGTCGCCCGCCTTCTTAAACAATTCGAGAAGATGCGCGTCATGATGAAAAAAATGGCCAAGATGGGAAAGAATCCGGCGCAGTTAAATCAATTAATGGGTAACAGGTAACAATTAACTATTATTTTGCGTGCGTTTTTCCTGCTGGGCTTTCGCTATTTTATCCATCTTGCGGAAATATTCCGCCTGTTTATATATTTCCTCCGTTGATGTAGTATGGAGCTTGTTGTCCAATATCTGGAGTTTCTTGTCTTCCATCATCTGTGCCAGCAGTACATTGCCTTTCTTTTCCGGGATTCCGACCATGTTAAACAGCTCAGGCTGGCCAAAGGCGAATGTATATTGGCCTTTGCTCTCCAGGGAAACGCGGTTTTTTTCAAGCTGGATAAGCAGAGCGTCGTACATCTTGCCAATCGGATTTTCAATCAGGGCATTGGCCAGCTGTTTGTAGATAAGCCATATCCTATCCGAAAGGAGGATGGTGATCCTGGCAATGATCTGGGGCTGGCTCTCTATCATTAATTCAAAGTTTGCCTTGTTTACAACCATCACGTCGCTGTTCTCATAAGCCTCCGCGCTGGCGGCGCGCGGTTTGCCTTCCAACAGCGCCATTTCTCCGAGTATATCCCCGGACTTCAGCATTGCCAACAGCACTTCTTTATGGTCAACGATTTTTGTAATTTTTATGGAGCCTTTTTGAATTATAAACAGCTCGTTTCCGGGCTCACCTTCGGCAAAGAGCATAGTATTCTTGCGGTAAGTCCGGTTTACATCATTCGCTTCGAAATTCGCCAATTTGATGCGGGTCGAGAGCTTTGAAAATTTTTCGTTGGCGGCGGCCGCTTTTTCCCCGTTGGGGCAATGCTCGACGTATCGGCCGTACGCATACGTGGCCTGGTTATACTGTTTTTGACTCAGGTAATATTCCGCCACATCATAAAGGTGGGAAGGCCCGGTATCGGCGGTGTTTTTAAGGGTAAGCCTCGCCAGAGTCTCGTTCAGATACCTTAGCCTTTTGGAAAATTGCAGAATTATTTTTTTTGCTACCTGGGAATTCCTTTGGATAAGCCCTACATATTGATTTTGATTAACAGGGATTAGAATGACATCTGTCAGGGCCTGGGCGGTTTCTATATGGCTGTGAGACGACATTGTTGAAATAACGCCGAAGAAGTCTCCGGGGCCAAGCTCGTCTTTTTCGCCTTCCACCTTTGCCTCTTTGGAAATTCTCACTTTCCCCTGCTGGATGATAAAAAAACAGTCGGCGTTCTGCTGGCCTTCTACAATAATATATGTGTCTTTTTTATAATTCACAAACCCAAGCTGGAATTGGTTTTCCATGAATGAACAACACTCCCTTTAAAAAATCAGGTTTTTATTCCAGTCGGATTTTTTGCCTGTTTACGTTTGTAGCTGACAACGCGGGCAAAATCATTAATATTTTTAACAACCATACGGGTGGCGTAAATCTCCATGCGGTTCTGCATAACAAAGGTGTGAAGCACCTCTCTCGCCTCCGCGACGCTAATTCCGGCCCAATGGGCGACATCTTCAATAGTGACCTGGAATTCACGGACATCGGTTTTTCTGTCAATATCCGTCGTTGTTTCATCAAGCATCAGGAAAACATCGGCGACCTTCGCCTGCGGGTTTTGCAGTGTAAGGATCATAAAACGCCGTTTTGAATCGTATATCCTCTTTGCGAATATCCGCAGAAGATTAAGGCCTATCTGCGGGTTTCCGGTCATAAGAATTTCAAAATTCTGCGCGTTGAATTCCAGAACCTTTACCTCGTCTACGGCAATGGCGGTGGCGCTTCGCGGCGAACCTTCGAGTATTGCCATTTCACCGAACATTTCAGACGGTTGAAGGACGTCAATAGACCGCTCAAAATCCCCGTCATTTTTCAACAGCTTTACCCTTCCCGATTGTATAACATAGAAAGTATCCCCGGGTTCATGCTCACTAAAAATTATTTCATCATTCTGGAACACCCGTAAAAAACGGGAATAATTTTGCTCCATAATTATGCCCCCAATCCCTTAAGCGCCTGTTTTACCCTTGCCCTCGTCCCTCCGGCTTCCAGATTGGGTAATGCCAGGATTTTGTTATACCAGACAGCGGCCTGCCCTTTGTTGCCCATCTTCTCGTAAGCCTGTCCTATGTAGAACATCGCCTCCTTCGCCTCGGAATGCCCCGGGTTAATTGAAAGCAAATCTGAAAAGTGTTTGATACATTCTGCGTATTTTTCCTGAAGAAACAGACAGTTGCCGATTGCGTATTCGCTTTTTGAAATCCATTCTTCTTCTTTGCATGTTTCAATGATATTTTTAAAAGCGGTGATTGCCTCTTCATATTCCTGTTTTGATATAAAGCCTATCGCGTTACGGTAATCAACGGATGGCCCTGTCGGCTGAGTCTTGACGGGGGTGTTTACAATGGCGCTTTCGGCAGTCTTGAGGTTTTTAGCGGCCTGTGCCGCCCTCGCGCCTGTAGGGTAATGAGTCAGATAACTTTTAAAAATGTATTTCGCATGCGCGTAACGCTTGAGTTTAAGGTATTTGTCCCCGATGGCGAAAAGACCCTCGTCCGGTTTTACCGTCTCGCTTGTCGTTAATCTTGCAATTTGGGCGTGAACGCGCCGTAATTGAATAGAAAATATCTTTAGCATTTTTAGAATAATGCTGGGGTTTGCCACGGCAAACGCGTCAAATTCAGGAACAGAGAACACCATCGCGGTAGAGTCCGCGACAGCGACGGCGTTTTCTTCGCGCGGAAAGTGGCCCAGCGCTGACTTTACCCCGAAGAATTCACCCGGCGCCACCGGCTCGCGTACCTCTTCTCCCGTCTCAATGTCGATAGAGACCAGGCTTATCTTTCCGCTTCGCAGGACAAAGATCCTGTTCGCTTCATCTCCGCGCGCGTAAGCCAGCGAACCTGTAAAATATTGATGGGATTTTGGCATAAATCTTATTCCTACTTAAAAATCAGGATCAAAAGGCAGATAATCCAGCTTTTTCTTAAAACCGATCTTGCCCCGGATGCCGGTGTATAAACCGGCAGGATCGCCTTTTACAAACATTGTCCTGCCGCTTACCTTAATTTGTGAATATCCAAGGGGCAAACTGCCCCCGGGCAAACTGCCCCCGGGCAAACTGCCCCCGAAAATATCCATAAAACGCGTTTCGCCGTAAATCGGCACGCCTGCCAGCGCCAAAAACTCAATATCCTTCATGGAGGCGTTTACAAGGTTTTCGTAAGGATCGTCATGCCTGGCTTTCAGTATCAGAATATCGCCCAGCTTACCCTCGTCCAGCGTTCCTATCCTGTCCTCCATCAAGAAAGCCTTTGCCGCGTTATACGTAACCATCTCGAACATTTTTTTTGCCGGCAGATCCTCGCCGTACATGGAACGGTACAGTTCCCTGTCGTATTTAAGTTCCGCAAGCAGGTTTGCCGAGCCGCTTGCCGATGAATCCGTCCCTATGGTGACATTTACACCGGCTTTGATCATCTTGCGGACCTTCGCGGTGACATTGAACATGGACATATTTGAAAAGCCGCACCACGAAACGCTTGCCCCGGCCTTTGCCACCGTTTTTATGTCGGCATCGCTGAAAGCGATACAGTGAATAAGAAGGCAGTGATTGTCCAGCACCTTTAATTTTTCAAGTGTCTGTATGCCGTGCATCGCCTCTTCGTCAAAACCCTCGCAAAGGTGGGTTATGAAAGGCCACTTGTTTTTTACCGCCTTTTCATGCTCAACCTCTATCCCGTCGCCCCATTTAAGATCATACGAAGAACATTCATGGGCAAGGCCGTATTCAAGGAACGCGCGTATAGGCAGGGTAGGCAGAATCTCGCTGTTGAGTTTTTGCGGAAAATGGTCGTTGACGGTGGTAACGCCGGAAAAAAGGCACTTGTAGCCGGACAGCGCGTACAGTTCCTCCCTTGTTAATTGGGAGCGTTCCTTGAACATACTGGACGCCTTTAGGTCATTGTCCCAGGGTTGCCATGTAAGGTAGTAGTTACCGGGTTTTGGGCCTACAGGCGGACGGTAATTTCCCTGTAGATGATCATGGGTATTGATCAAAGAAGGGTATATATATGATTTACCCTTTAAATCAATGGATATTTTACCCTGCGAGGAAACTATATGTTCGCCCTTTACACTCAGGTTACCGGCGCGCGGTTTCTTGCCATAGGACAATAAAATCCCGCCGGTCAATGTATATTCCAAAAAAGACCGTCCTTTTATTAATTTTATTCTTTTAAGGCGTTCAGGTCAACTTATTTTTCTGATAAAATAGCGATATTGTGATTGATCTGCATACCCATTCAAACGCTTCTGACGGGGATTTAAGCCCCGCGCAGTTACTTCGAGAAGCCCAAAAGAGGGGCATTTCCGTTCTTGCCCTGACCGATCATGACACTTTAGGCGGACTGCCGTCTGCCCAGAACGAAGCTAATGCCCTTGGAGTGCGTTTTATCCCCGGAATCGAAATAAGCATCAACTGGAAAAGGAGCGCGGGCGTCAGCGGGCTAGGCCCCGGCGGGGAGATGCACCTTTTAGGGCTGGGTATTAAAACACCAAGCCCGGCTTTTCTGGCAGGTATAGCCGAGCTGTCCCGCAGACGCGAACAGCGAAACCTTGAAATTCTGGACAATATGAACGCCCTGGGCATAGAGGCAAGCTGGGATGATATTCTTGCCGAAGCCGGATTGGATAACCATGCCAACTCGCTTTCAATAGGCAGGCCGCATTTTGCCAGTTTCCTTGTAAAGAGGAAAATTGTCAGAAACACGGACCAGGCTTTTGCCCGATATCTTAAGCCCGGCAAACCATTGTTCGTACCCAAAGCGGGCCTCCCCTTTGAGCAAGCAGTAATCCTTATCCGCGAGTCCGGCGGTATTCCGGTACTTGCCCATCCAATGTCTCTTTATGTCGCCTGGGGCTGTCTCCCGGATCTGGTGAAAGTTTTGAAAAAACAGGGGCTTATGGGCATTGAGGCATGGCACCCTATTGCCAAAGCAAACGCCTGCAGACGGCTTGAAGAAATGGGCAGAAGTCTTGGCCTGTACATAACCGAAGGAAGCGATTTTCACGGGAATACCCGCCTTGGCAGACATCTTGGAACTTCCAACAAGGGCAGGGATATAAGCGAAGCCGTGCTTGAGGCGATTCCGGAACTGCTGTAACAAGGGTTTTGAGTTCAAGTGTAACTTTAATACTATACCAAACGGCCAAAAATGCGCTATAATTAAGATATGGAGCAGTTTACAACCGCCGCGGCTCAGGTTCTTATTGCCATTATTCCGATAGTGGGCATCGTTATGGGGTCTATCGTGGTGTTTTTTTATCTGCTCTGGAACCACAGACGTCGGACACTGCTGATTAACGCCGGACAGTACAACCGGCCGGTTTTTGACCTGCTTACATTCAGCCTGCTTGCCGGCTTACTGCTTGGAAGCGTAGGCTTAACCCTGACCGTATTTCTTGCCGTGGTCGCGGGTCCCACTTACGGGCTTTTGGGAGGAATTATCCCGCTGGCTATGGGAATAGGGCTTTTGGTTTTTTATCTCATAAAACACGGCGAAAAGGTTTAATGAATGAACTGCAATAAGATACTTGACCTTGTCTATGAACAACAGGAAGATATGTCTCTCTTCAACCGCATAAGGGTAGGCCTGCATTTATTGGTCTGCCCTGACTGCGCCCAGGAAATTGAGCGTTTTGAGGTGTGCAGGGATATGCTTCAAGACGATTTCCTGTTTCTGGCTCCTGACGAAGAAGCGGAACTCGCCGAGGTCATTGAGGCCTTTGACGCGGAAGTTCCCGGCGGTTTCTCCATAAGGGGCTGGATCATTGCCGGAATAGTATTGTTTGTTTCATTGGCGACAGTCTTCTTCGGCCTGGAATTCAACAAGGTGGCCCTTATCGCCGGAATGGCGTTCACCATCCCTATAGGCATAACAATAGGCATAGCGCTGACCAGCTACGGGGCGCTTTTTATTGGAAGCCACTTAAAAGATTTAAGCAAGCGGTTTGGACTGTAATTCAAATAGCAAAGAGCAAAGAAAGAAATTACTGTCTTATCTTTGCTCCTTGCTATTTACTATTTGCCCTTTTCTTGAAACACTCCAAACTTCCTGTACTTCTGATAGCGTTTCTCAGGCAGATTGTCAGAGGTTTCTTTTAACAGGCGGTCCAGCGTAGGCTTAACCCACGCGGCGATATTTTTCGCGGTAAGGTTAACGTCTTTGGACGCGCCACCTTCAGGCTCGGCGATTATAGCGTCGCAGATGCCGAAAGATTTAAGGTCTTCCGCGGTGATTTTAATCATCTCGGCGGCTTCCCTTTCCCTGGAGCCGTCCTTCCACAAAATGGAAGCAAAGCCCTTGGGAGAAATTACCGAGTACAGCGCGTTCTCCATCATGGCAAGCTCGTCGCTTACGCCTATTGCCAGCGCCCCGCCGGAACCGCCCTCGCCCAGGACTATGGACATTACGGGCGTTTTTACCATCATGAATTCGTACAGGTTGCGGGCTATTGCCTCGCCCTGTCCGCGCTCCTCCGCGCCGACCCCGCAGAACGCGCCCGGCGTGTCAATAAAGCACAGCACCGGCCTGCGGAATTTTTCCGCCTGTTTAACCAGGCGCAGGGCTTTGCGGTAGCCTTCAGGGTGTGGCATTGAGAAATTGATCCGTTTAAGGTCTTCAATGTCATGGCCACGCACCTGCGCGATTACGGTAATGGGCTTGTCGTCAAAAAAGCCTACGCCGCCCAGGAGGGCAGGATCGTCGCTGTAATAACGGTCCCCGTGGAATTCGGTGAACTCTTTGAACAGTAAGGGTATATAGTCGCGGATTGTGGGCCGTCCCAGACTTTTCAGGAGATCGACCCTTTGCATAATATTAAGCGGCATTATTTACCCCCTTCTTTTTTGTAGCCGTGCATGCGGATAAGCCGCGCGAGCGTCGCGGGCATTTCCTGCCGCGAGACTATCAGGTCGGTAAAGCCGTGCTCAAAAATAAATTCGGCTGTCTGGAATTTTTCCGGCAGGGTGGCTCCTATGGTGTCCTGGATAACCCTTTTACCGGCGAAACCGATTGTCACCCCCGGCTCGGCGATAATTATATCGCCTAACATGGCGAATGAGGCGGTAACGCCGCCCGTCGTGGGATCGCATACTACGGAGATATAAAGCTGTCCGGCTTTTCCGTGACGCGCGATCGCGCCCGATGTTTTCGCCATCTGCATCAGGGAGAAAATCCCCTCCTGCATACGCGCCCCGCCTGAGGCGGAGAAAATTATCACCGGAAGTTTGTTCGCCGTGGCGTATTCTACGGCGCGGGTGATTTTCTCGCCGACCACACTGCCCATACTGGCCATCATAAACCGGCTGTCCATGACGCATACCACAGCCGGATAGCCCTGAATGGTACATTTGCCTGTTACCACCGCTTCCTTCGTGCCGCAGGTTTTTTGCGCCTCACGGACCTTATCTTCGTATTCGGGGAAGGAAATGGGGTTTCCCGACTCCATGCCCGAATCGAACTCGCTGAAACTCCCCTCGTCCGCGGTAACGCGAAGCCTATCCTGCCAGCCTATACGGCTATGATAGTCGCATTTCCCGCAGACCCAAATCTGCCGCTCAAATTCGGCGGCAGGGGCAGTGGCCTTGCACTGCGGACAAGTAAAATCACTCATAATGACAAAATTATCGAATTTGTCATGGAAAGTCAAGTGGCGCGAAGGCTTTAGCCTGAGCGGCGGGCGTTATACTTTTTTACTAATCACCGAGTATGGAATGGCAACAAAGACTATGCCGCCAATCATGTTGCCAAGTGTTGACAAGGCGATGTTGTATACCCAGCCGCCCAATGAGACGCCCGCGCCCACTGCCGGAGAAAGCAGACTGACCGTCAAAAGCGTCATGTTGGCAATACTGTGTTCAAAACCGGTAGTGATAAATGCCAGCAGACACCAAAAAATCATTATGAGCTTCGCGGTTTCCGATTTACAGCGAAAGGAACACCAGACCGCAAGGCATACCAGCGTATTACACAACACGCCTCGGCAGATCAGAGCGAGGGGCGGAAGCGACATTTTTACCACTGCGGCGCTTGATATAAATTCCCCAATGCTTCCCGACGCAAGACCGCAGAACACAAAAACTGCCGCCAGAATGATTGAGCCAATCATGTTGCCGAGATAACTAAGCCCCCATATCTTAAAACACACGCCCGCGGAAACGGTTTTTTTTGCCAGCCCGACCGACATAACAAAAATGTTGCCGGTAAACAGTTCCCCTCCCGCCATTACAATCAGACTGAGGGCAATGCCAAAAGTACAGCCCATCAAAATTCTGGCAAAGGGGTTTCCGGTTAACAAACCGCCTACCGTAAACGCGAGAAGCACGCCAAAGCCGATAAAAATACCGCCAAGAACAGAAGCGAAAATAAACCCTGCCGGGTTATTAAGCAAAAAATCGTTTTTACCTTTGGCGGCATTGGCCGCGGTCGTTATTTCATCGTTATACATAATTGAAAAAACCCTCGCTTCTACTCCAGGGGCGGGAAATAACCGCTGGTGTCGCGCCCTGTACGGCTTTCCATAAGATACACTTCCGCTTCTATCGGAAGCCATGCCCTGCCGAAATCTGTCGGAAGAAGCGATTTGTAGCGGAGGGAATACAGTCCCGACGGCGTACGCGCGAGGCTTTCTATCATTTCCCTAATCCCCTGCGGCCGGTACAGGGCAAGAACCTTGCCGCCTGTTTCCCGGCACAGGTAGCGAATCTCCTCGCTTGCCTGCGCGCCGCCAATTATGACGGCGTTAAAAATTATGGCGTTATTCGCAAGGTACGCGGCCATTTCGGAAAGGCTGTACTGCTCAAAAGCCATAGTACCTGGCGCGCCTGAGCCGACATAAATAACAGAACGTTTTTTCTCGGCGGAAAGGAGGTCTGTAGCCGCAAGCCTTAAGCCAAGATCAAGACGCCAGCGGGCGCTGTAATCCTGCGGACGCCCCCTGGCCGCGGTTTCCATGGCGTTCTCGTGCCGCTCGCGTACAGGCTGTTCCCCAGCCGAAATAACCGAGACTATCTTCCCGCTTGAACCAAGCGCGGCGTTTATGTCACGGACAGCTACGGCAAGGTCATCCCGCAGACGGCTGGTTTGAGGCGACCGCTCAGCCAGAATGGAAATATCCGCGCGGCTTACGCGATAGGCCGGCTGAAGAAAAGTCTGTTCGCTTACCGGACGTCTGTTTTCGCTCAAGAGGAAATTCCGCGCGTCCAGCCCGACTATGGGCCTGCGAAGCCTGTCTTCAACCCGAATTTCCACTGTTACAAGGGGAAACTGATCCGCGAAAACCCGCTCTATCTGCACAAAGAGGCCGGAGGCAAGATCGTCAAAACGGGAAAGAACGGCCACCTCGCCCTGGGCAAAATTCGCCGCCACCAGATTGCCGTTTGTATCCATGTCGGCGCAGACTATTCTGCTCTTTTGGTTTCCGGCAAGGCCAAGTTCCCGTATAATGGCGGAATCGGGGTCTATCAGCAGTACCCGGTTGGTATCCGCCACAATGAGTTTACCGTCAGACAGAAACCTCAGGCTTTCAGGACCGGAAAGACCCTCGACAAGCGCGCCCAGGTAATTTCCGTTTGGATCAAATGTATAAATCTTTTTTGCGGCGGAATCCGCGATAAAAATTTTGCCGTTCCTCGCGGCGATTCCGGTCGGGGAAAGGAAACCGGGGAAAAAAGCGTTCTTTCTCCCGAATGAAAGGACGAACACTCCGTCAGGGTCAAATTTGGATATGCGCTGGTTTCCAAAGTCCACGATATAGATATATCCGTCTTCG
>Ga0268262_10005737_pt1 | contig 12195 bp, 13 predicted proteins | sample TergutNc150P3_FD_190354 | JGI IMG/M metagenome (GOLD analysis project Ga0268262, IMG submission 190354) | Nasutitermes corniger P3 segment gut microbial community from laboratory colony in Florida, USA - Nc150 P3 (SPAdes) (version 2) | ecosystem: Host-associated > Arthropoda: Insects >... | reverse complement strand
TTTGTTTGGCAATTATAAAAAATATATGGAATGCCATTTAAAACCAGATGTTTTATTGATTTTTAGAATTATAAGAACTGAATTGTACCTATATAGAATAGGTTCTCATAGCAATTTATTTAAATAGCCGCTTTCTTTTTTTCTACTTTACCCCACATGTGCGGAATAGTTGCATACATTGGTTTTAGGCCGGCGTTGCCGATTTTGATGGATGGTTTGAAAAAGCTGGAATATAGGGGCTATGATAGCTCCGGCATTAGCTTGTTGAGCGATGGCAAAATGAAAACTATAAAGGCTGTTGGCAAAATAAAGGAATTGGAAAAAAAGCTGGAGAAAGAGGAGTTTAAGAGTTTTTTGGGAATTAGCCACACGCGCTGGGCAACGCACGGCGAACCAACCGAGATAAATGCGCATCCGCACCTCTCGGCAAACGGGAAAATTGCCGTTGCGCACAATGGAATTATTGAAAACTACGCTCTGCTAAAAAAACGTTTGCTAGCAGACGGAGTGAAGTTTGTTTCGGAAACTGATACAGAAGTTTTGGCTCATTGGATAGCAAAATTTTACGAGGGCAATTTGGGCAAAGCGGTTTTAAAGGCTCTGGAATCCGTGGAAGGAACTTTTGGGCTTGCGGTTATCTGCGAAGACGAACCCGATGTTTTGGTTGGGGCAAGGCGTGGCAGCCCCCTTTTGCTTGGAATTGGTGAAAATGAGAGTTTTTTGGCTAGCGATTTTTCCGCAATAGCTGGGCACACGCAAAAGATAGTTTACCTGGAAGATAACGATGTTGCAATAGTTAGCAAGGGAAATTTTGAAATAAAAGACATAAAAGATAAAAGCGTCAACCGCGAGATTCAGGAAATTGAAGCGGATATGGAATTGGCGCAAAAGGGCGACTATCCGCATTTTATGCTCAAGGAAATTTTTGAACAACCCGAAGCCATTAAGAACTGCACAAGAGGCCGCTTGCTTTTGGAAGAGGGCAATGTTAAATTAGCTGGGCTTGATAATTCGTTGAAGGAGCTTCGCTCCATAGACCGCATAATAATAATAGCTTGCGGAACAAGCTACTATGCGGCGATGGTAGGGGAGTATTTGATAGAGGAGTGGGCTGGAATTCCCGTTGAAGTGGAATACGCCTCCGAGTTCCGCTACAGAAATCCCATAATAGGTTCCAACACCTTGGTTTTCACAATATCGCAGAGCGGCGAAACAGCGGATACCTTTGCCGCGCTCAAAGAAGCGCAGAACAAAGGGGCAACAGTGCTATCTATATGTAATGTGGTTGGCTCAACCATAGCCAGAGCCTCAAACGGCGGAGTTTATTTGCACATAGGGCCGGAAATTGGGGTTGCAAGCACAAAGGCTTTCAACGCGCAGGTAACCGTTTTGGCTTTGGTAGCCCTTTTGCTGGGGCGGCAACGCAGGCTCTCCGCTGTTCAGGGAATGGAAATTGCACAGGCTATAAGTTCCCTGCCAGCCGCGATGGGGCAAACGCTTAAATTAAATGCCGAGATTATGGAAATTGCAAAGGTGTATTGCAATCATACAAATTTTCTCTATTTGGGCAGGCACTACCATTATCCAGTTGCTATGGAAGGCGCGTTAAAATTAAAGGAGATAAGCTACATTCACGCGGAGGGTTATCCCGCCGCAGAGATGAAGCACGGTCCCATAGCGTTGATAGATGCGAATATGCCTGTGGTTATAGTGGCTCCCAAAGATGCTCTTTTTGATAAAATTGTCTCTAACGCAAGGGAGATAAAAGCCCGTAGCGGAAAGCTGATAGTTATAACAACCGATGATTGCGCTCCCTTTGACGAAATTGCCGACCACATAATAAAAGTGCCTTCTGTGAACAGTGCGTTGATGCCTGTGATAACGAGCATTCCTTTGCAGCTTTTGGCGTATCACATTGCGGTTTTGCGTGGCAACGATGTTGACCAACCGAGGAATTTGGCAAAGAGCGTGACGGTGGAGTAATGGCTAGGGTAGCTATAATAATTCTGTTAGCCTTTTTTATAAATTCGGTGTTTTTTTTGGCTGTCCCTGTTTTGAACGCTTTGTTTTTTTCAAAAGATTATGGCAAAAGCGATAAGGATAAAATTGTAAGTCGCGAAGTTGAGGTTTTGGTTCAAGAGCAAAAAAAGGAAATTCAAAAAAGAGAGATAAGGGAAATTCCGCGAAGCACTCCGTTTAAGCCCAACCAAGCGCAGAACAGCCTTAACAAAGGAATAAAGGGTTTCTCAATGGATTTATCCCTAGCAGGAGCGGGGGAGAGCGGAGTTTCAATAGGCAGCGGCGGTATGGAGAACGCCATTTACGATGCCTCGGAAGTTGAGGTTGAGGCAAAATTGCTGAAAGAGGTTACGCCAGAATATCCTGTGCAGGCAAAGAAGCGCGGAATTTCCGGCTATGCCAAAATTTATATGGTAATAGACAGGAACGGAAATGTCTCTGAGGCTTTTGCAACGGCGGTTGAACCGGCAGGTTTGGGTTTTGAAAAAGAGGCGTTAGCGGCGGTGAAGCAATACAAATTTTCCCCAGCTCTTGTGGGCGGAGTTCCAGTCCAGCAGAGGTTTACAAAAGAATTTAGGTTTGTGCCGTGAGCAAAATGCTTATTTATGTTTATTCACAACCTATTCCCTGCAATCGGGTTAATCCTGTGAATCGGGGTTCTGACAATTATTTCTAAATTACCTTTAAATGAGTAAGACTGCGCCAAATTTAGTTTGGATAGACCTTGAAATGACTGGTTTGAATCCGGAGTCTTGCTTTATAATTGAAATTGCAACTATAATAACGGATTCACAGCTGAAAATTTTGGCAGAAGGCCCGGTTCTTGCAATTAGGCAAAGTGATGAGATTTTGAATGCGATGGATAAGTGGAATAAGAACCATCATTTTAAAAGCGGTTTGATAGAAAGGGTTAAAAATTCGCCGTATAATTTAACAACCTCAGAGGAGATGACTCTCAATTTTATAAAAGGCTACACAGAAAAATATAAAAACCTTATATGCGGCAATTCCATAGGGCAAGACCGCCGCTTCTTGGTTAAGTATATGCCAAAAATTGATGAATGGTTAAACTACAGAAGCATAGATGTAAGTTCCGTAAAAGAACTTGCTTATAGGTGGTACCCAAAACTGCCTAAGTTTCAGAAAAAAGAAAACCACCGCGCTCTTGATGATATTAGAGAAAGCATTGAAGAATTAAAATATTACAGAAATAAAATTTTTGTCCCGGAATTGTTAAGTTGAGAATCGGCGCGATAATAACCGCAGGGGGCTTAGGAAAGCGAGCTTCTAGCGAGGTGCCTAAGCAGCTCGTTAAGCTAGGCGGAAAGGCTATGTGGCTGCACAGCGTAGAAACTTTTTTGAACAACAAAGAGATAAAAGCGGTTGTTTTAACCGTTCCAGAAAATTGGCAGAGCCACTTTGCGCAGGAGGCTAAAAATTTATCCGTCATAGTGGCTATAGGCGGCAAGGAGAGATGGCAATCGGTTAAAAACGGCATTGAGGCCCTGCCGCAAAATATAAGCCACGTGATGGTGCACGATGCAGCGCGCCCCTTTGTTAGCGATGATATAATAAATTCGGTTGCCGCAGCCATAGAAACCGATTGCTGCATGGTGGCAAAGCCCGCTTTTGATACGGTGAAGATAGCGGAAAACGGGTATGTGAAAAACACCTTAGACCGTAAAACCGTGTGGCTTGCCCAAACCCCGCAAGCAGCTTCCGTTGCTCTGCTAAAGGAGCTTTACAAAAAAATGGAAAGTTTCCCGGATTTTTGCCCCACAGACGAGGCTTCGATTTTTGAAAAATTTGGTATCCCGGTAAAAATTATAGAGGGAAACGCCAAGAACGATAAAATAACAACAACAGATGATTTGGAGAAATATAGATGATTAAAAGACCGCTACAGCAAAAGGAAATAGATGAGCTTGTGGCTGCTGGCAACACTTGCGACAGTTGGAATAATATAAGGGTTGCGCAAAATTTCACAACCGGAAATATTAAAAATTCAAAATTCACAGGCAAAATAAAACTGCTCGGATTTACCGGCAAACCGCTCCTATATAGGGGAGTTGAATTTAAAACGGGAATTTACAACTCTTGGATAAACGAAAGCGTTGTGGAAGATGCCTGCATTTGCGATGTTAAACTTTTTTCCAACTCCGTTGCTTGCGAAGGTGCTTTGATATTCAATGTAGGCTCAGTTACCTGCGATAAAGAAATGTCCCTTATAAAAATAGGCACGGAAATGGGGCATCGCGTTTTGAAAAGGCAGTTCAGCGAAAATGAGAGAACTATCATAGGCAGGGATTCCAGAATTTGCAATATAAGTTCGCTTGAAAATTCGCATTTGGGAAATTCCGTTTATTTGGAGAACGGAGCTTTGGCAAGGGACGCCATATTCGAAAACAATAGCATCGCAACGGATAACGCCATTGTAAAATCATCTTTCATAGGTTCTTTTTCCCACGTTGGCGAAGCGGAGATAAGCAATTCCTTAATTGGGCCTCTTGTGCAAATTCACCATCATTGCTTGTTGATTTCCGCGTTGTGGGCAGAGGGCAGGGGCAATGTGGGTTATGGGGCAAATGTTGGGAGCAACCACACCGGCAGAGCACCCGACCAGGAAATTGTACCGGGGCTGGGGCAGTTTTTTGGGCTTGGGTGCAGCGTAAAATTTCCTGCAAATTTTTGCGAAGCCCCTTTTACCCTGATAGCAACGGGAACCGTTTGCGAACCGCAGAGATTAAAATTCCCGTTCAGTCTGCTTAGAAGTGCTTCTTCTGTGTACACGGGTTTGAATGAGATAGTTCCGGGTTGGGTTTACAGCAAAAATATTTACGGGGTTTATAGGAGCATTTACAAGTGGGACAAAAGAAGCGGCACAAAGGATAATCTTGAATTGCTCTTTTCAAAGTTGGTGTTAAATTCGGTTATTTATGCTTGTAATATTTTAAAAGAGTTTTTGCATGGCAAAGATAAATTGCATCCCATAGCACTAGAAAAAGAACTGCCGGGGCTTGGCAGCAACTATCTTAAAACAGAAAACATGGAAAAAATAATAAAGGCTTACGAACTGTATATGGAAGATTGCAATTTCTACCAAAAAAATAAAAAACTGAACCCAACCATAATCGCCCGCATAGAAGAAAATCTAAAAAGGGACGAAATTCGCGGACAAAAAATCTTTGATGACTATATGGATTTTCACCCAAAAGATGAAGAATTTTTTGAGTGGTTGCAAACGATGGCATAGCTGTTCATCTGCTTTTTAACAATAACATCCCACGAAAAATTTTGTTTTATATGCTCACTTGCTCCCAGAGCGAGTGATTTTTGCAGGTCTTTGTTTTCCGAGAGTTCCTTTATCGCGGTGGCTAGGGCTTGCGGATTTTTTTCCGGTACCAGCAAGCCCGTTTTTTTGTCTATCACAACATCGGGTATTCCGCCCACATCGCTCGCTATTATAGGCACACCGTATTCCACGGCTTCTATCAAAACCACTCCCAAACCTTCGGTGTCGCCTTTGGAATCCACAATGGCTGGCAAAACAAAACAATTCGCGTTTTTATATTCTTTTTCCAAATCCTCTTTGGAGAGCTTGCCCAAAAAGAGAACTTGTTCAGGAGCATCTTCTTCCGCTTGCTTTCTCAATTTTTCCGTTAAATCCCCGCCGCCTACTATGCGAATTTGGAATTTTTCGCTATCCAGCGTGGCAGCTGCCTTTATCAGATATTCTATTCCCTTGCGCTCAATGTGGCGCCCAACAAATAGAACCTTGAACTTACCCTCTTGCTGCTGAGGTTCCTTGCTGTTGCCCACCTCGCTGTTGAATGTTGTGCCGTAGGGCAGTATTTCTATATCACTGTTGTAAATGTTTTTTACGGTATCTCTTGCAAAAGAGCTTATAGCTATCACTGAGTCCGCCCGCTTGATGAAAGTTTTCAATATAGGTCTAATCCATTTTTTCTTTTTTGCGAGCAGCAGCTCTGCGCTGTAAAATGTGAGCATAACCTTGGTTCTCCTGCAAAAAAACTTTGCAAAAAAAGCCATGAACGCATGGGGAAAGGGCCAGTGGACGTGGATTATCTCAGGTTTAAGTTTCCGGCACAGAGACAAAGTTTTGAGCGAACCGGAAATAACATAAGGAATTGCGAGCAGTTGCAAAAACGGGTTCCTGGCTATCTTGGACGGCGCACCCTCGTCGTGGGTTAAAAATTCCAACTTTGCAGGGGCGTATCTAAACCTATGCACTTTAACTCCGTCTATTTCGTGATTTTTAAGCCCTTTGTAAGAAGGAGCTATAATGGCAATTTCGCATCCAGCATTTTTCAAATACGAAACGGAAGCACGTAGCCAAGGGACTTCCAAGTCGGTCTCAAAACGAGGATAAACAGAAGCGATGAATAAAACTTTTAAATCAGGCATTGGCAGTCACTATTCCTTTCCATTTTTGCATATCAAAAGAAGTTTTAATTTTTATTTCCTCACAAAATCTATCCCAACCGGAGTTGCTATTCTTATCATTTAAAACAGAATCTAGAAATAAAAACGCTATTCCTTTGTCGTTTCTCAAAAAACCGCACAAATCGCTATGGCGTTTTTGCTTTGAAAGTATGTCAAAAAATGCTGCCCAAAACCTGGAATAAGCATCGCTTTCGCGCAGTTCTTCTTGAATGACTTCAAAATTTATTTCTACATAAAAAAAAGGGGATCCTTCAATAGCGGAACGGAGCAGCTCGTTGTGGATACGCCTTGCGAAAAATTCCCAATTGTATATGAAAATTTTGTCCTTGTGCTTGCGTAAAGCTGAACTCAATTCCTTTGGCAACATTGCAGAAATATACTTAAATTTTTATTGGCTTGCTCAATTAAAAAATTTTTCTTTTCGCTCTTGCGTAAGTCTATAGGGCGTGGCAATAATCCAAAATTAAAATTCATAGGTTGAAAATTTTCGTTGGGAGCTGTTATAGCTTCCATCAATGTTCTTATGCAAGTTCCTTGCGGGAGTGGCTCTGTAGCTTTGCCTTTCAAGGAGTTTGCCATGTTCCAAGCTGCATACCAGCCTGTGGCTATGGCTTCTGTGTAACCTTCTGCGCCGGTGATTTGCCCCGCGAACCAAATGTTCTTGACCTCAGGTCTTTTGTCGCTAATGTTTAATTTTAAAGTTGAATCCAAAAATTTTGGGCTTTCTATGAATGTGTTTCTGTGCATACAACCTAGGCGCGCAAACTCAGCATTTTTTAGTGCAGGCACAAGCCTGAAAATTTCCTTTTGCGTGTTCCATTTAAGCCTAGTTTGGAAACCCACCATATTGTAAAGCGTTTTTTGCGCGTTTTCTGCTCTGAGTTGTATAACGGCGTAATGCTTGCCAAGCCCCACAGGACGCATGGGGCCAAAGCGCAGGGTATCTTCCCCGCGGCGCGCCATCTCTTCAATAGGCAAGCAACCTTCAAACAATTCCCTTTTCTCAAAAGGTTTTTCCTCCATGCAATCGGCTTCCTGCAATTTTTTCACAAACTCCAAATAAGTTTCTTTGTCAACAGGGCAGTTTAAAAAATCCGCGCTTTCTCCTTTTTCGTGGCGGTTCATAGCAAACGCCTCAGAATAATCTATGGAATCGCTTTCTATAACAGGGGCCACGGCATCAAAAAAGCGCAAAAATTCGCCACCTGTCAACTCTTTTATTTTCTGTGCCAGAGCTTCGCTGCAAAGCGGCCCTGCGGCTATAAGCGTTGGGGTTTCGTAATTTATTTCGGTACATTCCTCTGGGTGCAATGTTATTTTGCCGCTTGCCGCCACTGCGTTCTCTATCTCCTTGCTGAAAAGCTCTCTATCCACAGCTAGGGATTCCCCTGCGGCAACCTTTGCTTTTTCCGCCGCTTGCAAAAGAAAACTGCCTAGCATTTTGAGTTCATTTTTTAAAAGCCCGTGTGCGCTTGTAAGTTGCACCCCTTTAAAGCTGTTGCTGCAAACCAGTTCTGCCAAATTGCTGGTTTTGTGCGCCGGAGTTTTGCCCACCCCTTTGCGCATTTCGTATAAATCCACTTTAAAACCCCTACACGCGAGCTGCAACGCAGCTTCGCAACCCGCCAAACCTCCGCCAATTACTGTTATTTTTAATGAATCCACGGCTGCGGAATATCCTGCATGGAATCTTCCCAAAATTTTGCCAAGCAATTGTGCAAAAATTCCTTTGAAAAATGCAAACCGTTGTTATCTGCACCGCGAACTATTATGTCTTCTATAAAACGCTCAGGAACCATTCCGGCTTTATAAGAGCGGAGCAAAAGGTGGTAAGCATCGGAATCAAAGGCGTTTCTTTCGTTGTCGTTTAAATAGGGTATTGAGCGTCCCGCTTGCGGGGGCCAGTTCTCTATTATCCAATTCAAAACCCTGTCCGATTTATTTTTATCCAAAAAATTGAGATTATTCTTCAAATGCTTCCAAGGAACCGAGCCTATGGGGCTAGGTTTCTTTTTCATAGACTCGCTTTCTATAAAATCCATTGCAACATTATAAGCATTTTTTAAAGGTCGAAGGGCGTTATCCATATTGAGAATATAGCAAATATTTAATGAGCCAACCTGCTGTCCACGAACTCTTTGTCTTCCTTTGATAACGAACTGTTTTTTTCCAAAACGTAAGTCAAGGCTTCAAAAGCGCTGCTCAAATGGGCGAAGTCGTTGTTTTTTAGGTCGTCTATTCGCCTATGTATAGTAGCCAAGTCATTGTTCATATCTACCCTTAAATCGTATATTTGCTTGTTAAGGGAATACCCCATATCCTTCATTTGGCTTCTCATAAACACATAACCGCAACTGATGAATGCCAGTGTCACCAGCAACCGCATGTTTTCTCCATTAGCCATAAGGTTTAAAATGCTATCCATATTGCTTCCTCCTTTGAATATACAAAACTGTTGCCACCATAGCAAGGTTTAACCCTTTCTTTTTTCATAGAAACCTCCATTTTTCTGTTTCTCTATCCTTAGACGCTTGTAAACGGAAAAAAACGGAAAAAAAGTGAATTTGCAAACAACTGTTGACGTTTTTTGTCATATTTTTGTATATTTAATAATTATTGATAAATAAAATCCTGGTCGATATTTTATAAGGAGAGTAACATAATGAAAAGCATTAAACTCGCATTAGCGGCACTTTTTAGCCTGTCCCTGTGCTTTGCACAGGAAGCCCCGCCAAAATTGGCCGTCTATGTGTCCGGCGCGAGCGGCGGCATAAACAAGTCGCTTGGCAGCAAGCTGCTCTCCGCGATGTCTCAGAGCGGCAAGTACGCGGAGATAGCAGACCCTGCGCTATTTCAAAACGAACTTGTAAGCAGTGGCAAAGATGACATGGCCTCTATTGCCCAAACTGCCAAGCGGCACGGCGCGGAATATGTGTGCGTTGTAGGCATGACCGAGGCCTTTGGCGCACATTCCATCTCCGCTCGCCTGGTTAAAATCTCCGATTTGCAAGTGCTAAAGAGCGGCACCACAGACCGCGCCCTTAAATCTTTTGACGACCTCACGGCGGTCTCCGGCGAGCTTGCCCGCCAGCTGCTGCCGCAAGGTAGCTACGCACCGCCACCTGCTGCCCCAGTATTTGCGGACGGTGGCAAAGAGGAAGCCCCTGTAGATGCTCCGCCAGCCCCTGCGGGGCCTAAGGAATGCGATAAAACGTACAACCTCAACGAGCTTATTTTTAAGATAAAAGATGGCTTCCCCGTCAAGCTGAAGGACTGCTCCTCAACGCTTGCCAAGGACATGCTCACCCCGGCTTCATTCGGCGGGCACAAGCTGGAGCCAAAGTCGTTCTTGACCCAGTGCGCTGTTGATGGGGTAAAAAAGGAATTGCCCGAAGGCTTCCCGAACCTGGATAAAATCATTGGCAGCCTTACAAATTTCATGCAGGGCATAATGAACGCCGCTTTAGCTGGCGGGGCGGTTGACCCCAAAAAGCTGCTCAGTGCGGTTGCCAGCATGGATATAATGGGGCTTGTAAACGATGTGAAAAAACTCGCAGCCGATGAATGTATAGTTGACGAGCCTTACGACCCTCCCGCCGCACCCGCTGGCAGTGATGAAGATGATGAGAAAAAGGAAAAAAGCTCGGTTTCTTTTGGCATCAGGGTGGGCATGAACTTTTCGCACACTTATGCGGAGTATAGTTATACGGAGCAGAGCAGTAATATGGGCAGCAGCGGCAACACAGGCGGCGATTATGGCGACATCCTTGGAATGCAAGTGGGCTTTGTGGTGGATTTTGCGGTGACCGACTGGTTTCACATACAGCCCGGCTTGATGTATATCCAGAAAGGAATGGGCTATGAACACAAGGGCTATTCATACGAGGAAATCACCTTTCATTACCTTGAGCTTCCCTTGCTGCTCTCGCTCAAATTTTCCGCGTTCCGGCTCAATGCAGGCCCGTATTTGGGCTTTTGCCTAGCCGGTGACAATCGATACGCTGAATTTCTTGACATTGGCCTTAGCACGGGCGTTGGCTTTGATATAGGTATGTTCTACATAGGCGCGTTTTACAACTATGGCTTTGGCGGCGGAAGCCACGGCTACGACGACTACGAAGGCCCTGTTGTCTATGGCAGCGGTATCGGTAACTTCAGATATTCTTTGCACAGCGTTTACAATCGTACGCTTGGCTTTAACTTGGGGATAAATCTATGAGAAAACTTGTTTTTTTGCTTTTTCCGGCACTCGCGGCATTGTCTGTTTTAGGTTGCAGCAACAACGATGACATGCCTTGTTTGGACTGCTACGAAGGGTTGTCCCCGTATGCCTATTGCCTAACTTATAATATCTATTCTGGCTATCAGGAATGCAGCTATATGCCCGTTGCCCTCTGCACTCCGAATTATTATGGCCACGACCACACCTGCGGCGGCTATCTGCGGTCGTCCAGCTCCTCGCGTCCTGTTAGTTCGTCTTCTTTCAGCAGTTCCAGCTCGCGCCCTGTGAGTTCGTCTTCATCGCGTCCTGTTAGTTCGTCTTCATCGCGGCCTGTGAGTTCGTCCAGCGAATACACAGGCTATACAGGCGGTTCTTGCAATGCGAGTGATTACGGAAGGGTTGAAATTGGCAACCAAGTATGGATGGCAAAGAACTGGGGCTGCTATGCTGCCGGTAGCGAATGCTACAACAATGACCCAGCCAACTGTGCAACCTACGGCAGGCTTTACGACTGGGCAACCGCGATGTCGGTTTGCCCCAGCGGCTGGCATATCCCGAATGATGATGAGTGGGACGAGCTTGTAAGCTATGTTGAGAGCTATTGGGGCTGCTCTGACTGCGCCGCGAGGTATTTGAAGTCAAGGAACGATTGGAGCAGCGGTGGCAACGGCGTTGACAAGTTCGGGTTTGCGGCTCTGCCGGGCGGCAACGGCGGTTCCGATGGCAATTTCTACAATGTCGGTGGCAGCGGCAGCTGGTGGAGTGCCTCGGAGTACTATGCTGACGGCGCCTACCTCCGGGGCATGAGCTACTACGAGGAGAGTGTCGGCAGGTACAGCGGCGGTAAGAGCGTCAATTTGCTCAGTGTTCGTTGCGTGAAGGACTAAACGTCTGAACCACACGCCCATGCGCTACTTATTCGCTGGCGAACATCCGCAGGATGGTCATTGGCCAGGATGAAAGGATTTTCAGAATAGTAATTGAGAAATTGCGAGGGGAAGCTAACCGCGAGAGCTAGCTCTGGTCCTTTTTGCAGAAAAAATGCAATTTTTTGCATATTCACTTGCAATTAACGAAATTTTTTATTATATTATGTGCGGAGCTTTGAATTTCATTTCCGTTTCCAGCCAAATTGGTCGACTGAACCGAAATGAAGTTCAGAGCTTTTTCTTTATCTGCCCAAATTAGCAAATTATCCTTACTATTTATCCAATCTTGCAAACAACTGTTGACGTTTTTGGCAAAAAACCATCTAAAAATGCTCTACCGCCAAGAGGCGAGAGCCAAAAAGCGCAACCGTATGCTGCTGGCGTGGGGTTCAGACAAAGGGTAAGAATTTTCTATATTTCCCTCAAAAGGAAGCGAGGATTTTTTTATGAAACCGGATTTGGGCAAAATTGACTTTAAGGCGGCTGGCTCCAGCAAAGACTTTGAAACCTGGAAAAAAGAGGTTGTGCAAACTGGCAAATTGCCCAGTTACGAAGCATTGC
>Ga0268262_10005736_pt1 | contig 12198 bp, 10 predicted proteins | sample TergutNc150P3_FD_190354 | JGI IMG/M metagenome (GOLD analysis project Ga0268262, IMG submission 190354) | Nasutitermes corniger P3 segment gut microbial community from laboratory colony in Florida, USA - Nc150 P3 (SPAdes) (version 2) | ecosystem: Host-associated > Arthropoda: Insects >... | reverse complement strand
GCACAGCCGCTTTAGATGAATTTTTCATACTTTATTACGCTTCCCTGCCTGAATTATTGGGCGGGGACATGGAGCGCGCGGAATATCATTACAAACTGGCGCTTGAAAAAACAGGGGGAAATTCCGCTGGCGCCTATGTTTCTTACGCTCAAGCCGTCTGCGTTCCGGCTCAAAATTATGACGCTTTTAAAGAATGTCTTGATAAAGCCATTGCCATCGACCCCAATAAAGATACTTCAACGCGGCTTGTAAATATCATCACTCAGAAAAAAGCGCGCTGGCTTCTGGAAAACGCGTGGACGTTTTTCTCTTTTCTTCCAATTCCGGACGATTATTGATATAATATGAGTAATAAGGGAGTATTAGTAAATGAATAAAAGAACAGTTTTTTTTATTTTTACGATTTTTTTCATTTTCTCGCTTGGCGCGGTTTATGCCCAGCGCGGCAGCGCCCGCGGGGATGTCGTTAATATCAGGCTTGCGTCTCCTTTACCGCGAAGTTCTGACTGGGGCAGGGCGCTTGATCGTCTTGCCGCCGATTGGGAAAAGGGAACCCAAAATCAGGTTCGTGTAATTGTCAGTCACGACGGGCGGGAGGGCAGTGAAGGCAGAATGCTTTCTTCCCTTTCCAGCGACGCCATTCAAGTGGCTGTTTTTACTTCCGCCGGAGTCGCGGAAATTTGCCCCGCCGTAATGAATTTAAGCATCCCTTTCATAATCAGGAACGAAGCGGAGTTTGATCTTGTACTTGAAAACATGCTGCCGGTTCTTAACAGCCGCGTTAAGAGCGATTATGTCGTTATCTCGTGGTCAAAGGGCGGCTGGGTTTACATATTTTCAAAAGAAAAAGTAATAACGCCGGATGATCTGCGGAAACAAAAACTTTCGACAAGTCCCGATCTTAAAGAGATGAATACCGTATTCAGGGTAATGGGTTTCCAGCTTGTAGAAACCGATATGGCGTCTACCGGAACCAAACTAGCGAGTAACGCGATAAACGCCATCTATATTATTCCAGCGGTAGTCGCTCCCATGCAACTGCACAAAAGTTTAAACCACATGCTTGACTTGCCCATTGCTCCAATCATGGGCGCTATTGTCATGAACCGCGTTACATGGAATAAATTAAGTCCTGCCAGTCAGCAGGAAATAGTAAAAGCTACCCGCAAGGTAGCGGACGAGTTTGACGCTTCCGTGATAAAAACAGAAACAAACGCCATTTCTGCGATGGGCAGGGATGGGCTTAGTATAAACAAACTGACAAAAGCTCAGCAGGATATGTGGAGTAATGAAGTAAAAAATAATATATCTTCAATCGTTGGTCCCATTTTTGATCGCGAATTATACAACCAGATGAATAATATACTGGAAAAGGCAAGAAGCGGAAAATAAATACTATGAATGATAATGGTGAGAACCGCTTCAATAAGGCTTTGCTGTGGTTTAAGAATGAATTTAAATTATCATGGCTTGAAAACATAATTTGCTTTGGTTCTCTCTCTCTTCTCGCGTTAATACCTTTTATTGAATTGATATTAAATCAGTTTAATCTGACAATATCCGGTTCCAACGCGATATTAATTCACGTTTTTTTATTGGTTGGTTTTTTTGCGGCGATGCTTACGTCGAAATCCGGCGAGCATATTTCTATTACCGCGGTTCAATACATTAAAAATGAAAAAATAAAAAAGACATTTATTTTTATCTGTACGATAATTTCCGTTTTTTTGTTAAGTATTCTGGCGTGGGACAGCATTTGTTACATTAAATTCGCCATGCCGGGCAAGCAGATTGGTTTTATAAAAGATCGAGTTTTCGCGGTCGCGATGCCTCTTGGTTTTTTTGTGATAGCCATTCGGTTTGCGCTGAAACTTAAAAGCATCCGCGATAAAATTTTCGCGATTGCCGCTTTTTTGCTTGGCAGTTTCGCGGCATTACCCGCTATCGCGAAGATTATTTGGAGGTTCGAGCCTCCCGAACCTTTTTTTTCGTGGGTTAATTACCTGTACGATATTGCGATTGTTATTAACGCTCCCGTAATTATATTGTTAGTTCTTGCCGGATTCGCGGGAATACCGGTTTTTGCCGCAATCGGCGGTATCGCCCTTATTATGCTTCAGACTTCCGGGCGCGAACCTGAAACATCGGTGATACAGATATTTTCCGCTCTTACCGACGCCGATTTAATCGCGATACCTCTGTTCACTCTGACCGGTTTTTTCCTTTCGGAAAGCAGGGCGGGAGAGAGGCTTGTAAAAGCTTTTAAAATATTTTTCGGCTGGATGCCGGGCGGTATTATCATAGCCGCCGTAATTATCTGCGCGTTTTTTACTTCTTTTACCGGCGCGTCCGGCGTAACTATTCTTGCTCTGGGCGGGATACTTTTAATTATTTTAAATGAAAATAAATATCCGGAGCGATTTTCCATAGGGCTTTTAACATCCGCGGGCGGCATAGGATTAATGTTCCCTCCAAGCCTGCCTATTATACTTGTAGCTTCGTCAACCAATACAATCCTGCATTTTATGAATTTACCGATAGAGAATACGATTGTTCATTATTTTATCGGAGCGGTAATACCCGGACTTATTCTGGTTTTAGCCACGATTATTGCCGGATTTATTCTTTCTTCAAAAGTAAAATTTCAGACGGAAAAATTTAACGGCAGGGACGCGCTTAATTCATTAAAAGATTCTCTTTTTGAAATTTTACTGCCTATAATTCTGGTGTCGGGATTTTTCTCGGGATTTCTTTCGTTAATAGAGGTAAGCGCGGTATCGGTTGTTTATGTGGTAATTGTGGAAGTCTTAATTAAAAAAGATATTTTATTTAAGGATATCACGAAAGTTTTCTTTAAAGCCGTTCCGATAATCGGCGGAATTCTGGCTATTCTTGCAATGGCGAAAGCCCTATCCTACGCGTTTATTGATTCCGGCGTCCCCGAAAGTTTTTCTTTCTGGATGCAGAGCGCTATAAAATCAAAATATGTTTTTTTACTGCTGTTGAACCTTGCTTTGCTTGTGCTTGGCTGTATCATGGATATTTTTTCCGCGATACTTGTTTTTCTTCCGCTTATTGTTCCGCTGGGCTGCGCCTACGGTATCGATCCTGTTCATCTTGGAATCATCTTTGTTATAAATCTTGAGGCGGGATTTCTTACTCCTCCCGTAGGAATGAATCTTTTCCTCGCTAGCTACCGTTTTAATAAACCGTTTATGCAAATATGCGGTTGTGTTTCTCCCTTCCTGCTTGTCCGTTTAGTGGTTGTGCTTCTTGTTACATATCTGCCATGGCTTACTACATGGCTTGTAAAGCTGTTTTAATCATCTGTCCGCTGAGGACGCGGCAGCCAGAAAAGTTTTCCTATTTTCCACTTGTAGCAAATTTCACCGTTAATTTGTAAAGTTCTCCAGTACATATTTGCGACCGCCGCCGCTCTGAATCCCAAGTTTTTTTGCGGAGTTTCACAAAAGACATTGAGCTTTGTATTATCTTCCGATTTTAAAAAACAGCCGATTACAAAAGAGGAAAAAAAATAATTAATTTTTTTACTTATATTCTTAAAAAAATCCTGATGTATATCGATATCCAAGCGCGGACCGCAGAGAAATAAATTTTTTTCATCGCATGGAAAAGATGTAACTACGTCCTCATGCAAGAATATTTTATTTTTTCCGATTTTTTTTCGAAAGGAACGGGCAATTTGTTTTAATTCGTCGTCTTCTAACGCCCGTGAAAGAGAAACCAGCGGCGTTACGCGCGGAAAAGTATACATCCCTGCGAGCGGCGCTTTAAGCGCTGCTTTAATCGCCGAATCGCAGTTTTTTTGCAGTTCGCTCCTTATATCCCTATGAGGCACAAGAACTAAAAATTTATACGTTCGCTTTTTTTCTGTTTCCATAATCTTTATTCCATGATATACTATTAGTATAACGGAGAATTGCAATGAAGTATAAGACTAAAATACTTGTAGAAAGATTTACGGAGATTCTTTCGGCGTGGAAAGGCGTGGAGTGTATCACCCTGAATGAAGCGGCAGAGCCCGACCCGCTGGATCCGTATTTTGCCCTGATTCTTGACGTGTTTTGTAACGGCTCCATTCCCAAAGCGGAGGAACGCTGCCGTTTGTACGGGGACGATGTAGCCGCTTTTGAAAGCGCGGGGATAAATGAAAAAGATCGTTTTCTGATAGGCGATATTCCTGTCCGGCTGGAATTCAAGAAAACAAAAAAAATAGATGAGCTTATTAACATAGCCTGTTCCAAACATGAATCGTTGTGGTTTATAAAAGATTCGGGAACTTACGGTTTTTACCGTCTGGCAAATTGTGAAATTGTTTTCTCGCGTTCCAAGTGGATACACGACGTAAGAAAAAAGCTTGGAAACATCGGGGATCCATTCTGGGCGGAGATGAGAAACTCGGTTCAATTAAAAATGGAACACTTTTTGTCCGATTTGGGAGCCGCCTGTTTTCAGAACGATAAATTTCACTATCTTATCGCTTCCGCAGGATTTATAAAAAACGCGTGTCTTACGCTGTTTTGCATTAACAAGCGTTTTGAGCCGTCGCATCGCGCCTATTTTAAACAGGTATGCGAGTTACCCGTTCTGCCCGAATCATTTTCCGCCGAGTTTCAAACCTTCCTTGACGACGGCGCCGCCGACTTGGATTCGCGTTTCTATCTGGCAAAATTAATAGCGCAGAAGATTGTGCTGCTTTAATCCCGTCTTACGGCTTTAAAAAGCGCTTCCCTGCTAATCTCCGTCCACACAGGCCGCCCGTGAGGACAGCGCGGGTCGGGCAAAGCTAACGCTTCTTTGCCGAGTTCAAAAGCGGTTTCATCGTCAAGAATATCCCCGTCCTTGATTGCCGCGCGGCAGCAAAATGTCGCCGCCCAGCGTTTTGCCATGTTTTCACCTGCCTGCCGCAGTCCAAGAATTTCTTTCACGGTTTCAGCGTCGCCCATTCGCCAGTCGGCGGGCAGAGCCGTAATACTCCAGCTTTCCGCGTCTTTTTCAATTTCAACGCCAAGACGCGACAATTCTTCGCGGTTTGCCGAAAGAAAAGCGTCTTCTTCGTCGCTTTCCGTAGTGAAAGGAATAGGCGCAAGCAGTTCCTGTTTCGGGACAGGTTCGCTGATAAATTTATTGTAGAGAATACGTTCATGCGCCGCGTGCTGGTCGATTATATAAATCTTGTCTCCCCATTCCATTAGGATAAACAGATCAAATATTCTTCCGGCATAGCGCATATCGCCGTTTGCCGGAGCTGGTGCGTTTAAAGAAGGATTTTCGCGGTTACGCAGGGAAGCGGAAACAAAATCGTTAAATTTTTCGTATTCTTCCGTATTGCGTTTAACATCGAAATTATTTTTGTTGTATGTAAATGAAAATTCTCTTTCATTTTTTTGCGAGTATCCGGCGGAAGGTTCTTCGTTGCTGCGATAACCTCTCCTTTCTTCATAACTCTCTTCATCTTCGGCTTCCGGCGCGCTGTCTTTGCCTGAGTTTTTAAGATACAAACTGTGAAAAAAGTTTTTAACTCCGCCCGAAATAGCCTGATGAATCGCGCCTGGATCGCGGAAGCGTACTTCGCGTTTTGCGGGGTGAATGTTAAAATCCGCGAGAGACGGGTCTATTTCCACATAAACCGCCGCCACAGGATGAACGCCGTTAGGAAACCACCCCTGAGAGCCGTATTCAACAGCCTGAACCAGCGAATATTCCTGTATTTTTCTGCCGTTAGCAAAAATATAAAGCTGCCGCCTGTCGTTTCTGTACAATTCAGGTCCGCCGATAACTATGACAGCGGAAAAACCCGATCCTGTAACATTTATTTCATGCAGAAAATTTTCTTCGCCTGTTTGCAGTACGGCGGCGGCAAAACGTTCTTTTTTTGTTTTAACAGCCGGCAGAAAATCTTTTAATTTGCCGTCTTGCACATAACGAAAATTAATACCGTTAAAGGCGAGAGCTTTTTCAATAAATACCTGGTGGCACAATGTTGCCTCGCTTCCTTCTCTTTTTAAAAATCGTTTGCGCGCCGGAATAGTCTCGTAAAGATTTAACGCCCTGACCGTCGAGCCCTTTGTTCTGTGTGTTTGCTCAATTTCAGGCGCGCGCGTTTCTCCGGGACTTGCGGCAAGCCGCCACGCCTCCCTTCCGTCGACAGAACTTATAATTTCAAGACGCGCTACGGCGCAGGCAGCCGCCAATGCCTCGCCTCTAAAACCGAGCGTAACGGCTGTATTTAAATCATCAAGGCATTTTATTTTACTTGTCGCGTGGGTAAGAGAGCAGATTGCCAAATCTTCGCGGGTCATGCCGCCGCCGTCGTCGGAGACTTCAACTTTCTTACAACCGCCTTCTTCAATTGAAATTTCAATGTTCAAAGAGCCGGCGTCTATGGCGTTGTCAAGGAATTCCCTCACAAGCGCGGCGGGGCGGTCGATAACTTCGCCGGCGGCAATGCGCAGAGCCTCTTCCGGCGGCAGTATGGCAATACGGTTCATTTATTCCCCATTATTTTTACCACGAACCCGCTGAATAAACGCACGGTGTAACCGTGTAGATGAATAATGCCGAATAGCGGTAGCACCAATTAATGTCGCTGTCTTGTAAGAAAGCAAGGTCACCTTTAGGTGACCGACAGTGCGTACGAACCAATACGAACAATGACAAGATGTTGGATTACAAGTACGTGGTAAATTCTTTTTCATCATATTATTTTTCCGTTTCAAACAGTTCTAATTCGGGCGACTCATCTACAGTAGCCTCTGTCGAATTCATCAGTATTTCTATGCGGTTTTCTATTTTTTCAAGATTTTTTTCCAATGTTCGCGCAAGGCGTATTCCTTCCTCAAAAGCGGCTAACGCTTCATCAAGAGGAATATCAGTTTTTTTTATTTGTTCGCCGAGTTTTTCCAGTCTCGCGAGCTGATCTTCAAAATTTTTCATGCCGCCGCTTTTTGCGGGTACGCTTTTCTTCGCCATGTTTTGCTCCTTACTTTGCCGCGCTTTCTACAATCGCGTCTATTTTTCCTTTTAACGGTCTAATGCGAATTTTTTCGCCCGATTTTACGTTATCTGAACTTTTTATTACTTTGCCGCTTGAATTTGTCACAACAGAAAAACCGCGCTCCATAACCGCAAGAGGGCTCGCGGTCTCAAGAACCGCCGCGGATAACTCTATTCTTTTTCTTATTACCGCGCACATGTCTGAAACAGCGGTAATCAGCGCTTCTTTCGCGTCGTCAAGGCGGATTAAGCGCGGCTGTAAAATTGCGCGGAAACGGTATTCCATATCCTGTAGATCAAACGGTTTTAAAAGAAGTTTTGCCCTTTCCAGCCGCGCGCGCATAACGGACATAAAATCTTCCGCCGTGCTTTGAATAAAATCCCGCACGGCAAAATAATTTTCGCTTACCAGTTCCGCGGCGGCGGAAGGCGTAGGCGCGCGAAGGTCGGCGGAAAAATCACATAACGCCCAGTCAATTTCATGCCCCACCGCGCTGACTGTGGGTATTTTTGACTTTGCTACCGCTCGCACAACTTCCTCGTCGGAGAAGGGCAAAAGGTCTTCAAGAGAGCCTCCGCCCCTTCCTACGATTAAAACATCGGCAAGATGCCATTGATTCGCCTGTTTTATCCGCGCCGCGATTAGCGAAGGCGCTTCGTCTCCCTGCACGGGAGCGGGAAGAATTATCACCTTGATACCCGGAGCGCGTCTTGCAAGTATGTTCAAAATGTCGCGTAACGCCGCTCCTGTGGGAGAACTGACAACGCCGACAGCCGCGGGAAAGCGGGGCAGGGGGCGTTTTTTTTCTTCGTCAAAAAGACCTTCCGCCGCAAGTTTTTGTTTTCTTTTTTCCAGCATGGCAAGGATTTCGCCCGCCCCCGCTATTTCCATTTCTTCGCAGACAATAGAGTAAGATCCTCGCGGAGCGTAAACGGAAAGGCTTCCGCGCACGCGCATTAACATTCCGTCTTTTGGTTCAAAGTTTATGGTTCTTAATTTGTTTTTGAACATTATGGCGTCAATTTTGGCGCCTGAATCTTTTAAACTGAAATAAAGATGACCGGAGCTTGCCGGTCTGCAGTTGGAAATTTCACCTTCTACGCAGACATAAGAGAAAGAACCTTCAAGATTCGAGCGTATTTGTTCCGTAAGTTCGCTTACTGTAAGGTGTTTCCCATTCATTGTTTCCAATTATCTTCGGGAAACAATTTTCTTTCAAGGCGGTGAAGTAATATAAGTGCGATGATTGCCAAAATTACGGTTGTTAAAGCTACGATAAACATTCCCGCCCCGATAGTAAGTCCTACAGCGGCTGTAAGCCAAAGGGATGCGGCTGTAGTAAGCCCTCTGATATTACTGCCAAGGCGGATTATCGCGCCAGCGCCTAAAAACCCCATGCCGGAAACAACCTGCGCCGCTATCCTTCCCGGGTCTCCGCTGTTTAATTGCTGTGGAAGCCAGATTGAAAGCATCATAAGACAGCATGAGCCTATGGCAATAAGTATGTGGGTGCGAAGCCCCGCAACCTGACGGCGGCTTGATCGTTCTATACCGATAATACCGCCGGCGGCAAAGGCAAGGCATAAACGTATTACAAAATCAATTTCTGTCATAATTTTCCTTTTTAATCAAACGTAATAACAACGCCTGCGTATAGTTTGGAAAATAAAAAATATTTTTTTGTAACAACCATTGGATCTTCGGCAGAAATAATAAAAGGCAGTTCGGCTCCAAATTTAAAGCCAAAAGGTTCATTATGCCAATATAATCCCAAACCCGCAAAATATGAGTTTAATGAATCGGTAAATTTAGCTGTTTCTTTTTTATAGTTCCGCGAATATATTTGGTAGCCTGTGTTAATATAACCTGAAGTATTAATGTTCTTTATCATAAAATCCAGGTTAAATGAGAATCTGTACAATAAGTCCGTAAAAATATCGTTTTTGTCCTGTCTTGAAAAAGTCTTCATATCCGCTGAAATAGAAGGAATAGTGTTTCCTACCCAGAATCCAAGCTTAGCTCCGGCGGTTTCACGGGAATTATTACTTGTAAAGTTATACCGCTCTCCCAAGGTTGACGACCCTGAAATGGAAAAAAATAGGATTTTTGCGGCAATTAACTCTAAATTTCCGGTAAATCCCACGTCAAGTCCGGTAAATTTATCGGTTAACCCCGTAAAAAGACCAAAATCAACATTAATATAGTCTGTTTTTACCCCAAATAAGGTACTTAAACTGTTTTGAAGTACATTATCCCTTTCAAAATTAAGGCTAAAATTCAAAGTTTCCGAAATATTATGCCTAAAATTGACATTTGCAAGGAAAAACGAGTAATTAATGAACTTTTTTGGGGTATCAGACTCAGAATATGCGTCAGTTTTATCAGGATCATAGGTTAAACCGTTAGTTCCCCCTAAAATTTCCAGTTCAGAAGCCCCTAAAAAGGCAGAGTTGTATATAAACAGCAAAAAAACGAAGAAAGGTAGCAAAAACCGCTTCATACAATAATATTAATACTTTTATATATAAAAAGCAATTATATACATTTTGCCTATTTTATTAAATTGAATAAATTCTTCCTCTTTTATAGGTTTACTATCTTGACTTTTATGAAAAATTAGAGGAATATTATAATTATGAGTGATTATCTTGATCCTAATAATGAAGAACTGCTCAAGGATTTTTTCAGTGAGGCTCAAATGCAAGTAGATACTCTTGAACAAAACGTGCTAGTTCTTGAAAATGAGGGTGCGAATAAAGAAGCCGTGGATGAAATTTTCCGCGCGGTTCACACCCTTAAGGGCGGCTCAGCAACCGTGGAATTTATGGAACTCTCTCATTTTGCCCACTTGGTTGAAGATGTGTTTGACGCTATTCGTTCTGATCAATTGTCAGTTAACGAGGATGTTGTCGATACTCTTCTTCAGGCTATTGACGTAATTAAAGCAATGCTTGACAAACGTATGAGCGGTTCTGTCTATGAAGATGATATTTCCGAAATAACAGGTAAACTTAATGCGTTGTTACCTGCAGGTGCGGGAAGTAAAAAGAGCGCGGCAAAAAAACCCGCTCCGGCTCCCGCTCCCGCTCCGGTCGCTGCTCCCGTAGCTGCTCCGGCTCCTGCCGCTTCAGGCGGAGGGTTAAGCGAAAGAGAGATTGAAGAATTAAAAGATTCTGTTGACGGCGGAATGCCTATATACAAAGTCTCTGTAAAATTTGATGAAAATAGTTTGATGAATACCGTAGGCGGTATTCAGGTTTACGCCGTTCTTAAAGGAAAGGGAACCGTCTTAAAAACCGTTCCTGATTTTGAACAGCTTTATGGCGATAACTTTTTCCCCGTTGTGGATTATTATGTCGCTTCCAAAGAAGATGCGGGAAAATTAAAAACTTCCTGTATTTTACCTGACGTAAGTTTAGACGCGGATGTTTCTAATATTTCCGCTCTTTCCGCCGCTCCTGCCGCCGCGCCCGCTCCTGTTGCTGCACCCGCTCCGGCTCCGGCTCCCGCCGCGGCTCCTGCAGCGTCGGCTCCCGCTGCTGCTCCCGCCGCCGCTTCTGCGGCTGGTGCCGCTAAGCCTGCTCCAAAAGCCGGCGCAGCCGCTTCGGAAGACGCAAAGAAAGCCGGCAAAGAAGCGGGATCAATTCTCCGCGTTGATTCCAAGCGCATTGACGACTTGTTAAATCTTGTTTCGGAAACAGTTATTACCAAAGCGACATTCAACCAGATTAGCATGCAGTTTGGAGAACTTACGGCGCAGTTACGCGATATAGAAATTCAATACCGCGACAAAATAAAAGATCTGTTTGACAATCTGCCGGATTACCTTGAAAACATACAAGAAGGAAAATCGGTAAAAGATATTCGTAAGGAAATTACCGAGAATTACAGCGATATGTTTACAATGTTTGATCCTTTCGAAGCCGCATTCAAGGGCAGTATAGCGAAATTCCGTTCTACTTCGCAGAACCTCGGTCGTATCACAGGCGAACTTCAGGAAGGCGTCATGCGTATCCGCATGGTTCCCATCAGTCAGATATTCAGCCGTTTCCCGCGCCTTGTACGCGATCTTTCAAAAACGCTTAATAAGAAAATCAATCTGGTTATCGAAGGTGAAGACACAGAACTTGACAAATCGGTAGTCGAAGATCTTCTTGATCCTATTATGCACTCAGTGCGTAACTCTATCGACCACGGAATTGAATCCGCGGAAGTAAGAAAAGCCGCCGGCAAGCCGGAAGAAGGCATGGTGCTCTTAAAAGCCGCCAACGAAGGCAACATGATCGTTATCGAAATCGCGGACGACGGCGGCGGTATCGAGGTTGAAGCGGTAAAGGCAAAAGCCGTAGAACGCGGACTTATCAGCCCGAACAAAGTTCTTACCGATGTTGAAGCCTTCAATCTTATTTTTGAACCCGGTTTCTCAACATCAAAACAGATAACCGCCATTTCAGGACGCGGCGTCGGACTTGACGTTGTACGCCGCTCAATTGACAGTCTTAACGGTACTGTTACAGTTAACTCTGAATTGGGCAAGGGAACCAAGTTTACAATTAAACTGCCCCTTACTCTCGCTATTATTCAGGGTCTTCTGGTCAAGGTTGGACCGGAAATCTATTCAATACCGATTACATCGGTTATCGAAAGTTTGCGAATCAAACCGGAAGAAATTAAAAAGATCGATAATTACGAAGTCTTTAATATCCGCAGCGATGTAATTTCATTGCTAAGGCTTAACCGCTTGTTTGGAATTAAAACGGAAGAACAAACGGAATATCACTTCATTGTAATTGTCGGAACGGCTGAGAAAAAGATGGGCTTTATGGTAGACAGCCTCATCGGCGAGGAAGACGTCGTTATCAAGCCGTTAAGAGATCAGTTTACAAATTCTCCGGGAATTGCCGGGGCTTCAATATTGGGAGATGGATCGGTTTCTCTTATCATTGATGTTGGTCAATTGTTGGATCTTGGACTTAAAAAGGAAATGGAGCAGCGCCGAATCCGCGAAGCTTCACCGGGTGGCAGGTAAAATATGGCGGCAGTAATTAAAGATTTAGAACAAGTAAACGCCGAATTACAGGAACAAAAAGAGCGGGTAGATAATGTTGATTTTAAAATGGTCACATTCTCTCTTGCCGGTAAAGATTACGGCGTTGATATTATGAGCGTAAAAGAAATCG
>Ga0268262_10005734_pt1 | contig 12201 bp, 10 predicted proteins | sample TergutNc150P3_FD_190354 | JGI IMG/M metagenome (GOLD analysis project Ga0268262, IMG submission 190354) | Nasutitermes corniger P3 segment gut microbial community from laboratory colony in Florida, USA - Nc150 P3 (SPAdes) (version 2) | ecosystem: Host-associated > Arthropoda: Insects >... | reverse complement strand
GATAATTTCACCGCCGCTCATGTCAAAGTTTGCGTTATCGTCGCACACAAACACCCCGCCGCCGTAGTTAGTGGTGTTACCGGAAATTTCACCGCCGTCCATTATAAAAGTACAGTTTTTGTCGCCCATATACACTCCGCCGCCGGAGTTGGTGGCGGCATTGCCTGTGATTTCTCCGTCCGACATTACGAAACTTGCTTGATCTACAGAAACCGCGCCACCCCAAAGAGCGGTGTTGCCTGAAATTTTACCGCCGCCCATGATAAAAGTTCCTCTGTATACTTCTACTCCGCCGCCGGTACCGCCTTCAGAATTGGTGAATTTGGAGGCTGTGTTGCCGGTAATTTCTCCGCCGTTCATTGTGAATATTCCTAATACGTCCACTCCGCCGCCGGAACCGCCGCCGGAGGCGGTATTTCCGGATATTTCACCGTCGTTCATCGTGAAAGTGCCTAACGTGTGAACCCCGCCGCCAACGCCGGAGAGAACTGAGGCAGCGGTGTTGCCGGTGATTTTTCCGCCGTTCATGTTGAAGGTTCCGATAACGTACACAAAAACCCCGCCGCCGCCGCTTCTGGCATTGTTACCCTCGCCTGAGGCGGTATTGCCGGAAATTTCACCGCCGTTCATCGTGAAGGTTCCGCCGTTCACATTCACCCCCCCGCCATAACAATCGTTATATCCGGAGGCGGAAACCGTATTGCCGGTAATTTCACCGCCGTTCATCGTAAAGGTTCCGCCGCTCATATACACCCCGCCGCCGCCGCTAAAGCCGGGCGCGACATAGGTTGAGACGGAGACGGTATTACCCGTGATCTTGGCTCCCGTGTTTACAATCAATTTCCCGCCGTTAACAGACACAAGAGCGTTTGTATTCACGCTCCTGCCTATAAGGTTAATATTTTCATTGAGGGTGAGGGTAACGCCTGAATTCACTGTAAACAAACTCCCGTTTGCGTTAAGAGTTACCGTTCTTTTGCCGCCGTATCCAATCATGGCAACTCCCACGCTTTTGCCTGAATAATTAAGGGTATTGGGCGGGGAGATTTCATTTTCTCCAAGCACGATAGAAAAATCATCCCCATTCGCCGCGTTAGCTGAAATATAAGCCAGGGATGCCGCAAGATTCTGCGGGCCGATTTTTTCCGCGCCCCGGTATAATCCGGGGGTGGGGGCCGGGACGACATTTTCCAGCTTTATTTCAATTTCCGCAACAAGCGAAATACTGCCGTCAAAAACAAAACTGTACAGCCGTCCCGCCCGGAAATTGGCGATAGAGCCCGGAAACGCAATGTAATCCGCGCCCACAAGCAGCCGGTAGGGAGATACGTCCCCGGGGGTGATCGTATACCACACCCTCTCCCCGCTGTTTACCAGCGAAGCTGGCGAATTATCGGGCGATAATATGCTGATACCTTGTTCCAGCCGGAACGGAAAAGACGAATAATTCTGAATCATCAGATAACTTTTATTGGAAAGCGGAGTGTCAGGCGATGAAACGGTTTCTTCAAGTTTAGGTATGGTAACATTAGTTTTTATACCGGATTTTATAAACACATTTTTCTGGTCTTTCCCTATTTCAGCGGGAACATATTTTATGGTAAAGCCGCCGGCGTTTTTCAGGTTAATGTTATACGAAAAATAAAAAGGCACGGAATCTCCGGGCGTCCACTCAAATTCATCGGAACTGCCGCCCGCCGGAATCTCGGCTATTTTATCCTCTTCCCTCCGGCGGTAATCCTTGAAAACCGAAGCGGCGCAGATTCCCTGAGTATTGTCGAACACAATCAATGTTTTCCCATTAGGATTAATAGGTGGATTATTGGGATTATCGCTGTCTGAATTGGGACAGGATGACAACAGGCCAATCGCTATAGCGGCGAGTAATAATAGTTTTTTCATCATTGACTCCCTTTTCTCAGACTTTGCTCTCCATTACAACTGCGGCGGATACCCCGTGTGTTATTCACTACGATAATTAATTCCAAGCGTGTAACTGCCTGGTTTGCCTGTTTGACCTGAGCAAATTACTTTGACATAGATCCTTTCCCTAGATTGCATTTTATAATAAACGCTGTCATCCATCGTTCCTATCAGTTTCAGATTTATGTCATAGATCTCCGCCTTAACCTGTCCCGTACCGTAATCCAAATAAAAATAAGGCGTATAAAATATATATCTAGTTTCATATTTAGGTGCGAAAACAGAACCTACATTTACTTGATAAGAGCGATATCTATCTTCAGAGGTAATGTCATGCCACTTATAGTCAGATCTCGAATCAATACTGTTTTGCCAACTGGCTGAATAATTAGTCAGAGCTTCTTTGACTTCAGGCTCAGACAGCGGACCTTCTCCAATCTTGTTGTATGCGCATACTTTGTAGTAGTATGTAGCTCCTAAATTAGGTCTATCTTTATACGTTATAATAGGCCGTCCTTCTTCGTCCTTGATAGTTGATACTGTTCCTACTGTTGCTAACAAGGTATAAGTACCATCTTCAGAATCCGATTTGTATACTTTATAACCTTGGGTACTTGGAAGCACATACCAACCCAACGTAATTGAGACATCATCTGTTAGAGACGTGGCGACCAATGCTTCCGGTACCGCTGTCTTGGCGGAAACAATTGAAGATTGTACACTTTCCCCACTGTTGCTGTATGCGGATACCGCGTAGTAATATGTAGTGTTTTCATTAACGCTGTTGTCGGTGTACGAGGTAGTTGTTATTGTTGTCACCAGTTGAGATGGCGGACTATCGGCAGACGAAGAACGGTATACTTTATAACCTTTGACGCCTGAACCTGAAACAGAATTCCAACTTACCATGATGCTGTTTTTACTTTCCACCGATGCATTTATTCCGGTTGGTATTTCTGCATGGTATGTTGTTGCTGAAGCGGCTGAAGATAGAGCGCCCTCCCGCTTACTGTAAGCGGATACTTTGTAGTAATACGTTGTGCCTGTGGGTAGGCCACCATCCGCAAAAGAAGTAGTTGATCCACCTAACGCTTTAAGTAAAGTGTAAGTACCTTTGGATTCTGTACTACGATACAAATTATATCCACTTATAGATACGTTGGAAACAATACTCCAGCTTATCTTAATACTGCTTGAAGACATGGTTTCCGCGTTTATCTCAGCCGGAGCATCCGGCTTTGGCTCCGGTTCATAACATCCCGTCAAAATCATCCCAAATATCAGCATAACGCCGATAATTGCCGCCATAATGTACTGCTTTTTCATAAAATCCTCCTGAAATAATTTAATTATTGTCTGTCTACAAACTCTGTTACTATGCGAACAGATATAGCATTTTCTCGCCTCAAGGCTGTAAAAATGCGTTTTTTTTACTGCCATCCCCCTACCGCACCGTTCACATCTGAGTTAAGATTATCCCCCGGTCCTGCGGTAGTTTCCCTGCGCTTGACAACGGAGAAATCAACATAGACCGCATGGCCCCTGTTGTTCTGAACAACGCCGGAGGTGTTCTTCGCCACATTGCCGTTTACCGTATCATCGGAATAACCTGTAATAGTTCCTCCTGTTTTGGTGAAGATTCCGTCACTTAATTCCACGCCGCCGCCTGAGTAGGAAGCGGTATTGCGGGAGATTACTCCGCCAGTCATGGTAAAGGAGATTCCCAACGAATACACGCCGCCGCCTGAGTTGGCGCTGTTGCCTGAAATTTCACCACCGTCCATTGTGAAAGTTCCTGACAATCCCACTCCCCCGCCGACGCCCTTGCCGGGGGCTGTATTGCCGGTGATTTTTCCGCCGCTCATGGTAAAATCCGCGTCATCGGCAACAAACACCCCTCCGCCAATAGTTTCAGAACCTCCGGCGGAAATTGTGTTGCCCGAGATTTCACCACCGTCCATGATAAAAGTTTCATAAGCCGCCACCCCGCCGCCTGAGCTAAAGTAAGCGGAGGAGACTCTATTGCTTGAAATTTCACCGCCGCTCATTATGATGGTTCCGTACCCGTCCACTCCGCCACCGGTACTTGGGTTTCCGGAACCTGCTGATAAAGCGGCGTTACCTGAGATTTTTCCGCCGTTCATCATGAAGGTTCCGTAGTCTATATACACTCCGCCGCCACCGCTGAAGCCGTATGCAGAGGAGGGGACGGAGACTGTGTTGCCTGAGATTTCACCGCCATTCATGGTGAGAATCCCGTCACGCATATATACACCGCCGCCGTAGGCGGAGTTGCCGGAGGCGGTATTGCCGGTTATCTTCGCTCCGGCATTTATAATCAATTTTCCGGCGTTAATACGTACAAGAGAATTATTATTTGCGCTCCGTCCCATAAGAACAATATTTTCATCAAGGGTGAGGGTAACGCCTGAATTTACGGTAAACAAACTCCCGTTCGCGCTAAGGGTTATTGTTCTTTCACCGCCGTGCCCAAGCAGGGTAATCCCCACGTTTTTGCCTGAATAATAGAGGTTTACGGGCGCGGAGCTTTCATCAGCTCCAAGCACAATAGAAAAGTTATCCCCGCTTACCGCGTTAGCTGAAATATAGGCAATGGACTCCGCGAGGTTTTGCCTGCCGATTTTCGTATCTCCTCGGTATAATCCTGGACCTGTGTCCGGAACAACATTTCCCAGCTTTATTTCAATTTCCGTAACAAACGAAACAGCGCCGTCAAAAACAAAACTGTACAGCCGCCCCGCCCTGAAATCGGTAACTGAGCCGGGAAACGCATAGTAACTCGTGCCCGCCAGCAGTTGGTATACTGAAGCCGGTCCGGGGTTAATTTTATACAACGCCTCCTTTCCGCTGTTTACCGTTAAAGCGGATGAATTATCGGGCGGTATTGGACCGGAGCCCTGTTGTAATTGAAATGAAGAAGACGAATTATTTTTAATCAACAGATAACTATAATTGGAAAGCAGGTCATCCGGCGATGAAACGGTTTCGTCAAGTTTGGGTATGGTGATACGGGTTGTCGCGCCGGCTTCTATATGCGCCGCTACCTGATCTTTCCCTATTTCCCTGGGAATATAGTTAATGGTAAAGCCGTCGGCGCCTTTAAGGCTTACAGTATATGAAAGATAAAAAGGCACTAAAACGCCGGACACCCATTCAATTTCCGCAGAACTGTCGCCTGACGGAATTTCGGCTATCTTATCCTCTTCCCTCCGCTGGAAGTCAGAATAAACCGCAGCCGAACAGATCCCCTCGGTATTGTCGAAAATAATCAATGTTTTTTTGGGGGGATTATTAGGATTATTAGGACTATCGGAGTTGTCCGGACCGGGACAGGATACCAAAAGGATAATCAATGCCGTGATAATTGTTAATATTTTTTTCATTCTTGTTTCGTCCATGTAGGATAACTGCCCACCGGCGTGGTTGTGGTATATGTTCCTTTGGTAACGCTGGTCACGCCGCTTAAAGTTATATCATCCGCGCTAAGGCCGGTTATAGTCTGGCTAAAGACAAAAGTCAACTTTTTAATTTTCATTATTTTTTTCTTTACCAATTACCGCCTAATTCGTTGACAGGAATATCTGTTATGTTACTGACCCACGCTTTTAAGGTTTCATTATTGTGATCTCCGGTAACGGTTATGGTGTACATTTTGCCCTGTTCTATTGTAAGAGATGAAACAGTAGCAGGGTTAGATTCACTAGTTTGTAACGGAACGTCAAAGCCTGACGGTCCAAATTTCCAATTGGCGACAACTATTGAGTCAGCGTATTTGTTTCCCTCTCCCGCTTTAGGCATATCTATCTGGAAGGTTCTGGTAACATTGTTCATGATATTTTCCAGACCAGATGCAGTCTTACGAACATTGCTTCCTTCAAGAAATCTTATACCGCCGGGAGTTTGATTGTTGATAACTACCCATGCGGCTCCCGATGTAAATGTAGTTGCCTGCAAAAGTTCTTTTAAATTCATTGATGCTTGATCTGTTCCTTCGCCAAATGAATACGATCGAAACCACGCATAATTGGAACCAGTTCCTTTAGGATATACAGTTTCTACTACGTCGCGGGTTTTATTGTACCGTTTGAAAACTGGGAAAATGTTGTAATTGCCGTCTTGCAATCTAAGTGTTGTATTAAGTATACCCGCTGGGGCATAACCTATGGTTTCTCCAGCCACACCATTAAGGCGCAGTTCTACATTGATGCTGTTTGACGCATTGATGATTTCCAATTTATTGTCTCCGCCAAGACCATCGGCTATTTCGTAAACCGATGTATTATCACCGCTCTTATTATAGAAAACATATACACGGGTAAAGGGGGTATTTCTCTGGGAAATGAGGTTGCTTTTATTGTCTTTGTACTGCTTCTCTGTCAGGATAATCAAGGGAAAGTCTTCTGTCTTATCAAACAAGGTCAGGTTTTTCGGCAGACCGTGGTTATTGGCATGTGCAGGAATACCCCCTATAAGAGCCTCTGCCTTTAATTCGCCCTTAAAAGCCACCAACCGTTCACCAGTACCATTCCGTACCAAGATCGAATAATCGGTGTTGTGGCTGGAAAAATCCAAATCTCCGTCTTTTGGTGTTGGATCCTCCCCGCAGGAAAACAGCAAGATTGCAGCTGCCAATACAAATGCAAACATCGCATTTCTTTTAATTTTTTTCATAACAAACTCCTCTCAATTTAAAAAATCAATAATACATAAATATGTATAATTACTTATATATTCATAATTATGTATTTTGTCAAGCTCTTAATGACATAATTATGCTATTTTCTCAAAATATGCCCGATTTTGTACATAGGCTTCGTTCTGAAGTTGAATATATCGGCCTCAATAGAAAGGAATTTGCCATAAAAGCAGGTATAAAAAAACGGGCTTTAGACGCTTATTTAGGGACACAGCAATCCATGCCGCCCGCCGACACTGCGGTAAAGATAGCCTCAGTCTTAGGCGTCTCAGTCGAATATTTGGTAACTGGCAAGGAATATAAGAAATCTATAGATATTTCCAATTATTTGAGATTCAGGGACATTTTAGACGATTTGGCAGTCTTGCCCGATGAAATTCTAGGTACGCTTAAAGCAGTGATAAAAGCTTTTGCGGAAAATGAACGTAAAAAATAACCTGTTTTTAAATTAAAAAAAATTATAGTGATTGAGTTATCATGCAAGTACATCAACATCAATAGGGGAACCTTCGCCCTATGGGTTCGGTTGAGGTTCAAAGCGAATCTGCACGGTCTGTTTTTGGGGCTTAAAATATTCCGGATGCCGGGGCCGGAGTTTCTTTAATTCTTCTTCTAAAAGTATTGGGCAGTCTGAAAAATCGGTATTCTTAAAAGCTTTTATTTCGGCAATCCTTTCAGGTGATAAAGTTTTTCCGCCATTCATAATATTCCCTCTCTTCAATAGGTTCGGCAGGCCGGGCGGAAATTATTCTTGTCCGTCCACTTGTCGGTTCAGTATATGACAAATACAGGATGATAAAATCCTGTAATTCCGCTAATCCCCTAAAACGGGTCTCGGTTAAAGTTGAATGAACTTCATCGTACATTTCAAGAAGAAAAGGATCATCAAAAGCAGATAAAATTTCATCAAAATACAACCCATGCAGTTCTTTATTGATTCTGCTTTTTTCTTCATCCCATTCAAAATTTCCATCAACGCTTATTATAGTTTGCCCCATTTGATGCCCTATAATATTGTATATACATACAAAATAAAAAGTCAAGTATTTTTAACTCTTGTTTCTTTACAAACCTCTTTATTTTATTAATATTACCAATTTTGTGAGCAAACACTAATTGCCAATACCTATGCTATACTACCCCCATGTCCCTGAACTGGAAAGAAATCAACCTAATCCTCGAAGAACTCGCCCTTGAAGGCGCGCAAATTCAAAGCGCCGTGCAGAGCGCGTTTGATGTGATAATTCTGCGCCTGCATAAAAAAGGGGAGACAAAGCAGTTGCTTGTTTCACTAAGTCCCGGCGCGTGCAGACTGCACGAAACTTTCCGCGCCGTACCAAAAAGCGATAAACCCCTGCGTTTCGCGCAATTTTTGTCCTCAAAAATAGTAAACGGTTGGATAACGGAAGTGGCGCAACTTGGAGACAACCGCATTGTGCGGATAACCGTAAAAAGAACAATATCCGCCGATGATGAGGTGAGTTCCCCCCAAACCGCTATTTACAAATTGTACATCCGTCTTTGGTCAAACGCGGCAAATTTTATCGTTACCGATGACAACGGCGTTGTGTTAGATGCCATGCGCCGTCTGCCAAAGCGCGGTGAAATCACTGGCGGGAATTATTCGCCTGAGAACATCGAAGCGAAACCGATTAAGTTAAAGCCCAATAGTGAGCATAACATTCGCTCTAATGACATTCTCGCCCGTGAACCACGCTCCTATGAAATACGCTCTCTTCCTGGCGAAGGCTCCTTCAATAAAAAAATCGACGAGTTTTACGCCGCGCAGGGAGGCACTCTTTCACTTGAAGCGTTAAGGGAACAGGCAAGGAGAACTTGCGAGGGCAGTATTGGCAGAATCAGCGCGGCGCTTGATCGGCTAAGGGAAAAAGAAGCGTCTTTTACCGACGCGAACCGTCTTAAAAGTTACGGTGATATTATTCTTTCAAATATCGCGAATATTAAACCGGACGATAAATGGCTGGAGACCCAGTATTGCGGCGAAAATATTCGCATAGAACTTGAACCGCGCGTCAGCCCTTCGGCGCAGGCGCAGAAATACTACGAGCAGTACCGTAAGGCGAAAAATGGGCTTGCGGATATTCAGAGAGAAATTGAAAGCGGAGAGCGGGAGCTTAAAGAAGTAACCGAGAAGTTAGAACGGTTGTTATGCGAAACTAATCCGTTGATTCTCGCGAAACTGTTAAAGTCAGGGGGCGGGGCGCGTGCTGGGGGAGCGTCTTCAACAAAAAAAGAAAAGGCGCGTCCGGGACTTACGTTCAAGCGTGGCGATTGGCTTATTATTGTGGGCAGAGATGCAAATGAAAATGATGAGTTATTGCGCCGTCATGTAAAGGGGAACGATCTATGGCTCCACGCAAGGGATTATCACGGCTCTTATGTTTTTATTAAACAGAGGGCGGGAAAATCGGTTCCGCTTGACATTCTGCTGGATGCCGGTAACCTTGCGATTTTTTATTCAAAGGGCAGGAATAACGGCGAAGGAGATTTATTTTACACTCACGTAAAATATTTGAGACGCGCCAAGAATGGACCAAAGGGGCTTGTCATTCCCACTCAGGAAAAAAATCTCCATGTTAAGGTCGAAGAAGAGCGCCTACGCTCGCTTGAAAATTGTAAAGTAATACCTACATGATAAAATAACAGATAAAAAACTCTTCTTTTCTCTTCGTGTTCTTTGTACCTTTGTGTTCTTCGTGTGAATTCTCTTCCGAACAAATTTACCCCATAATCTCACTTTTTTCCGTTTTTTCCTTGCATACGGCTCTGGCAAACACTAGAGTTAATATATGGAAGCTTTGCTCGCCCAAAAAAGGCGTATTCGCAGCCCGGTTGGTGCCGGAATGTTTTATCCCGAAGAAAGGAAGGAAATTCTCAATTATCTAAGGTCATTTGGGCTGGAAGAAGGGCAGGGCGGCAATGCACGGGCGATTATTGCCCCTCATGGAGCGTGGAGCTACTCCGGGACGCTGGTTGCAAAGGCTTTTTCCTCGGCTATGGGCAGAAGCGGCAGCGTTAAACGTGTGGTCATTTTAGGGCCAATCCATGATAAAAGGGAAAAAGGGTTGTTTTTGTCAAATTCTCACTCTTTTCATACCCCTATTGGGAATATTCCAGTTGACCGGGAAATGTCTGAAGAACTGGAATTTCACGGTAATTCCTTCGAAATCAATGATATTCCACACTTGGCAGAACATTCCATAGAAATTCTACTGCCTTTTGTAAAATACTGCTTCCCAAACGCGTCGATTGTCCCTATTTTAATGGGACAGCCGAAAGCTCAGTATATTTACGACCTTGCACAGGCTTTAAAAACCGTAGTTGCGCCTGTTTTGGACGAAACATTGATAATCGTTTCCTGCAATCTTTCCTGTAATACCGACCAAAAGACTGCGCGGCTTTCCGCCGAAGAAGTTTTGCGCCTTTTCTTTGAAAAAGATTCCTCCTCTCTCGCTTCCGCCATTTTAGATGGCCGCCTTAACGCCTGTGGCGGGGCGCTGGTTGCCGGTCTATTTGAAAGCGGCCTGCTCGACAGGACCCATGCCTGTTCCGCCGAGGACAACATGGTCAGCGCCATTAGCGCGGAAAACAATACCGTCTATTACAGTGAACTATCTTACGTATAAGATGGGAATGTTATAAAAATCAAATGAGAGTTACCAAAAGCTTAAAGATTTTGTCGATATTATAAGTATGCGTAATATTTATCTTATTTTATTTGCCTTACTGTTTATTACTTGCAAATCACAGCCAATAATAATTACGGAGATACCTATTGAGATAATAGAGCCTGAATTTGAAGTTGTTTCAATCTACATAATTCAAGCTGATCTTGTCGTTACCGAATTTGAGGCGGTTTTAAGAATTAACAACCCCAATGACTTTGCCTGCATCCTGTCATCGATAAAATATGAATTATACGGCAATAATTTATATTGGGCGGACGGCGTTGCCAATGATGTTTTAAATATTCCCGCCAAAAGCTCACGTGAAACCAAGTTTCGTTTTCAAATGAATTTTATCAATACGAACAGAAGGCTATTAGACGATGTTATCGCCATGAGGCAGATTAAATACCGTTTTAAGGGACAGGCTGATATTCAGTTTGATATTCCCAAAACTCCTGATTATAGCGTTAATTTTGATTGTTCCGGTTTTTCGGACGTGAAAAAGAAAGCGGATTAAATTCCCGAAGACCTCACACTAAGAACACAAAGGTACAAAGAACACTAAGGAAGAAGTACTGCGTCTATGGTTGTTTTGCCGGTTAGTGCCATTATTAGTCTGTCTAGGCCGATGGCTACTCCTGAACAAGACGGAAATTTTTCAAATATTTTCCAGTAATTATGATCTACGTTGTGCTTTACAATTGAGGTTTTGTTTTTTTCGGTTTCTTCATTTATAAAAAAAATTTTTACAGCCCCCGGATTATTTTCTTCTGAATAGCAGTTTGCCAGTTCTATGCCGTTGTAGTACAATTCCCAGCGTTCTACGGTGCGTCCGTTAGGTGATTTTTTGGCAAGGCAGGGGACAAAAGCCGGATAATCAAGGAGGGCGACGGGTTTTTGCTGCCTTAATTTGGGTTCTACGGCGTGAATAAAGATTAAATCGTAGAGTTGCGGTACTGTCATGCCTTGCATGGGGGCAAGTCCCAGTTTATGCGCCTGTATGTCCATGGCGGCGGGGCCTTTTTCTGCCGTAGCGAAAAGGTCAAAGTCTGCCCATTTTGCGAATGCGTCCGCGACAGTTATACGTTCAAAGTTGCCAACAGTAATTGCGGTATCTTTGGCTAAGTGTGAAAACAACTCCTCAGTCAGCGAGAGAGAGTCCATGTAATTGGCGTTTATTGTGTAGTACTCAAGCATTGTAAATTCGCTGTTGTGCAATGAGCCGCAAGATTCGCCGTTACGGAAACATTTGCATATTTGATATACGTTTATATTGTGCTTTGCGATTATTTTTTTCATCCAGATTTCAGGGGAGGGAATCAGCCAAAGAGGGCGGCTTTCTTTTTTGCTTCCGTGGGGGAATAGACGCTCAGTTTGAAAAACTTCTAGGCATGATTCGGGGATTAAGTTGTCGCAGAGTAGGGGAGTGTCCAGTTCAAGATAATGTTTGTTGTCAAAAAAAGAGCGTGTTTGCTTGATTATTGCGGCTCTTTTTTGAAGCATGTCCAGATCCATAAATAAATTCCTTTATATATTATACCACGAACCCGTTAAATAAATGTACAACATAGCACTAGCAAACGCCGCCGCTCTAATTGACACTATAGATAAAGAGGAGTAGGATAAAATATTGGAGGATTGATTATGCCGGCAATTAGAAACAGCGCTGATTTAGTAAACAATTTCAACGAAATTCGTGAATTTTGTCATAATTATAGAGAACCAATTTTTTTAACAAATAATGGTCAAGGTGAATTGGCTGTAATGAGCATTGAAGCATATGAAGAATTAATTGGCAGGCTTGAATTGTATCAAGCAATTGAAGTAGGTTTAAATCAGATAGAAAATGGAGAGACAATCTCTGAAGAAGAA
>Ga0268262_10005733_pt1 | contig 12203 bp, 8 predicted proteins | sample TergutNc150P3_FD_190354 | JGI IMG/M metagenome (GOLD analysis project Ga0268262, IMG submission 190354) | Nasutitermes corniger P3 segment gut microbial community from laboratory colony in Florida, USA - Nc150 P3 (SPAdes) (version 2) | ecosystem: Host-associated > Arthropoda: Insects > Digestive... | reverse complement strand
CGGATATGTCGTGTCGTCTGTGTTCTCCTGCCATGTGATCTCCTTTTGTCTCACATCAGGATATATGACAGAGATACGAAAAACAATACTATTGACGGCATGGCCTAGGAAAGATTTTCTAAACAAGCTCTCTACCAGAATTGTCAACGAAAACCAAGTGATATGCCTGGAAGACTTAAATGTGAAAGGAATGGTTAAAAATCGAAGGTTGTCAAAATCTATTTCAGATCAAGGGTGGAGCGAATTTGTGAGACAACTTGAATACAAGGCAGAATGGTATGGGAGGAAATTGTTAAAAACCGATCCTTGGTTCCCATCCACAAAGCGTTGCTCAGATTGCGGACACACTTTAGACAAGATTCCATTGAACATCCGTGAGTGGACTTGCCCTGAGTGTGGCGTATTGCATGATCGTGACATTAACGCTTCCCGTAACATTTTGGCTGTCGGAATGGCGGCGTCAGCCTGTGGAGACTATGTAAGACCAAGTTCCTCTCGGAGCAAGGCAGTGGTTGATGAAACAGGAATCCCCGCCCTTTAGGGAGGGGAGGATTCAAATTGCATTGATATAGACATGCCAGAGTGCAGGCCCCCAAAAAACGACTATGGGAGTTGCTAGGGCTATGCCACAGCCAAGGGGATACATAGTGCCGCTGTCGCGTCTGCGCAAAAAGTGAATTGGCAGTACAAACACACACATGATCGCGGCAGCAGTAAAGAATATGCCTAGCATATACTCCCATCCCCAAAAGGCTCCAAGCCACGCCAGCATTTTGAAGTCGCCCATACCCATGGCTGATTCCAAGGGTTCTCTGTCAAACAGCTTAGTGGCAAGGACATTGCGGATTTTCACATAGGTGAAATTGAAAGCCCATGGAAATCCATAACCGCCAACCGCGCCAATCAGACTGCTCCTTATGGTGACAGACTCCCGCCACTGTTCCCAGGCCGACGCGGTCTGCAAGCCATTGTGAAAAGCGCTGGCGGTGAGTAAATCCCAGCCATTACCGGAGAAAACCGCAATAGCCGCCCCAGACCAGAATATTTGCGGTAGCGTAAACAGCAACCCCAACCCCATCAAAGGGAATTGCAGCGCGTCAGGCAGTATGCCTTTCGTTAAATCAGTAAAGAACAGGACAATCAGCGCATATCCGCAGATTATACTCTTTAGCCAAATTGCGGTTCCAAAGGGAAAAAGCCAAGGCGACACAGCAAATAAAATACTAGAGAGCAATTCAACTATCGGGTACCTGACAGGTATATTCCACCCACAATAGGCGCATTTCCCACGGAGGTACAGCCACGAGATAACGGGCAGGTTGTGAAACCACTTTATATTTTTGCCGCAGGTCGGACAGCGGCTGGACAATGTCGCAATATCGCGGTCTTTGGGGTTTTCCTGGGGAAGCCGATGAATCAGCACATTGGCAAAAGAGCCGAAGGCCAAACCAAAAGGAGCCAGAATGCAAGTCAGGTTCCAAGGAGTAAAGTCAATGGTGAACATAAGTCAAAATACCTAAATTACTACAACCATAGCAGTTTTTACCCATCTACTCGTGTGTAGGTGTTTCTGTGATTTCAACCTCTATATACAAGCAAATCAGTGCATAGCAGTTCGGCTTTGAAAAATAGGACTGCTATAATTAATCTTGTCGAATACTCAGAGAGAGCGCATTTTCAACTTTTTTAGCTATATCGCTGAAAATGACACCCTGTTGGCTGTCAGGGTGTATAGCGGCGATGGGTGCTCCTGTGTCGCAGGTGGTTCTTATCTGCATGTCTATGGGAATTTCTCCTAAAAATTGTAAATTCATTGACTGCGTGGCTCTGCGAACACCGCCGCGGCCAAAAATTGGAGATTCAAAACTGCAATTTGGGCATATGAAGCTGGACATGTTTTCAATCACCCCAAGAATAGGCACTTGTACCGCACGAAACATGCCAATGGCTTTTTTGGCATCAAGGAAAGCGATGTCCTGGGGCGTACTGACAATGATGGCGCCGTTCACATTAACGCTGTTTACCAGCGATATCTGGATATCGCCAGTGCCTGGGGGCAAATCTATGAAAAGAACATCCAGTTCGCCCCAATCTACTTCCGTCATGAACTGGCTCAGGGCCTTGTTTAGCATTGGACCGCGCCAAATGATCGGCTGGTCTTCATCAATTAAAAATCCCATAGACATCAGCTTTAAGCCGTATTTTTCAATAGGCATAATGGCTCCTCCAGGAGAAGTCATCGGGCTTCCAGTGCTTGAATCAACGCCAAACATCATGCCCATACTTGGCCCATAGAGATCAGCGTCCATCAAGCCGACCTGATACCCTTTCCTTGCCAGTACACAGGCGATATTGGCGGCTATGGTACTCTTTCCTACGCCGCCCTTGCCGCTGCCCACAACAACCACATGCTTTACAGTTGGCAGTAAATCATGTGGTTCAAAGCCGGCGGTGTTCGGCACTTTCTCCCACTCAAAGACAAGGTCAATGTGTTCCACGCCCGGTATGGCTAGAATTGCAGTCCTAAGTTGATCTTGTATGGCCGATTCCTGCTCTTTGTATGTCTCTTGCAGCCTGATTGATATTTGAAGCCGCCCCTCGTCTAAATCAATAGTCTTAACGGCTTTCATGGCCATCAAACTTGAATCGGAGCCATGAATCACGGTATTGTCAAGCGCTTCAAATACGGCCGCGCGGCTGATTTTCTGAGGCATCTATGCTCTCCATTAAGTTTATCGCAATTTAGCGAGAGCTCCACGAATAGCGGATTTCTCCAGAAGGGGCAACGCCTACCTCACGTCCCCCGCTTGCCCCAAACTGTATGACCAGGTTGCCGAGCCTCCACTCCATCTGGCCGCCCATTGTAGCTATATTATTTGTTCGTGTATAGCTACCGGTTAAAGGTATGCTCCTGCCCATTAAATTTATGTTTTTGCCAATGATCACATCTGACTCAAAACCTGGATTACCGGTACGAAACGCAACGCTTACGCGGTCGAGCTTCAGGGTGCGGCGAAGTTGTTCTTGGAACGGGGCAATCATCAGATTGGTGAATAAAATAGCAGTGGCGGTGCCCGCCAGTCCATTGGCTACGGTGTTGGAGGCCAGGCTGTTGTTATATGCGGAATTGCCAAGTGTAGATGCGATAGCGGGATTCAGCAGGAGGGAAATCACCTCGTTCTGCCTCAAAGTTGGCGTGGAAGACGGGGCTATGTTTATTGAATCAAGCGGCCCCTGAACATTCAGATATACCCTGAAAGGCGAAATGTCAATTTGTCCTTGAATATTAATCATAGGGTTCATGAGACTGGGATCAAAGAAATCAATGCTGCCTTTTTCAACAATGATGTCACCCGCGGGTAGAATATTCGTTATGCGTCCACCGGGCGCGAACTCAATACTGCCAAGCAGACCAGGATTAGCCAATGTGCCGAGTATTTTAAATTTTTCCGAGGGCATACCTTTTATTTTTATTAAATTGGTATTAAAAGTCCAGGGTTGCAACAGCTCCACATCTAAATTCAGATTAATAGAGTCCATAGGGTTGTCAAATTCTATGTTAGGAATACCGGGAATGGCGCCAATAGAGTTTTCCCATATAATCTTTGTCATGTTTATTTCGGCCTCATATGCCATATTGGAGGCTTTTAACAAACCCCTGATTTCACTTTTCCCGCCGGGAATGCTGTGGAACAATGCGTTGACAGTACCATCAAGCTGGAAGCCCTCTGGCCTGTAGCTGTACTGAAAATTTTCCAACTGAGTCTGAATCTGATAGCTTTCCACACCACTGTTGTTCCAGACAACATTCCCAAAGCACGACAAGCTTCCCCGTGCCATACGTCCCTGTAAATTTCTAAGCTCTATACGCCTGTTATGGCAGACCAGGTCAAGATTCAAATTTTCAATACCATAGGGGAAGTCGCTTCCAGGTTGCAGGCGTCCGCCTCTTATCTGCAAGGCGCCATCCAATTCCATAGCGTTAATCGGGCCGTGCAGCCTTAAATCCATCGTTCCAACGCCATCAGGAGTAAATCCAGCAAGGAAAGTATCGCGTCTCTCGTCAAAAACACCGGCCAAAATATTCCTTGTCTGCTCCAGATCCGCAGTTCCGACAAAAGTAAGGTCTAGGGGTTGGGTATCTTTCAAAGAGATTGCCCCATTTACTCGCAGTCGTGAAAGGGGTTCGGAAAGCCCATATTCCACATTACGGCTTCCCAAGTCAAACGCCAGTTTTATACTGTCTGAGTTGCCGTCAAGCGAACTGAGACTCTGCTGTCCAAATTCCAAACCGAAAACACGGCCATCTAACCTGTCTATGTCAGATCGCCATGTCAAGCCTCGGTCGCTTAAACGTCCTCTGGCTGTCAAATTCAGATTGAAGTCATCAAGAACGCCTCTTGTAAGCGTCCGGGCAAAGCCCTCTGTATCTGCGGTTTCATGCGAAAGCGCGAGATGAAGCCGACCTGTTAAGGCATTTTGGTTCTTGCGGGCATCCAATTCAATCAGGGTATCATCGCTGTAAATATAATCCTGAAAAAGTAATGTTCCCAAAACAGAGCCATTACTTACGCTCAAATTGCCGATCAATCCTTCGACTCGCACATCCCCGCCAATATCAATTTGGCCTTCGCTCAATATTACTTTGCCTTCAGGGAGTGCTATGGAGCCGTAATCAGCGACAAAATGGCCGTCCAAATCAACAGCAACCTGAGCCGACATTCGCGGCGCTTTTGTCATTCCAAGAACATGGGTGTCAGCCAAGCCAGCAATTCGTCCTTTCCAGGTTCTTGATGTCATATCCATATCAAGATTGCCCCTGAGGCCCATTAGTCCGCTGAGTGTGTCTAAGTTTTCAGGACAATCGGCAAAGCGTAATTCTGGAACAGCCAATATGCAGTTCTGCTTATCCAATTCCATCTTGGCAGAGCAAAAAAATGCGGGAACGGATACCCCATAAATAGAACCATCGTAGAGTTTGGCTTCGCCCCTCAAGGTCATGGATTTATACGGACCACTGAATGCCACCCAACCGTCAATATGACCTTCGGCAGACATTTCCTCAAGTATCTTGTTGTCACTTATACCCACTGCCAGCCCTTCTGAGAGTGGGAGTCGTGATGATTCAAAACGCATACTGATTTGGTCTTCCCCTTTAGGCATATTTGCCCAAGTCAGCCAAAGACGGCCACCTGCCTCGGCAACGCCGCGCTTGACGTGTATATTGTTTAAAAACAACTGATCTGACTCAATTTTTATTTCTGTGGTCAAAATATCAGCAGCCGCTCCGTAATAAACAGGGTTTTCAACCACCAAATCGCCATTCAGGTGTAGGCCCCGCGATGGCGACCAAGTCACGTGAGTTTTGGCGCGCGCTTCGCCGGATATAGGCAAGTGGTCAACAATATTCCAAGCATCCAGCGAATGCGCCACATGCTCAGCCGTAGTGGAAAGCTCTGCGTCAAAACCAAAAGAGGTAAGCGTGGAATCTGAAAGAGCGGAGGCATCTATTTTTATGCCGATAGAGCCATTTGCTGAAACAGTCAAGTCAGGAATATCCAGGTTAAACGAATCAATTTTTATGGATTTTTCCGAAGCGGCGACGACCAAGTCGCCCGCAACATACCCATTTTTGTTCAAAATGGCACTAAGATTCATCCTGAACTGTTCCAGCGCATTTGCGCTCCAAAGTGGCGCCGGACTGGAAAACACAGCCTGAATATCGGCTGTTGCCGACCCCAAAACCGGTGCGTTGAGAGCCTCCGAAAGATAACCAAATGGCAAATTCCTTCCACTCAAAAGCAATCTGCTCTCGTTACTTTTCAGCGATCCTCGCGCAATCAGGGAAGAATTTCCCGCGCTTATACTGATATTTTTAATTTCAATTTCAGAAGCATCACCGCTCACTTCCAAATCAATGCCGCAGTTGTAAAGCGGCTTATAGCTTGTCTTTAACCCCTGACCATTAGCTTGCAGTGTCCATTCCAGATTATTCGCTCCCCGCGAAACCGTGGCATTAAAGTCAGCGCGGCCATCCATTCCTAAAAGGTTCTCGCCAAATGTATCCGATAAAGCCTGACTGAATATTGAGCCGTTTACATTGCACTTGACAACATCGTTTAGAGCGTCAAACAAGCCGTCCGCCTTAAATTTCAACGATTCACTGTCAAATAGAAACTGACGCAGGTTTACGACATCCTCCCCGAGATCAGCCTTAAAATTTGCACTTCCTGCTAGTTCCCACGCATTGTTAGCAAAAGCAACTCTGGTGCATTCAGAATCAAGTCGGAGCGACTTAGGCCCAGTACCAACGGCGCTTGCGTTAAAAGATATTTCCAAATTAGGAAGCCCCCATGCAGGCTCTTTAATAAACAAACTGCCACCGCTGACTTCTAAAGAATCCAATCTCCAATTAGGGCTGGGGCCAATGGATTGCAATTTGATCCGACTCAGGTGCGCTGCGCTTATATTTGACACAGGATTGACAAAAGACAAATTCATTATGTGGGGCGAATTTCCAAAGAGAGAACTCAGGCTCATCCTGATATCTATTTCATCGGCCCTGAATAAATCCACATCTAAAGAGGGGTTATGCAGACGCGCACGCCCTTTCAAAAGGCTGAAATTCAATCCATCCGCTTTAAAATCCAACCCCGTCTTGTTTTTTATCATTGATGCAAGCGCTCCAATATAGACTTTCTGCATAGTGGAAGAATGGGCGAACCACGTTCCACCGGCACCGACCGCAACCCCACCAACTATTACATAGCTGATTCGTTTGAGCCACGGGCGAGCTTTTTTTGAAGAATTATCAGAAGTCACATCAGTTTTTTTCCCCGCAACGGGGGCAGGTGGTGGCCATTCTTGGCAGAGGTTGGTAGCAAAAGCGGCACAATGCCTGTGCCCCGCTCTGATGATGTGTCGGAGAGGGTACAGCGGGTGGTATAGAAACTAGCGAACGTGGTGTCATTGGCCTGACTTGTTGTTGAAAAGATTCTCTTAGTTCATACAAAGCTTTAAGCAGTTCTTGAGCGGAAATGTAGCGATCTCCCAAATTGATTGAAAGAGCTTTCATAATGATATCGGAAAAAGTCTTTGGAACTTGAGAGGAGCGGAGGTGAGGAGGCACCACTGGTCTTGTCACGTAAGCCTGAGCTATCTTGACAGGGTCAGCATCATAGAAAGGCACTGTAGCAGTCAGCATTTCATATATAGTCACTCCCAAAGACCAGATGTCAGATTGAAATACAGTCCGTCCACGGAAATGCTCAGGCGCCATGTAAGGAGGGGAGCCTATGCGCGTGCGGGCATAATCCTCTTTTTGCAACTCCAGAACCCGACTGGTGCCAAAGTCCGTAACTTTAGGCACACCATCCTTCGTCATCAAAATGTTTGCGGGGCGCAAGTCTCTGTGTATTACTTGGTGGGAGTGTGCAAATACAATTGCCGAACAAATACCAATGGCCGTCTCCAGCGCCTTTAACGGCTGAAGACCGTGTTCGTTTCGGATTTGCTTGTCTAAACCTTCACCGTCAACATACTCCATAACCATAAAATACGCGCCATTTGCCTCATCCACCGTGATCAATTCGACAATATTGGGATGCTTCAGCGTAGCCATAATCCTGGGCTCATGCAAAAGTGCCGCTTCCTCTATCTGATGGTGGGGTACCTTGATTGCCACCTTGCGATTGAGCAACTTGTCCAAAGCAAGATACACCGTACCAAAGCCGCCCGCGCCAAGGCGATCGATGATCTTATACTTACCCAGAGTTTGATCCGTGGGATACATCAACAAGACTCCATAGGTGCATAAATAAGAATGCCCTGAAAGTTCATCATTGGCTCAATCAAATCTAATCTCCATTAATTGTGACTTGACATAAATTAAACATAATTTGATTCACAACTTTTTGGCATTACGAATTATTGCGCCCTATTCATGAAAGTGCTATATTGTTCAGGGGAGTATTAATGTCAAAAGGACTGAAACATGTTTAAAATATTCAGGCTATTTGTAATTATTTTAATTAATCTTGCTTTCTGCTTGATTGCCTCGGCGAATCAAAAAAAAGGACCATTGCGCCAAGTAAATATAAATACTGCAACAAGAACAGAGCTGGTTCAGATTCCAAAAATTGGAGAAAAAACGGCTGAACAGATAGTTGAATTCAGAAAAATCAATGGTCCCTATAAAAGAATTGAAGAAATAATGAACATTAAAGGAATCGGAGAAAAAACTTTTTTATCTATCAAACCTTATATAACAGTTGGCGTTCAGCCCATAAATAAGAATAAGCCCAAAAACCTGAAGTAATATGCAGACCGCGCTATGAAAATGGTTGATCTGGCCCCGGAGCAAAGACCGCGTGAGCGATTATTTGCCGGCCATGGCGAAGAATTGAGTGATGCCGATCTATTGGCCCTCATTTGGGGGTCAGGGCAAAAAGGTCGGAGTGTTGTTGAAATGGGTCAGGAAATCCTGTCAATTACCGGAGGGCTTTCAGGTCTGATGTTACTTGGCTTAAAAGAGCTTTTGGATTTGCCGGGGCTTGGGCCTGCAAAAGCGGGGCAACTATGGGCTGTTCAGGAAATTGCCCGTCGCTCAAAGCGGGGACATTCAAAGATTAAAATATCATCCCCTCGCGCGGCTGGGGATTATTTACTGGCTCGCTGTACCGGCTGGACTGAAGAACATTTTGGCCTGATGGCTCTCAACAGTAAATGCGAGCTAATAGCTGAACGAATTTTGAGCAAAGGGACAGTAATCGGAACAATGATCTCGCCGAGAGAATTTTTTCGGGAAGCTCTCCGTTACGGCGCAGTAACAGTTATCGCTTACCACAATCACCCCAGCGGTAATATCGAACCGAGCCTCGAAGACACGATACTCACAGAAAAATTACGAAGTGCCGGCGAATCATTAGGACTGAAGCTAGTTGACCATATAATTGTGGGGATAAATGAATACTACAGCTTCCGCACCTCGGAAGATTGGGATAATAACTTATGACCGTGTTGCTTCATTCTTGGTATTATTTTGAAACAGTTGCCTTGAACATCATCCTGAGGAAACAATTCTAAAATGGCTGAACGGGAGTCACAGTTCATAACCATTAGCCGCCAGGGCATTCTTTTAGCCACGGCGATGGGCGTAGGTCTGTTGACATTCTGCTATGTTATTGGAGTTCAGGTTGGCAAAAGGAGCCTGACGCAAAAGAACGTAAGAGTCAAAAGCCTTGATGAAGAGCTGAAGGAATTGCCCGAACCCCTTGACGTTCAAATAAGCATATTCAAGTCCATTGAAAACAATAGTGCGCCAAAACGCAATGAACGTCCTAAATTAGAAACACCAACTCCCGATGCGCCCAAACCGGCGGCAATGGCGTCTAACGCACTCAAACCCGTTGTCGCGCCGGTTCCCAACACATCCAAACCGCCTGCTGTAACAGAAAAATATACAGCTCAGGTAATAGCGGTGGGGAACATAGACAGAGCCAAACGGGTCTCTGCAAATCTGAATTCAGAGGGCATCCCCACAAAAGTGATTTTTTCAAACGGGATGTACAAAGTCCAGTTGGATTGGTCCGGCAGCAGGACAGAACTAAATTCGCGTTTGTCGCGCATTCAGTCTCTTGGATACAACCCAGTACCCGTAAAAATCCAATGATGAGCCGCTTGCAAAATATTTGTTTTGCGAGTGGCTCTTTGTCTTGAACAACAGAGCTATGCTTTCGGATAAACTTTTAAGCTCTTATAGCTTTTCAAAATCACTTTTCCCGGCAAAAAGCCGCGTGGTTTATTGACATCAGCCACACGGCACCAATGAACCTCGACCTTGCCGCCATCCCTTGCCTTACTGTAAAAGGCCGCTAATTCCGCGGCGCGTTCAAGCACATCCCGCGGCGGTTCGCTCACCCTGTCTGGATTTCTGATGACGACATGACTTCCAGGCACACTGGCCACATGCAGCCAAAAATCTGAAGAATCCGCGAGCCTGAATGTCAAATTATCATTGTCTGCATCGCCTTTGCCTATCAATACCTCAAATCCGCCCACCATCAATGACCTGTAAGCTTTGCCTTTCCCATCAGATCGCCTTCCCGTTTTTTCCGATTCCACTTTATGCTTCCCCATCACAGCTTTGGTCTTGTTTTTTGTGATTGTTGCAGATGATTGAATAGCCGCCCCAGCGCTTGACCCATATAGTGTTTCAAGCTCAATCAACTGCCGTGCCCGTTCTCTCTCCAACATGGCAACTCTTTCCAAACCTCTTTCGGCCTTTTTTACGGAGTTAAACCACCTTTGGACAGTTTCTTCCACACGCTGACCCGGGGGCAGTTCTATCCTTGTACCGTCCAGCAGTTCAACACTGTGTACAGACCCTTTAAACCTCCACAACTCTGACTGAAGTTTCGCGGCAGGTTCACGCAGTGACAACATAGATTGATGGCGTCTGCGATCTTTTTCCAAAGCCTCGCCATAGCGTTCCAAACGCTGTCTCATTTGAACGAGCTTACGATTTTCAGCTTGCGTTTTTGGTTGAAGCAATAGCTTTTCAGCGCGTTGCAGGCTCCATGCCACATGGCGGTTCAATAGTGTCCCATCGCCAGGAAGCACATCCGCGATCTCGCCATGCAGGGCAGCTTCAAGGTTCTCTCCCCAAACTTCGCGCCATTTGCGCATGGGTGGAGTATCAGGTTCCAATTCAGGTTGTTTGGGTGGAAAAGGAGCGCCCATGCCAATTCTTGCCGGATTCAAATCAATTCCGTCCAGCCGAATGCCCCCGCGCCCCGGAACCGCCTGAAAAGAGAGTTGCATACCTTCAATACGCCCCGTAATAGCCCGTCTTCGCAATTCAAACGCAATCCAGCGCTCCCTGGGATCGCCATGAATATCATAGAGGCGCGCCCCTTTTATTTCGGCTGACCATTTACGGCTCAAATCCGTCTTTGATTCAGCCTTTAATGCAGAATACGCCTCGCTCTTCTCAAAAAGCCCCCACAACTCCTGAGCCGGATTTAACAAAAAAACCCAGGCCAAGCCAGGTTCTATGCCCGCTCTTCTGTCCGGCGCCCAGATCAGTCCAAGCGCCCTATGTGAAGCCCAGACACTTTGAACAGCCCCCTCACCAGCCGACAAACGGGCATGGGCAATGGCAAATAACAGCGGGGCTTCCATTAATACAGATTAGAACCGCAATAACATTTCAAAAAAAATATTTTGAATGCTCTTTATTCTTTCCATCAGTTTTTTGGCCATGTTTTCTTACGAGCCATTCGCAAAACTCTCATTTTGCAACTCCAACACTTCAGATTTATTGAAAAAGTGTGGACAAAACAAAAAATATTGACTTTTTGTTTTGTTCATACTTTAATAATTTGTTGTTTATCACCCAAAGATAAACATTGCAGGCGGGAAAGAGCAAAGTGCAAAAACAAAACACATTCAACTTGACGCAAGAGGCGCTCAGCCTCTCGTTTATCTCTCTGTCCAAGAAATTCTCTATGTTACATAATCTGGGTGTGGATAAATTCTTTATTATAAGCTATTTATGTTCAATTTAATGTAAACAACAATTTACAAATAGCTCATACCAAATTGCGTTCGATTGACATCGAACGCTTTACGCCAAAGTTTTTGAAAAACTGGGAAACCCAGCTTTTTCAAAAACTTGCGGGCATCGGTTCCCGCTGACTAATACCAATTTGCATCCTTATGAATGCAAATTGGTATCAAACATCACCTCGTAACTGCCGCATCGGAATTGCTTCGGTGCGGCAGTTTTTTTGTATATCTGCTCAAAGAACGCGCACATTTTTTAAGGAGTTTTGAAATGATAAAGAAACTGATGAGCTTGGTATTGCTCACAATACTCTCGGTAAGCGCGGCTTTCGCGCAGAGACGACAGAGCCAGGGAAAGTATCTCTGTTGACGGCATCACACGCTCGACGCGTAAGCACACGCAAAGAAAACGTAAAAGATGGGAACTACATACTTAATTCCCCACATATCAACTATCAATAAACAATTAATCTAAACACAACAGGAAAACCAATGAGTGCAATTGAAACAATCAAAGAAACAGATAAATTGCTTAATTAACCTCTTTTCCCAAAAAGTGTAACTATGGAATTTGTGTAGAGTTGTTAGTTTTGTGAGGGGCGGGTATTTTTTGGGGATTATGTAGTTGACAGGGAGGC
>Ga0268262_10005732_pt1 | contig 12205 bp, 8 predicted proteins | sample TergutNc150P3_FD_190354 | JGI IMG/M metagenome (GOLD analysis project Ga0268262, IMG submission 190354) | Nasutitermes corniger P3 segment gut microbial community from laboratory colony in Florida, USA - Nc150 P3 (SPAdes) (version 2) | ecosystem: Host-associated > Arthropoda: Insects > Digestive... | reverse complement strand
GGAACATACCCTTGCGCATATCGAGGAAGCCGTCCTGCATAATTTGCCTGATGAGCAGCAGCGTTTTTTCGCTATCAAACTGTTTGAGCGTGACAAGAAAATCGCCGAAAAGCTGAAGCTTACCCCCGAACAGCTCGCGCACATTGACGGCGACATCAAAAGGCGGGAGGCTGAACTTGAAGACGACAGCGAGAGCATAATCACGGCAGAGCGTTATACGTATATAGATTCAATTATCAGGGATTGCATTAAAATAAAGAACAAGGGCAAACTTAGCGTATCGGATAAAATTGATAAAATTGTTACCAACAGAATTTTAGGGCTTCCGATTTTCGCGGCGGTGATGTTTATTGTTTATTTTGTTTCTGTCACCACCGTAGGCTCGCTGGTAACACAGTGGGCTAACGACGGCGTATTCGGCGAGGGCTGGCATCTCTTTGGAACCAGTGTGTGGGTTCCCGGCGTTCCAGAAGCGCTGGGTAATTTGCTTGAAGCGATAAACTGCGCCGAATGGCTGCGGGGCCTTATTTTGGACGGCATTGTGGCGGGCGTCGGCGCGGTGCTTGGTTTTGTGCCCCAGATGTTTATTTTGTTTATGTTTCTCGCGTTTCTGGAAGCCTGCGGTTATATGGCGCGCATCGCCTTTATCATGGACAGGGTATTCCGCCGCTTTGGGCTGTCGGGCAAGTCCTTCATTCCCATTCTGATTGGAACCGGCTGCGGCGTTCCGGGCATTATGGCTTCCCGCACTATTGAAAGCGACCACGATCGCAAAATGACAATAATGACAACAACATTTATTCCCTGTTCGGCGAAGCTGCCAATTATCGCGCTGATTGCCGGCGCGCTTTTCGGCGGGGCCTGGTGGGTCGCCCCCAGCGCCTACTTTATCGGGATCGCGGCGATTATTTGTTCCGGCATTATTTTAAAGAAAACAAAAATGTTCGCCGGTGATGTCGCGCCCTTTGTCATGGAGCTGCCCGCCTATCACTGGCCGACCGTCATTAATATTCTGCGCAGTATGTGGGAGCGCGGCTGGTCTTTCATCAAGAAAGCCGGAACGATTATTCTTTTGGCGACGATATTTATCTGGTTCGCTTCCAACTTTGGGTTTGGGGAAAACGGATTCGGCATGGTCGATATGGAAGAAAGCGTTTTGGCTTTCCTGGGCAGGATTATCGCCCCCATCTTCACGCCGCTGGGCTGGGGCAGATGGCAGGCCGCGGTTGCAGCGATCACCGGGTTAATCGCCAAAGAAAACGTAGTTGGAACCCTGGCCATTTTATACAACTTTGGCGAAGAGAGCGCGGAAACATGGGGCGCGTTAGCCGCAAGTTTCACTACATTGGCAGCTTACTCCTTCTTGGTATTTAACCTGTTATGCGCTCCATGTTTTGCCGCTATGGGCGCGATTAAAAAGGAGATGAACAACGCCAAATGGTTTTGGGCGGCAATAGGGTACCAGTGCGGTTTGGCGTATATCGTGTCGCTGTGTATATATCAATTCGGAATGTTGTTTACGGGGCATTTCGGCGCCGGAACAATCGCGGCGTTTCTTTTGACGGCAGGCATTTTGTTTATGCTGTTTAAAGGGAGCAGGGAACAGGGAATAGGGAATAGGGAATAGGAAACAGGGACTGGAAGATGATATGTTACTGAATAATATTGGAACGATTTTGACGGCTTTGGTTTTGTTTGGAATTGTTACGGCGGTTATCCTCAAAATACTCCGCGACAGGAGAAAAAAACCGGCGGGAGCCTGCGCCGGCTGCCCTTACAGGTGCCGGGAAATCTCCATTAAAAACTGTAGGTCAGCACGGTTTTAATAAAAGTGTTGTCCTTGTACTGGCCTAATTGGCCTTCTTTGCCGCCGCCGAAAATACCGGCTGAAAGCTCAAGCGATATTGTGTCGCGCGTCCAGATAATTGAAGGTATGAGCAGAAAATCACTGTCTTCAATTCCCCACATTACGGCAAACCTGGTTTCCAGTTCATCGCGGAAAAACTTTTTGGAAATGGCGGTGATAATCCGCGTGGAAGTCATGTCGGTATTCGCCTCGATATCTTTCGGCGGCAGAGTAATATTTATCACCGGGATAAAAAGTTTATCATTTTTAATTTTGTCATTCATGAGGCGGATTGATTCGTTGCACTGGAAGTTAAGGTTAATGCCTGCGATGAGATCGCGGTCAAAACCGAAAGACCATAAAAGCGAGGGGTTGTAAACAGAGGGGTCGTCGCCATTTAAATCGTTGGTGATGTTAGCCGCTAATTCTGCGCGGACATTAAAGCCAAAAAGCACCTGCGCCCAGTCAACGCCGACCTGGTGATAGGGGTTGTAATCGAAATTTATTGCCGCGGATATTGGTATGATGGTAAAAGCGAAAGTAGTGGCGGGTCTGGTTATGCGTCCGTAGTAATACTGCAAACCCAGGTCTGCCGGGCCGACGGTTGTTGTAAACCTTGCCCCCGCCTGCGCGTATTTAATCGTTGATATGTCCGGCCGGTTTATATCAATTTTAAAATTATCCAGTATGCCTGGCGGCAGCATGGGTTTTAACTTATCCACCATCGATGATAACTCATCTAATTGCGCCATCTGCGCCGGAACCCAGCGGCCTTCCCCGGCGAAACGCAGGGGCTCAAACGAGGGCACAAACAGGGCTTCTATTTTGGTGAAGGAGCCGGCGCGGTAAGAGGCGTGTATGAGAGGACGGGCTATTTTCAGGTTCATTATGTCGCCCAGATCAGTCAATTCGGAATAATCCAGCGGGTTGATCACATCCAGAGGGCCGAAGCTGTCGGCTTTGCCCCAGGTGAGTTTTCGCAGGCCGCCTTCAATCTCCAGCCCGCCGAAAAAGGCGCGGGCGTACGCTTCGTCAATCGTTACAGGCTGCGCTGTTGTTTGTAATTTTAAATTGATGACCCCTTCCGCGTACTGTGTCCCGGCCGAGAAATTAAGCTTGCCGGAAAAAATGTCGCCTAATCTGGTCTTGTCTGCGCCTTTGGAAAAATCATCGGTATACCCAAGCAGCTCGGCGGAAACTTCGCCGCTTATGGTAACGGTTAAGGGGCTTGCGCCAAAGCTTCCAAAGCCGCTGTTGCCGCCGCCACTATTGGCGCCGCCGCTGTCGTCGCTGTCACTGCCAAAACCGAAATCCTGCGCGCTCAGGAAACTTGCGCCTAACAGTAACGCTGTTAATATGATTGTTTTTTTCATGCTAATTCCTTTTAAAATTAATTTGGTTTCCTCAGCGCGCCCGCTCCCTCACGAGTTGTGCGCCTCCAGTATTGGCTGCCGGAGAAAAAGAGAAGCTGCCCTTTTATTTCCAGCGTTTCTTGTTTAAATTTCTTGCCGTCCGCAGGATGATATATTATCGAGCATTTATACATATTGCCGTCTTCGGGGTTGATGACATTGCCATTAACCCAATATCCGGGTTTTTCCCTGCTAAGGCCGAATATCCATGTGGGGCCGAAAATGGGAAGCTGGTTTGCTTTTCCGGCTATGGGAAAACCGGCATAGCTGTCACGGCATCTTGTCGCCTTATCGTCCGGTGTGCAGTTAACAGCGGATAGTATTTTACCGTACAGGATGCCGTTACTTTCGTATATTTCCCAGCCGGATTTAATTTCCCCTGTTTTATCGTCTACGCTCAGCCAAAACCCTTCAGCGGGATCAGCGGCAAAAACAGTTCCAGCGCATAACAAAATGACGGCTGTTATGACAAAGATTTTTTTCATTTATTTTTCCTTATTATATATAAACTTCGGCTTAATCACCATAAGCAGGGCCGGTATTACGGTAAGGCTTACAAAAGCGGTTATCAGCATGCTCAGGGCGATAAGCGCGCCGAGATGCGCGATGATTTTGAACTGGGATAAAGCCAGTACTCCGAAGCCCGCGCCGACAGACAGGGCGTTAATCAGAATGGCCTTGCCGCAGCCGATGAAAGTCTGGCGCAGGAAGGCCGGCTCTCCCGACTGGTATTCGCGTTTGTAAAACTCGATGAAGTGAATTGTATAATCAATGCCGATGCCGACCGCGAGGCTTGAAATCAGGGCGGTTCCCAGGCTGAGCTTGATTCCCAGGAAACCCATAACCGCGAAATTGCACAGGATCGCCAGCGCCAGCGGAACGGCGCCTATGACTCCGGCAATCAGTGACTTGTTGGAAAACGCCATGATGAGGAACACGATAAACACTGAAATAAATATTGATATTATTTGTGAGTAAAAAATCAGGTTGGTAACCGCCATTTCATACATTACGTTGCCGCCTATTATTACCTTCACGTTTTTCGGAAAGTTAGCTGTAACATATTCATTGATTACGTCGATAACTTCCTGGGAATCTTTGCTTCCTGTCGTGCGTAACTGTATAAGCGTTCTGATCGCCGTGGGTTCAAGGGCATCGTTTGAATACCCCGAATCATCGTCACCGGCAAGCAGAACAAGGTAATTGGCGATAAGCCGCTGGAGTTCTTCGGGCGTATCTTTGCCGTAGCGGCGGGGGTTTGACGGGATTTCATAATAGGCCATGCCGTCATAATTTGTGAGGCGTTTTAATTCCCGCACCAAATCGGCGCCGTTTAAATTGGACGATTTCCCCGCCGCTGTGTCCAGAAAGCGCAGAAGATCCGCCGTGTTGTATTGGGCTAAACTAAAATTGTTTTCAGGCTGTGAAGTTTCAACATAGGGAGTATTATCAAACCCAAAATCCCCAAAACCGAAACTTTCCGTCGCGTTACGCGAAACTGTGCGCCGCAGCCCTTCCGGGCTTTCGCCGACATTGAACACCTGGTTGATCCGCTTGATAATGTCCGTAAACCCGACAACTTTGCCCACAGCCGGAACGTGCCCTGTAAGGTAAGCGGAAAGGTTGTCTATCGCCTGTAACACTTCAGGCTGCAGAAGTTCTTCGGTAGTATCGGCTACAACCACAAGGTTTACGTCTTTTGAGCCGCCGAAATACTCGCGGATAAAACGGTCGGAGCGGCTTATGTCGGTCTCATTCTGAAAAAATTCAACTACCGAGTTGTCAACAACAATTTTTGAAAGCCCGTATAACGAAATGACCACAACAAGCGCCGCGATAACCAGCACAAGAACTTTTTTCTCCGCGATGGCGGTAAATATATCGGCGACAATGGTGCTGAAACGCCCGCCGGGTCTTTTTCTTTGCCGCTCCTCGCGCGCGCGCGGGCCGCGGAGCAGAAACATCGCCGGAATAAACAGCACGGCCACGATAAAGGCGGCTATTACCCCGACGCCCGCGCAAAAACCGAATTCCCGCATCGGGACAATGGGCGTGAAACAAAATGATATAAAACCCGCCAGAGTGGTAAGCGCCGCCAAAAATACCGGCTTAATCAGTTTTTTTACCAGGCCCAAAACCAGCTCCCGGTGTTCCGCGACAGAAAGCGTTTTACCTCTTGTGTCTTCCATGTAATGGGTAACGATGTGAATCCCGTAAGCGCTGCCGACCGCGGTGAGAATAACAGGCAGTATGGTCGCTATTATCGAGAGTTTTATTCCCAGCAGCGCCGCCAGCCCGATAGTCCAGACAACCGCTATGATGACTGTCAATAAGGGCAGGATGACAAAGGCAAAGCGCCTGAATGAGAAAAACAGCATCGCCAGTACCACGATGACAACTAACGGTATCAGCAGCAGGTTATCCGATATTGTTGACTTGCTTATAACTTCGTTGACAATCGGCTGTCCGGTAAAATAAACATTCGCTTCATTCGCGAATATTTCCGCCGCCAGTTTGCGGATCGGCCCGATGCTTGCCAATACTTCCGGGCGGGTAAAATCCGCTGTAACCGCGTCCAGGGTAATCAGTATCTGCGTCGCCGAAAGATCGTCGGAAACAAGCGAGCCCCGGAACAGATCCCATGACGCTATACGCCGCTTAAGCTCCGTGATCTCCTCATCGGTTCCAGAAAAATCTTCCGGAACCAAATCCGATACAATGATGCTGTCGTTGTCGCCGGTAATATACTGCGTCGACATAATCGAGTTGACGGACTTAATGTAGTCAACATTTTCTACCGCCTGGGAAAAATCACGGATTCGCCTGAGAAAGTCTTTTTCAAAAACATTTTTGTACGGGCGTTCAAGCCCGACCAGAATCATAATCTGCCCGCCGAAAGTATCGTCGATATATTCCGACATAATTTTGGACGGATCCTTGTCCGGTAAAAAGCGCACATTATTATTGTCCAGTTCCGCGCGGGGAAGCTGAATGCCAAAAAACACCGTGAGGACTGAAATAACGCCGACAATTAACGCCGGATACTTAAAAAGTTTTCCCATAGTTATTTATTATACAGATAAATAAAAAGAAGTGAATACTAACCGCAACCTGCTTTTAGCAGGCCTGCTAACAGCAGGCCGCTACCGCCGCCCCGAACAGGCTGGCCTGCTCCACAGGCGATAATACGTAAGGCCGGGGCCTTTCATATGTAAGCATTGTATGCAGGCGGGCTTCAAAGGCCCGGCGCATCCCCCTGTAGATCATGTAGGTGGTTCCCTCTATGGCGATGCGGACAGGCGAATAAGGCTCGCGGTATGCCTGCATTTTTTCCAGTGTCGCCGCCAGAACCGCCGCGGCGAACAGCGCCCCGCGCTCTGTGATAATCGACACTATGTACTGCACGGCGGCAAGCGCGTCTCCCTCATCCGGGCCGAACAATGATCCCAAGGGGCCTTCAACGGCAAGCGGGGCGCGGGAGAACTCGTTGAGCACCCTGGTCTCAAGCTGGGGCATGGCAAGAAGCTCGTCGGATTTTTTAAAACGGATCACCTTGTCCTTTACCGCCTGTTTCAGTATGTGCAGAGTCAGCGGGCCCAGGTAAGCGCCGGAAGTGGCTTTCTCCAGGTTATAAGCCCCTGGATTTTTTGTCGTGTCGTCAAATTCCTTGTCCAGCTTTCCCCGGTAATGAAAGCTGAAAGAGCCTGTCTCGCAAACCACTATTTGCGGGGCTGTCTTTGACTCAAAGCCGATCTTTGGGATCCGCGTTTCAGGGTACGCTGTATTAAAGCCGGTTCCCAATATGCAGCCGATCACAGGCCCGCCCGGAAAATTGTACGGGTTCTTTTTCGATTCTCCCCAGCCGTCCGCCGGTATTGACGCGATTCCTGAGAGCAATGTAGCGACCGTGTCGTTAAGCAGCACGACAGGCCCGTTATATGTTTTTCCCTTGCGTGTCAGGGCCTGCCTAAGGCCCGCGCCTATCGCCTTGCCAATGACATCCGGCGCGTCAACCTCTTTGCTGAACGCCAGCAGAATGCCGTCAGCGTCGGGCTTCATTTCCATGGGATACGAAAAAGTAAAGCCTATCCCATCAATATTTGTTTTTTTCTCAAGCAGGGGCAGAACGGCCCCGGCGATAATATCGAAAAACTCCGTTTCGCTTACCCGGCCTTTTGTGCCCGGCATAAAACTTTTTACGGTTTCTTCCGGGACGGCTTTGCCTTCCCCATCAAAACGCACAAGGCTCGCCCTAAGATTGGTCCCGCCGGCGTCCAGCGCCAGTACCGTCTTGCCCGGCTGCGCCTTTGACGACGGCGTTATGTACGAGGGGATCATCGGCAGGCTTGAGCTTTTCCCCTCAAGCCCCCGTTCCATGTCGATAAGTATTTCCCTGACCAGCGCCATTGGCTCCAGGCTGTCATAGTGAAAGCCGTAATGCCGGGCAAAATCCGAAAGCTCCTGGGGATTGTAACATGAACTCATTGCGGGACTCCTGTGATTTTTTGTTATTGTATCACATATCAAAAGAAAAAAGAAGAATGTCCACACTTTAACTATTTTCTCTTAACATAACTTCAGATTTGTAGTATCCTATATATTAATATCTTATACTAAATTTGGTCATGAGGAGATAATATAATGAAGAAAATAGTTTTGGTTATTGCCCTTGCCGTAATTCTGGCAACTGGCACGGCACAAAAGGCGTTTGCCGATCATCCCAGCGGCTTCGGAATTGGCGTGGTAGGCAACTGGTGGTGGAATCAGTGGGGGATGGGCGGAGGCGGATTGTCCCTTAAAATCCCCAGAATTCCGATTTTTTGGGCAATCAATTTTGGAGGGGGAGGAACTCGTTATGAGAATCATTTCGGAATTGGACTTACAGGCGATTATTATTTTATTGACAAAGCCCTTCCCGTACCAATGTTGCACTGGTTTTTGGGATTAGGCGGTTATTTCAACTTTTATTCGCATACGAACACCTATCATTGGAATAATAACAACTACAATGATACATATTCTTGGGCGTATATTAACTTTGGCGCCCGTGTCCCCATTGGATTGAGCTTTCAGCCGATACCCCTGCTGGAGATTTGGATTGATCTTGCTCCGAGCTTTGGCCTTGGTATTGATACCGAGTCAAGTTATAAGGATCAAAATGGTTACGAACATATTGGGCATGATGGCTATGTAGGGACTCACTGGGGTTTTCCTTTTGAAATCGGGCTGCGACTTTGGTTATAATTTCAATATTCCTGAGGTTTAGAACCGCAGCCTGAGTTTAACGCCGCTGTCGAAGTACCTGCGCGACAGCAGGGGCCCAAGCTCGCCTCTGTTGCCGTCGTTGGAAAAGAGGTCGCGGTCAAGGGGAATTTGCGCGGAAAAGATTAAGGTTGCGCCCTGGAAAAGCTCGCGGTTAAAGCTGACAATGGGGGTAAAGGAAATATCGCTGAAACCGGAAACAAGCGCGAGGCCCGCGCCGGTTAAATCATCGAAACGCCAGGTAAAGCCCGTGTACAGATAATGCTCGTTGGCGAAACTGCCGCCGCCCTTTCTTGAGGTTGAAGAATTTTCGCCGTTGTAAAGGTATTCGACAAGGATGATTAGATTCCCGTCAAATAAGGAATAATCAAAACCACTGCTGAGAGAGAGTCCGTCGATGCCGGCTCCCTGTTCGTGGTTATAGCTGTAGAGCGCGTCTATCACAAAGCCCAGTACAAGATCGGCCTTGAACGAAAGGCCTGCGCGGTGAACGCCGTATTGTGAACCTGTCCTGGGTGACTCGAAAAAATAAATCGTTTGCAAATCAATTTTGTCCCAGCGCTGCTCAAACAAGAGGCCCGTGTGCCCGCCTTCTTTTGAGTGTAAAAAATCGCGGGGGGCCGCGCCGAAAGCGGCTAGTTTAAGTGTGTCTGTGGCATACCATGAAAGCCCTCCGCCCAGCACGCCCTTAAGGCGGGCGTCCGGCAAAAGCGGGTTTACCGGGTTGAGAAAGTCCGTGGGCCGCCACACAAGCCCGTAACCAAAGGGCAGGCGCAAAAGCCCTCCGTCGAGCCTTATTGTTTCGGTGTTTATTCTGAAGTACAGGCGTTCCGTTTCAAATAAGTTATACGCAGGCTCTCCTGCCGCGGCAATGAAATTAACATCGCAAAAAACCGCCGCGAATTCGCGCAGTTTCGCCTGCATTCGGAGGCTGGCGTATTCCTCAAGGCCGTATGAAAAAGCGGGGCTGCCTTTGTCGCCGGCCTCCGCGCGCATGGATACAGTAGAGTCCAAAAGTCCTGAGACAGTTAGTCCCTGCGCCCAAACAAAGAACAAAGAGCAATGAGCAAAGAGCAAAGTAAGACAGAAAAGCTTTTTGCTATCTTTCAAGGTTTCTCCTGCTGAACACCGAGTCGGGAATGGGTTTGTCCAGTATTACATTTTTCATAACAAACTTTGTTTTTGAGCCTTTTCGCATAAGGTCGCGTATTTCTACTTCTACCGGGAAACGCCGTCCGCCAAGTACTTCCGCTTTCAATAAATTATAATCTTTCAGTTTAACTCCGGAAAGGGCGAAAAGCTCATAACGTAAAAGATCGCCATTTTCCTTGTCTATCCACAGCTTGCGCGAGGGATAACTTTCTGTTTTCTTTTTTGCCTTTAGCTCCAAAACCCACGCATCCCTGTCGTTCACGGTTTCAGAGCCGGCGATAACAGGATCATAGCGGCTGGCTAAAGTTTCGTTATTCAGGGTGTCCTCGTAGGACATATCTGAACCCATCATCGACTCTTTGAGCATGTGTCCTGATATCAACATTACTTCTTCCGTGTCAGGCGAGAACACATACAGCCTGCCGCCTGTCCGCAGATACTTGGTTCCCTTGTCTTCAGGATTGGTAAATTCGATAAAGCTGTCGGTGTTTCCCCGCCCCCACGCCTTCATTACTTTCACATAACGGCGGCTGCCATAGTCGATGATCATTTCCCCTTCATATTCAATGGTAGAGTAAATTTCGTTTTCATCAATCCGTTTTAAAAGTTCCGCCGCTGTTTGGGAAAAAGCTAACACGGCGGTAAATAACATCATTGTAACCAATAAAATTTTTTTCTTCATAAAAATCTCCTATACTCCCCACTCCCCACTCCCGACTCCCTACCTTCTCAACGCTTCAACCGGTTCAACAAACGCGCTTTTCAGCGATGGTATCAACGTAAAGATAGACGTTACCACAACGCCGAGAAGCCATGCCCGAATAATTATAAACGGACTGATCCCAAGAAAAATCGCGTTGCCAAGCGGCATTTCGCTGAATGTATTTCCGTACATATCCCCCATGCGGATGGGATACACAGACCCGATTCCGGCGATAATACCGCCTGCAATCACCCCGGCAAACGCGCCGAACATGGAAAGAAAAAGAGACTCGAAAAAGAACACCTTTACAATTTCGGCGCGGGTCATGCCCAGGCAGCCCATCATGCCGATTTCTTTTATCCGCTCGTGAATGATCATTACTACGGTATTAATTATAAGGAAACTGGCTACAATCAGGAATACGAGAAAGATTATCGTATAGATCGGAGTTACCATTTCCATTATCGCAACCCAGAAGTTGTCACGCCACTCGGTAACGACATTGCCCTGCCCAAGGATATTTTGAACTTTGGCGGCAATAGTGCCGCTTTCTTTTTCGTTGTCGGCGAAAATCACCAGAGACTGTGTTCCTTCACCTAACACCAACAAGCGCTGGAGCCGCTCAATATCAACGATAATATATTGCTCATCATATTTGATATAATCAAAATTGAAAATCCCTGTAATGACGGGACTCCATATCTTGTCTGAAAATTGCGCTGAAACTGTTTTAAGCGGAATCCTGTCGCCGACAGACAATCCCGATTTATGGGCGAAGACGCGCCCTATCGCGCATTCGTTGGTTCCGCTCTCGGGCCAGCGGCCTTCCAGCAGACCGTCGCTGCGGTTTGTCATATTGAAATGGTTAGCCGTCATCTCGTCTTCTATACAAAGCCCCCATAACACGGCGTGCTTGATTGTGCTTTCCTGCAATGTCGCCAGAGATGAAATTCTCGGGAAAACCGCGCGTACGCCGGAAATTTCCTTGATTGAGGCGGCAAGTTCTTTCCAGCTCTTTCCGTAGGGCTCTGACTCGGACGAGCCTATCGGATACTGTACGGGCATATACTCGTTTTCCGCGTCATACTGAGACGAAACAACTTTAACGTGTCCCAGATCGTAGATCTGCACAACCTCATGCATATTCTTGATCATTCCGTCTATCATGGATGAATAGAGCACAATAAATAACACCGCTATTCCGACCGCCGTAAAACAAAAAAATGTCCGCCGTTTGTTACGCCAAATATTTCTGTAAGCTATTTTGATTAGGGTTGCGGTTCCACCCTGTTTATAATTATTTGTCATATATCAACTCCTCTTTCTTCTTCCCGTTTTCTCCACTCCCAACTCCCCACTCCCCACTCCCTCTCTCATTCAAATCTTAAACTTTCGGTAATCGGCATCTTTAACGCGCGGCGCGTGGGGAAATAAGCCATACATGAAGAGATAACTGTCGCTACTACGCCGGAACCGATAATTACCGGGACATTCCACATGCTGCGGAAAGACGATGTGGTGCGGAAACCAATACCGCTTCCGCCCATTATATCGACGAACGCGCTGAAATCTACGCCGTACTTCACCATCGGATAATTGATAACGCAGCCGAGTATTATTCCCAATACTGAGCCGATGAATCCAAGGAAGCCCGCTTCCAGCATATAAACCAAAATCATTTGCCTGTCGGTCATGCCCATAGCCCTCATCATGCCTGTTTCTTTTGTGCGCTCCAGTATGGCAAGAAGTATCGTGTTTGAAATTCCAAGAAATGATAATAACAATAACAGGGCGGCTACTACCTGCGGCATGGTATTCTCAATTGCTTCG
>Ga0268262_10005731_pt1 | contig 12206 bp, 13 predicted proteins | sample TergutNc150P3_FD_190354 | JGI IMG/M metagenome (GOLD analysis project Ga0268262, IMG submission 190354) | Nasutitermes corniger P3 segment gut microbial community from laboratory colony in Florida, USA - Nc150 P3 (SPAdes) (version 2) | ecosystem: Host-associated > Arthropoda: Insects >... | reverse complement strand
GCGCAGCAGAATCTCCAGCAGCCCCTCCCAAGCCCCCTTGTCCCGCCACCGGCAGAAGCGGCGGTGCGTGTTCTTCCAGTCGCCGAGGTCTGGCGGCAGGTCGCGCCACGGGGCTCCGGTGCGGAGTATCCAGACCACGGCGTTTATGAACTGCCTGTTGTCGCGGGCGTTGCCGCCCCACGTGCCCTTCCTCCCCATCAGGCGCGGCTCTATTAGCGCCCATGTTCTGTCTGAGATGTCGTGCCGCCTGTGCGCCTGTTTCATAGGTTCTCCTTGGTTATACAAGGAGTCTACATTGCCTGGCGGGAAAAATCAAATCTATTGACGACACTATCTAGGATGGCCTAGACCCCAGTTGACCCGTACCCCCCAAGGCCGCGCTGTGTGTCGCCCAGGTCCTCCGCGCTGGACGGGAGCCACTCAAATTCTGGCACGGGGGCTATGAGTAGCTGGGCTATCCTGTCCCCCCTCTTTATTTCAAATGGGGCCTGGCCGTGGTTCACCAGCAGGATCTTTACTTCGTTCCTGTAGTCGGAGTCTATGGTGCCAGGGGCGTTCAGCACAGTGATCCCGTGCTTCAGTGCCAGGCCGGACCTAGGGCGGACCTGGCCCTCAAAGCCTTCAGGTATCGCCATGGCTAAACCTGTGGGGATCAGGAAGCGGTCGCCTGGGTGCAGCACCACGGTTTGATTTTCATGCAGCGCAGCCACTAAGTCCATTCCCGCCGAGCATGGCGTCGCCCGCCCCGGCAGGGGCAGTCCTTGGGCGTGTGGAAGCTGGTGGATGCGGATGATCATCAATGGACATTTTATAGCAGTTTGGGGGTTCCGGTTCCACTTTCCGCTGACCACTTCCACATTTACCACTATTTTTTCATGCTACAATTTCCTAACTATATGGGTCGCAATGGGAAGGGTCCCGCCCACCCAATTTGGCAACCAGCAAGGGAGATGCAATGCAAAAAGAGATGCCAGAGAATAATAACCCCAACGTTTTCGATGAAGACTCCCCGTTCCGCAAGCGCAAGTACCCCGAACTGAGTCCGCATGACCCATACTACAACCCTGACTACTACAGCCCCGACTACTATAGCGTATATACGCAATGGTAATGATGCTAGGGCATGTTGACAATAAATGTGAGGCATCCATAGAGAGGGGCTGAACCTTGAAAAGCCGAGTCCTCTCGCCAAAGGATCAATGGCGCGGCGCAGCCGCCTCCTTACTTGCCCTGACCCCTGATCACTGACCCTTTCCTACTGATCACTATTCATTCAATCACAACTGGGCTGCTATAAATCGCCTCGCTCCGGCCATCAATGATTGCGCGGAACTCGGGTGACGCGGCGCGATAGTCCACCACGTCAACGCGGAAGGGCAGGTCTGATTCAGAAAATGTGTCTTCCAGCGTTGCAATTGTTCTTAGGTTCAATTTGTGTTTGCCGCCGCTAACGAATGCTAGGTCGAGGTCGGAATATTTTTTGGGTTGGCCGCCTAAGCGCGAGCCGAACGCCAATACATCGTGGAATGGCGCGTGCGCTTTGATTATATCTAGAATAATGTCCATTTCGCGCTCTGAAACATGGATCATATCCTTTGCTCCATTGTGCTGACAAAGGCCCGCAGGTCGCCGTCAAATTCTTTCGCGCATTCGTACACTTCGTTTGCGGTATTTTCATTGTAAGTATGGGACGTCCTATTTCTTGCCCTATGATAATAGACCCAACGGTCAAAGTCGTCTATCAGCCGCCTTTCCGCCGACAGCCTGAATAGGTCTTTCCTTGTGAGGATGTCGGCTTCTTCGCCAATGTCCATTTCTATGTATCTCTTCATCGTTTTCCAGCACAGTTCAAAGCAGAATTCAAAATGGTGTATCAATGCGGCGCGGGTGATTTCAAATTCAAAGCTGGCGCGCTCTTGGCTGGGCTTGTTTTCCACGTTTTTTGCGTATTCCAGAGCGTTTCCAAATGCGGCGGCGGCATTCTTCAATGACGTGATGTCCAATTTGTCTCCCATGTCGCGCTCCACCTCCGACACTATGCCATTATAGCAATTTGCGCTTTTATTGTCCGCTAACGGCGGGCAAAGCCCGCCTACGGACAATAAGCGGCCATGATTTGCAAGCAAATCCTGGCATAGCAGTTCAACTACGAAAAGTTGAACTGCTATATAGGCGCACTAACCCCTAACTTCCCACTTCCCACTGATCCCTATCTTTTCGCGCGGTGCCACTCTCTTGCCTCCATCTTAGCGGGCTTGGAGATGTTTTCCCTGGACTGCCCGTACGCGCTGCCTTCCACTAGGTTTGCGAGGTTCAGTAGGGCCTCTTTCCTGTCAGGGCGGGTGTCGGCCAGCCGCATTATCCAGTTGCGCAGCGTCTCGCCCTGCATTGGTTGCACCTTGGTCGCCTTCAGCAGTGGGCGCAGGGCCTTTATGGCGCCAGAAGGGTAGTGGGCGGGCAGGAGTCCTTTCACCCAGGCCCTATTTCTCCACGCCAGAAACAGAGCGCACAGCGCGGCGGCGCAAGCGAGGGGCTGAATGATGGCCCTTGCGCTGATGCCTCTGGGGGCTGGCACAAAAATCCTTGAACCAGTTTTTATCATCCATTCGGCTCCCATCTGCTGCTGTGCGCTGGAGAAGCGCACTACGTGCCTATCCCAGTGGAACTTCATCGCGTCCGCCACCCTCGCCATTTTTTCAAAGATGGGCCAGCGGCCTCCATATTGCGCCGCACTAGGTGGCGTGGGGTCTGCAACCAGCCACAGGCGTGCGCCTGGGTCCACGTATTCCACCCAACTGTGCGCGTCGTCTTGGGTGATGAGCCAGTAGCCCCCCTCATCTATCCACTCGCCCAGCCTGTAGCCGTTTACCACGCGGCTGGCTATCCCCCTGTGGCGCAGTGCCGAGGCCAGCGCGTGGGCGAAGTACTCGCAGTGCCCGGCCTTGGTACGGGTCAAAAAGTCGCCCAGTGGGTCCCTCGCCTTTCCGCTGGGGTTGTCCAGCGTGTAACTGAACGTGCGTAGGTCGCTGACCAGCGCGGCCACCAATTCGTCCGTGTTCATCGGGTGGGGGGCCACGCGCAGGCTCCAGTCCAACGCTTCGGCCGTCGCGGGGTCGGGTTCCTTTAGCCGCCTCCAGTGGATGCTCCCTTCGTCTATGTTCTCCAGCTCTATGGGTCCAAGGGCGAAATAGAGGGGGAGGGGTCTGGCCGGCGGGTAGGCCCACTGGGCCGCGCCTCCGAAGGCCAAGCTGATTCTTATCCTGGGCGGGGGACTCACCTGCAACGCGCCATAGGGCAGAGGGATGATCCCCTTTGGGGAGGGATAGACATAGTATTCAATGCTGCCTGGCAGCCCTTCCAGCCCATAGGCGACTAAGACGTCCCAACGAGGTGGGGTGCGGGGGTTCCCCAGTAAGAGTCCCCACTTGCCGTCCTCTGCGCGCTCCAAGCGGTGTCCTAGCAGCAGTGGCATCCTGGATTCGATGGCCCTGCGCTCTTCAAGCGAGATGCCGGCGGGAGGGACGAGGCGGGCCACGACCTCGCTGCCGCCAAAAATGGCCCCGCCGCCGTCCAGCGAGAGGCTTTCCGTCAAGCCGGCCCTTGTGCCGCCAAGCCCGCTTATCCCAAAGGGCGTCGGCCTCTGTCCAAAGTCCGGCCTGGGGAGGGCGACGAATATGGCAACGCTTATCAAAGCCGTTAGAAGGGTCCAGGCCAGTGCCTGCCTCAACGGGGGCCTCTCCGCTTGGCCTCGCATAAGGGCATCCCGCCTGTGCCAGTTGAGATTGAGCAGAGACATGATGGCGGTGGTGACCCAGATCAGCGCCCACGGCAAAAAGGAAATAGAAAAATTGGCCACTGCTGTGAGCAGGAACACCAAGAAGGCCATAAAAAGTATCTGGACGCGCTGCGAATGGCCCTTGGGCAGTGCCAGGCGCGCCCCGAGCAGCGTGAACAGCAGAAAAATGACTGTCAGCACCCACCCGACCTTTGCCACCCACCCGGCAGCCAGCACCAGCAGGCATGATATTTCTATCACTTTGGTCCAGCGCGACAGGCGGAATCCTGACGCTTCCACCGCCCCTCCCGCAAGCAGCGGCAGAGCCATCATAGCCAGCTCGGGGCCAGAGAAAACCCCGCTCGCCGCTAGGGAGCCCCAGGACGCCCAAGGGGGCAGGTGGTCTATCCAGCGTTTGAATCGCACAAAGACATTGTACCCCTAACCCCTAGCCCTACTCCCAAACAGTGCTGTCCCCACCCTCACTTGATCCGAGCCGGCCTTGATGGCTTCCTCTAGGTCGTCGCTCATTCCCATGGACAAAAGCAGTTTTTTGCCAAGGCGCTGCTGCCACTCTTCGCGGAAGATGGTCAATTCGCCAAATGCGCTTGAAAGCCCCATCGGCGGTATGGCCATGAAGCCCCTAAGCGCGAGTGAGCTGGAGCCGCCCAGCGCGTCCACTATGGGTCGCACGCCATCTGGCCCACAGCCTCCCATCTTGCTCTCTTCTCCCCACAGGTCAATCTGAATCCAGACATCGCGCTTCAAATCAAGCTCTTCTGCCAGCTTGGTCAGCCTAGATGCCAACTCTGGCCTGTCCAGCGTCATTATCGCGGTGCAGCATTGCAGTGCGGGCTTGGCCTTGTTCCTTTGCAAGGGGCCTATCATAGCGAAGCTGGCCCTGGGTAGCGAAGCCGATTTTTGCGCGGCCTCTTGGACGTAATTCTCTGCGAAGCTTGTTATGCCGCACTCTATCGCCTCTTGAAGGGCCTCAATGGGGTGGAACTTGGAGACGGCCAGGAGGGAAACCGACTCGGGGCTGCGCCCCGCGCCCTCCGCCGCGCCCCTGATGCGCTCCATGACCTGTTCAAGCCTGTCTCTAAATGTGTCCATTGTTGATGTTAATTTTCGGACTCCGGGGGACGGGTTGTCAAATGTGTTACCGGCATGACTATCGTGCGCCCGACTATAGCGCAAGTCAAAGCAGCGAATTGTTGATGTCTTTCCCATTCTTTTTGTCGCGAAGGTAATCATTCAGGCAATTGGCCACGTACTTGGCGAGATTTACCGGGACTGCGTTGCCGATGATCTGTTCCACGGTCGTTTTGTTCCCCTCGAAAATAAAATCTGTCGGGAAGGTCTGTAATTGCGCCCTTTCGTAAGTGGTCAATGGCCTCAGTTTCTCGCTGACCGTTGTGCTGTCCAAAGGATGCCCCGGGTATCCACTGGGTATCGGGCGGTTCACACCCCTGATCGTGGCGCTTGGCTCGTCTAGGCTATAGATGGCCCTCCTAGAGTAATTGCGCGGATGCCTGTAATAGTGGTCTATTCCCCAAACGTTGCCAACATAGTCCCGCACGGTCATCTGCCGCCTTGCCAAGTTCTTTTGGAAGTATGGCATCAGCGCGTTTTCTCTGCCGTCCAGTTCTCCGACCATGATGAACCGCTTCCGAAGCTGTGGCACCCCGCACCTGCTGGCATCGAATACCATCTGCGAAAGCCCGTACCTGTTTTCCAAGAAGATTCTCGTCGTTTTGTCCAGCTTATCCGTCTTTGTGATCCTCTCGACGTTTTCCATGACGAAAAACTGGGGGCGCAAGCGACTGACTATCTGGGCAAAAGAAATGGTCAGGCCGCCCCTGCCGCCGTCTTCGTCTCGCTTTCCCGCGCTGGAGAAGTCTTGGCACGGGGGACCGCCAATGATCATTTCGGGGCCGTACTCGGCAATTTTTTTGTAGGCATCTTCCAAGGACAAGTCCAAGTTGATAACGGGGTGTCCAAAGTTTTTGGAATAAATGTCTATTGTGGGTTGCCAATTGTCAAAGGCTGCCACAACGTCGAAGCCCGCTTTTTGGAATCCCAGCGACAGGCCCCCGCAGCCTGAGAACAGGTCAACCACCCTCATCATTGAAACAAATCCAAGTTGCTCAAAATCACAGAGTCCAGCCTCCGCTCAGGGGACAGCATCTTGTAGCCTTCGCCAATGATGATGTGTTTTATGTCTGTCTTTGGGATGCGCGGCTTCAAAAGCTCTGGAGATTTCATCAGTTGCCTAGTTGCATTTCCGCTTGTGGCAAACGCCTTGTCGTTTCTGGTGTTGAACAGCAGTTTCCCGGTTATCTCGTCATGGTGGAAACGGCCTTCGTGTGAATAGTCCAACAGCATTTTCATCACCCAGACCAAGGAACGCATGTGCCGCGAGATTTTGTTTTCATATTGAGCAATTTGGACAAACAGTTGTGTTGCCGCAAAATTGCTCCACACAAAAACATCAAACGCATTGTCGGCAAAAGAGTGAGATTTGGATTTTGTCTTCCAGATTGGCTGCAAAATTAGTGGCGACTGAGCGTTTGGGTTTTGGAGCATTATCGTTTGCAACAATACCGCCATCAGGGATGTGAGCGGAAGGACACATTCTGGGTCTTCCCAATCGCGGATTTCATTGAGCGGAGCCAATATTTTTTTAAGTACGACTGGGATGTTTCTGACATTATGCTGACGGCGAGATAGACGATGGTGTCTGGCCTAATGACAATCTCGCAACCATACTCTTCTTCTGGCAAGTCAAATGTGGTTTGGTCTGGCAGGGCTGTTAGGGTGTGTTGACACTATTTCTGGAATGTGCTAATTTTAGTGCATGAGAATAACATCCGGAGAGTTCAAGAGGATCGAGCACCTGCTGCCAGTGCAGAGGGGGAACGTCAAGCACGGCAACCTGAAGTTCCTGAACGCGCTGCTGTACCTCGCGGAGCACGGCTGCAAGTGGAGGGGCCTGCCGAAAGAGTTCGGCAAGTGGAACTCCATATACATGAAGGCCAACAGGTGGTCGAAAAGCGGGGTCCTGGACCGCGTGTTCGCCGCCCTGCAGCGCGAGCAGATCATCAGGGTCAGGATAGAGCGCGTCTCTTTGGACAGCACGAGCATCAAGCTCCACCCGGACGCGCACGGGGCGGCAAAAAAAACGGCGCCCAGTCAATCGGCAAGTCGCGCGGCGGCTGGGGAACAAAGCTTCATGTGGTTGCCGCGGATGACAAGGTCGCGGTAGGCTTCATGCTGTCAGGCGGGAACGCGGCCGACGGCCCGAAAGGCAGGGAGCTCCTGTCGAGGCTGGGCCGGGCCCCAGAGGGCGTCTGGCTGCTCATGGACAGGGCGTACGAGGGGAAGGCCACCAGGGAGCTCGCGGAGTCGCTCGGCTACCGCCCTGTGGTCCCCCCGAAGAGGAACCGCCGCGCCCCTTGGGCCTACGACGAGGAGCTGTACAAGAAGAGGAACGAGGTCGAGCGCTTTTTTTGCAGGTACAAGCGCTTCCGGAGGATATGCACGCGCTACGACAAGCTCGACCGCATGTTTGTGATGTTTGTCCACATGGGGTTCATCCACGATGCCTTACATTAGTGTCAACACGCCCTAGTGTCTGTTTCAGTATCTGTCAGAGAGTAATCTGAATGAATCGGGTACGATGATTGTAACAAAATTATGGCGGTAGTAGTGGAAGTAGATACTGGAGCCTAGCGCTTGATGCTCACGACCACTTCCAAAGGCGGCGCGGGCTGTTTAATCGGGCCAAATTCCGGGTCTGCGCGCTTGCAAGCAAAGGATAACACCATCAAAACCTGAATTGCCAGAAAGTGTAGTACTCGCATTTTTCACTCCTTTCCTCAAAAGGCGCGACAAGCGGCAATTGGCAACTGCCTGCTACCCCTTGGTTTGCCAACAGAATTTTTTTTGAAGCTGTTTGGTAATGGTTTCGGCAAACGCGCGGCTTATTTCACGGTTTGTTTGCTCAACCCACGATTTTTGTTCTAACTCTGAATCATGAGGTTTTTTGCCATTTTTGCCATTAACGTAAATGCGCAGACTATCATCCAAAGGCTTTAGTTCCCGCGCAATTTTATTTGTTGGGATGTTTCCCAAATGCACTGTCTTGTTTTTTTGTGGGTCATGCAGCAATAGCACGCCAGAGAAGAATGGCGCGTCATAACCGAGTTGCATCCTCGAATTTATTGGCAACTCATAACAACGATATACACGGACTTCTAATTGCAAGGCATCTGGAGGGGCTGTCGCGCTTTCAGGCACGACAGCCACGAAATCTGATAAACTGTCCCTAAGAGATCCAGCAAGCTTTTTTTCCAGCCACTCGTAATATGAGAGTCCAGCATTTGATAGTGGTGTAGTTTTCCAATTAACATATAATCCATGTGACGAGGGCTTGATGCTCACGACCACTTCCACGGGCGGCGCGGGCTGTTTAATCGGGGCAAATTCCGGGCCTGCGCGCTTGCAGGCAAACAATGATACCATCAAAACCTGAATTGCCAGAAGATGTAAAACTTGCATTTTTACCTCCTTTAAAGTTTAGTGATCAAAAATTTAATGCTTATTCAAGCCAAAACAGTATTTCGCAACCGGCCATCGTCAATGCGTTAATTTTGTACAGCATCGAGTTCAAAAGTATTGATAGCACTTGTTCATCATTTGCAAGATTTATTGTTAAAGTATTAATATCAAACATTGTAAATTCTATTAAAGCCCCAATTTCTTTTCTGAGTACAGAATTTTTTTCGGCTTTCTCGTATTCTTCCATAAGGAACGGCAGATAATAGTTTTTATAATAATCAATGTCCTTCCTCTCTCGCTCCATCTTCGCCTGCAGGGATTTAATTTCCAGTATCTTGCACATTAATTGATGGTTTAATGCTGTGCATGTATCTGGAGGCTGCGGCGGCGGGGCGCACTTTGTGTTTTTCACCCTAGAGTAGGCGGATAAGATCATGTTTATAATGTAATCTGTGGCATCAACCGGCATGTAGCTTGGGTCAATAATTGCCCAGATGCTGTAGATAAATGAATAATCACCTATAAAGTCATCGAGTGGCGGAAGTTGTTGGCAACTAAGATGGCACCACTCAACCTCCCAAATTTTAGCCTGCTGGTCTATCCAAACGAAAGGAGTCATTCCGCTACCTTGGGAACTGCCCTGTATGCTGTCCCGCATGCCACTTTGCTTGCCATCGGCAATTTTGTTAAAGGCAAGAGTCCAAGCAGAATTAATCAGGCTCTTCACAAATTTGGCGGCAGCGTCATGGTCTTTGGGAAGATAGTCTGGATGTATGGACTGCAGGACGCCTTGAACGAATAAATCATTACTGATGTATAGTTCAACGCAAGGCACTTGGGGGTATTTGGCTGTGCGCCACTCGGCTAGCCACTCATTGATTTGCCGACTGGCCCATAGCGCAGGATGTAGTTTGGGATGGGCTGGAGCCTGCTCGGTGGCACTGGCTGCTGCGGGAGTCGTTGCAGTGGGAGTCGCATCCCCCAGCAGCAACAGGTTTACCACGATAGGGAAAAAGACTGAAGCAAGCACGATGCCCCTCTAATGATAGAAAAAGTTTAACCGAATTTTTTTCAATGTCAATAGTAAAACGACACTTTATTTGGCACTCATTTTATAATTGCCCTGGCACACAAAATGGTTGTAAAAAGCGTTGGGGAGTGAGGATGGGTGGTTTATGAATTGTTAATTAGTATTGCGGGGGTCATCAGCAGCCCCACTTGCGTGGCTATGCCTTGCGGTTTTGGGATGGCGTCTGGGTTTATTTAGGCCCGCACGCCTCAATGTCACCTCTATCGCTTGGCTGTTTTCCCGTAGCTCCCCGTTGGCTTCAAGGGACGAGGAGGGTTTTGCAAGAGCCTCAATTGACAATGGACAATTGGCAATGGACAATTGGCAATGGACAATTGGCAATGGCTCTCGTGTCGCAAACACTTCAACAGGCAGCGGCGAGCGAGGGCCATTGTTCGGCCATGTTAATGAACCGCACCCATATCGCCCTTATCGTCTTTTTCGCGCTCTGCCCCTTGGCGGGCCATCGCCAGGCACCTAACCAGGCCAGGCGCTTCGTCCATTATGTGGGGGGCAGGGAGGCGGGCGGCATAGAGGCGGTATTTTCCCAAGGCCGGGCCACAATAAAGAACACGCTGCGGATAGAACGCAGGGGCAGCGTGGCAGAGCAGAGCATGGAGCAGGAGATATTCCGAGACGGCGGCGGGGCCATACAGGCATCGTGGGCCATACAGCAAGCTGGCGTGGGCTTTGCCCAAAGTGGCTCTGGTGCATGGAGGCCCGACCAGCCAGGCCTAGTTTTAGTCTGGACTGAGGGCGAAGAAGAGGTAAAAAAAGAGGCAAAGAAAAAACTAAGGAAAAAACCAAGGGAAGAATCGTCACTGGAAATTGGGGGCGACGCGCTCATCTGGCCGCAGGACGCGGACAAAAAAATGCGCGAGGCGGCCAAAGGGAGGCTCCCGCTGAAGATTGCCACCTTTACCTTCCCAGGCTCTTATGCCGTGCTAGACCTAGAACCCGATGGCTTTTCCCCCCTCCCGCCTTTTGCCGATGCCGTCAGGTTCAAGGGGACGATAGCTGAGAAGCAGGATTCCACCACGTTTTCCCCGTCGTCCTCCACCTGCTGGATAAGCCCCACAGAGGGGTTGGTTAGGCAGATAAGTTCGCAGGGCGGTCTTGTGACCGTCACGCAGAGGGCCGAGATGAAGCCGCCCGACGGTATGCAGGGGCAGGGGATTTTTGAATGGGCGTTGCGAAGGCTGCCGCAGGAGCCCTTTTTGGCTTGGCGATGTGAAATACGCGTCCAGGGCCTGCCAAGGCTGGTGGAAAACGAACAGCAAACAAGGACTGGGGACGGGGAATACTTGCTAAAAAGAGCCGCGGCACCAAAAGGCCAAGACGCACTTCAGGGCCTAGTCAGGAGACACAAGCGCACCAGCGACGACGATGCGCGCTATTTGAAGGATTCGCCGCTGCTGGGCATCCATGACCCTGCAATAGATGGGCTAGTTGAAAGATTGAACCTCAGGCCCGGCAGCACTAGGTGGGAAGCGGCACTAAAGGTGAACGACTTTATTTTTGAGTTCATAAAGGACAAGTGCCTAGACGTGGGTTTCGCATCTGCTCCTGAAGTGGCTAGGGTACCAAGGGGGGACTGCACCGAACACACCGTGCTGATGGTAGCTATGCTGCGCCGCCTGGGGGTTCCCGCTAGGGCCGCGCTTGGCTGGGCCGCGTTGGACATGGGCAATGAAACGGTCTTGGGCCTGCATACTTGGGCAGAAGTAAAGATAGGCCAGCGCTGGATTCCGATGGATCCAACCTTTGGGCAGGCCCCCGCTGGAGCATTCAGGGCCATAATTAGCGCGTCAGCGCTGGATTCTGTGGCCGGCATGGACTGGGGGACTTGGCTGCCTCAAGAGGCTAAGGTCAAAATAATTGCCGCCCCGCCGCAAGTATTCAAAAACACGCTGACCGTTGGCGGCGCGATGATCAGCGCGAAGAGGGGGGAGTGGCGGATATCAGGCGGGAGGGTATTTTTGGAACACCCCGAATTTGGGCGAGTAGAGGCGAAAGGTGGCATTAAGGCATTGGCAGCGCAAGGCGCAAAATATATCTTTGCGCCGGGCCGCAGCCCAGCGAGGTATACAAAATCCCTTTTTCAGCTCGCCATAGACTGCGGCGCGGACAGGTGGCTGTACTTTAATGGTCTCAACGAGGCCGCTGCCATAGTCTTGCTTGGGGAGATAGAAGTTGGCTAGCGGAAAGGGGTGGGGATTGGCTGGGGGTTAGCGGACGATGCCAGCCCAGCAGCACCTCATAAAGAGGATCCACTTCCGTCCATTCCCGTCAAAGGTGCGCTTGATGGCGACACCACAATTTCGACAACCTCAACATCTGGTTGGCAAGCATACACTATCAGATAGATGAGCAATGGCAAGAGGCACAATATCAAACCTACTACAGCCCAGAGAACGCTAAATTCCTTGTTTTTTTGCATGACGGCTGTTGTGTCGGTTTTGTTTGCGACATGAAATCCTTGCGTTATCCATGATGTGATCGCCAACTCCATATTTTTGGCTGAATCTACAGTGACGCGTCTAACTTCATTACTCATCGTGGCCTGCCCTGATTTACGAAGAAATTAGAGCCTGTTCACACTAATAATTGCATCGGCAACCATCGCAAAATAGATGAACCCAGCAAAGACGACGTCCAGCTTGTCATATCTGGTGAAAATCTTGCGGAACCGCTTCAGGCGCAGAAAAAAGCGCTCAATCTCGTTCCGCTTTTTGTAGCGCTCTCTGTCGTACTCCCAAGGCTCCCTGCGGTTCCTCTTTGGCGGAACGACAGGCACGAACC
>Ga0268262_10005730_pt1 | contig 12209 bp, 7 predicted proteins | sample TergutNc150P3_FD_190354 | JGI IMG/M metagenome (GOLD analysis project Ga0268262, IMG submission 190354) | Nasutitermes corniger P3 segment gut microbial community from laboratory colony in Florida, USA - Nc150 P3 (SPAdes) (version 2) | ecosystem: Host-associated > Arthropoda: Insects > Digestive... | reverse complement strand
GAGCTGGAGCCAGTCGAGTTGGCCGGCTCCACCGTGAAGAGGGCCACGCTGCACAACGTCGACGAATTGGCCCGGCTGAACGTGCGCGTGGGGTGCAGGGTCTTTCTCGAAAAGGGCGGGGACGTGATACCCAAGGTGGTTTCCGTAGTGCCAGGCTCCACGCCCGCCGACTCCCCCGCGCCCGAAATACCCGCCAAGTGCCCCGTCTGCGGCGGCGACGTGGGCAAGGACGCGGAAGACCTAGTGGCCATCCGCTGCCTCAACGATGAGTGCCCGGCCAAGCTCCACGCCAGGCTGCGCCACTTCGGCTCAAGGAACGCCCTGGACATTGAAGGCTTGGGTGACGCCCTGCTGGACCAGATAGTCGCGTCGGGGCGGTTCAGGCACCCTTGGGAATTGTTCTCGCTGTTGGATAGACCAAGCGGAGGCGCAGATCATGGCCTCGCCTATCTCGCCAACATGGACCGCATGGCCGAGAAGAGCGCGCAGAACGTGCTTGCCGCCCTGCTCGCGGCAAGGACTAAGCCCCTGTGGCGCTGGATTCACGCGCTGGGGATTCCCTTCGTGGGTGCCAAGACGGCAGAAAACTTGGCGGACGCATTCGGCAGCTTGGAAGACCTATGGGCCGCCGAGGATTCCGCCATCCTCGCGGTCGAAGAAGTCGGCGACAAGATACTGGGGGAGTTGCAGACCTACATCCAGTCCCACCCCGACCTGCCCGCCAGGCTCGCCGCCATGGGGGTGGCCCCCGAAAAGCCCGCGCCCAAGGCCGCCGGCGCCATGCCGCTTTCGGGCCAGACTGCCGTGGTGACAGGGACACTCCCGACGCTCTCCAGGGAAGGCGCGGAGGCCCTGCTGGCACAGTTGGGCGCCAAGGTGACGGGCAGCGTGTCACGCAAGACCACGCTCCTCGTGGCCGGCGAAAAGGCCGGGAGCAAGCTGGAAAAGGCGCGCGAGCTGGGGATTCCCGTCCATGACGAAGCGTGGCTGAAAGGGCTTTCGGGCAGCGGTTTCTGATGGTGCACATAGCCATTCCCGCAGGGAATTGCACGGAGTGCATAGGCTGCGCCGAGAGTGGAGTGAATGGGTTTAGCGGCACTAAGCTCTGGGGCTGCATAGGCAGCCCCGGGACCAAGTGCCGCTTGACCCCATTCCGTAGGCGGGGAACGGAACGGAAAGCGCAGCCGAAACCTTCCCCAAAAATTACTAATCATTAGGAGAACCGCTATATGCAACCCAAGTCGATGACCACCGGCGCTAACGACGCCGAGCTGTGGTTCGGGGTGTGCCAGCGGCTGGGGCCGGTCTATGCCGAGTTGTTCCGGAGACATCCCGACATCGGTCCGCTTGTGTTCATAGACACGGAGACCGCCGGAAAGGAGGCCGGCGACATAATCGAGCTGGGCGCGATTTCCATTGGCCTCTCGCCGACTGTCCCCCTAGACGCACGGATGGAGTACTTCTGGGATCTGGTTGAACCCGGCGAGGCCGGCGTGGCGCCCTTCGCCACAAAAATCCACGGGATAACGCTTGAGACGCTGAAAGCACACGGCAGGCCGCCCAAAGAGACATTCACGCGCTTCGCGGAGTGGGTCAGGTGGGTGTCGCCAAAGCGCCTGGTGGCGCACTCCGCCAGCTTCGACAAAGGCATGTTGGAGGCCGCATTCGCAAAGCACGGCGTTCCGTACGACCTGCCGGATTTCCTGTGCACAGTGAAAATGGCGAAGGGCCTGCCCGTCGAGAACCGGAAACTGGAGACCCTGGCCCAACACTTCGGCTACGACAACCAGCAGGCCCACAGGAGCATCACCGACGCCGAAGTCTGCGCCTACATCTTCGCCAAGATGGCACAAACGCCAAGTGGACTGGCTTATTCCAATTCCAGATAGAATGCGTGGCAATTCTATCTGGAATTGGAATACGCGACACGGAGGTCGCGCTCGAAACGCGAAGCGTTTCGGGAGGCAAGGCGAGTCACGCCTCGCCGCAGCCGACTAATTCAAAATTGCATGGAGGCAATTTTGAATTATACCAAGTTGCGTCAAAAGAATATTATGCAAGTGCCGCTGGGTCCGAAGTGCAGGGCGGATTTATTCCGCCCGGAACGAGCGTGCGAAGGGGTCCGGGGAAAGGCGCGGCCGTGGCCGCGCGGGTCCCCGGCAGACTACCAAGTTGCATTCTTTGAATGCAACTTGGTATTAGAAATGGAATTACGCTTACATCGGGAAGCGGGCGCAATGAGTGTAGCTGCCACAGCTGTAGCCTTGGCTGCCCGCGTTGATATGCCCACCGGGGTTTTGAAACTGCCTCACTTGAAGTACTCCACCCCGGCCCTGAATATCCCCATGTCCTTTTCGCCTGGCACGTTGCGCCAGACGTGCGGGGCAAGGCGCTCGGCGTGGGCCATCTTGCCGAATATTCTGCCGTCGGGGCTCAGCAGGCCCTCTATCGCAAGCGCGCTGCCGTTGGGGTTGTAATCCAGGTCCATCGAGGGGCGGCCATTTTCATCGACGTACTGCGTGGCCACCTGGCCGCTTTCCAGCAGGTCGCGCAGCGTGGGGGCGTCGCCTATGACGCGGCCCTCGCCGTGGGCCACCGCCACAACGTGCGTGTCACCTGGGGACACACGCGCCAGCCAGGGGCTTGCGTTTGAGGCTATGCGGGTGAAAGCCATGCGGCTGGTGTAGCGCAGCGAGTTGAATGTCAGCGTGGGGCCGCCCTCGCCCTGCTCCCTGATTTCCCCGAATGGCACCAGACCCAGTTTTATCAGGGCCTGGAAGCCGTTGCAGATGCCCAGCATCAGGCCGTCCCGTCGCAGTAGTTCATGGACTGCGTCCCGCACTTTGGGGGCGCGGTAGGCCGCCGCTATGAACTTGCCGGACCCCTCCGGCTCGTCGCCGGCGCTGAATCCGCCCGGTATGGCCACGATGTTGGCCCTGGAAATGGCTCTGGCCATTGTCTCCAGGCTTTCGTCTATGGCCGCGTGGGTCAGAGTCCTGAACACAAGCGTCTCAACCACCGCGCCGGCCTTTTTGAACGCGGCCTCCGTGTCGTACTCGCAGTTGGTGCCCGGGAAGACGGTCAGCAGCACGAGGGGCTTGGGCACTTTGACGGACGGAGCCTTTGAACCCGATGCAACGAACGGCGCGAATGGTGGGAGCTCAGGCGGTGTCTTTCCGTCCGTTGTCGGGAATATGGCTTCCAGCGTACCTTCCCAAGCCCTTTCGGCCTCAAAGAGGGATATTTGGGTTCCGCCAACATTGAACACGGGTTCGTTTATGGTCTTTCCCAAAAGCGTGTGGGGCAGACCGATGTCCATCCCAGGCGCCAGTTCCAGCACAAAGGAGCCTGGGCGCGGCCCGAACCAATACTCCGCGCCCAAATTGCCCAAGTCCATGCCCATCGCGTTGCCGAAGGCCATCTTGGATAGCGCCGCGGCCAGACCATCCATGCCCACAGTGTGTATGGCCCGCGTTTTCCCTTCGCGCACCAGTTGGGCTATCCGGGGGTAGATTGTGTGCATGGTGGGCCAGTCGGGCAGTCCCTCCGCAGCGACGGGAAGTTCCACCAACACCAAGTCGCTGCCGGCCTCTTTCAGTTCTGGCGTGACGACTTTGTCCGCCATGACCGTGGCGACGGCAAACGCCACGAGGGTCGGCGGCACGTCCAGGTCTTTGAACGAGCCCGACATGCTGTCCTTGCCGCCTATGGCGGGGGCGCCGATTTCCAACTGCGCGTGGAGTGCGCCCAGCAGCGCCGCCGCCGGCAGGCCCCAGCGCCTTGGGTCGCCCTGCGGCTTGCAGAAGTACTCTTGGAGCGTGAAGCGCAGCTTGCTTGGGTCTGCGCCGACGGCCGCCAGTTTTGCGGCCGCAGCCACGTGCGCCCAGACCGCGCCGTGGAATGGGGACCAGCGGCTAATGGCGGGGAAGAAGGCGTGGCTCATGGCGGAAGCCGTAAGCGTCTCGCCGTCCTGCACGGGGAACTTGGCCACCATGCATTCCGTGGGCGTGCGCCGCCTTCTGCCGCCGAATGGAACCAACACACTGGCCGCGCCTATGGTCGAATCGAAGCGCTCCACCAAGCCGCGCTGCGAGCAGGTATTCAGGTCGGCAAGGCGCGACAGCCACGCGGAGGCAACATCCGCGACATCTTTGGGCTTAAAGGGGCTATTGGCAGGGTCCGGGGCGCGAAGCAGGGCCTTGGCAAAGGACCTGGCGCCATTCGTATTCAAAAACTCCCTCGACACGTCAACTATCGTTTTTCCGCGCCAAGTCATGACAAGGCGTTTTGCCTCCGTCACCTCGGCCACCTGTATGGCCTCCAGGTTTTCCGCGTTGGCCAGCGACTTCAGCGCGGCTAGGTCGCTTGGCGCAATCACCACGGCCATGCGCTCCTGGCTCTCCGAAATGGCCAATTCGGTGCCGTTCAGGCCCTCGTACTTCTTGGGAATCACGTCCAAGTTTATTTTTAGGCCGTCCGCGAGCTCGCCTATGGCCACGGCCACGCCGCCGGCGCCGAAGTCGTTGCACTTTTTTATGAGGCGCGAAAATTCCTCCCTGCGGAAGAGCCGCTGGAGCCTGCGCTCCATGGGCGGGTCGCCCTTTTGGACCTCTGCCCCGCACTGCTCGATGCTGGCCTCCGTGTGGCTCTTGCTGGAGCCTGTCGCGCCGCCAATGCCGTCCCTTCCCGTGGGGCCGCCTATCAGCGCCACTAGGTCGCCATGCGCGGGCTCCTCGCGCCTGACGCGGGCCCTCGGCGCCGCGCCAACGACCGCGCCTATCTCCATGCGCTTCGCGATGTAGCCTTCGTCGTAAATCTCCGTCACATGACCGGTGCAGAGGCCTATCTGGTTGCCGTAGGAAGAAAAGCCCCTCGCCGCCTCCTGCGTGATCTTGCGCTGGGGCAGCTTGCCTGGCAGCGTTTCGCCCACCGGCGTCCTTGGGTCGCCGGCGCCGGTGACGCGCATGGACTGATAGACGTACGACCTGCCCGACAGGGGGTCGCGGATGGCCCCGCCAAGGCAGGTCGCGGCTCCGCCGAAAGGCTCTATTTCCGTTGGGTGGTTGTGCGTCTCGTTTTTGAACATCAGCAGCCACTGCTCGCTGCCGCCAGGCGCCGCCGTGTTGTCAACGTCGACGACCAGCGAGCAGGCGTTGATTTCGCTGCTCTCCTCCACATCGTCCAGGCGACCGGTGGCCTTGAAGTGCCGCGCCGGCAGCAGGGCCATGTCCATCAGGCATTCGGGCCCTTCGGATTTGCGCCCACGAAACACCTGCGAACGCGTACCGCGGTACTGGTCCAATGCAGACTGTATGGGCGCCGCCATCGGGCCGCCCTCCACGCCTATTTCCGTCAGTTCGGTCAAGAACGTCGTATGGCGGCAGTGGTCGGACCAGTATGTGTCCAGCAGCCGCAGTTCAGTCTCTGTGGGGCAGCGTTTTTCCGTGTCCCTGAAATAGCCCTGCGTGTGGCGCAGGTCGGCCATGGCCATGGCCATGCCCTTGTCGGCCAGCAATTTTTGCAGGCCCGCCTCGTCTGCTTCCAGGAAGCCGCCCAGCGCCACCACTGCGTCAGGCTCCTGCAGCGCGGGACTAAGCGTTGACGGCTTCGCCAGCGCTGCCTCGCGGCTGTCGACTGGGTTTATCAGGTATTTTTTGATTCTCCCGATCTGTTCGGCCCCCAAGGCGCCTTTGAGGACATACACCTTTGAACAGGCCACTTTCGGGGACCAAGTGTCGGTGTCCTTTCCGTGGCGGAGCAATCGCAGGCACTGCGCCGCGCTGTCCGCACGCTGGTCGTACTGGCCGGGCAGGTACTCCACCGCCAGCACAGTATCGTCGGGCGAAAGCGCGGGGCATTCTTCATAGACCACGTCCAGCGGCGGCTCGGCGAAGATTGTCCAGAGCGCGGCCGAATGGTCCGTGTCGGACAGGCCCTCCACGTCGTACCTGACGAGGATGCGGGCCCCCTGCACCTGCGGCACGCCCAGAACGCCCACTAGGTCGTGCAGCAGGTGACAGGCCTCCACGGCGTATTCGGGCTTTTTTTCAACGAAGATTCGGCGGATGGCTGACATTGGACATATGCCCCTACCCCCTTATGATAGGGCAGCAACAGTGCCGTTGCTGTACAATTGAGGCAGCTTCAAAACCCTATAGCGGTTCCCCTATTGATTCCATTTCTAATTCAAAATTGCCTCCATGCAATTTTGAACTAGTCGGCTGCTTTGATCCGCGACTCGCCTTGCCTCCCGAAACGCTTCGCGTTTCGAGCGCGACCTCCATGTCGCGCATTCCAATTCCAGAAAGAATTACCACGCATTCTATCTGGAATTGGAATCACACGGCGGCTTGCGAAACAGAGCCGGCGTTATAGAGCGTCTGCGGGGCGGCCTCTGCCACTCTGTCCGCTTTCGGGGAGGTTGCTTTGTCTGTGTCGGCGGCTGCGGTGGCGCCGTATTCCTCGTTGTACAGGTCCCTGCGAACCTCCTTGCACAGTGCCACGACGTCCTCGTCTGTGTACAGCCCGGCCTTTTCCGCCTCGCCCTTCATGCCCTCGTGCAGGATTTGAAAGGCGTAGCGCACCGGGTTCATCAGCACCACTTGGCCGTCCTTGCAGATCAGTGGCACTCGGTCGCCGGGCCGGAGGCCCAGGAACTCGCGGACGTCCTTGGGCAGGGTGATCTGGCCCTTGGCCATTAGCTTTGCGGTTGCCACTAAGCCAATTGCAAAACCGGCAGGTTTTGCAATTTGCCGTAGGCAGAGGCTGCGCCCGGCCGTAGCAGGCTCTGGCGTAAGCTATAGCAAGCAAACATGGTACCGAATCCAGCCAGAGACAGCGGATGGCCGGGAGCAGACGCAAGGCTGGGATTTGCAAGAAACTCCACAAACATGGTGTCGGCCGGCATGGTGCCTCCTGTGTCGAATTTATTTCTGGTTGCCCTACTTTCCCTACCACCCTACATTCCCTACTTTACCAACTCCCCCCAAAAAAGTCAAAGGCCCGGCTCCGCCAGCGGACCGCCCGGCCTGTTTCGGCGGCCGAGGGGAGGCAATGCAGACGCGCACACGCTATCATCAATATTGTAAAGGCTTGGCTGAAGCGGGGAAACAAATGACGGACAGCAAAAAGAGGCTGCTCATCGACACATCGGTCATGCGCGGCATCTTCGACGACGACACGCCGGAGAGGAAGGCATGCACGGAGAGGTTCTTTGACGTGTGCCGGACGGGTATCCACGAACTGTTCATCTGCCCGGTGTTCGACAAAGAAATGAAATCCGCAACTGCCGAACAACAGAAACGCGTCGATGAACTCATGGAGGAACTGCACATTGAGGTGCTTCCGGAAAACAACGAAGCAACAGACTTGGCGAGAAAATACAAAGGGAATCCGCTCAAGACGGCCGAAGGGGACCGCCTGCACCTTGCGTACGCCACGGTATTCGAGTGCGACACAGTGGTGTCGTGGAACATGCACGACATAGTGAACGAGACGACCTACAACGGGACAAGGGAAATGAACATAGCGACCGGCAGGAAGACGATAACAGTCGAGACACCTGCTATGATGATGGGTGAAGGGAGACCAAAATGGCTATCATAGACTACTCCAGAGAATCGAAGACCACAAGAGAGATCCGTGAATTCAGACGAAAAGAAGCCGAAAGGTACAGCGCAATGACGAACGAAGAGATATTGGCCGAACACCGGGAGGCCGTTCGCCGAATGGCGGCGCGGGGGATCAAAGTAAGGGACCCCCGGACGGAGCCGAGAAACGGATAGCGCACCAATATTGCCGATAATCAAACGCTCAGATCCGGCAGTCGGCGGATTATGTCCATGGTCTTTATGCTGACGCCTATCACGGACAGCAGCAGGTTCAGGATGTATCGCGGGTCGCCGGTTTCAAGGGCGTACAGGTTCGGGTCGTTGGCGATGCCGCTGTCCTTGTCGGTTTTGACCTGGTAGCGCTCCATCACCCACTCGATGGCGGGTTTGCCGTTGACTGTGTAGTCGTAGGCCTCTTCGGGGATGTTGGAAACTGTAACGCCGGCGTTGTAGATGATGGTGTCCCGCTGGCCCTTTTTGGGGTGGCGCATCTTGTCGACGCGCAGGTCGGCGCACAGGTTGGCAATGCCATCGCTCACAGTGACCCCCGGTGGCGGCGGCGCGACGCTCTCGTAGTTGATGTGCAGGTCGGCCAGCTCCCGGCCCGCCCCGGAGAACGCCCAGAAGTCGTCGGTGCCTGCGACGAATGGGATTCTGGGCAGGGACCTCTTCAGGTCGTCTTTGAACGCCTCGCGGTACTTCGGGTGGTGCAACAGGCCGTAAACGCAGTAGAAGATGTCCTCTTTGGTGACGTTCTCGCCGTACTTGGCGCGGGCCGCGGCCAGCGCGCTGGCGCTTATGCCATCGTGTCTGTTGCCGTTGTCGTCGTACCAGTAGAGGGGGAAGCACTGTGTTCCCGCGTCTAGGCAGTTCATGTCTGTGGTTCTGTCTGTGATTAGGCAGGAGTGGTCTTTGCTGCCACCTAGACCGCTGACACAGATGACCCTGTTCACAGTGTCCGGCGTGGGGAAGAACTGCTCCCACTGACCGCGCCTGTGAATCATCTTGTCGCCTGTGTAGAGCCACTGCTTAGAGAACGGTCTGTAAAGGGCGCATACCACCCTGTCTTTCTCGAACCGCGCTTTTTCGCCCCTCTCCCAGTGGCTTTGCAGTGAACTCGACCAAGCAATCTTTTGTTTGTCAAAGTCCTGCTTTGCTGCGCCTATTTGTGAGTTGTAAAACTTCACCATGGCCTGCATGCTGTCAACAACGGCTTCCCGCGAGAAGTTATAGACCCAGGCATCGCGGTTAGAGGCTAATCCCAGTGAATTCACCACGAACACGCTCTCCGTGGTCTCGTCGAACTTCTTCTCCGGCGCGAGGGCAGGGTATGTGCCAAATGTCTCGTTGCGCGATGTGATCCAGTCGCCGTGCTCATTGGGCGCGAGGCGGGTCAGGTGCATTTCGGGGCCCAGGAAGGACTTCGCGCCGGCCACGGCGGCCAGTTTTTCGCCGTTGTCCAAGTAGTCGCCTATGTCGCGGTACCAAATCTCGGCCCTGCCCTTGTGCTTTGCGCGTTTGACCAGCAGTGTTATGGTCACCGGCGTGCGCGTGCCGGCACCAAACACGTTGCCGCCCTCTTTTCGGCGCAGCTCGCCACTGGTCCTGGCGTTGCCCCGCAGGTTGAACACGTAAATCTTGGCGAATTCACTTTCTATGGCCTTTCGGAAGCCTGCGGTGCTGTTGCCATCCAGCCAGCCGCCGTTGCTGACGAAGCAGATTACCCCGTCCCCATCGCGCAGTCTGTCCGTGGCGTAGCGGAATGCGCGTATGTAACTGTCGTACAGCGCGTTGTTGTTAGTGGCACCAGACAGCGCGACGTATGTTTCGTCTATCCGCCCGTCCAGCATTGGATAGTCATAGTTCTTGGCGTCATCGTTGGCGGACGTTTGAAGTTTGGAGTACGGCGGGTTGCCCAGCACGACTGTTATCGGCGTGTCCGTCTGGGCCAGCACCCTGGCGGCGTTGTTGTCGAAGAGTATCTTTTTGCCGCCGGTGGCACCCTCCAGCGCGGTCTCCCAAGCCCTGAATGTGTCCGTAAGGGCCATGCCCCTGAAAGGCTCGTATGTCACGTAGTCCATGACAAAGTGGAAGGCGTTCTCTATGTTCACGCAGGCGATGTAGTAGGCCAGCAGGACTAGCTCGTTGGCAAACAGTTCGCCGGTGTAAGAATGGTCCCCGGAGCCCGAGTGAGCGGCGGCGAGCGAGGGTCCGGGGCCATGGGGGGGCCGGGGGGTGGAGCCGGCGAGGGCGGCGGCCCGAGACGGGCCACCCCCTGGAAAAATTGTCCTGTACTTTGCGCCCAAGTACTTTCTCTCCAGGTCCTTCTTGGGCACCAGGCCGCTCTCAATCAGCCGCGTGATGAATGTGCCGGTGCCGGAGAATGGATCCAGTATGTTTGTGCCGGGGGCGGCCAGGCCGCCGCCGAACTCGACCTTCAGCACATCGTCGGCTGACCTGATGATGAAGTCAACTATCTCCACGGGGGTATAGACTATGCCCAGCATGTCGGAGAGCTTGGGGAACGCGGCCTTGAAGAAGTTGTTGTAAAGCTCTATGACGACCTTTTGGCGACCTGCGGGGTTGTCTATGCCCTTGGCCCTTGATTTCACGGCCTCGTAAAAGGGCGTCATTTTTTCGAGTTCGTGCGTGTCCAGGCCGCCGCCGGTCCTCAATACGTCCAGCATGACCTCCATTGCGACGGAGACGGCGTTGTATTTGACAAACTGGTAGTTTTCAAACAGGGCCTCGAAAACCGGCGCGGTTATTATGTGCTGCGCCAGCATCTCTATTGCGCCGTCCTTGGTGATGGTGGCGTCTATGGTAGCCTGCATTTCTTTGAGGAATATGCGGAATGCGTCCGCGGCGTGCTGGTCGCCACCATCAACCGCTTTGGAAATCAACCGCGCCTGGCGCTTGGCGATGTCGGCGACGTCCTTGGCCCAGTCCTCCCAGGCGCGGCGGTCACCCACTTTCTTGACCATGCGAGCGAATATGACGCGCTGAAAGGCCTCGAACTTTTCAAAGGCCATGTCCAGCAGGCTGGGATGCTCGGCGCGCTGGATTCCTTTGTCCTCGCCGCCCTCTTGGCCGCCTGGGCCCTCAGGTCCCTCGGCGCCGCCGACGTCCTGGCCGAACCTGCTCTTTGGTGGGACCTTTTTCGGCAGGGGCTTCAGGGCGGCCACCACTATGTTCGCCGGCCTTATCACGTTCAGCTCGATTTTGTTTATCTTGTCGCCGAACCTGTCGTCGTGGGAGCGCAGGGCCTGCAGGACCTGCCACAGGACCTGGTATTTTTCGTTGTCGTCCAGCGCGTCTTCCGGGTCGGCGTCCTTGGAGACGAATATGGGGATTATGATGTAGCCGAATTTTTTGTCGGGCGCTCGGCGCATGACGCGGCCGACGCTCTGCACCACGTCGACGATGGACTTTTTGGGGGCAAGGTAAAGCACGGCGTCCAGCGCGGGCACGTCGACGCCCTCGGAAAGGCAGCGCACGTTGGAAAGTATCTTGCAGTTCTTTGGGTCCTTTGGGCCGTTCCGCAGGTCCTGGACTATGCTCTGACGGGTGGAGGCGCCCATGCCGCCGTCTATGTGCTGGATTTCGACGCCGACCAGGGCGCTGCGGCGGTCTTCGGGCAGCCTGGTCATGTAGTCCTGGGTCAGTTCGTTGAACAGCTCGCAGTAGGCCACGGAATCGAATATGCGGCCGGAAAAGGCCACGGCGCGTTTCATGGGTCCCGGGTCCTGCTGTAGCACCGTTTCGCTGCCTTCGCCCATCAGTTGCTTGGAAAGGGCGTTGACGCAGCCGATTATCTTGGCGTCCCAGTCGTCCTCTATCTTGGCCCCGCCTCTGTGGGCGGCGCGGTAGCGTTTGAATGTTTCCCTGGTGCCCTCCGGCACGTCGTCTTCGCTTACTGTCAGTGTCAATACCTTGTAGTCGGAAAGCAGGCCCTTTTCCACTGCCTCGCCAAAGTCCAGCTTGTGCATCAATGGACCGTAAACGGCGTCGTCGTCCATGGACCAAAGCAGTGCGTCCTTTTCTTTCAGCCTGTCTTTGTCGGTCTGGCGGTACATGCGCGGGGTGGCGGTCATGTACAGGCGCTTCTTGGCCTTGATGTAGTCGTCATCGTGAACTTGGTGGAAGCCGCCGACGGTTTCTTCGGGCAGTTTGTAGCCGATGGTCCTGTGGGCCTCGTCGCATACAATCATGCCCAGCTTGGGCATACCATGCTCGCTCTGCGCCAGATGCACTTTGTCCAGCGACTGATACGTCGAAAAAATGACCTTTGCCCCGTGGTGCTTGCGGTGCAGTGCGGCAATGGTGGCCGGGCTGGACGTGGCCGGCAGGGGCATGTCTATGTCGTCGTCGTCGATTACGTCGGCGCCTTCGTCCTTCTTTTTGCGCTGCGAGGCCGTGGGGTCGGAGCAGACGCATATCGGGTAAAAGTCGCTTCTGGCTTGGTTTTTCCACTCCCAGGTGAGCTGGCCGACAAGGGCTATGGAGGGCACCAGGACCAGCACTGTGCCACCCTGCGACAGGACTTCTTCTTCGGCTATGCGAAGGGCGGTGAAGGTCTTGCCGGTGCCGCAGGCCATT
>Ga0268262_10005729_pt1 | contig 12209 bp, 9 predicted proteins | sample TergutNc150P3_FD_190354 | JGI IMG/M metagenome (GOLD analysis project Ga0268262, IMG submission 190354) | Nasutitermes corniger P3 segment gut microbial community from laboratory colony in Florida, USA - Nc150 P3 (SPAdes) (version 2) | ecosystem: Host-associated > Arthropoda: Insects > Digestive... | reverse complement strand
CGGTTAATGTCCGGCTTGACGCTGATGTGATTGAGTGGTTACAGAGTGAGGGGAGAGGCTACCAGACCCGAATGAATTCCATTCTTAGGGAAGCAATGCTACATTCGGGATCTTAACAATAAAATTGGCCGATGCTTAAAAAATATAGGTCTATGGCTCAGATAAATATCAATATTCGTATGGATACCCAATTAAAGAAACAGTTAGAAATCTCAACAGAAACCGATCCTTTCTACAACGAATCCAATATGAAAATTCTAATTAAATCGATCAAACAACTGGAAGAGGGAAAAGGTGTTGAACATGAGCTCATTGAGGCTTGAAATAATGTATAATATTATTGATGAACAAAGTATAAATGTATTTCATGCTATGCCTTGCCGCAAGGCGTTTTATCAACTTTTATAAGGAATAGTTATGGCAAGAATGACCGATGCCGAAGCTGACGAGCTTGACGAACTGCTTACCCGTACAACCCCAAAAATCAGGAGTGGAGAAGGCGGCTTTTTTACAAAAGAAAGAAACCTGTTAAATGCGCTTGACCCGGTTGCCGCAAACTACATACGTTGTCAGGCTGAAATTAAAAACCTATCCCCATCTCAAATCATTGGTGAACTTGTACGCAAAGAACTCCAGCCAGTTGAGGGGTAGTGAAGGAACACATAAAGAATACATGAAAACCCTTTATACCCTTAGTGGCTTCACATACACGCAATACTTCCATCCGTGCGCCCTTCAGTAGCGCCCACAAGAACGCCGTTATCCAGCCGGACGATGCACTGCCCCCTGCCGAAGCTTGATGTTTGAAGGGAAACGCTTACCTCGTGCCCCCGCTTTGCAAGGGCACGCGCGATTTCAGAACTAAAGCCCGCTTCCACGAGTATTTTCCTGCCCTCGATCCACTGCCAGCGCGGGGCATCCATGGCCTGTTGGGGGTTAAGGCCAAAATCCAGCATGCTGGTTATCACCTGGACATGGCCCTGGGGCTGCATATATCCACCCATGACTCCAAAGGGGCCGACGGCTTTCCAGTCTTTGGTAAGAAAACCGGGGATGATAGTGTGGTAGCTCTTTTTGCCGGGAGCCAGCGCGTTAGGCGCACTGGCATCAAGGGAAAAGTCCGCCCCACGGTTTTGAAGGGAAATACCTGTTCCACGGATTACAACGCCGCTGCCAAAGCCCATGTAGTTGCTTTGTATATACGAGACCATGTTTCCATCGCCGTCGGCGGTGGCGAGATAAACAGTGCCTTCCTTTGGGGGACGCAAAGGCCCGGGTATGCAGGCTCTTTCTCCAATTTCGGAAGCCCTCTTTTTCCCGTATTCCGGTTTGAGCCATTCGCAGTAATCTTCTTTCATAAACCGGGAATCCGTAACATGGGCCAGCGCATCGCTAAAAGCCAGTTTCATGGCCTCCCATTGCCTATGGAAGGTATCTGGGTTTTCCCTGGCGGTAAATTCAAAATTGCCAAGTATGTTGAGGGCCGCCAACGCAACGACTCCCTGACCGTTAGGGGGAATTTCCCAGACATCGTAGCCACGGTAATTAATTGAAACAGGATCGACCCATTCCGCGTCATAGGACGAAAAATCCTCTTTGCAGAAAAACCCTCCCAGTTCCCTTGAATCAGCCACAATGCGATCCGCCAGTTCGCCTTTGTAAAAAGCTTCGCCGTTTGTTTCGGCAATCGCTTCAAGACTTCGGGCGTGATTCTTGAGAACGATCATGTCCCCTGCCTTTGGAAGTTCTCCATTGGGGATGAAAGTTTTGAACCATTCATCAAAAATTCTTTGATCTCCTCCGACTGATTTGTAGCGTTCGGCCGCCTGGATAAAAGCGGCGGCTTTGGTGGCGGCCATGGGATAACCTTCCTGAGCGTAATGAATCGCCCTTTCCATAGATTTTTTGAGGGGGAGCTTCCCGAAACGCCCGGCTAGGCGGGCCCAGGCCCTGGGCGCTCCCGGAACCATGGTAGGGGCCCATCCGTAAAAAGGCATCTTACTAATGCCGCTTTGGGCTTCTCTTAGTTTTTCTATGGAGATGTTAGCCGGAGCCTTGCCGGAAGCGTTAAGGCCGTAAAGCTTTCCGCCTGTCCAGACAATTGCAAAGGCATCGCCTCCTATACCGTTGGACGCGGGTTCGGTTACGGTAAGAGCAACAGCCGCAGCCACCGCCGCGTCAACGGCATTTCCACCCTGTCTTAACGCCTCAAGCCCAGCCAGGGATGCCTGGGGCGAAGAAGTAGCGACCATGCCCTCCCGCGCGTATACAGGGTAACGTATCGAAGGATAGGGAACAAAATTCGGATCGAAATTCATGTGACAATAATATAATCTCCCGTTAAAATCAACAATTCATCTCTCTATAAATTTCTTTCAATTTCAGTTAAGCTCATTCCACTATGGGAAAGAACAACTCAAGCGAACAAAAAAACCGCCCGGCCCACTGGGCCGATGAAACCGCGGCAAAGGTAACCTGGGAAAAGGGCGAAAAAGACCTTTACACTTGCGCTTCCGGTATTACTCCTTCGGGAACCGTCCATATAGGCAACTTTAGGGAAATAATCTCTGTGGATTTGGTGGTCAGGGCCCTCAGGGATTTGGGCAAAAAAGTGCGATTTATTTATTCATGGGACGAGTACGATGTATTCCGCAAAGTGCCCCTCAATATGCCCAAGCAGGATGAGCTTAAAAACTATCTCCGCTTTCCAATCACCATGGTTCCCGATCCCTGGGAAAGGGATTCCAGTTACGCAAGGCACCACGAAGTGGATGTGGAAAGCGTTCTTCCGGATGTGGGGATTTTCCCCGAATTTCTTTACCAGGCGGCAAACTACCGGGCCAGTAAATACGCTGATGGAATTCGCAAGGCTCTTGAAAACAGGGAAGCCCTAAAAACCATCCTGGATAAATTCCGCGACGAGGATCACAAGATACAGGGCGAGTGGTGGCCGGTTAGCGTTTTCTGCGAAAAGTGCAACAGGGACGAGACCAACATCGACGGCTGGGACGGGCAGTGGGGACTTTCTTACACCTGCGAGCTATGCGGAAACAAAGAGACCGTGGATCTAAGAAAAACAGGAGCTGTAAAACTGGTCTGGCGGGTTGACTGGCCCATGCGTTGGGAATACGAGAAGGTGGACTTCGAGCCAGCGGGGAAGGATCATCACAGCCAGGGCGGCAGTTTCGATACCGCAAGGCATGTCTGCAAGGATGTGTACGGCTGGGAAGCGCCTGTAACTTTCCGTTACGATTTCATCGGCATCAAGGGAACGCCGGGCAAGATGTCAAGCTCGAAGGGAAAGGTCATCGACCTTCCCGACATACTTCGTGTTTACACTCCCGAAATTGCCCGCTACCTTTTCGCCGGAACTAGGCCAAATGTTGAATTCACAATTTCTTTTGACCTTGACGTTATTAAAATTTACGAAGACTACGACAAAACCGAGCGAATAGCCTGGAAAATCGAAAGCGCAAAAGACGAAGGAACCTATCAGTGGGAAAAACGTATCTACGAGCTTTCACAGGTCGCTACCGACAGCAACGGAAAACCCGCTATGCCTTCGGTCAAACCCTATCAGGTTCCTTTCCGCCATTTTTGCAACTTGCTCCAAATCGCCGACGGCGACGTTGAGAAAGCCCTTGCCAGCCTGAGCCGCGAAGCTGTCCCGCCTGAGCCGGAACAGCTCCCCGCTTTGCGGAGACGGGCCACGTGCGCCAAGTACTGGGTGGAGGAATGCGCCCCGGAGGAGTTTCGCTTTAAGCTTAAAAAAGAGGGAGAAGAGCCGTCGCCTGTTTTGAACGAGGCTGAAAGGGCCGCAATCCACTCGTTAAGGGACAAGCTTATTACCAAAATCGAAACCTTTGCCGATGACAAATCCTGTGCCGAGGCGATATACAGAATCGCCGAAGAAAATGGCATGGAAGGCAAGACGCTGTTCCGTTCGGCATACCAGGCCCTCATTGGCAAAGACCAGGGGCCAAGGCTTGCCAGCTTCCTTCGCTCAATAAGCAAGGAAAGGCTTTTGGGGATACTGGCAAAATACTGAGATTTACAAAAAATATAGCGTACAGTTGTATTGAAAGGCAGAAACTTACTATAATAAAAAAATACTATTCCTTAGGAGGAACAATGAAAAAGACAGTATTTACTGTGTTTTGCATGGTACTAATGGTTAGTACCCTGTTTATCGCTTGTGCGAAGAAGGCCCCGCCGGCTACCGCTTCGATGGAAATTATTATTGGAAACGGTACTGAAATTGAGTCCATAGACCCGACCCAGATTGAAGGTGTTCCTGAGCATCGTGTTTATATGGCCCTCTTTGAGGGACTTGTATCCTATGACCCAAAGACATCGGCGGCAGTGCCTGGCGTTGCGGAGAGCTGGACTCTCAGTAACAACAACACGGTTATTACCTTTACGCTTCGCGATGGCGTAAAATGGAGCGACGGTACCGCTATTACGGCCCAAACCGTTATGGACTCATGGCTCTATACCCTTAATCCAGACACAGGCTCAGAGTATGCTTACATGATTGGTATGGTAGTAGAGGGAGCCGCGCTTTACAATGAAGAAGACGGAAAGCCCTCAGACGTTAAGATTCGGGCGGTAGACGCAAGGCACTTCGAGGTTACCCTGACTGGCCCAGCGGCGTACGCTATAGACATGATGGCACATTACGCTTTTGCCATTCTGCCCATGCACGCAATCCAGAAGTACGGCGCTAACTGGACCAAGGTTGAGAACTTCGTAGGCAATGGCCCCTTTGTGCTGTCGGAACGCATCCCCAACAGCCGCACTGTGGTAGTCCCCAATCCCAATTACTGGAACAAAGCTAACGTGTTCCTAACCAAGATCACTTTCCTTCCCATTGATGACGATAATACGATATACAATATGTACCTGAACGGGGAAGTTGACTGGTCAACGGGTATTCCGCTGAGTCGTATTGATGAAATAAAACTCCATAAAGATTATCGGGTTAGCCCGGAACTCAGCACCTATTATTACGTTATTAACAACAAGGATCATAAGCCCCTGAATGACGTACGTGTTCGCAAGGCGCTTTCGATGGCAATTGACCGCCAGGAAATTGTTGACAAAGTGAAAAAAGGCGGCGAGATTCCGGCTACAGCGCTTGTTCCCCCCATGCCCGGCTATACCCAGGCCACTGGTAACGGTTTTAATGTGGCCGAGGCAAAGCGCCTCCTCGCCGAAGCAGGCTACCCGAATGGTCAGGGCTTCCCAACTTTCACTGTTATTTATAACACAAACGAAGGCCACAGGATTGTAGCTGAGTACATCCAGCAGGCATGGAAGAATAACCTGGGTATTAACGTTACCCTGCGTAACATGGAATGGGCAAGTTTCCTTGATTTCCGCAGATCTTCCGGAATGCAAATTGGCCGCGCCGGCTGGGTTGCCGACTACCAGGATCCCCAGAACTTCCTTGAACTCCTTATCTCCAATACCGGCAACAACGACGGTCAATACAGCAACGCTGAATACGACCGTCTACTGCGCCAGGCGGCAACAATGCCTGGAGGGGCAGAGCGAAACGCGATCATGCACCAGGCAGAGGAAATCGCCATTACCCAGGAACAGGCCATGATCCCACTTTACTACTATGTATCTCAGCATATGATCGATCTTGGCAAGTGGGATGGCTGGTACCAAAACTCGATGGATATACATCCTTACATCGGACTTAAACGCAAGTAATCTGAAACAGTAAAGCCCTAAAAACCTCTGGCTTTTAGGGCTTCTTCATTTCAGGCAGGAGGCCTCTATGGGACGGTTCGTATTAAAGCGATTTTTAAGTTTTATTCCAACCCTGCTTGTCATCATAATTTTTGGCTTTATCATCATACGAGCCGCCCCGGGAGGGCCTTTTTCACGTGAAAAAGCTGTTCCTCCTGCGGTATTGGCGAATCTCATTGTCAAATACCACATGGACGAACCCCTATACAAGCAGTTTTTGCGTTATTTTTGGGACCTGCTGCATGGGGATTTTGGCCCTTCATACAGACTTAAAGATTTTTCGGTTAACCAACTAATAGGAATGGCTTTGCCGGTCTCCCTTGTTCTGGGCAGCATAGCTTTGCTGATTTCCGTCTTTGTTGGAATAATCACCGGAATTATTTCAGCCTTAAAACAAAACAAAGCGGCGGATTATGTCATTATGGCCGTAGCCGTTACAGGTAACTCAATGCCCACCTTCGTTGTTGGGCCGCTTTTGATGTTGATTTTCGCGATATGGCTAAGATGGTTACCGACCGCTGGCTGGATCGACAGGTTTGGCACAAAGGCCCTGATTCTTCCGGTAATAACCCTTGCCTTGAACGAGTTCGCGCGAATAGCGCGTGTCATGCGGGCGAGCATGATAGAAACCCTCAGATCGGATTACGTTAGAACGGCGCGCGCCAAGGGCCTTTCCATGCCTACAATTATTTTCAGGCATGTGCTTAAAGGGGCATCCCTTCCGGTCGTAAGCCTTTTGGGCCCGGCTCTCGCGGAAATTGTCGTGGGCGCTGTAGCCACCGAAAGGATCTTTGCCGTACCCGGCATGGGCAGGCAGATAATGAACGCGTCAACAAACCGCGATTATACCCTGCTCATGGGGACTATTGTTACTTACGCAATTGTTCTTATCGTGATGAATTTTATCGTTGACATAGCATACGGGTTCCTCGATCCCCGGATTTCATACAAATAAGGCGGAGCTTATGATCTTCTCTCGTAAAAAGATGAGCGAGGCGCTTAACGAGTTCAGCCAAAACATCAAACCGGTTTCACTTTACCGCGACGCGTGGAACCGCTTAAAAAAGAATAAAATGGCCATACTCGGAATGGTCGTGGTCTTAATATACTTTCTTATCTCTCTGTTGGCTCCGATTTTGCCTTTTTATAATTACGCGGAACAGGAAATGGGGCATATTTACATGCCGCCTTCTTTTAAGCCCGCCGGTGAAATTATGGTTCGGACGCGGGAAGCTTATCTGGTAAAGCTTATGGCAAAGGAAGGACGCGCCGAGTACACAGCCGTTGAAAAAGATGAGCTCAACAACTTGCGCCGCGAAGCCGAAACCAATCCCATACATAAAAAGGTCTACATTTTCGGTACGGATGTCCTGGGCAGAGATCTTTTAACCCGCGTAATATACGGAGGCCGGATTTCAATAGGCATTGGAATAGTAGGTACCATTACCGCGATGCTCTTTGGGACTTTTTACGGCGCGATAGCGGGCTTTATCGGCGGCAAAACAGATAATATCATGATGAGGATAGTCGATGTTATTTACAGCCTGCCCTACCTGATGCTCGTCATTGTCATGATGGCCTTGTTTGGCGGCAGGAGCATCTTCCTCCTGTTCATTGCTATCGCGATGATCTCGTGGCTTGACCTTGCCAGGGTAGTCCGGGGACAGATAATGTCGCTTAAAAATTCTGAGTTTATCGAGGCGGCAAGATCAGCCGGCGCGGGAACGGGGCGTATTATTTGGAAACACCTGCTTCCCAATGTTGTGGGGCTGATAATCGTCTACTCATCCTTGCAGTTGCCTACTTTCATTATAAATGAGGCCTTTCTTTCCTTCCTGGGCCTTGGCGTTTCCGCCCCCATGACTTCCTGGGGCGTTTTGATTGATGACGGCACGAAGGTTATGGAGCTATACCCCTGGCTCCTCATAATACCGGCTATAATCATGTCCCTCTTCATCTTTTGCATGAATTTCCTCGGCGACGGCCTCAGGGACGCCTTTGATCCCCAGGCGAAGAACAGGCTGTAGGTGGAGGAAAAACAGATGGCAAATGATACGAACAACGAAGAAATTCTTGAAGTAAAAAACCTCCGCACCTATTTTTATACAGACGAAGGGGTCGTAAAAGCGGTAGACGACGTTTCATTTTCCCTGCACAAGGGGGAAGTGATAGGCATAGTTGGAGAATCCGGTTCGGGCAAATCGGTTGCAAATCTTTCTGTGATGAATCTGATCCTTTCGCCGCCCGGAAAAATCGTAGGCGGTGAAGTTCTTTTCCATGGCGAAGACATTCTGAAACTGAAAGAAAAACAGCTCCAGAAAATACGCGGGGCAAAAATTTCCATGATCTTCCAGGATCCGATGACAAGTCTGAATCCGTTTTTAAGGATTTCTACCCAGTTGATCGAGACCATAATGTTGCATCAGAACCTGGATAAAAAGCAGGCCCGCGAAAAGGCCATCGAGATGCTGAACATGGTAGGAATCCCCGCCGCCGCGGAAAGGATCGATTCTTATCCCCACCAGTTTTCCGGCGGCATGTGCCAACGGGTGATGATTGCGATGGCCCTCTCATGCAACCCGGAAATCCTTATCGCTGACGAACCGACCACGGCGCTGGACGTAACAATTCAGGCGCAGATTCTTGATTTGATTAAGGACTTAACCCAAAAACTCGGCACGGCGGTGATCCTTATCACCCACTCCCTCGGAGTAGTGGCTGGAATGTGCGACAACATTTACGTCATGTACGCGGGGCGTGTCGTCGAGTTCGGCACCGCGGAGCAGATTTTTGAGACGCCGAGTCACCCGTATACCCGAGGCCTCATCAAGTCAGTACCGCGGCTGGACAAGCGGAACCGCGACAGGCTCTTTTCTATTCCGGGTCAGCCGCCCAACGTAATCGACCTGCCGCCGTGCTGTCCCTTCTTCCCGCGCTGTCCTGAGGTTACTGAGCGTTGCAAGACTGCCTACCCCGAACAGGTAGACTTTGGAGAAGGCCACAGGGCCGCCTGCTGGGAGGCGTCCGCCAAGGAGGCGGCGAAATGAGCAATCAATCTAACGTCAACAATCTGCTTGAAGTAAAAGACCTGCAAATGTATTTTCAAACGGGAACAAAAGGAATATTTAATCGCGAGAAACGCTATACCTACGCGGTGGACGGGGTTTCTTTCAACATAAAGAAAGGCGAGACCCTTGGCCTTGTGGGAGAATCCGGCTGCGGCAAGTCCACGGTCGTCCGCGCGGTATCGCGCCTTTACACGCCGACTTCCGGCGAGGTCTACCTGGACGGAAAGAACTTGACGGCGATGAAGAGCCGCGAGCTTCTTGAAGCGCGAAGGAATATGCAGCTCGTCTTTCAGAACCCCTACGGCTTTTTGAATCCAAGAATGACCACCGGCGACATCATCGCCGAGCCGATGAGGATATACAAACAGCGCGGAATTTTGGAAATGACCGAAAATGAGATCATCAAGCGGGTTGAAGACCTTATGGAGATGGTCGGCCTTTTGAAGTATTACCGCAACCGTTACCCGCACGAGTTCTCCGGCGGCCAGAGGCAGCGTATCGGTATCGCCCGCGCCCTGGCGCTGAACCCCCAGTTGATCCTCGCCGATGAGCCGATTTCAGCCCTTGACGTTTCCATTCAGGCGCAGATTTTGAACCTCTTCAAAGACATACAAAAAGAGATGGGGCTTTCCTATCTTTTTATCGCCCACGATCTTTCAGTTATCGAATACATCTCTGACCGCGTGGCGGTGATGTACCTTGGGAAGATCATGGAGATAAGCAACAACGACGATCTTTACAACAACCCGCGCCACCCTTACACTCAGGCGCTCTTGTCGGCGGCTCCGATCCCCGACCCCAAGGTTGAAGCCCAACGCAAACGCATCATCTTGACTGGTGACGTTCCCTCTCCGAACATTCAAAGGCCGGGCTGTTACTTCTACGACCGCTGTCAGCATCGCATGGACAAATGCAAGGCAACACAACCGGAACTAAAGGCCGGGAAAGACAGGAATGAGGAGCATAAGGTGGCTTGCTTTCTCTGCGAGTGAGCTTGTAAAAACTTAATTTGTCATGTATTCACGACAGGACAATGGAAACAGCCTAAGGGCTGGTTCTTACTTCATCGCATCCCAAAAGGCAATCCTTTCTTTCAATAAAACCGGAATATTCAAGTGATAGGGGCAACGGCCCACGCAAAGATTACACTCAAGGCAGGTTCTGGCTTTCTCAATGGGAGGGCCGACAAACAAACGGGCGCGTTCCGGGGTCATTCGCTTTAAGAAGCTCTTCATGTTCAGAACCGTGCTGATGTGGATGCTCTGGGGGCAGGGCTGGCAGTAATCGCAGCGGTGGCACCAACTGGGGCCGAACTCAAGGCGCTGCTTTTCAATTTCTTTTTCGTCGTCGGCGCTGAAGGCTTCGCTTTTTTCTACAATAGCGGCAATCTCGCGTAGCTCTTCAATTTTTTCAAAGCCGGGATCGGGGACAATGTTTTCGTACTGTCCAAGAAACCGGAAAGAGAGCGCCGCGTCATTGAGAAGGCCGCCGCCCATCGGCTTCATGGCGATAAAGCCCATGTCAAGTTCCTTCGCCAGCGGGATTGCCTTTTCCGCCGCTTCTGTGTCGATGTAGTTGAAGGGAAGCTGGACTGAGGCAAATTTTTTGGTTTTCATGATCTCAACTGCCAGGGAGACACTGTGGCTGGAGAAAGCCGGAAACCGCACCTTGCCTGCTTTAACCGCTTCTTCAAGTCCCTCCATTGCGCCGTCAGGGCCAAACACCTCTTCCCTTTGGGGTTCGGAACTTACGTTGTGGAGCTGGTAAATATCAATGTAATCCAGGCCAAGCCGTTTCAGGCTTAAGTCCAGGTTTTCTGTGAAAGTTTTTTTGTCCTTAGCCGGGGATTTTGAGGCAATGACAAGGACTTCTCTTTTAGTCCCCTGTATCGCCTCTCCAATTTTTTCTTCACTGTCGGCGTAACCGGTAGCTGTATCAATGAAATTTATTCCAAGGCCAATTGCCTCACGCACGATGCGTACGGCCTCGGCCTTGGAAATCCGCATAATGGGTATGCCGCCAAAGGCAACTTTGCTTACCATTAAGCCGGTTTTGCCGAATCTTACTTTATCCATACCCCTATTTTATTCATTAACTTTGAAACGATCAACTTCTCCCAGTAAGGATAAAGTGTTATCTTTGTTCTCTTCGCTGATTTCGGTTACCCTGGTAACAACATTGCTTATCAGCGACGCGCTTTGCGCCATTGTACCCATACTTTTTGAAACATCGGCTGTAAGCTGCCTTAGGTCAATGCTTTGTTTTAGTATCTCATTTCCGTCGTTGGTCATGCTTTTTGAAGCGCTTCTGACCAATTCGGTAACTTCATTGAGCTGGGTAACAGCCTCAAGAATGCTGCGGCTTCCGACTTCCTGCTCTTCCATCGCGGTACGGATGTGGGTTTCCTGGTTGGATACAGTTTTTACCTCTTCCGCGATAACCCCAAAACGCTCTATTACAACGCCTGTGGACATGGTGATGGTATCGATTGAATCTTTTATTCTTTTCAGTACATCGCCGATGATCTTTGACTGTTCGCTCGAATTTTCCGCCAGCTTGCGAATCTCACTGGCAACCACCGCAAAGCCTTTGCCCGCTTCTCCGGCATGGGCCGCCTCGATGGCGGCGTTCATGGAAAGCAGGTTAGTTTGGCTGGCTATTGATTTCATTAACGAGTTGATCTGTAAAAGTCCTTCCGATTCCCGGGCGATTTTCTGAATGTCGTCTGATACCTTTTGCAGATCCGTCCGCCCCTCATCGGATGACTTTGCCAGAGAGTCAATGTTTGCCGAATTACTAATCAATGTCTGCGTGACAGAATGAATATTGGCCAGCATTTGTTCTATCGCGGATGAGGACTTGGTTACGCTTTCAAACTGAACGCCGATATGCCCGTTCAATGTTTCCAGTTGCGCGATGAGTTTCTCTATCGTACTGACAGTTGTGTCCACCTCTGTCGCCTGGGATGATGTTTTTTCTTTCATGGTTTGGACATTGTCGTTTATCCTTGTGAGGGATACTGTAGCATTTTTCATATTGACAGAAAGTTCATCACCGGTATCAAACAGACAAACGCTTTCAGTTTTGATGCCTTTTATAAGTTCCATGAGTTTGTCAAAGGTCATATTAAAAAATTCCGCAAGCGTTCCTATCTCGTCCTTTTGGCGGACTTCCAGCCTATGGGTCAAATCCCAGTTGGCGGATATTTTGGTGAGGGCGTTTATCATCTTCTTCAGAGGCTCAAGAAGTCCCGCTATAAATAAATTAAAGACAACGAAGATCAGCGCCACTACCACAAGCATCGCCAAAAAAAGCGCTGTCATTGTCGTAGAAAGATAATCGGAAATTGTATGGGGCATTACCGCCGTAACATACCAGCCC
>Ga0268262_10005728_pt1 | contig 12210 bp, 4 predicted proteins | sample TergutNc150P3_FD_190354 | JGI IMG/M metagenome (GOLD analysis project Ga0268262, IMG submission 190354) | Nasutitermes corniger P3 segment gut microbial community from laboratory colony in Florida, USA - Nc150 P3 (SPAdes) (version 2) | ecosystem: Host-associated > Arthropoda: Insects > Digestive... | reverse complement strand
GGTACCCATCGGCAGACAGAGTGAAGCCGGTAGGCAATGCGCCACCCTCTATGCTCCACTTAGAACCCGATGTGCCTTGCAACTGGTATCCACGGCTGTATTCGCCGTACGGTGCATTCACCGTGCCATCTGGCAATGTGTTGGTTGCGATTGTTGGGGATAGGGGCCAAACAATGCTTATGTTGAACCATTTGGAGTAGCTACCCCCAGCAGAATTTTCTGCCTTTACAAGGAATGTATAGGTGCCAGCCTCTGCTGTTGAGCCTGAAATAACCCCACTAGTAGATAGAGTGAAGCCAGAAGGCAATGAGCCAGCCTCTATGCTCCATTTATTAACCGATGAGCCTCGCAACTCTTGTCTGTACTGGATATTTACCGTGCCACCATCCAATGTGCTGGTTGTGATTGTTGGTGTCGGCGGTGCATCTGCTACTTTAATGTTTAAGGTTAGCCATTTGGATATGCTAGTTCCAACATCGTTTTCTGCCTTTACAAGGAATTTATAGGTGCCAGCTTCTCTTGTTGTGCCATAAAGGTACCCATAGGAAGATAGAGTGAAGCCAGTAGGCAATGCGCCACCATCTAAGCTCCATTTGTCGGCACTGGGTGAGGCTTGCAGGGATCTGCCGTACGATACATTTACCGTGCCATCAGGCAATGTGTTGGTTGTGATTGTTGGTGCCAATGGCATTGGTGTGCTTGGGCTCCAAACTCTGAAGGTAAAGGGTACTGGAGTTGAAGAACCAGCTCCATTTTTTGCCGTTACCGTTAATGTGTATTCGCCTGCCACTGCAGGTACGCCGGAGAAGTCAATCTTATTTGAGGTTTTCTCAACCTTAAAATCCGATGGTAGGTTGTCGGTCCAGCTCCATACGGTGGTTGGGCGGTCTGTTTCAAAATATATAGAGAAGGATTCACCCACTTGAACGACACTTGAAGAATAATCCCAATTCACTATTGTCGGTGGTGCCTGTTCAGGTTTTATTGTTATGGTAAATTCTCTTGAGTCCTTGTCAAGAGCATTTTTTGCCTCTACTGTGAATTTATAAGTGCCGACCTTTGTGGGAGTGCCGGTTATAGATCCATTAACAGAATTTAGCTCAAGACCATCGGGCAATTTGCCATTTATTATGCTCCATGATGTTGGAGCGCCTAATGCTTCTAGAAGTTCAGAATAAGATACACCCTTTTCGCCATCACCCAGTGTACGGGTTGTGATTTCCGGTTTTGGCGGCATTGTAACTCTTACTGTATAGGTTTTGAAACTCTCGCCAGGAACGCTATTTCTAGCATGTACGGTGAAGGAGTAAGAAGGACCTACTTTTGTGGGAGCAATGTAAACTTTAACACAGCCAGTGTATTCGTTATTGTAATTGCCGTAAGGGTAGTTGCAGGATTTTAGGATAAGACCTAGCTCTTCCACATCGCCATCAATGCTCCAATTAGCGAGACGGTCTGAATAAAACTCACTAGAGGTGTAAGATTCGCCTAGTTCCATTGTATTTGCGAAAGAAGGAACACTGTAAATTGCTGGTCTGTTTTGCTCAGGAATTATTGTTATGGAAAGCGGTTTTGTATCGCTGTCAGCCACATTTGTTGCCGTTACAGTGAAATTGAAAGTGCCTGTCTGCGTGGGTGTGCCATAAATCCATCCATCATACTGTAAATTAAGATCAGGAGGAAGCTGTTCCCCGTTGTTAATATCCGCACTCCAGCTCCACTGAGCATAGTCAGATGCTTGCAACTGTATTTGGTTCCAAACGCCTTTTTCGAAATTTGGCAAAGAGGTGGTTGTGATTGTCGGTGGGTCTGGTCTTCTAACATATATGCTAAAGGGATATGATCCGCTTTCTCCAAACAAATTTGTGAAATTAATAGTGAATTCGTGATTGCCTACCGCATCATCTGGGGGATTGTTGGCATAAATTTGAAACCAGCTGTTGTATTGCCCAGAAGAGGGATAATAACTGATCCATGATGGCTGCCCTTCTGCGCCCCAATCTATGCTCCAATTAACCTTCTGGTCTGCTTCAAATTGCCAGTAATCAAATTCTCTTCCTACTATGCCATAGGGAGAACCACCTGTGTATGTGATTGTCGGTGCTGGAGGCCGCTTAATATTTATGGTAAATTCTCGTTCGGTTTCTCCATTTTCATTTTCAATCTTAAGCTTGAATTTGTATGAACCTATCGCTAGGAAATCACTAGTGTTTTTATAAACGTAAGCATTCCAACTACTATAGAAATCGAAACTAAGCCATTCAGGTTTGCTTATAACGCTCCAGTTAACACTTTGGTTTGTCGAAATGTAAAAGCCTATATCATCGCCATAATTGAAATCGAAAGGACCGGTAAGTGAGAACTCCGGTTTTGGCGGGTTATTGACAGTTATGGTGCGGATCATTGTAGATGGATCATCAGCGTTAACAGAATTCCATGCCTTTATCTTGAGTTCGTAGGTACCTGCTGTTGTAGCTGTGCCGCGAATATAAATTTGGGCAGTGTAGCTGGTATTATCATATATTACATATTCCCAATTGTCGTTCCTGACGTATAAGTCCATACCTGGAGGTATTTCGCCATCAAGACTCCATCTTGCGGCACGGTTTGAGCGTGCAGTTCCATCGAAACTGTAGCCCGTTGTTATTGACGAAGAGAGATTAAGGCTATTAATGGTCGCTGGATCCGTGGCGGGATTAACAACCACGGTAAATTCAAGCGGTTCTTCTGCGAAACCCTTGGAGTTCTTTGCATTCATAGTGAAGCTGTAAGTGCCTGGCGTTGTGGCTATGCCTCCAAAGTTAAAGCTTCTTATGCGTTTGTCAATATCGTATTCTACCTTGTTGCCGACATCGTAGAATTCGTAGTAGTTGTCTCTTAGCTTAAGTCCCGGAGGTATCACGCCTTCAATGCCTTCAATGCTCCACTGAGCGAGACGGTCTGACTCTGCATAACCCCAGAAATCATCACCTTCATTAATTGGTGGATTGATATAGCCATAAGTCATCCTCGGCTTTTCGCTCTCTCCGGTTATTGTTATGTTATATGTTTTTTCGGAGGAACCTGCCACATTTTCTGCCTTTACGGTGATTGGGAAGGAACCTGCTTGTTCTGGATAGCCCTCAATATATACGAATGTACTATTATAATCATAATCATAACCATAACCCAAGTTAAGACCCTCGGGCAAGACTGGTTCGGTCCATTCGGCATAAATAGTATTTGCATATAGAACTTGAGAATAATATTTACCCACCTCTCCATCCGGCAACTCGTCTGGGTCATTGTGGGTTGTAATATTTGGCTGTACCGGTCTTTGCACATTTATTGTAAAGGTTTTTGTGCTGCTGCCATTCTCGTTTGAGACTTTGATGGTGAATGTGAGAGGACCTTCTGTTTCAGGTTTGCCAACAATACCATTCCATGACATGGACTCGTCAGAGTAAAAATTCAATCCGGCTGGCTTGCTGCCTTCAAAGCTCCAAGTTGCATTCTGACTATTGTTTTTGATATCGAGCCACCACCATTGTTCTTTGCCAACTATGCCTCCCTCCAATTCGTTTTGCTGAATTTGCGGTTTAACTTTGCAATTGCCACTCCAGCCTAGTTGCTTTAGGGTAAAGTTTACGGTTTTGGCTCTATTGCCAGGAGTGCTTTTGGCTACTATTTTTAACTGAGTAGCTTCCTTATAAGAAAACTGTGCATCTGGCTTACCGTTGCTGCTTGAGAGATGGCTAAAATAATAATTCTGCCCCCCATTGCCGTCTGCATCAGTTGTTGCCGGCAGGGTAAAAGAATATTGGTCATCACCATAGGCATCGGGCCAGCCCAATTCCAGTTTAACCTCTCCATCGCTAACATACTCTATGCAATAGCCTCTATTATTGTTATTGGTGTATATATCTACAGGTCCTCCGTCTTTGCGCAAATTAAATCCAATGCCAGAGCTGGAGTAAGTGTCTGTTGCGCCAACTTGAAGTTTAAGCTTCATTCCATCGGCGGGGATTTTTGGGATGCCTTCGGCATCCGTTAAATTGGAGATGCCTTCCCCATTCGTTAAATTAACATAATTTTCATCAATTAGCACTTTAGCTTCTGTGCCATCCGCGTATCCGTATCCAAACCACCATCCGGCTGTTGTACCATAGCAAGAACTGGCGGAGCTGGTTTCTTGGCACTTCAGCACTTCGGGAACCTGCACCTGCAAGCTTGGGAAGTCCGGTTTCCAGAGCATTCCGTCATCTCTTTTGGTAAACAAATTAGCAGCTGGCACTGGCGGGGCAATGCCTATGGAAAAATCACCGATTGCGAATAAATTTCCGCTTTCATCTTCAACATTTATTTTGAATTTGAAAAGATCTGCAGTAGTGGGAGTGCCTGTTAGGCAAACGTCAGTGCCGCTATTTACAAGCTGATCGGGGGTTTTGTTCAGTGATAGCCCTGGCACCTCAAGGGTTGTTCCCTTCCATTTAAGGTTTATATTTGAATAGAAACACCAACTATTAGCAACATTTTTTCTGCCAATTTTGGTGGCATTTCTAGCAGTAATTGGCGAATTAGTAGTGGTTATAGAAAAAGTTCTCTGGGGGCTAATAGCGCCGCCGATATCAGCATTCGATGCCGTTACGGCGAAAGTACAAGTTCCCGTAGCCGTGGGTTTGCCAGAAATAACGCCAGTGTTGGTATTTAGAGAGAACCAAGTAGGAGAACCACAAGAACTAGAACTAACTAAGTTCCATGTGATGGGTTCTGTTCCAGTTGCCGTTAGAGTGAAACTGTAATCATTATCCTTATAAGCATTTGTCAGAGCACCTGCAGGGGTTGTGATTTGAGCTGGCGTGGCTGCTTCTACTTCAATGGAAAAAATTCCAGTTAAATCACTATAGCCAGTAAGATCTGTTATTCTTACTGTGAATGAATATTCTCCTGCGGTTGTAGGTGTGCCTGTAATTACACCAACATTGCTTATATTAAAAGGAAAATCATCATCATCAGATTCAAGGGACCAAGTTGAAGAGGAGCTTATTGCTGAATGCCCCTTTGCATACCATATATTGGTAGAATAAGGTACGTTCACCTTGCCGTTTGTCAGCGTTGATGCAGTTATAAATCGATATCCATCTTCCCAAATTTTTATGGAAAACTCTTTTGAAGCTAATACATTAGAAGATCCATCTATTATATTTACCGTGAATGAATATTCTCCTGCGGTTGTAGGTGTGCCACTAATTTCACCAGTATCCTCATCTAGATCTAAACCATCTGGTAAAGGATCACCATCACTACTTATCTCCCAAGTAAATGAGATGTTTCCGGTTTCGTCATCATAAGCCGTAGCTCGTAGATGTTCCGAGTAACCATCCAAATTTTCTGTCCAGTCTTGCAGGTCGGCGGCGGTGGTGATTTCCACGGTGGTTGTGGCAAAAGCTGCAAATGGCAATAGCAGGGTTAGGGCTAGGAGGGTAAGCTTGATGTTCTTCATGTGAGGTTCTCCTTGTAGAGGGGCAAATAAAATTACAGTTGGGGATAATATAGAAAATTTTCAGGCGTATGTAAAGGGGTAAAGCTTATATTTCCCTCCCTGGATGGGAATAAAAAAACCGCCCCCTGCGAAAAGCGGGAGGGCGGTTTTGGAAAATTTATTAATAGAGGTTATTTATGGAGCTGGAGGAGGTGTGAAAACATCAAGATTAGGTTCTTCGTATCTGATATCCAGATATGGGCTTGATACTTCTGGTATTACGGTTGCCGGTGTTACTACTATGGAAAGTGGGTTTCCAGCTACATCTTTTAAGCCAGTAACTCTTGCTCTCACCTTTACCGTTTTAGAACCACTCTGAAGGAAGGTTGCTGCATTGGAAGTAACGGATAGGCACAAAAGTTCATTTACTGGAATTGCGGCAAGGGTAGCATTATAATCACTGCCCCATTTTGCGGTTACTGCCAACTTTGCAGCAACATTAGCAAGTGGAACACCGCTTTCTGCTAATGCACCTGCTAAGAGTTCTGCGGGAGTTGGGTCATAAGCAACAAAAGATGTTGTTAGTGCTGCTGTTGTAGCTGCGGTTGTATCCATAGGTTCGCTAAACCTAACACATCTGGTTAAAGGTGTGCCACCGACAGCTGGCAAAGCAGTTCCAGATAATAGTAGGTTTTGTAAAGAATTATCTCCGTACTGAGAGTAACCGCCGTTAGTAACAGTGATATAAGCATAAGGATTCTGAGGAGGGCTAGCCTTCTCATATAGAATGTTAGTACCAACTGCAGCATTAGATATTGTTGGACCTTTCTTATCTGTTACAGTCAAGACATTGGCTGGGAGTTGAGAATTGGCAATGCTTGTTTCCGAGAGTATAACATCGTTGGCGTCTTTCTTCAGGGCTTGGATAAAGAGTTGCAAAGTATTCTTGTCTTGAAGAACAGCAATAGCTGGTGGGTTGCCAGGGCCTCCTCTGTCTTCGTAATTTAAGCCTAATTTAGAAGAACCTGGTGGTATAAGTGTATTAGTGATGGTGTACTCCATAGAATCTGGATTGTTGAAAAGACTTTGAGAAACAAATTCATCTAAATAAACGAATTCGGTTTTCTTGTAGCCTGCGCTTGCTTTTCCGTAGATTCTATAATGACTTGCGCCACTCACCTTTTTAAATCTCACTTTTATTGGCGTGCTTAAGTTGTAGTCTGCAACACCTACCTGAATAAACGGACCTACGAGCAAGCCTGATATATCGGTTGCCTTTAATGTGATACCAAAATTTGTTGCTGCTGTACCTAGGGTGACTCCATTAACTGCCTGCAAGTCGGAACTAATAGAAACGGTGAAACCATCGGGCCATTTGCCGCCAACTGGCACCAACTTTATTATATTGCTATTTGCTGCAACTACTCTTTGGGCAAAAATGCCATCACTCAGGGTAATCCATCCTGGTTTGAATATTGCGGAATCTATTGGAATGCTGAATTCCAAATCCAAGGCTTCTGTGGTGTCAAGGAGGGTTTTGTGGTTTTTAAGCTCAAACTTAACGGTATTGTCGCTGGTGTAGATGAACTCATTGTGGGTGTATCGGTCGGCTGTTGATTTGCCATCAATTGCCTTTAAGTTTTTGAAGTAAACCTTAAAGCCACCGCTGGGCCAATGTGGAACAGTGTTTCCGTTTGGACCAGATAGAGCTAATACGAGCTTAGTGGAATCAACACTCGGTATTCTGGTAAGGGTAACGCCGCTACCTAATGGGGTGGGGTAGGCGGGGAAACCATCAATTCCAACCAATGAAACGATATCATTGAGATTGAATTTTGAGAAATCGATTTTGTTATTGAATGTAAAGGTTAAGGTATCTGTGCTTTTGATAATGGAAGGATAAGCTACCAATTCAAACAAAGAGTTCAATTCGCTGGTGGTGAATTTTACTGCGGTTGTTATGTAGCTAGGAAAGTCGGCTTTTAAATCTGGTACGGAAGTAGAAGGGTATTGCTTGATTCTATATTTTTTTGCCGGATCGGAAAAGGAAATTGTATAACCAGTTCCCACTGCTGGTAGAGCATCGAATTTGAATAACCCAGTGGTATTTGTTACGCTGGAAATAATCTTATCCACAATCTGAGAACTAGTTACTTCAACGCGGACAGTTGCACCTGCAATCGCGGCTATGTTTCCATCGTTATCCTCAGAATACACATAACCTTGGAGGCTTGCGGTTTTGGGATAGAGATTAACATCTGCGGTATAGTCTGTGGCTATGGCAATATTTCCGCCACCAGTTGCGCCACCACTGCCGTTAGTGGTAGGAATGGAAGCAGGAACAATAGCGGATGCGTAGCCTGCTTTTTCAACTAGCACGCTATGAGAGCCTATTGGAATGCTTTTGAAAGAAAAGTTACCATTGGCGTCTGTGACTATGCTTTTTCCGGTTGTGTTCAGAGTTACCGTTGCTTCCAATGGATTGCCGGTAATTGCGTCTCTTACACGCACGTTAAGCGTTGCCTTTTTCTGTACGGGGTTACTGTCGTCGTTGTCAACTACAGTGTCTCCGCAAGAGGATAGCAGGACTGCTAGAGCGCCTGCCGTGATAAGTTTGAACAGTTTTGTGTTCATGAGGGATCTCCTATTCAGGTGGTTTGTGTTCATGTGCATTCTCCTTTAAAAGAAAAATTTGGTTGCGCTAACCTGGAGTGTCCAAGGTTTGCCTTTTGTTTTTTCTGCATATTCAAGCAAGCCAAAGTGACCGCGAATGCCTATTAGGGTTTCGCTCACATTTGCTCCAAAGCCCAGGCTTGGACCAAAGGCAAATGCGTTGGTTTCTGGTCTTTGAAGGCTGCTGTTTCTGTAAATTTTTGCGCTATAGTTGTAGCCAATTTGAGGACCGACTTCGGCGTAGATATGGCTTCCGTCCCCTAAAACTCCGCGGGCAAAGCTGAAGCGAGCCAAGATTGGAAGCTCAAAGGCATTGAGGCTTGTTCCGGCTTCGTTCAATTCGGGGTAAGTGTTGCCGTCTTTATATATATAAGAACCGTTTGCTCTATAGAGTGTGTATTGAAGTTCTGGAGCCAAGGCAAATAATTTGTTGAACTCAAACTCAAACACTGCTCCAACTCCAAATGACAAGGCGGGTCCTAAACGGATGGCGCGATTGTAAAGAGGATAATCGTCTGGTGTGTAAGGGTTGGAAATTCCAAGTGCTCTGTGACCGCGTATTGCGCTTATTCCAAAACCTACGCGCGCACCTAAATGGAATTTAATGTCTAGCGGTTCGCTTGGTACCGGAGGTGGCACCACAGGCGCTGGTTCAACTTTCGGAGCTGGTGGAGGCGGAACTTCTTTTTCAACTGGAGCCACAGGTACAGAGTCTGCTGCTGGGGCTGCCACTGCTGGCTCTACTGGTATTGGAGGTGCTGGAGCTACTGGTGCCGGAGGAACTGCTACGGCTGGCGTTGCAGGAACCGCAGGCGCGTGAACTGCTGGGGCTGTGGGTGCTACTGGAGCTACAGGTGCAGGAGCTGGAGCCGCAGGTACAGGTGCTACTACAGGTGCAGGTGCAGGAGCTGGAGCCGCAGGTACAGGTGCTGCTACAGGTGCAGGTGCAGGAGCTGGAGCCGCAGGTACAGGTGCTGCTACAGGTGCAGGAGCTACTGGTGCAGGCGTTGCTACAGGTGCAGGCGTTGCTGGTGCTGTAGGTGCTGCTGGAGCCGCAGGTGCAGGCGTTGCTGGTGCTGTAGGTGCTGCTGGAGCCGCAGGTGCAGGCGTTGCAGGAGCCGCAGGTGCTTTAGGTGCCGCAACTGCTGGACCAGTTACTGTGACTTTTGGTGCTGTTACTGAAACTCCTTGGGCAGAAATGGATGCTGCGCAAAATGCAACCAGCAATAAACCAATTTTAACTTTTTTCATTCCTTTTTCTCCGTTCATAAGGGGGCAACAATTATTTTTAGGCACAACTGCTGTCTTTTGGATAGTTAAGATAGAAAAATTTTAAGAAATTGTCAAGATTTATTTACAAATCTGGTTTTTTTTATTATAATACGTATATATATAATATATAATATAATCGCTGATTAACTCATATTAGAGCTAATCAGCAATTACTATATTAAAATTGGTTGGGTTTCTATTACTATATTATTTTAAGGAGGTTAGTATTATGAATTACTCTTTACAATTAGGCCGCAAGCCTAAAGGTGGCGGTGGCGATGGGTTTTTACCCGCGTCCGACCAAGATGAGGATTTGGACGAATTCGACGAACTTGGCGAAGAAGAGGAAGATTCAGTAGAAGACGAAGAGAATTTGGATGAAGAGCTTAACTTTGACAAGCCTCATTTTCACCGTCTCGGTTTGGATTACGAAGAAGAGGAAGAGGAGTGAAATTTTTTAAACCAATTTGCATATTTTCATTGTCGGCTATTTTATTTTCGGCATGTTCAACGGCACGCAAGGGCGAAGCCGTAGCTGTTGCTGAACAGCCAAAAACCGTTGCTGTGAAAACGGTGGAATTGCCAGAGCCTGTGGGAGCAGCCGGCAAAACTTCTTGGATGGAATACAAATCTGGCAAGCAAGCCGCAGAGGCAGAAGATATGCTTACTGCCATTTATTATTTAGACCTTGCTTTGTCTGAAATTTATACCGAACAGCGAGCTGATTCTCTTGGGCAAGCGTCAGATTCTGTTTATTTTTCTTCAATGCCAATGCGAATAGTGCTGGATTTGGAAGGTCTTTATCCAAAGCTACTCAACCAAGTGACCCAGGAACAAACTTTTTCGTTGCTAAATGATTACGAAAGCATTGATGATTTTGAAGAAACTCCGCTAGACAGCGCAGAAAAAGAGGCTCTTGAAGTTTTTTTGGATACAACGGATTTGTCAAAATTTTCAATTCCTCTTACTATAAACGAGCGCGTGATGCAAGAGATTCATTATTTGACTGTGAATGCCAGAACCTTTACCGAAGGTTCTCTTTCTAGAAAAACTGCATTGGACAGTATGATTTATGCAAAACTAAAAGAACGCAATATGCCAGAAGATTTGATTTATTTGGCATTTGTGGAGAGCGGTTTCAAGGTGAATGCCTATAGCAGGGCAAAAGCTGCGGGAGTGTGGCAATTTATACCAGGGACGGGCAAACGCTATGGCTTGCCTGTGGATTTTTGGCTGGATATGCGCCGCAATCCAGAACTAGCCACAAATGCGGCTTTGGATTATTTATCCGATTTGTATGCTGAATTTGGCGATTGGCATTTGGCAATGGCGGCTTATAATTGCGGCGAGGGCAGAATTAGGCGGCTTGTGAAGGATGGAAATTCTTCCAAGAAACTCACTTACTGGGATTTGAAACTGCCTCGCGAAACAATGCACTATGTTCCTAGAATTTTGGCTGCAGCCATCATAGGGCATTTCCCTGAGCATTATTCGTTCACTGTTGAAAAACAAAGCCTAGTTCCTTTTGATACCGTTACAATAAAAGATTGCATTCCTCTAGACAAGGCTGGCGCTGCGGTTGGCGCAAGCGTTAATACCATGCGCGATTTGAACCCAGAGCTAACGCGCTGGTGCACTCCGCCAAATTTGAAAAGTTTCACGCTTAAAATTCCCAAGGGCTACAGAGAAAGATTTTTGGCGGCTTACGAAAAAATGGACAAAACCCAGCTTGTGCGCTGGCAGCAATACAGAGTGCAAAGGGGCGATAATCTTGGTCAAATATCAAGGCTCTTTGGTTTGAAAGTTGCAGATATACAAGCTGCAAATAATTTGAGGAACTCAAGACTCAGCGTTGGGCAAGTGCTGATAATTCCAATGCCTGCCGGTGCCAATCCTCCCGAAAAACAACGGCAAGTAATGGAAAAGCAAGAAAGCGCAGCGGCACTTGCAAAAAAGCAGCTCTTTGATGCTCCACCAGAAAAATCAAGCGGTCTTGGTGTGCGTTTTTATGTTGTACGCAGGGGCGATAATCTTAGTTCAATTTCAAGGCGGTTCGGAATATCTTCGCAAACTTTAATGACTTGGAATAATATGCAAACCAACAAGGTTATGATTGGGCAACGCCTTTACCTGCAAGACCCAGGGAAACAGGATACCAAGAAAAGCGATGGTTTGGCAGTTACCCCAGTTAACCCCATCACTCCAATGACTCCCAAAGGAATTCAAGGCACCACAAGCCAAGGCACAAGCTATATAATAAAACAAGGCGACAACCTATGGGATATAGCTCGCAACAACAATGTAACCGTTCAACAGCTGTTGCAATGGAATCCAGGTTTGGATAAAAAGATTTATCCAGGCATGAAGATTAAAATCAGCGACTGATAAACCACGAATTTATATCCTTGCCTTCTGGCAAAAGGTCTAAAGGAAAAGTTTCCAAACCCGCTGCCTGCAACATAGCAGAAATGCGAGCCTCACTTGCTTTGCCTGCGGCATCGTTGTCTAGGCATAGTATAATTTTTTTGTTCTTGAACATTTCCACCCACTCCGGCTTGAATGAATTCACGCCTGGCACTCCAACTGCGCAAAAATTATGCCCCAAGAGCGTTAAGGTATCTATGGCTCCTTCGCATAGATAAACAATGCCCGGTTTTCCGTCTAAAACTTCCTTGTTGTATGGAAAGGGAATTGCTTTTTGAAGATTCAGTTCTTTTGGCGTAACATCTTTTTCTATTGCCCTAGCCTGAAAAAAGAAAGGGCGGTGCTGCTCATCTATGTATGGAATTATAATCGGGTGCCTG